>Ga0307440_1000253_pt1 | contig 26053 bp, 28 predicted proteins | sample SalMarWE160410MG_FD_202150 | JGI IMG/M metagenome (GOLD analysis project Ga0307440, IMG submission 202150) | Salt marsh sediment microbial communities from the Plum Island Ecosystem LTER, Massachusetts, United States - WE1604-10 | ecosystem: Environmental > Aquatic > Marine > Intertidal zone >...
ATAAAGAGGGCGTGAAGGACCGGATACTGACACAGAGAGGGAACATCAACATGGATCAATCGAATCGTTACGCGGATCTCAGCCTGAAAGAAGAGGACTTGATTGCAGGCGGCAAACATTTTCTTGTCGCATACAAAATGATACCAGCCGAGGGCTATGGCTTCCTGGAAGTCGCAGCGCATATCGCAGCCGAGTCTTCCACCGGCACCAACGTGGAAGTTTCCACCACCGATGATTTCACTCGCGGCGTCGATGCACTGGTGTACGAGATCGACGAGACAGCCTTCGGCGACCACCCGGTCAAGGGTGGCGGCCTGATGAAGATCGCCTATCCGGTGGACCTGTTCGATCCGAACCTGTCCGATGGCCACTTCAATGTCTCCCATATGTGGTCGCTGATTCTGGGCAACAACCAGGGCATGGGCGACCATTTGGGCCTGCGCATGCTCGACTTCCTGATCCCCGAAGTGATGGTCAAGAAGTTTGACGGCCCCAGCTCAGGCATCAAAGATCTCTGGAAGGTGCTGGGTCGCCCGGAAGTGGACGGCGGTTACATCGCCGGCACCATCATCAAGCCGAAGCTGGGCCTGCGCCCGGATCCGTTCGCCAAGGCCTGCTACGACTTCTGGCTGGGCGGCGACTTCATCAAGAACGACGAGCCGCAGGCCAATCAGCCGTTCTGCCCGATGGAGGTGGTGATTCCGAAGGTGGCCGAGGCCATGGACCGTGCGCAGCAGGAGACGGGTCAGGCCAAGCTGTTCTCCGCCAATGCGACTGCTGATTTCCATGGTGAGTGCATCAAGCGCGGCGAGTACATCCTGGGTGAGTTCGCCAAGTACGGCAACGAGAAGCATGTCGCCTTCCTGATCGATGGCTTCGTGACCGGTCCGGCCGGCGTCACCACCGCCCGCCGTGCCTTCCCGGACACCTTCCTGCACTTCCACCGTGCCGGACATGGCGCCCTGACCTCGTACAAGTCCCCGATGGGCATGGATCCGCTGTGCTACATGAAGCTGGCCCGTTTGCAGGGTGCTTCCGGTATCCACGTCGGTACCATGGGTTACGGCAAGATGGAAGGTCACGGCAAGGAAACCGTTCTGGCCTACATGCTGGAGCGCGACGAGTGCCAGGGTCACTACTTCTACCAGAAGTGGTACGGTATGAAGCCGACTTGCCCGATCATCTCCGGCGGCATGAACGCACTGCGTCTGCCGGGCTTCTTCGAGAACCTGGGCCACGGCAATCTGATCAACACCTGCGGTGGCGGCTCCTTCGGCCACATCGACAGCCCGGCCGCCGGTGGTACCTCGCTGGGCCAGGCCTACGAGTGCTGGAAGACGGGTGCCGACCCGATCGAGTACGCGAAGACCCATAAGGAATTCGCGCGCGCCTTCGAGTCATTCCCGAACGATGCGGATAAGCTGTATCCGAACTGGCGCGAGAAGCTGGGCGTTCACAAGTAAGGGGCCGCGCTCCTTGGGAAGCAACGGATGCCCCCGCCATGCGGGGGCATTTGTTTGTCGGGCAAAGATAGACAGGGGTATATGATGGATACAAGTAAGCAATACATGATCAAGAAGGAGCCGTTTTACCGGCCTCAGGGCAATGAGGTGGCGCTCTACGAGGGGGCCTACCGCATGGGCAGGCTTCCGGTCATGATCAAGGGACCGACCGGCTGCGGCAAGTCGCGTTTCGTCGAATACATGGCCTGGAAACTGGGCAAGCCGCTGATCACGGTGGCCTGCAACGAGGACATGACCGCCTCGGACCTTGTCGGCCGCTACCTGCTCGATGCCGAAGGTACGCGCTGGCTCGACGGGCCGCTGACCACGGCCGCCCGCATCGGCGCCATCTGCTATCTCGACGAGGTGGTGGAGGCACGGCAGGACACCACCGTGGTGATCCATCCCTTGACCGACCATCGCCGCCAGCTGCCGCTGGACAAGAAGGGCGAACTGATCGATGCGCATGCCGATTTCCAGTTGGTGATCTCCTACAACCCCGGTTACCAGAGCCTGATGAAGGATCTGAAGCAGTCGACGAAGCAGCGCTTCACCGGCTTCGAGTTCGATTATCCGGAAGCGTCGGTGGAGTCCGATATCCTGGCGAAGGAGAGCGATGTCGATCTCGAACTGGCCGGGAAGCTGATCAAGATTGGTCATGCGGCGCGCAACCTGAAGGGACATGGGCTGGACGAGGGAATCTCCACCCGTCTGCTCGTCTATGCCGCGACGCTGATCAAGGGCGGTATCGATGCGAAGGAGGCTTGCCGCATGGCGCTGGTCCACCCGATCACCGACGATGCCGATATCCGGGAGACCTTGAGCCACGCCATCGAGGCATCGTTCGGTTAACAGGTCCATGTTCCTGTCCATTTCTACAATGCATGGTGATGACGATGACTAGGTATCTCGACCGGACCCAGGAATTTGAGATGTACTGGCAGAGGCTGGGCTGCAACTTCGCTCAGGTGAATGAGGTATTCGACGAATGCCTGAGCGATGCCAAGGCGAAGTTGAGCACCGAAGGCTTGCTGTCCTATCTCGAGAATGCCCGCATTCTTGGCAAGCTGGGGCGGGGTGCTGAGCCGATGCTGGTCTATCTCGAAGAGGCCCCGGACGTGGCCGCTGAGACGGGTGAAGAGGTGCTGGTGGATCTGCGCGAATTCGCGCACTACATGTCCACGCATACCAATTTCAAAGCCATGGTGCCGTTTTTGCAAACCAGCGCTGCCGTGGCTCGTCGCCTGCAGAATATCGATCTGTTCCGCAAGTATATCGAGATCGTTCGCGAGATGATGGATGCCACCACCGGCTCCGTGCACGGGCATCACACCACTTTCCCCAGCCCGGGACTTCCCGAACTGCTCAAGCAGGTGCCGCGCATCCTGACGCTGGTGCCGCTTGAGGGCCTGAAAAACTGGATCGACTACGGGGTGCGCTACTACAACGATCATCCCGAACGGCAGATCGATTATTTCTCCATGCAATCGGCTGATTCGGTCGCGGTGCTGCAGCGTGAGCGCCACGGCACCCTGTTCATCGATCATGAGCGTCAGCTCGATCTGTATCTGCGCGGATTGTGGGAGGATCACGACCATCTGGTGCCCTATTCGCTCGCCTTCCACGAGTTGCGCAAGCCGATGCCGTATTTCGACGATCTCGGCATCCGCATTCCGGATGTCTATGACGATCGTGACGGCGTGTCCGGCATCGACCGCTACCGCGCCACGCTGGCGCATATGGCGGCGCACCGGCGCTGGAGCAGCAAGATGATCGTCGACAACTGGAGCCCGTTCCAGCGTCTGGGCGTGGAGGTCTTCGAGGACTGCCGCATCGATCATCTCGCGATACAGCGTTATCCGGGGCTGAAGCGCATCCTGCTGGCCCTGCATCCGGTGCCGGACGAGGCGATGCTGGCCGATTCCGAGGCCTCGACCATCCGTGTGCGCCTGGCCATGCTGTCCCGCGCCATCCTCGACCCGGACTACGCCTATGACAACGCCGATATCCGTGAGTTTAGCGAGCGCTTCCATACGGCGATGGCGGACGGGGAGTCCAGCAGTCCGGCGATGGCCGATCTGGGCCTGTCGTTCATCGCCCGCACGCGCCGGCAGAGCGACATGGCGCCGAAGATCCTGTTCGAGGATACCGAGGTCGATTACCGCGACGACAACCGTCATCTGTGGATCTACATCGAGAACAGCGACGAGGACGAGATGTTCGAGCATCTCGACAAGAAGCAGCAGCAGGAAGAGCTCCGCGCGCTGCCGCCGCGCCATTACGACGAGTGGGACTATACGACGAATAGCTATCGACCGGACTGGGTGAGCGTCTATGAACTGTTGCACCCGAAGGGCCATGCCGCCGACATCGACCGGCTGCTGGAGAAGCACAGCGGTATCGCCAAGCGCATGAAGCGCATCCTCGACATGCTGAAGCCGCAGGAGAAGGTGCGCATCCGCTTCCAGGAGGAGGGCAGCGAACTGGATCTCGACGTGGCGATTCGTTCCCTGATCGACTTCAAGGCCGGCTCACAGCCCGATCCGCGCATCAACATGAGCCACACGACCTCCGGGCGCAACATCGCCGTGTCCCTGCTGCTCGACCTGTCCGAATCCCTGGGCGAGCAGGCCGCGGGCTCCGAGCAGACGGTGCTGGAGCTGTCGCAGGAGGCGGTGTCGCTCTTGGCCTGGGCCATCGACAAGCTCGGCGACCCCTTCGCCATCGGCGGCTTCCATTCGAACACCCGCCACGACGTGCGCTACCTGCACTTCAAGGGCTTCAACGAGCCGTGGAACGACGAGGTCAAGGCGAGGCTGGCGGCCATGGACTCGGCCTGGTCGACGCGCATGGGTGCGGCGATGCGCCATGCCGGCCACTTTCTGAAGGCGCAACAGGCGGACAAGAAGCTCTTGCTGATCCTGACCGACGGCCAGCCCTCCGACATCGATGCCAAGGACGAACGCATGCTGATCGCGGATGCGCACCAGGCGGTGAACGAGCTCGACCGCGACGGCATCTACAGCTATTGCATCAGCCTCGACCCGAAGGCGGACGAATACGTGTCGGATATCTTCGACCGCCATTACTCCATCATCGACCACATCGACCGCCTGCCCGAGAAGCTGCCGGAGCTGTTCATCTCCCTGACGAAATAGTCCGGTCAACGGATACGGGAACGCCGGATGACGGCGCCTAGGTTTCGCCTTGCGCTTGCAACGGCGCTGGTCTTCAATGGCTGGCCATGAGCGCCATGTACGACCGATCGGCGGAGTGGTTGCGCGGGTTCTACGACCGCCGGCTGTCGGCACCGCCGGTGCTCGACTTGGCTGGCGGCTTTGCCGATGCCCGTCGCTTTACCCAGGCCTGGCAGTCACTGCGCGACGAGGCGCTGGCGCTGGCCGGGGATCTGCCATCCATTCCCCGCTTTCACGAGCTGATGGCGGCGCAGGCCGATATCTCCGCCAACGATGCGCGCGACTGGCGCATGTTCGTGCTCAAGGCCTACGGCGTCGAGATCGGGCGCAACATGGCGCGCTGTCCGCAGCTGGCCTCGCTGGTGCGCTCGTCGCCGGACGTGCTGACCGCGACCCTTTCGTTTCTGGCCCCGGGCAAGCACATCCCGTTGCATCGTGGCCCGTTTCGCGGCGTGTCCCGCTTCTATCTCGGCCTGTCGGTGCCGATGAGTGCCGACGGGCTTCCTGCCGTGACGCTGACCATTGACGGTATCGGGCATCGCATCGGCGATGGCGAAGCCCTGCTCTGGGACGACACCTATCCCCATGAGGTGAAAAACGACAGCGGGCAGTGGCGCATCGCGTTGCTGATGGATATTCGCCGCCGCGACCTGCCGCGCGGCCTGCAACGGGTGTCGCGGCTGCTGGTGGGGGTGGCCGGCATCGCCGTGCGATTCAGGGGCATAGGCTAGGATCTCCAGCATTTATCGCTTGCACTTTCAGGCATTCCCGTTTCCAATGGGTGGCGGAGAAGGGGAGAGCCTTGTATCACGATACATCGTTGCAGCCACTGAATTTCGTCAGCCTGGTGACGGAGCACAAGCTGATCGGGGCGATCATCGCCCTGGCCGTGCTGGTCTTTGTGGTCAGCATCGTCAAGATCGTCAGCGCCACGCGCGCGGCCCGCAAGGAAGGCGACCGGCAGGACGACGACCGTTCGGCATGATCCGGGCCTTGCGTCCCGCGCTGGAAAGCCAGGTCGGAACCGTATTAGGCTGACCGCCACGATGCGTGCGAACAAGGCGGAACAACGCGGTGTAAATCAACAACGGCAGGGCTCAGCCGCCGTTCGCCATCTGCAGGTGGCGGCGGTGCAGATGCGATGTGAGCCGGGAGCGGTCGAGCACAATCTCCGGCGTGGTGCCGAACTGATCGCACAAGCGGCGTGTCAGGGTGCCGAGCTTGTGCTGTTGCCGGAGCTGATGCCGGGCGGCTACGAGCTCACCGAAGCGGTCTGGGACTCGGCCGAAACGGCGCACGGGCATGCGGTGCACTGGCTGAAAAACCAGGCGAGGCTGCATGCCATCCACGTGGGCTTCAGTTTCCTGGAGGTCGACGGCGACGATTTCTATAACAGCTTCGTGCTGGCTACGCCGCAGGGAGAGATCGCCGGTCGGGTGCGCAAGAATCCGCCGGCCTCGGTTGAGGCCTATTTCTACAGGCCAGGTAACGATCCGCACGTCATCGAAACCGAGTTTGGGCGCATTGGCGTGGCGATCTGCTACGAGAACCTCCTGTACGAACGCATTTGCGAACTATCGGAGCTGGCGGTGGACTTGGTGTTGTCGCCGTCGGCGGCGGGGAGGCCGAAGCGGTTCATTCCGGGCGATACCCGTCGTTTCGATGAGATGCTCAAGCGCATCCGCGGCCTCTATAGCGATGCGCTGGGCGTCCCCAACATTTTTGCCAACCGCACGGGGCCTCTGGAGACGGCATTGCCCTCCATCTATCCCTTTCTGAAAAGCAGCTTCCCGGGCCTTTCGGCGATTACCGATGCGGATGGAACCGTGTTGGCCGAGATGGATGAAGAGGAAGGGGTAATCGTCGCCGAGATCAACCTCGACCCCAGGCGCCGGACGGGCAAACCCCGACGCTACGGCAGTATCTGGGCGCTGCCCGTGCCCTGGTTTGCTTTCACCTGGCCGATGAGCCAGAAATCCGGCGAAAAGGCCTATGCCTCCAGTTCCCGCCGTATCGAAAAGGCACGAAGCATCGGCTCGGCCGGACCGACGGCAACACCCCCAGCAACATGACGGACACCTCGGTGCCCGGCGAGATGCCCTCCGGACTCGCGGAGGAGCAGCGCAAGCGCATCGTCGACAGGCACCGCGACAGCCTGCACCGCTTCGGGCATTCGCCGGCCGCGCTGTACTGGAGCAGCCGCGAGGTGCAGGAGATCCGCTTCCGCATGCTCTGCGATATCGGCATCGAAGCGGGGGACAGCGTGCTCGACGTCGGATGCGGGTTCGCCGACCTGAAATCCTGGATCGAGCGCTGGCGTTGTCCGGTGCGCTATACCGGCATCGATCTGTCGCCGGATATCCTGGCGGTGGCGAGCCGGGAGCAGCCGGACGCGCGCCTGATCTGCGGGGATATCTTCGATCTCGAGGCCGAGCCCGAGTCGTACGACTGGGTGCTGCTGTCCGGTGCGCTGAACGAGGCGCTGATGGACGAAGGCCGCTATGCCAGGGCCGTCATTGCGCGCATGTTCCAGCTGGCGCGCAGGGGGGCGGCCTTCAATCTGCTCAATGCGCGCTATATGGCCATGTTCAGCTTCGGCCTGCAGCGCTTCGACCCGGAAGCGATGCTGGCCTACTGCCGTTCACTGTCGCCGCATTGCGAACTGCACGACGACTATCTGGACAACGATTTCACGATCTGGATGCGCAGGCAGGCCGACGCGTAGGTGTTGCCTATTGCGCGCGTTCCTTCCTGGCGTTGAGCAGGCCGTGCAGCAACCACCCGGCCAGCATGCCGGCGGCCAGCATCAGCAGGATGATCAGGACCCGCGACATCGACAGCGTCCAGAACAGGAAACGAATCTCGACCACCTGGGTGTTCTGCAGGACGAAGATCACCGGTAGCGCGATCAGCAGGGCGGTCAGGATGGCCCGGATGTGCACCCGATTCCTCCTTCCCGCGACGGTTTCCATGGCATGGCCGGGAAACGCCGTCAGCGCTCAAGCCTCCGTTTGCGCGCGCGGCGCATGGAGGTGACGATCCAGATATCCATGATCACCGCGCCCGCGACTATCAGCACCAGCGCCCAGGCCGGGATGTCGGTATCGATGGACATGGCCTTCAGGCCGCCGTCGCCGAAGATCGAGGACAGCACCAGGGCGGCGATGACGATGTGGCCACCGATGAGGATGATCAGCAGAAAGACCGACAGCGCACCGGAGCTCAACAACGACATGTTGGAGCGGGACCCCGGGCGACGGATGGCCATCAGTGCGCTCCGCCGCCCTGGTCGAAGCCGAACTTGCGGATGGCGGTGACCCGCAAGGCTTCGTCATAGGTGATGGTGATGCCCCGGGTATAATGCTTGCCGCTCTCCGGATCCCTGTACTCTTCGATATAGGTGGCCCTGTTCGGGTGCAGCACATCATGCATGACCGGCGTGCCGAGCAGCGTCTCCACGGAGAAGCGCGTATCCCCGACCTGAACCTGGTTGACCTTCTTCGGTTCGAGCACATTGCCCTGGTGCACGATATGCGGCAGGCATCCGCTGCTGCCGGCGGCGATGGCCAGCAGCAGCGCCAGGGTGCGCAGCGTCGGCCTCATGCGAGCACCACCGGTCCCGCCGAATAGCCCTGCTCGAGCAGGCGGATGTATTCGCCCATACCGTCCTCCAGTGACCATTCCGGTTCCCAGCCGAGCAGCGCACGGGTTTCCGTCATGTCCGCCTCGGTGTGCATCTGGTAGAAGGGATAGGGATTGTCGAAGTACTCGACGTCGAGGCTGCGCCCGAGTTCCTTCCCGAGAATGCTGACGACGTCGTTGAAGGTGCGCGCCTTGCCCGAGCCGACATTGCAGACGCCGGAACGGGGAGCCTTCAGCGCCGCCATGTTGGCGCCGATGACGTCGCGGATGTAGACGAAGTCGCGCATCTGCTCGCCGTGCTTGAACAGGCGCGGGGTCTTGCCGGCCTGCACTTGCTGGTACAGCTGCAGCATCATCGAGCCGGTCTTGGTGCCGGCCTTTTCGTTCTTGTGGGCCTCGCCCGGACCGTAGACATTGAAATAGCGCAGCCCGACGATCGGCGCCGGGTGGCGGTCGTGCCAGCGGCGCGCCACGCGATCCATGGCCAGTTTCGAGAAGCCGTAGATATTGGTCGGCTTCTCGCCCGCGCCGATGCGGTTCGGGGCCGGGGAGTTGCCATAGGTGCCGGCGGACGAGGCATAGACGACGCGCGTGCCGCCGGATCTGGCACTGGCGGCCAGCAGGTCGGCGAAGGCGTTGGTGTTGACCTCGATCATCAGGCGCTGGTCCATCACCGTGGTGTCGGTGATGGCGGCCTGGTGCACCACGGCGGAGAAGGCGCCGGAGGCGATCTCGTCCAGCAGCCGGGGATCGTTGGCGTCACAGGCCCGGACCTCGCAGTCCAGATCGATCAGGGTATGCCAGTCCCCGGACGAGAAATTGTCGACGACCAGGACATCCGCCTGGCCCTGCCTGGCGATGGCGGCCGCCACGTTGGCGCCGATGAATCCGGCACCGCCGGTGACAAGGATACGTTCATTCATGCGCGGCGATTATAGACCGGGGGCCCCGGCAATCAATGCACGCGTGCGGCCGGACCATGTTTCCATGCCGCCTGCAGCAGCGCGAAGGCGGCGATGGTGGCGGCATTGCAGACGGGATAGCCCACCTGGGCGTTCACTTTGGCGAGCAGCGCGTCGGCGGATGTCGCGGTCAGGTCCGCCGTCGTGACGCCGGCTTCGACCAGCAGGCGGGCCATCCATGTGCCGAGACCGGGAAGGCGCGCCATGCGCGCGATCTCGACCAGCTGGGCGGCCCGTGCGGGGGCGATCTGGTGGGCGGTGGCCTCGGCCAGGGCGTGCGGGTCGCTGTCGGCGATGCTGTCCTCGGTATGGCAGATCAGGCGCAGACAGGTCCATTCGCGCTCGCTGAGAAAGGGCCGGTTCTCTTGCAGCGGAAAGGCTCCGCCCCTGTTCGCGGTCATCGGCATCAGTCGGAATAGGCCGTCGGGCCGGCGATATAGGCGCCTTTCATGGCCCACTTGCGGATCTTGGTGCGGATGCGGATGGAGCGCGTCAGGTTGGCCCGGCGCAGGCGGGCGCCGATCAGGTTGGCGCCGGAAAGGTTGGCCTGGGTCAGGTCGGCACCACGGAGGTCGGCCTTGCCCAGCCTGCAATCGGCCAGGTTGGCGCGGTGCAGCTTGGCGTTGCGCAGATTGGCCCCCGAAAGATCGCAGCCGGAGAAATTGGCACCGGAAAGGTCGAGATTGCTCAGGTCGATCCCGGCCAGGTTCTTCTGGGGCATGGGCTGCCCTTTGCGGACGGCATCCACAATCGCTTCTTTGTTCATGGAATCACTCCCCTCCGACGCAGCGGCATTCCCCTCGGCGATCGATGATTTTACGGTTGCGGCCATGGTTCGCAAGGGGGGATGTAAGGCAGACCCGCGTTGTCCGACCAAGATGCGGCCGATAGCGTGTACCGTTCCACGCCCAGGCCACACCAGGAGATGACCATGCATGCCACGCTGCCGCTGCTCCAGCAAACCGATTTCCCGCCGGTCCGGCGGGGCGAGTTGGAAACCCTGCAGGTGAATCTCGGCTATCTGTGCAACCAGAGCTGCCAGCACTGCCATGTCGATGCGGGGCCCCGACGCACGGAGCTGATGGATGCGGACACCGTGGCCACCGTGCTCGCGTTCGTCCGCGCCTCCGGGGTCCGGCGGCTGGACCTGACCGGCGGCGCCCCCGAGATGAATCCGCATTTCCGGCACCTGGTCCGTGAGGCCCGGGCCTTGGGGGCGCACGTGATCGATCGCTGCAACCTGACCATCCTCGAGGAGGACGGCGGCGCCGATCTGGCCCGCTTCCTGGCGGCGCACGGTGTGGAGATCACGGCCTCGATGCCGTGCTATCTGGAGGGCAACGTCGATGCCCAGCGCGGCAAGGGGGTGTATGCCAATAGCATCGCCGCCCTCAGGCGCCTGAACGCGCTCGGTTACGGACAGGGCGGGGGCTTGGTGCTGAATCTGGTCTACAACCCGCAGGGGATGGCCCTGCCGCCGGACCAGCGGCAGCTGCAGGACGACTACACGCGTGAGCTGGAGCAGCGTCACGGCATCGCTTTCGACCGGCTGCTGACGATCACCAACATGCCGATCCGTCGTTTCGGCAGCTGGCTGCTATCCAAGGGGCGGTTCGCGGCCTACATGCAGCTGCTCAAGGATGCCTACCGCGAAGAGAACCTGCCGGGGGTGATGTGCCGCAGCCTGATCAGCGTCGACTGGCAGGGCTATGTCTACGACTGCGATTTCAACCAGATGCTCGGGCTACCGCTGGCCCATGCCGGCCGGGCGCGGACGCATCTGCGGCAATTGATCGGCCAGCCGCTTGCCGGGAATCCGGTTGCGGTGCTGGATCATTGTTATGGCTGTACGGCCGGCCAGGGATCGAGCTGCGGCGGCGCGTTGGCCGGCGGGGACGAACGCCAGGCCGCCTGACGGATGGATCAGGGTGCGGACGGGCCTGTGTCCGCGTCCCCGGCGATCGCTTCGATATTCCTGAGGATCAGGGCCCTGTCGGATGCCGATAGGGCCTGGGCGGAATCCGTGGCCTGGTCGCGCAGGCGCAGCAGCACGGTCTCGAGGGTGCGGATATTGTGGGCATAGTTCCGGCACATGCCGCAAATTGTCAGGTGAAGGCGCAAATTGAGCCACTCCATCGGTGACAGCCGGCGCTCGATGGCGTCGGACAGGATGCGGCTGGCCTGCCGGCATGAGTACATTCTACAACCCCCGTCGCATCATCCGGCCTTGCGCCCGAACCAGTTGAAATCCAGGCAGGAACGCAAGGCCATGCGGGCCCGGTGCATCAGCACGTGCAAATGGGTCGCCGTGATGTCGCAGGACTTACAGATGCTGCCGGAGTCCTCGCCGCCCATCTCCCGCAGCACGAACACCTCCCGCTGCAAGGCCGGCAGGGCATCGAGGCATCGCTGCAGCACGCGCTGGAAATCGGTGCTCTCGAACAGGGATTCCGGGCTGGCGCGCCAGGCCTTGGGCGCCTCCTGCCAGTGCCCGTCGGCGCCGAACCAGTCGGAGGTCGGGTCGCGTTCGACGTCCTCATGCAGCTGCCGGTTGCGGATCTGCTGGCGGATATGGTCGGTGATCTTGTGTTTCAGGATGCCGACCAGCCAGGTGCGCAGCGCCGAGCGTCCGCCGAAGCCCTCCCAACCCTTCCAGGCTGCCAGAAGGGTCTCCTGCACCATATCGCGCGCCTGCTCCGTGTCGCCGCCGAGGCGTGACAGCGCAAAACGGAACAGATAATCGCCATGGTCCTCGAGCCAGGAGGCCACCATGGCCTGGTCGTCGCGTTTCGGCATAGCGCCAGTGTGCCACCGGCCGGTAGGGGATCAACATCCGGCGATCGTGGCATCATCTTTGCTTTTTGTACGGGCCTGCACGCATGCGCCGCCATCTCGGCGCGGCTGCAGGGGTGGGCAGAAGGAGGATGGATGCAGGTTCGATTCTGGGGGGTGCGCGGTTCGATTGCCGTGCCCGGCCCCGGCACGGTCCGTTACGGCGGCAACACGACGTGCATCGAGGTGCTGACGAACAGCGGCGAACGCCTGATCCTGGATGCCGGCACCGGTATCTTCCCGCTGGCACGTGCCATCGCATCCGAGACGCCGCTAACGGTGCATATCCTGATCACCCATACGCACTGGGATCACATCCAGGGCCTGCCGTTCTTCACGCCGCTGTTCGTGCCGGGCAACCACATCCGCATCTACGGCGCATTCGATCCGGTATTCGGGCGCGGTATTGACGATATCCTGTCCGTGCAGATGCAGCACCGGTTCTATCCGGTGGGCGAAAACGAGCTGAAGGCGGACGTGACGAGCACCTCGCTGCAGGACGGCGACCAGGTACGCATCGGCGGCATCACGATCACGGCGGTGGTCATGAACCATCCGGTGATCAATTTCGGCTACCGCATCGAGGCCGACGGCCAGTCGCTGTTCTTCACCGGCGATCACGAGCCGTTCGCCAAGGCGGTCGATCCGGCGAATGCGGCCCATGCGCGCATCGCGCATCAACTGGAAGCGCTTCAACAGCGGCTGGTCGAGGCCGTGCGGGGCGTGGACATGCTGATCGCCGACAGCGCCTATACCGAGGAGGAACTGGCTACCAAGCGCGGCTGGGGCCACGGCACCCACGATGCGAGCATCGCCCTGGCGAAGGCGGCGGGGGTCAGGACGCTGGTGATGACGCACCATGAGCCGACGCGCACCGACGATGCCCTGGATGCGCTGTTCCTGGAGATTCGCAAGCGCCACGGCCATGATCTGGAGCTGGTGATGGCCCACGAAGGCCTGGTGCTGGAGCCCTGATCCGGGCCCGTCCCCGCATCAGGACGGTTTCTTGCGCCTCTTGCCGGCCGGCCGGCCGAAATCCTTCTTCCAGCCCTGTTTGCGGCCCGGATGACGATGGCCGCCATCACGATAGCCACCGCCCCCCTTGCCGGGGCGGGCACGTAGCCGCTCCATCGAGCGTTTCAGGCGTTCGCCGCGCAGGCCGATGGTTTCCGGCCCGGAAACCGGTTGCCTTTCCAGCAGCATCGACAGCAGCTTGTGCGCCAGATGGGCCGGGTCCATCTCGTCGGCCAGGGCCTCCAACAGTGGTGTCGCGTTCTCGTTCAATGGCTGGCGGCGGATCGCCTCGGCCAGCCGTTCCGCCATTGAGGCCTGCATCTCCGCCCGGGTCGGGATCAGGGACTGGATGATGTCCTTGCCGGTGCGCTGCTGGATGCGCCGGATCTCGCGCAGCTCCATCGGCGTCACCAGGGTCACGGCCATGCCCTTGCGCCCGGCACGCCCGGTGCGGCCGATGCGGTGCACATAGCTCTCCGGGTTGAAGGCGATATGGTAGTTGAAGACATGCGTGACGTCGGAAACGTCGAGGCCGCGCGCCGCCACGTCGGTGGCAACGAGGATCTCGGCGCTCTTCCGGAAGGCGGCGATGGCCTTCTCGCGCTGACGCTGGTCCATGTCGCCGTGCAGCGCCAGTGAGGCGTAACCCTGGGCCTGCAACAGCGCGTTGACCCGGTCGACCTCGCTCTTGGTGCGGCAGAAGATGATGCTTTTATCCGCCTCCAGGCTGTCGATCAGGCGGATCGTGGCATCGTCGCGCTCGGATTCCTCGATGACGTAGTAGTGCTGGCTGATGTCCTTGTTCGTGGCCTCCGAGGTGGCCACGGTGACCGTCACCGGATCGTGCAGGATGCTCTGGGCCAACTGGCGGATCGGTTTGGGCATCGTGGCCGAGAACAACAAGGTCTGACGCGGTTCGGGCAGGTGCGTGAAGATCTCCTTGATGTCATCAAGAAAGCCCATGTCGAGCATCTCGTCGGCTTCGTCGAGCACGACGATGGATGGGGAGAAGCGGCGCAGACTCTTGCTTTTCAACAGGTCCAGCAGCCGCCCGGGGGTGGCGACCACCACCTGGGCCCCGCGCTCGATATGCTCGATCTGGCGCCGGTAGGCCTGGCCGCCGTAGACGGTGGCGGTCTGGATCCGGGCATGCCGTCCCAGACGGTGCAGCTCGTCGCTGACCTGGGTCGCCAGCTCGCGCGTCGGGGTGATGACCAGCACGCCCACGCCCTTGTGGCCGGCGATGCGGCTCATGGCCGGCAGGCCGAAGGCGGCCGTCTTGCCGGTTCCGGTGTGGGCCTGGCCGATCAGGTCGTGACCGGCCATGACGATGGGGATGGCCTGGGCCTGGATGGGGCTGGCCGCACGGAAGCCGGCCTCGATGACGCCGGCGAGGATGTCCGGATGCAGGCCGAGCGTATCGAAGGCGGTGGTATTGTCCGTGGGCGAAGTGTTGGTCATGCGTCTCTCTCGGGATGGATTTGGCCGGAAAAACGGATCGGTTCAGCGAGGCGGTCTTCGAGCGGGGCCGCATCATAGGCCGGAATGGCTTCTAGTTCCACGCATTCTTGCTACCATGGCGCCGGACGGCGAAAGGGGCAGGCATGAAACGCACGACCGCATGGGCCATGTACGACTGGGCGAACTCCACCTATGCCACCACCGTCATGGCCGGGTTCTTCCCGGTGTTCTTCAAGCAGTACTGGGCTTCGGGACTAACGGTCAACGAGAGCACCTTCTGGCTCGGCGTGGCCAACTCGGTGGCGGCGGTGCTGATGGCCATGATGGCGCCGGTGCTCGGTGCCATCGCCGACCAGGGCGGATTGAAAAAGCGCATCCTGCTGCAGTTCATGACGCTGGGCGTCGTCACCACGGCGGCATTGTTCTGGGTGGCCAGAGGCGAGTGGGCGTGGGCGGCGGCGATCTACGCGCTCAGCGCCCTGGGGTTCTCCGGCGCCAACACCTTTTACGATTCCCTGCTGATCGACGTGGCCGAGCATAAGCACCTGGACCGCGTATCCTCGCTCGGCTACGGGCTGGGCTATATCGGCGGCGGCCTGTTGTTTGCCGCCAACGTGCTGATGACGCTGCACCCGGACTGGTTCGGGCTTGCCGGCAAGGCGGATGCGGTGCGCTGGTCCTTCATGTCGGTGGCCATCTGGTGGGCGGTGTTCACGATCCCCCTGGGGCTGTACGTGCATGAGCGCAACGAGGCGAAGCGTGTGCACCTGGGGGCCAGCATCCGCGGCGGTTTCCGCCAGCTTGTCGCTTCCTTTCACCAGGTGCGCCGCTACCGCATGGCCTTCCTGTTCCTGCTCGGTTATTTCTTCTACATCGACGGTGTGGGGACGGTGGCGCACATGGCCGTCGATTTCGGGCTGTCGCTGGGCTTCCATGCCGGGGTGCTGATGACGGCGTTGCTGCTGACCCAGTTCGTGGCCTTTCCGGCCGCCATCGCCATGGGCTATGTCGGCGAGCGCATCGGCACCCGTCCCACGATCCTGTTCTGCATCGGCGGCTATGTGCTGGCCTGTGTCGGGGGCTATCACATGCGTGTGGAGAATGATTTCTACATGCTGGCTGGCCTCATCGGCCTGGTCATGGGCGGGGTGCAGGCGCTGTCCCGCTCGATGTTCGCGCGCCTGATCCCGCCGGGCTACGCCGGCGAGTTCTTCGGCTTCTACAACATGCTGGGCAAGTTCGCCGCCATCGTCGGCCCGGCCCTGATGGGCGTCACCAGCTGGGCCACCGGCGATGCGCGCCTGTCGATCCTGTCCATCGTGCCGCTGTTCGTGATCGGGGCGCTGCTGCTGCTGCGCGTCAGGGAGAACGACCCGCCGGTCAACGCGGCCTGACTGGCGCCCGGGCGCCGGCTGTGCCACAGTAGAGGTGCAAAAATTACCCGGGGAGGGGCCCATGTCCGCAGGCTGGATTGTACTCGCCGTCATCGTCGTGCTGATCGCCTATGTGATCCTGATCTACAACCGTCTGGTGCAGATGCGCAACCGCTTCAAGAACGCCTTCGCGCAGATCGACGTGCAGCTGACCCGGCGCTATGAGCTGATCCCGAATCTCGTCGAATCGGCCAAGGCCTACCTGACGCATGAGCGCGAGACGCTGGAGAAGGTCATCGAGGCGCGCAACCAGGCCGCGGCGGCGGTCAAGCAGGCCGCGAACCAGCCCGGCGACGCCCAGGCCATGGGCAAGCTGATCGGCGCCGAATCCCTGCTGGGATCGGCACTGGCGCAGTTCCGCATGGTGGTCGAGAACTACCCGGACCTGAAGGCCGACAAGACCATCGCCGGCCTGATGGAGGAGCTGGTGTCCACCGAGAACCGCGTCAGCTTCGCGCGCCAGGCCTACAACGACGACGTCATGGTCTACAACACGCAGCGCGAAAGCTTCCCGGACGTGATGCTCGCAGGCTCCTTCGGTTTCGCCGCCGCCACGCTGTTCGAGATGCCCGATACGGCGGCCAGGGCGCCGGTCAAGGTCAGCTTCGATCGCTGATTCGCCGCATAGGGCTCGCGGTCGTACGCCGTGAATACGTCCTCGATGGATTTCTTCGGATACCAGACACTGGCCAGGCGCAACAGCGTCATCCTGATCTCGCTGTTCGCGCTGGCCGTGGCCCTGATCATCCTCGCCATCTATTTCGTGGCCTGGTGGGGCCAGTCCTACGTCGGCCGCCATTCGCCCGGACTGTGGGATGCCGAGCTGTTCGCCTGGGTGGCCGCCGGCTGCCTGGTGGTGATGGGCTTCGGCAGCTGGCAGCGCATCAGCCAGATCCGCGCCGGCGGCGGCGCCGCGGTGGCGCGCATGCTGGGCGGACGCCCGATGCCGACCTCGAGTACGCTGCCGCTGGAGCGTCGGCTGTTGAACGTCGTCGAGGAGATAGCCATCGCCTCGGGTCTGCCGGTACCGCAGGTGTTCGTGCTGGAGGAGACCGGCATCAATGCCTTCGCCGCCGGCTTCACGCACGGCGATGCCGTCCTCGGCGTCACGCGCGGCTGCATCGAGCTGTTGAACCGCGACCAGCTGCAGGGCGTCATCGCCCACGAGTTCAGCCACATCCTGCACGGCGACATGCGTCTGAACATGCAGCTGATGGGCTGGCTCGCCGGCATCACGCTGATCGGCGATATCGGCATCTCGATGATGACGATGCGCCGGGCCGGCATCCGCTACAACGAGCGCGGCAACCGCGGCGGTGTGCATCCGGCGATGCTGGCGGCCGGCACCATGGTGTTCTTCGCCGGCACCATCGGCCTGATCATCGCCGATCTGATCAAGCGCGCCGTGTCCCGCCAGCGCGAGTTCCTGGCCGATGCGGCGGCGGTACAGTTCACGCGCCTGCCATCGGGACTGGCCGGGGCGCTGAAGGTCATCGGCGGCTACAAGGAAGGCTCCGCCATCCGGCATCCGGCGGCGCAGAAGGCCAGCCACATCTTCTTCGGCCAGGCGATCCGCTCCTATTTCGGGCGCGACTGGTGGGCCACGCATCCGCCCCTGGGCGACCGCATCCGGCGCCTGGAGCCGGGTTTTCGCGGCCGTTTCGATAAGGTTTCCCGCGAACCGACGGTGATGGCCAATGCCGCCAGCGCCGCCCTGGCCTCGGACCTGGCTTCCGGGCTGGCCGGTGTCGGCACGTCGGTACCGGAGACATCGGGTCGGCTGAGGCTCGAGGATGCCGGGCAGCCCGGCGCCGCGCACCTGGCCCGGGCCCGTGACCTGATGCATCAGCTGCCGGCCCATCTGCGCGAATGCGCGCACGATCCCTATCTGGCGCGCGCCGCCGTCTATGCGCTGCTGCTGTCGCCGGGGAATCGCAAGGTGCGTACCGGGCAACTGCAACTGTTGGAGAAGCAGGCCGATGCGAAGGTGTTCCGCGAGCTTCTGGAGCTGCACCCGGAGCTGGAGCGGATGGCCCCCGGCCTGCGCCTGCCGCTGGTCGAGATGATCGTGCCGACGCTGCGCCAGCTGTCCCAGAGCCAGTACCGGGATTTCCGGGCCAATGTGAACCTGATGATCAAGGCCGACCGCAAGGTCAGCCTGTTCGAGTACGGCATGCACCGCATGCTGCTGCATCACCTGGATCATGCCTTCGGCTTGCGTTCGTCGCCGGTGCCGGACGGCAAGGGCGAGGTGGCCGATGCCGTCTGCCTGCTGACGATGCTGGCCGAGGTCGGGCAGCGCGGTGAGGGCATGCGCAACGAGGCTTTCCGGCGCGGCATGCAGTTGTTCGCACCGGACCAGATCTACCGGCATCCCGATGCCGGCGCCTGTACGCTGCGCGCGTTCGACGAGGCGCTGCGCCGCTTCTCCGGGGCCGATCCGGAGGACAAGCGACGGCTGCTTTCGGCCTGCCTGGCCACGGCATTCACCAACGACAAGGTCACGGATTCGGAGGCGGACCTGCTGCGCATCATCGCCGATGCCGTCGGCGTGCCGCTGCCGCCATTGCCCGCCTAGGGCTCGGAGGGAGCGGCTTCGGTCGCCACCCGCAGGCTTTCCTGGATGTTGCGGGCAAACGCGATCTCGCCCGTCTTCGGCACCACCCCCGACTTTCCGAGCATGCCCACGATCTGGGGGCGCAGGCCGTTGATGACGAGGAAGGTCTTGCTCCTGGCCAGGCTCTCGGTGATCGAGGTCAGGGCCACGATGCCGGTCATGTCCATCATCGGCACGTCGCCCATGTCCAGGATCACTGCCCGGATGTCCTTGCGCAGGTTCAGGATGTTCTTCAGGGCACGCTGGGCGGCACCGAAGAACATCGGGCCGTTGATGTCGTAGATGGCGATGTGATCGGGATGGGACGGGTATTCGCGCTCCTCGGTGCTGCCGATCAGCTGCACCTCGGTCAGTTCCATCATGCGCTTGATGAACAGCATGGCGGCCAGCGCCATGCCGGCGGCGACGGCGATCTCCATGTTGATCAGCACCGTCAGCCCGAAGCAGGTCAACAGCACCAGCACGTCGTTGCGTGGTGCGGCCTTCAGGATGTGCAGGAAGTGCTTTGCCTCGCTCATGTTCTTGGCGACGATCAGCAGGATCGCGCCCATCGAGGCCATCGGGATATAGGCCAGAAGCGGCGAGATCAACACGATGGCGGCCAGCACGAACAGCGAATGCACCACGGCGGACAGGGGCGAGTTGCCGCCGGCGCCGATGTTGGTGACGGTGCGGGCGATGGCGGCGGTGGCCGGGATGCCGCCGAAGAACGGGGCGAGGATATTGCCGATGCCCTGGCCGATCAGTTCGCGGTTCGGGTCGGTGGCCCGACCGGTCATGCCGTCGGCGACCACGGTGCACAGCAGCGATTCGATGGCGCCGAGCATGGCGATGGCGAAAGCCGCGCCCATCAGGCTGTAGATCAGCGCCGGCGACAGTCCGATCGCATGCCCGTGCGCATCGGGAAGGCTCCACGGCAGGACGAAGGCCAACGGCACCGGCGGGATGCCGTCGCCGCTGAGACCGTCGACATGGTAATGGAAGCTCGAACCGATGGTGGCCACGTCGAAGCCGGCGAACAGGTGGTGGCAGACCCAGGCCGTACCGGTACCCAGCACCAGTGCCGCCAGATGGCTGGGAATCCGTGTCTTCAGCCTCGGCCACAGGATCAGTGCGGCCAGGGTGATGGCGGAGATGAAGAATTCGTCCCACTGCGTGCCGGGAAGAGCCCGGATGATGGCGGAGAGGCGGTCGAGGTAATGGATGCCGGGATGCGCCAGGTGCAGACCCAGCAGGTTCGGGATCTGGAAGGTGCCGATGACCACGGCGATGCCGGCCGTGAAGCCGACCGTGACCGGATAGGGAACCATCTCGATCAGGCTGCCGAGCCGTGCCAGGCCCATGGCGAGCAGGATGATGCCGGCCATCAGGCCGCTGACCAGCAGGCCGCCGAGGCCGTAGTTCTGGACGATCGGCAACAGGATCACGACGAAGGCGGCGGTGGGTCCGGAGATGTTGATGCGGCTGCCGCCGGTCAGGGCGATGGCGATACCGCCGACGATGGCCGTGTACAGGCCGTACTGGGGCGCCACGCCGCTGGCGATGGCCAGGGCCATGGACAGGGGGAGGGCCACGATGCCGACGGTGATGCCGGCAAGGATATTGGTCTGCCACCAGGCTCTGGAGAAACGGCGTTCCAGTGGATGCTCCCCGTCAACGCGGCCCGGCTATCCGCCGGGTCGGCATGCGCCGCAGTGTATGCCCGAGGTTGGCGCTTTTCCAGCGAGCACCCGATGCCGTCACGTGTGAGGCCGGTCGTTCATGCGCTCCGGACCGGTCATTTGGTGCCGATGGCGCAGATCAGCGGATGTGCGGATACGCCGTTGTGTCGTATCTCCGCCGTCGCGAAGCCCGCCTGCAACAGCATGCGTTCCAGCTCGGACGGCTTGAAGCGCTGGTAGGCCTTCCTGTTCCTGTCCCGGACGGTGACGGCAAGCCGGCCACCAGGGCTGAGCACCCGGTGGAGCTCCCTGAGCCCTTCGACCGGCGGCTCCCAGAAATAGATGCAGTTGATGGCGCAGGCCTTGTCGAAGCTTGCATCCCCGAAGGGCAGGGACATGACCGACCCGAGCCTGAGATCGACGCGCCCGCTTCGCACCGATTCCCGGTTCCGGGCGCCTGCCGCCTCGAGCATGGTCTCGGAATGGTCGATACCGGAGACGCATACCGCGGGGCCGATGCCGGCAAGCATCTCGATCGCATGTCCCGGGCCGAAGCCGACTTCGAGCACGCGTTCGCCGTCGGATACATCCATGCAATCGATCGTCCATTTGGCGTCCGGACCGTTGTGCCGGACCATGATCCCGCCCAGCAGCCGGCCCACCCACCCCCTCGGCAATCCTGCCTGTCCCAGTCCGTTCACGTCGTGGCTCCCTTCGTCGACCATCGTTCCGAGTATCGAGTATAGTACCGTCCCGGCAGGTAAACGATTAGGATGCGCCGGCCGGTGGTTGCCGGTGAGTCCTAATGAGATGGGTGGGCGAGATGGGAAGAGCGTTTGAAGTGCGCAAGGCCTCGATGGCCAAGACGGCGGCGGCCAAGACCAAGGTGTATTCGCGCTACGGGCGCGAGATCTACGTGGCGGCCAAGAACGGCGGCGTGGACCCCGATGCCAACCTGACGCTGCGTCGCCTGATCGAGAAGGCGAAGAAGGACCAGGTGCCGTCGCACGTGATCGACAAGGCCATCGACAAGGCCAAGGGCGCCGGCGGCGAGGATTTTGCGCCGGCCCGTTACGAGGGTTTCGGCCCGGGCGGCTGTATGGTCATCGTCGACTGCCTGACCGACAACAACACCCGCACCTTCAGCGACGTGCGCCTGTGCTTCGGCAAGAACGGCGCCAAGCTCGGTGGCCCGGGCGCCGTGGCGCACATGTTCGACCATCTGGCTGTCTTCGCGTTCAAAGGGGAGGACGAGGAGGCGGTACTCGAGGCGCTGATGAACGCCGATGTCGACGTTTCCGACATTGAGGCCGAGGACGGCGTCATCACCGTGTTCGCACCGACCACGGAGTTCTACAAGGCGCACACGGCCCTGACCGATGCCTTCCCGGAGCTGGAATTCGAGGTCGAGGACATCTCCTACGTGCCGAAGACCTCGACGGCGCTGGCCGGCGAGGATGCCGAGATGATGGAGCGCTTCCTGGCCGCCCTCGACGATCTGGACGACGTGCAGCAGGTCTACCACAACGCCGAGCTTCCCGGCTGACCGACGTTCTGGACACGGTTTACGCTCAGGCAGCGGCAGTCTACGCTAGTTCCTTGATGCGCATGTTTACGAAAAGCAGCGAACGTCGATCACGCGAGAGCAAGGCTCCGATGACCGAGGCGATCGTATGGATCCGCCGGCACGCCCCGCTGGCGGACCTTTGTCTGTTCGGTGGCTGGCCGGACGACTCGCAGTTGCGGGTCGAGGTGTGCAACTGCGAGCCGCATCAGTGGATCGTCAACATCACTTTCGTCGAGACCATCATGGAGATCTCGGAATGCGACGTGACCGAGCGGGAGCGCTGCGGCCAGTATGCCGTCGCCTTCGACGAGGCAGGGCATCCCGTCGACATCCGTCTGATCCAGCCGCTGTAACGGGGAATCGCCGTCAGGGTCGGTGCTTCCAGTGGTGCAGCCTGGCGCGCATGCGCCGCACGTGGCTGCCGTGCCAGTACAGGCGATGGCAGTCGGAGCATTCATATAGGGCATCGAGGGCTTCGCGGCTGAACGGCGGCACCTCGGCCAGCCGCGACAGGTCGGTATCCTTCAAGGGCGCGTTGCATACGAGGCAGCGCGAGAAGGGCGCATGCAGCCAGTCCACCGGCAGCCGCCGGCCCAGCTCCGCCGCCTGCGCCGGCACATCGTTGCCGGTCAGCAGCATCACGCAGTCCGGAGCCTGCCGGAATTCGGCCATCTTGCGGTCGCGCGTCAACAGCCAGCGTCCCTCGCGGCAGGCCTGCTCGACCAGTTGCCGGTCGGCCTGGCCCGCCTCGGCGATGACGGTGTCGTAGCCCGAGGCGCGCAGCCAGCGTCCGAGACGGCTCAGCATCTCGTCGCACAAAAAGCGCAGTCCGTGTTCGCGCATGGCATACCTCCGAATGAAGGGCCGTACGCCAATGTAAGGCCCGTTCACGGCCGGGCGCAATGACCAAGGGAGGCATTTGGCCTGCACGCCCGGATTCATCTATAGTGGAGGCTGCACCTGCCGCTCCGGGATCATTCGTTCTGCTGCGGCAAGGCACAGGAAGTCACCGTGATGGAGCGCGCATGGTTCCGCTGCACGAGATCATCGCCAAGGCCAAGGCCCTCGGGATCGAGGGTGCCGATGCCATGGACCGCACCGAGCTGATCCGAGCCATCCAGGTCAGGGAGGGCCATTCTCCGTGCTACGGCACCGATTGGTGCAAGCCGGAATGGAAGGCGGCCTGCATCTGGAAGGACGAGTGCGCTTCCAAGATATTCAGTCCGTAACCCGATCGGGGGAGGGATGATGCATGGATGAGAAGCTGCCCCAGATCGTGGCCGGCCTGGGGATCGGCCATCTGCGGCGCCATATCCTGCTGTGCGCCGACCAGACCAAGCCCAAGTGCTGCGATCGCGACGCGGGCCTCGCCTCGTGGGACTACCTGAAGCGCCGGCTGGCCGAGCTGGGCCTGGCCGGCAAGGGCGGCATCTACCGCACCAAGGCCAACTGCCTGCAGATCTGCAAGCGCGGGCCGATCGCCGTGGTCTATCCGGAAGGGGCCTGGTACCACTCCTGCACGCCCGAGATCCTCGAACGCATCATCCAGGAACACCTGATCGACGGCCGCCTGGTGGAGGACCATCTGTTCGCGCTTTCCCCACTGGGAGGCTGAAACGAAAAGAGCGGGCCCGAAGGCCCGCCCCTGAATCGCGCAAGCGTTTCGCTTACTTGTAGTAGGAGACCATCTTCTCCAGCGACACCGGCTTGATCTTCGCGGCGTTTCCGGCACTGCCGAAGGCCTCGTAGCGGGCCTTGCAGATCTCCTTCATGGCTTTCGTCGATTCCTTCAGGAACTTGCGCGGATCGAAGTTCGAGGGATTCTCGGCCAGGTGCTTGCGCACGGCGCCGGTCGAGGCCATGCGCAGGTCGGTGTCGATGTTGACCTTGCGCACGCCGTGCTTGATGCCTTCGACGATCTCTTCCACCGGCACGCCATAGGTCTGGCCCATGTCGCCGCCGTAGCTGTTGATGATCTCCAGCCAGTCCTGCGGCACCGACGAGGAGCCGTGCATCACCAGGTGCGTGTTCGGCAGCTTGGCGTGGATCTTCTTGACGGTGTCGATGGACAGGATGTCGCCCGTCGGCGGACGCGTGAACTTGTAGGCGCCATGGCTGGTGCCGATGGCGATGGCCAGGGCGTCGACGCCGGTCTTGGCCACGAAGTCCATCGCCTCATCGGGATCGGTCAGCAGGGCGGAATGGTCCAGCTTGCCCTCGGCGCCGTGGCCGTCCTCCTCGCCCATCATGCCGGTCTCCAGCGAGCCCAGGCAGCCCAGCTCGCCCTCGACGGACACGCCGCAGGCATGGGCCATGTCGGCCACCTTGCGCGTGACATCGACGTTGTACTCGTAGCTGGACGGCGTCTTCATGTCCGACATCAGCGAGCCGTCCATCATCACCGAGGAAAAGCCGGACTGGATGGAGCGCATGCACACCGCCGGCTCAGAGCCATGGTCCTGGTGCATGACCACCGGGATATGCGGGTACATCTCCAGCGCCGCCACGATCAGGTGGCGCAGGAAGGGCTCGCCCGCATAGGAACGGGCACCGGCCGAACCCTGCATGATCACCGGGGAATCGGTTTCGTCGGCGGCCTGCATGATCGCATGCACCTGTTCCATGTTGTTGACGTTGAATGCCGGCATGCCGTAGTTGTGCTCGGCGGCATGGTCGAGCAGCTGTCGCATCGAGATAAGTGCCATAGTTTCCTCCTCGCAAAATCAGAAATAATCGGTTGAACTTACGATACTAGCCCGCCTCAGGGCCCAAAACAATTCACCGCAGGCCTAATCCACCCTTACCAGTTTCATGGTATTTGTGGAGCCCGCCCGGCCCATCGGCGTGCCCATCGTCATGACGATCATGTCGCCTTTGTTGACCAGCCCGTCCTTGTGCATCATGGCCAGCACCTCGGTCGTGGCGCGCGGGGCGTCGGTGGCCTCGGTGTAATTGCCCGGCAGTACCTTCGGGATCACGTTGCGGTACAGGGCCACGCGGCCGAGCGTGTCGGTCTCCGGGGTCAGGGCGTAGATCGGCGCCGAGCCCAGTGAGCGCGACATGTACAGGGCGGTGTTGCCGCTCTGCGTGAAGGCCGCGATGGCCTTGATCGGCATCGTGCCGGCCGTCTCCATGGCCTTGCGGGCGATGCATTCGTCCACGGACTGGGGCGGACGGAGCTCGCGCGTGGCGGCCGACGGCAGCACGTTCTGGCGTTCGGTCTCGATGCAGGTGCGGTGCATGGCCTGTACGGCCTCGACCGGGTATTTGCCGGCCGCCGACTCGCCCGAGAGCATCACGGCATCGGCGCCGTCCAGCGCCGCATTGGCCACATCGTTGACCTCGGCACGGGTCGGAATCGGGTTGGTGATCATCGATTCCATCATCTGGGTGGCGACGATGACCGGGCAGTTGTACTTCGGGGCCAGGCGCATGATGCGCTTCTGCACCGGCGGCACGGCGGCATCGCCGATTTCCACGCCCAGGTCGCCGCGGGCGACCATCACCACGTCGGAGGCACCCAGAATGTCCTCGAGGTTCTCGACGGCCTCGGCACGCTCGATCTTGGCCACGATGCCGGCATGGCCGCCGGCCTCGTGCACCAGGCGGCGGGCCTCGTCGATATCGGCGCCGTCGCGCGGGAAGGAGATGGCGATATAATCGGCCTTCAACTGCACGGCCGTCTTGATGTCTTCCTTGTCCTTGTCGGTCAGGGCCCTGGCCGACAGGCCGCCGCCGGCGCGGTTGATGCCCTTGTTGTTGGACAGCTCGCCACCGACGATGACGGTGCAGTGGATCTCCTGGCCATAGATGGCATCCACGTCCATGACGATCAGGCCGTCGTTGAGCAGCAGGCGCGCTCCCGGTTCGACGTCATCGAGCAGCTCCTTGTAGGTGAGCCCGATGCGCTCGTCGTCACCGGCGTCCAGCGCCAGGGCCGCGTCGAGGATGAAGTGCTGGCCGGGTTTGAGCATGGTCTTGCCGGCCTTGAACTTGCCGATGCGGATCTTCGGCCCCTGCATGTCGGCCAGGATGCCGACGATGACGCCGTGCTTCTTCGCCGTGGCGCGCACCAGCTCGGCTCGCTTGATGTGCTCATCGGCCGTACCGTGGGAGAAGTTCAGACGGACGACGTTGACGCCCGCCGCGATCAGCTTGTCCAGCA
>Ga0307440_1000254_pt1 | contig 25863 bp, 22 predicted proteins | sample SalMarWE160410MG_FD_202150 | JGI IMG/M metagenome (GOLD analysis project Ga0307440, IMG submission 202150) | Salt marsh sediment microbial communities from the Plum Island Ecosystem LTER, Massachusetts, United States - WE1604-10 | ecosystem: Environmental > Aquatic > Marine > Intertidal zone >...
TGCTCTGAATCGCGTTTTGTCATTCGCCTTGAGATAGGCATCATCCGCATTGATCCACCCTTTTTGAAAAAGTTCCATAATCGCGTCATCCAAAAGCTGCATACCGTATTTTTTTCCTGTTTGAATGACGGAAGGTATTTGGTGGGTCTTTCCCTCACGGATGAGATTTCGGGCCGCGGGTGTCGCGATTAAAATTTCGAGAGCGACGCAGAGTCCCTTTTGATCGATTCTTTTAAATAAAACCTGTGAAATAACCGCTCGAATACCGTCTGACAGGGTCGAACGGATCTGTGGCTGCTCGGTAGCAGGAAAAACCTCGATGATACGATCAATGGTTTTCGGTGCGCTCATGGTATGCAAAGTGCTGAAAACCAGGTGTCCGGTGGATGCGGCCTCTATGGCCAAGGATATGGTTTCAAGATCCCTCATTTCCCCCACCAGAATGATATCCGGGTCTTCTCTCAACGCGCCTCTCAGGGCCGCACTGAATGATTTCGTATGAATTCCCACTTCACGGTGGTTGATAATGCACCCCCGGCTTTGGTGAACGAATTCGATAGGGTCTTCGATGGTGATGATATGGTCCTTTCGGATTTTATTGGCAACGTCCACGATGGCGGCCAATGTCGTCGACTTGCCGCTTCCGGTGGGCCCGGTGACCAGAACCAGTCCTCTGGGAAGCGAAGCCAGTTTGGAGATTACGCTGGGAAGCCCCAATTGTTCGGCCGTCATGATTTCTTCTGGGATTTGTCTGAAAACGGCGCCGCAGCCGTTTTTCTGCATAAAGAAATTTGATCGGTACCGGGCAACGCCCGGGATTTCGTAACCGAAATCGATATCGCCGGTTTCTTCAAATAGCTTGATTTTGTTCGCGGGGGCGATTTCATAGAGCATTGCTTTCAGCTCGTCATTATCCAACGCTTTATATTTGATTCTTTCCATATCACCCCGGATTCGGAGTGCGGGCGGTTGCCCGGATACCAGATGGAGATCTGAAGCGCCTTGTTCATGCATTAATTTAAAAAAAGCGTCAATTTTTGCCATACTTATCTACCCGCCCGTTCAGACTGTTTAAATAGTTTAAGTTTGCCGTCTTCTTCTTCCCTGATTCGGGCTTCCTCTTTTCCGATATCCAAAAGCTTGGAATGGCCCTCGATGACGGAACGGATTTGAACCTCGATCTGCGATCGTTGTCGTTTCAGTTCCGCAATATCTTCATGAAGCTGTGAAAGTCTGTTTTGCGCTCTACTGAGGATTTTCTCGGCTTTGACCTCTGCTTCGGCAACGACCAATTCAGCCGATTTCCTGGCATTTTGCTTCATCTGCTCCAATACTTTTTGAGAATTCAGCATGGCGCGCTTAAAACTGTCTTCGCGTTCTCGATACGCTTGGTTCTCTATTTGAAGCCGTTTGATTTCTTCACCTAAACGGTTATTTTCGCGCTGCAGCAATTCAAAGGCATCTGCCATGTGTTCAAGAAAGGTATCCACCTCCCGGACATCAAAACCTCTGAACTTCGTTCTAAATTGTTGTTGCTGAATATCAAGGGGTGTTAATTTCATAAGTTATCACCTTTCTAATTTTGTTACATAAACGATAGGGACAGTCTCAAAAGGCTGTTGACGACAAAATTTTGCAAAAAGATGATTGCCAAAATAACAATGATCGGTGAGAAATCAATGCCACCGAAACTGACGGGTATTCTGCTTCGGATTCGGTATAGAACCGGCTCTGTGACGCCGTTGATAAACCGAACGATTGGGTTATAAGGATCCGGACTTACCCAGGAAAGTACTGCATTTGCAATGACGATCCACATATAAAAAGAGAGAACATAATGAAGAATGATGGCGACAGCCTTTATGAAATTCCCGAGAATAAACATGTGTATAATCTTTTCTTATGGTTTGATAAACGGTTTTAAAAAACACGCCTGTGTTTAAAAATCATTTTTTTGACAATTATTTATGAAAATTAATGATATAATAACAATAAGTCAAGAAATTTCAGCCAAATTCGTTGACATGCCGAATCATCTGACGGTAAAAGCATACTGTAATATTAGTGCGTTGCCGGATTGGAACACATACTGCCTATTTCACCGAAAGCCCTAACCCGGCTATTTTGATATTTTTTTGATATCAAACGCGGTTGCTCAAAAAAATCAAGCAATTATTATGCCAATACTTTCAAAACCGGCAAACGTTTCGCAACCTTAAAAGTGATTCAAAGCACCTGACAAATTTTGAGGGAATGGAATTCATGTTAAAAGACAAAAAAATCAGCATCATCGGAACGGGAAATATGGGAGAAGCGCTGGTCAGCGGACTCATTTCTTCGGCGTCATCATCCCCGGAAAATATCATTTGCACGGATATTCGAGCTCATAAGCTGGAATCCGTCAAAAATAAATATGGGGTGACGACGCTCACGGAAAACATCAAAGCCGTGGAAGACTCGGAAATCATCATTTATGCGGTCAAACCCCAGATCATTTCGGCCGTATTGAAAGAAACAGCGCCTTTTTTGGATATGTCCAAGCTTGTCATTTCCATCGCCGCAGGCGTTCCTCTGGCTGCCATCGAAACCTGTCTTAAAAAAGAACTCCGTCTGATCCGCGTTATGCCGAACATTGCAGCGTTCGTTAAAGAAAGCGCATCGGTGATTTCGGCCGGGAAGAATGCCACCAAAGAAGACATCGATCTTTCCATGGCCATCTTTGACTCCATGGGAAAAAGTCTTTTTTTGAAAGAGAATATTCTCATGGATGCCATTACGGGATTGAGCGGCAGCGGTCCGGCATATATTTTTATCATTGTCGACGCCCTGGCCGATGCCGGCGTCAAAATGGGGCTGTCTAGGGAAGATGCCCTTTTTCTTTCAACGCAAACGATTTTAGGCGCTGCAAAATTATTAATGGAAACCAAAGAGCACCCCGGCAGGCTGAAGGATATGGTGACATCGCCGGGCGGAACGACCATTGCCGGAATTCATATACTTGAAAAAGGCGGGCTTCGAGCCACACTGATCAATGCGGTGGAAGCGGCAACCCGGCGATCCAAAGAACTGGAAGAAATCGTTTTGAAGAATTTCATGAATAACGGATGTTAAAAAGAGCGGATATGACGACGGAATATCCGAATTCGAAAAGACGATGATACCCAATATTTCCGGCGAGTTACTGATCCCCATGATTGTGGGAGCCTGATTTCTCGATGCCCAGAGGATTGTGATGTTCATTCAAACTGTATCTTATCCCGCAGCGTTCATCGCCGGGCTTCTATCATTTCTCTCCCCATGCGTATTGCCGCTGATACCGGCATACTTCACCTTTATTACGGGGTTTTCACTTGAACAACTGACACAGGGCCGCAATGCAGCCATCCGAAAAAAAGTATTTCTTTCAACATTTTTCTTTGTTTCGGGATTTTCACTGGTTTTCATTACCATGGGCGCCTCGGCCTCCTATCTCGGCGGTTTGATGGTAACCTATAAGGGCTGGATCCGAATCATCGGCGGTATTTTGATTATCCTTTTCGGAATCCATCTGACAGGTATCATTCGCATACGGGGCTTTGATTATGAAAAGCGGTTTACGATAGAGAAAAAACCGGTGCATTTTTTGGGGACACTGATCATCGGAATGGCTTTCGGCGCGGGATGGAGCCCCTGTGTCGGACCGTTGCTCGGATCGATCCTTATTATTGCCGGCAGCCAGGGAACGGTATGGCAAGGCGTCGTGCTTCTGGGCGTTTATTCAGCCGGACTGGCCCTCCCGTTTATATTTATCTCCATTTGTATCAATTGCCTTTTGCCTTTCGTTGGAAAAGCCTCAAAAGTTTTAAAATATGTCAATGGGGTTGCCGGAATCATTTTGATTATCATAGGGCTGATCCTTGTCAGCAATAAGCTGTATATATTCTTGGGATAACGAGATTTTTTCCGGTACGTCTTTTATCGCGGATTGACGCCTTACCACACTCAAGAACGGGATTTGCAGGGAGCAAGCCGGTAAAATTTATTGGGTGGCGGCATTTCTTTTCATCAAAATCGCTTGCCATTTAAAACAGCATTCGCTATTAATTGGTTGGATTATCCTTTATAGTTGCTTGTAAAAATGCTGTTTTCTATATCGTAACGGCTAAAATAAATAATAAATATGATATCCCTTATGAATCGTAAATCGTTGGCCTTGGCCATTGCCATCATATTTTGCGTTTATAGTTTGGCTTTTGCGCAGAAAGCAGTGTTATCAAATATCATCGTAACGAACACCCGCGACGATCTCCTTGTATACCTGAATGTTGAAGGCGCTTTTACGCCAAAGATGAAAAAAGCGATTTTGAGCGGCGTACCTGCGACTTTTTCATTCTACATCAGTTTTTATCAAGTTCGAAGTTTCTGGTTTGATCACAAGATAAAGGATATTAAAGTTTCAAATACGATCAAATACAATAACTTGAAAGAAGATTTTGTAGTAAAGCGCTCCTGGGAAAAAAGCGGACCGCAGGTGACACAATCCTTCGATGAAGCTAAAAAGTTAATGACGGAAATCGACAGCTTAAAGATTGTACCTCTGAAACAACTCGTCAAAGGCAGACATTATCAATTGAGAGCAAAGGCTGAACTCAGTAAGGTTACCCTACCTTTTTATCTGCATTATGTCCTCTTTTTTGTTTCTCTCTGGGATTTTGAAACCGATTTGTATACGATAGATTTTATATATTAAAACAAACGGTCATCATGAGCAACAAAAGATACAACAAGTCGGTGTCAATTCTTTCAAAAGAAGATAAGAAGCGACGAAAGCGCGAGATCATCATTAGTGTTGTCATCGTTGCCGTCGTGGCGCTTTTGACGTTAATCGAAAACAGAATCGTCCATTTCGGCGCCGACATCCCGGTTTCCAATACCATCTTGATGTTCATTTTGATCAACATCAATTTGCTGCTGCTGATCCTGTTGATATTCCTTGTTTTCAGAAATCTGGTAAAACTGCTTTATGACAGAAAAAGAAAAGTTATGGGAACCAAGCTGCGGACAAGGCTTGTCGTGGCTTTCATCGCCCTTTCGCTTCTGCCGACCATTGTACTTTTTTTCTTTTCCATAAACTTTATCACGACGAGCATTGAATTTTGGTTTAAGGTTCCGGTCGAGCAGGCGCTTGAGAATTCTTTGGATGTGGGGCGAAGTGTATATCGGCACTCAGAAGAAAACAGTCGTTTTTTTATGGAACGAATTTCGTATCAAATCACATCAAAGCATCTTTTAAATCCAAAAAACATCAAAGCCCTTTCCCACTATATACAAATCGTCCAGCGCGAATTTAACTTCAATGCCGTGGAGATCTATGCGAACAACGCAGCCCGCATTACATTTGCGCTTGATTCAGAAATGGAAGATAAGCCATTGGACGTCATTTCCGCCGATAATCTCCAAAAAGAAATACCGCCAAATGGCGTTCGAGCCATTTCTGAAAGAATACCCACAGGTGAACTCGTTCGAACCATCGGGATAATTCCTTTTGGGTCGAGGTCCGCCGATGCCCGGGCATTTATCGTGCTGGCAAAACTCATACCGCCGAATCTCGTAAAAAAGATGTCATCCATTTCAAGAGGTTTTGAAGAATATCAGCAGATAAAGCTTCTAAAAAATCCGATCCAGGCGACCTATTATATCACGCTGTCAATTGTGGCTTTATTGGTGGTGTTTTGTTCGGTATGGTTCGGCTTTTATTTGGCAAAAACCATCACAATACCGATTAAGGTGCTGGCTGAAGGCATCCGCAGGGTCAAGGAAGGGGATTTAAGTGTCAATATCGCCATGGTGGCGGATGATGAGATCGGAAGCCTCGTGGATTCATTCAACAAAATGACCCGGGATTTGCGGATTGGAAGAGATCAACTCGAGCTTTCCGCCCGCTTGCTTCGGGAACAGAACATCGAGATCGAAAAACGAAGACAATACATGGAAATCGTTTTGAAGAACGTTTCTGCTGGCGTTATTACGCTTGACGCCGGTGGATTTATTTCCACCATAAACAAGTCGGCTGAAAAAATGCTGAATCTTGAACCGGAAAATATACTCCAGAAAAGCTATAAAACGCTTCTTTCCGGACAGCTTTTGGAACTTGCCGAAGGGGTCATTAATAATCTTAAGTCATCACAACATAATGCTACGGAATTGCCGCTGAAGCTGACCATCGACGGACGGCCAATGAGCTTTAGCATGCATGTCAATGCACTAAAGGACGATTCAGGAAAACATATGGGTATGGTGATGGTGTTTGATGATTTAACCGAGCTCGAGAAGGCCCAGCGTATGGTCGCATGGCGTGAAGTCGCACGACGGATTGCCCATGAAGTCAAAAATCCATTAACCCCCATATCGCTGTCGGCTCAGCGTCTTAAACGGAAGTATTCGGAACAGGTTAAAGAACCTGTTTTTGATGAGTGCACTCAGATCATCATCGATCACGTTGAACTGATTCGGAACCTTGTCGACGAATTTTCTTCTTTTGCACGATTCCCCACCGCCGATCCAAAACCCTGCGAACTGGCGCCGATCATTGAAGAAACATTGGCGTTATACAAGGAAGGGAATCCTCACATTCATTTTGACTTTAATGTGACCGATGATATCCCCCCCCTTGACCTGGATCGGCAGCAGATAAAACAGGCCATGATCAATCTGGTGGATAATGCCATCGGGTCGATAAGGAACGACGGCCGTATTGTTATCTCGTTAAGCCATGACCCGATTTTAAAGAATGTGAGAGTTGAGGTTGCCGACAACGGCGTGGGGATTTCCGATGAGGGCAAAACGCGTCTTTTTGAACCCTATTTTTCGACAAAAAAAGCCGGCATGGGATTGGGACTGACCATTGTCAGCACCATCATCGCCGATCATAATGGCATGATTCGTGTTCAGGATAACAAGCCCAAAGGCGCTAAATTTGTCATCGAACTGCCGGTATAAAGTAAAATTTAAGATAAACAAGGAGTTTAAAGTATGTATCCTTCCATTTTAATTGTAGATGACGAACCTTCCATACTTCAGTCTTTAAGCGGACTCCTTTCGGATGAAGGTTTCGGTGTTATTACCGCCGCCACCGGATATGAGGCATTAAAGATCATCGATGTCGAGTCCCCGGATCTTGTATTGCTCGATGTTTGGATGCCGGGTATCGACGGTATTGAAACGCTGAAGGAAATAAAGAAAGTCAATCCCCATATACAAGTCATCATAATATCCGGACACGGTTCCATAGAAACCGCCGTGACCGCCACAAAACTGGGTGCATTCGACCTGATCGAAAAACCGCTTTCAATTGATAAAATCATCGTTGCGATTAACAATGCATTGAACTTCAGAAGACTTGAAGAAGAAAATAAATATTTGCGTAAAAAAACATTGGAAAAAAATTCCATTACCGGCGACAGTCCTCCCATCCAGGAACTCAAAAAACAGATTGCCGTGGCAGCACCGACAGAAGCGTGGATACTGATTACCGGAGAGAACGGCACGGGAAAAGAACTGATTGCCCGTACCATACACCAACTCAGCTCAAGGGTGGATTTTCCAATGGTCGAAATTCATTGCGCCTCCATTCCCGAAGAGCTCATCGAAATCGAACTGTTCGGACAGGAAAAAGGAGCGATGTCCGGTGCAAGCGCAAAAAAGATCGGAAAATTCGAATTGGCGAATAAAGGGACCGTCTTCTTAGATGAAATCGGTGATATGAGTTTGAAGACCCAGTCGAAATTGCTTCGAATTTTACAGGAGCAAAAGTTCCAGCGGGTTGGCGGCAGCAGAACACTGAGTATTGATGTTCGCGTCATTGCATCCAGCAATAAGCAGCTTGAAAAGGAGATCGAAAACGGCACTTTCAGAGAAGATCTTTATTACAGGCTGAATGTCATACCCATTGAAGTTCCGCCGCTTAGACATCGTTTAGAGGACATGCCCAAGCTGATTGAGATATTTTTCAGTGAATGCGCCAATCAAAATCGGAGCAACAAAAAGGTGTTGACCCAAAATGCGCTGGATCTTTTGTTCAATTATTCATGGCCCGGGAATGTCCGCGAACTCAAAAATCTTGTGGAACGATTGGCGATCATGGTGGACAAGGACCTTATCGACATATACGACCTTCCCTCACCTTATAACCCGGCGTCACGAAATTCTCCGGCGCCCATCGAAACCCAGCTTTTTTCAAAAGATTCCTTAACGGATGCCAAAAAAAGTTTCGAGAGAGAATTTATCAAAAGAAAAATGATCCAGCATAATAGTAATATCGCAAAAACTGCTCGGGCCATCGGCGTTAAACAAAGTTATCTGCATAAAAGGCTAAAAACCCTGGATCTTACCGCTTAATCAAATCATTATTGGGATGAGAATCAGGGCTAAAAATTATGGGATTGAGAATTATCGGCGGCGATTTGAGAGGCAAGAGACTTAAATCGATTCACGGGAAATTGATTCGGCCTACTGCCGATCGGATAAGAGAGGCGATATTTAACATCCTTTTAAACAGCATTGCAAAGACTTTGGTGCTGGATCTGTTTGCAGGGACAGGCGCCTTGGGCATCGAGGCGCTGAGCAGGGGCGCTAAACGGGCGCTGTTCGTGGATAACCAAAATAAATCCTTATCTGTTTTAAAACAAAACATCGCGTCATGCGGCCTTGGCGAAAAGGCCGTTATCGTTAAATGGAATATCAGACAAAATTTAAATTGCATAAAATCAATCGGACAAAAATTCGATCTTATTTTTTTGGATCCGCCGTACAACCAAGACCTGATCACACCATCGCTGGTCAATCTTGACCAAAGTGATGCTTTGAAAAATAGCGCCCTCATTGTGGTTGAACATTCGGTTTTTGAATCTCTCCCGATGGATCTTTGTGCATTTCAACTTGCGGATCAGAGAAAATATGGAAAAACCCTTGTTTCATTCTTAAACTATGTGATATAAAAGCTTTTTTTTAAATCAGCAGAAAATATAACCTGAATTTACAAAGGAAAGGACGGCAGATGCAAAAAATTGCCATATATCCGGGATCCTTTGACCCGGTGACCAACGGTCATATCGATATTGCGCAAAGAGGACTCAAGATTTTTGATAAAATCATCGTGGCCATATTACATAACCCTATAAAGAAATTTCTATTTTCGGTTGAGGAGCGCGCAGAGATGCTCAAGACGAGCTTCGAGGCATATCCGGATATTGAGGTTGAAACTTTTGACGGGCTTCTTGTGGACTATGCATCAAAGAAAGGATCCATCGCCATACTTCGCGGGATGCGGGCCGTTTCCGATTTCGAGTATGAATTTCAGCTGGCGCTGATGAATCGAAGGTTAAACAGAGAAGTTCAGACCGTCTTTTTGATGACCGGTCTGAGGTGGATATTTACCAGTTCGTCAATTATTAAAGAAGCGGCGCAGTTCGGCGGCGATATCCAAACGATGGTGCCGCCGATTGTCAACCGGAAATTAAAAGAAAAATTCGGTCTTACTACTTAAAGGAGCTGTTTCAGACAGGACTTTCAAAATGCCCTGAAAAGGCTGTGCCCGAGCCGGTTCCAATGGATATTTTTTGTTCCATGGCCACGGACGGACCGATTTCTTTTTGTGAGTTTTTAACTTCACGATAGGGGTCGTTCATCGGTATCTGCCCCCATTTAAAACCGATCGCAGCTTTCATTCTCTCACATGCGCTTAAAGAAAACACCACGCACAGAATCCCAAAAATCAATACCGCGGTCTTGAATATCTTGACGAACATGCGGTTCTCCTTTTCTATAAGCTATCTCAAAATTTTGAAATGGCTTCTAGTTCTACTGACTATAATGCAAAAATTGAACCAGGAAAATAAATAGAAGATATTGTAATATTTTAAGGATATTATTTTGGGAATAGAGAGCGCGTTGGTTGGTATTTTTTGACAAATATTGTTAAATTCGGTTACAAAAATCGGCAGTTGCCAATGAACCGGCAGAAGCGGGCACTTCCGCCAATTGTGTATGCGTGCAGCGGAAATTTTGCCAGAAAGCGGTCATGGGGTATACTTCAGATTCGAGTTATCCCGACCAGATACCGGTTTTGGTCAGGACAAAGCGCACGGCTAACATCGTTGTAATCAACAAGGCCGCACCACCGAGCAGATTGAGCATCCATCCGTTGCGATGTGCTTTGGCCCAGCTCTTTTGGTTGAGAAAGAAAAGCAGAATAAATACCACCAGAGGTGTGCCGCAAAGGCCGAGGGCCAGCATGACCACCAGCAAGATCAGAAAACTTCCCTTTACCAGAGGGCCGATGAGGCTGATCAGGCATCCCAAAAGGACCACAGCCTTGAACCGGGGATCTCGGACGCTGACGGCCCATTTCATTTTGTCCGCGATAAAATAACCGGCGGCCAGATAGGTCGGCGTGATCGTCGAGAATACCGCGGCCCAGAACCCGGCGAGAAAAATACCGTGGGCATAGACGCCCAACACCGGTTTGAGGGGGCGAGCCAGATCAAAGGCCGTTCTGATCTCGATGCCCTTGGGGTGCAGTGCCGCGGCGGCAGCAAGAAAAATGGCCACACTGTAAATTCCGAAGGCAACGAACATCGACAAAAACGTGTCCATCCAGGCCAGTCCCATGTCGTCCGGTTCCCAGTCGCGGGCATTTACATTATAGGTATGCATGGAGATGATGGTGATGTGAACGGCACCGCCCATGATTCCGGCCATCATCAGCGCCCCCTTGGCGCCCCCGATAAACGTCGGAATTAACCCTTTAATCATTTCACTAAGGTCCGGTTTTACGGCAACCACCGTCACCATAAAGCAGGCCACCACAACAGCCACCAGGGTTTTGCAAACCCTCTCCACCCAGCGGTATCCCCCTATGCCGACCAGCAAGAAGATCAGAACCACATAACCCAGGGACCACCAGGGGGTGAACACGCCCGTGACAAGACCGGTGGTGCTGACCAGGGCTTTCATCAGAACCGCGGCAGCCAGCCAGGTGGCCAGGAGGGCATCGATCATTAAGACCCAGCCCCAAGCATTGCCCCAGCTTTCTTCCACCAGAGCGATAATCCCTTTTCCGCCGATTATTCCTGCTTTAGCGGCCATGAATTGAACCACAAAGGCCAAAAGGGCGCTCAATACCACCACCCATAACAATTGATATCCGTAAGCTGCGCCGGCAATGGATACACTGGCCATGGTGGCGGGGCCGCAGGCAACCGCGCTGATAATCCAGGCCGGACCCATTCCGCGGATCAATCGGAGAAAGCCGGATCGTTTAAGATGATTTTTCCTGTAATCGGGCGGCATATAACATCCTTTCCACGAGCACTGATTAATGAGTTCTTTCAGCCAGAAATTTAATCATTTCTGAAGCGGTCATGTTTCACAAAGCCAAAGAGTTAGGAAAGATTCAGATGAGCCCTGCCTTTGCGTATACATCGAAAAAATGGTGAGTCGGGCCGTGGCCTTTTCCGATGGATAGGGCATGTTCGATGGCACCGGTGATGTATGCTTTGGCAAGGGTGACCGCTTCAAAAAAAGGTTTGCCTATGGCGATATTGGCTGCAATGGCCGAAGAAAACGTACAGCCGGTACCATGGGTGTTGTTTGTGTCCACCCGGCGACTTTGAAGCTTGTTAAACTCCCGGCCGTCATAGAGTATGTCTGTGGCTTGGCCATTTCCAAGATGTCCTCCCTTGACAACCACTTTTTTTGCGCCAAGTTTCAAAATGTCGATAGCCGCGGTTTTCATGTCGTTGATAGTATGAATTTTATAGCCGGTGATCGCCTGCGCTTCATAAATGTTGGGCGTTACGACTTCGGCCAATGGGAAAAGATAACGGACCAGAGCATCCTTGGCGTCCTGTTTCAACAGGTGGTATCCGCTTTTGGAGATCATTACAGGATCGAGAACAATCGCCGGCGGGTTCACGGACCCCAGGGCTTTTGCAATGGCTTGAATCAGTTCGATACTGGAGACCATGCCGATTTTTACGGCATGAATGTCAACATCTTCAAAAAGACACGTGATCTGGTCGTGAACGATTTTGGGATGGATCTCCTGGATATCGTACACTTTTTGAGTATTTTGGACGGTTACCGCGGTAACGGCACTCATGCCGAAAACGCCAAGGGCCTGAAACGTTTTCAGATCTGCTTGAATGCCCGCACCGCCCGACGAATCCGAGCCTGCAATCGTAAGGGCGACTCGCATGAAAAACCTCCTGAACAAAAGTTTTGATTTAGAATCTAACCTGAGAGCACGAGATCGATAGGGGGGATGAAAAACGCTGAAAAGAATGGCGGCGTCAAAACGTCATGCATGGTTTTCCGATTTTCCTACGACAGTGCTAACTGTATCAGGTTCAAAGGGTCTGCTCTCAGTTCTGCAATAAAATCAGAACACCCCTATCCGGATTTATGTGATTTATTTATCAGCGGGGGCAAAAAAATGCAAGTAAATATTCGTGCGTGTCCATCCGTGTCCCATGGCCGTAAGGTTCCAAGTTAAAAGTTGAGTGCTTGTTTGACAAATACGGCCGCTCGTGATAGCAAGCAAATCATTTGTCACTGGGGGAGCCGGTTCGAGACCTTTGCAAAACCCCACTTTTTGCCCAATCCGCCGGTCGAAGATGCCGCTTGCGGTGAGGCGGACAAGTTTCTGCGCCTGCCCCGTGAAATGCGAAGCCTATTTCTCTGGGGTCAAGTTCAAATTTTAATCCTCAAAATACTCTATGCATTCCTGTGGTTAAAATTTTCGGCTTCCTTGAACTTGAACCCCGGTTAAATAACAAAGCAGATTTAACAGGGCAGGCAAAAATGAGATTTTTCAAAGGTTTCGACGCAAATCGGCTGAGAGGAGGCTTGAAGCTTCGACCCCTGGAACCTGATCCGGATCATGCCGGCGTAGGGAAGCTGACATTATTTTATGGTCGATTTTCCTCCCTGTTATCCGGCATTTCGGTTTGATCCTAATAAAGTTTCACGTACTCGCAAATTTTAACGGTATTCAATGCACTACAACTTCAACACCGACAACCCGCGCGGCTTACGTTCAGCTGCGCCAAGCATTTCGTTGGAACAGGTTTCCTTTACCTATCCCGGCGCACAGATTTTTCATTCATTGAATTTTACCATAGCCGGCGGCCAGTGGACGTGTCTCATCGGTCCCAGCGGTTGCGGAAAGTCGACATTGCTCAGACTGATTTCAGGAACCCTTCATGAAGGGCTTTCAGGTGTAATTCGTTTTGACGACGGCTACGACCGTCAGGGACGGACAGCCTGGATGGCGCAGAAAGATCTGCTGCTGCCCTGGTTGAATGTTGTGGATAATGTCTGTCTCGGCGCGCGGTTGCGGCATGAAATGTCCGATCAAAAACAAAAAAGAGCAATTTCGCTGCTTGAAGATGCGGGTTTGGGCGATTATATCCATGCGCTTCCTTCGGCTTTGTCCGGCGGGATGCGCCAGCGTGTGGCACTGTTGCGAACGCTCATGGAAGAGCGTTCAATCATTCTTATGGATGAACCGTTTTCGGCACTTGATGCGCTCACGAGACTCAAACTTCAGGATTTGGCCGCGAAGCTGGTCGGGGGGGCAACCGTATTGATGGTGACCCATGATCCGCTGGAAGCGCTTCGTCTCGGACACAGCGTATATGTGATGACCGGCAGACCTGCAAGGCTAAGCGATCCTTTGATTCCGCCCGGCATTCCGCCGCGTAACCCCGGGGACCCCGCCGTTATTTCCATGCAGGCGGAATTGATCGAACGACTGGAGCGCCGGGAGACACCATGAAGTTTATCCGTCCAATGGTCATTTTGTTCGGATTGATTGCTGTGTGGCAAACCATTGTTATGGTATCCGGCGTACCGCCTTACATACTGCCCGGTCCCGTAAAAGTCGTCGAAGCTGCTGTGTCCCATGCAGGTCTTTTATTCGACAATGCCGTGACGACAGTGTTGGAGATTATTGCCGGATTGCTCATCGGAACAATCTGGGGCGCTTTGAACGCGCTTTTCATGATTGAGTTTCGCGCTTTAAAACGATGGCTGTTGCCGGTTCTCGTCATCAGTCAGGCGATTCCGGTATTTGCATTGGCCCCCCTTCTCGTTCTTTGGCTCGGATACGGCATGAGTTCGAAGATTGCCATGGCGGTTTTGATTATCTTTTTTCCGGTGACGGCGGCGTTTTACGATGGGCTTCGCAGTACCGAACCAGAGTGGCTGGAACTTGCACAGGTGATGAATGCCAGGCCGATAGCGGTCATTCGGCATATCCGGATCCCTGCGGCCCTTCCGGCCTTTGCCTCAGGGCTTCGCGTCGCAACTGCCGTAGCTCCCATCGGCGCTGTTGTGGGAGAATGGGTGGGGTCGAGCAAAGGTCTTGGGTTTTATATGCTTTATACCAATGCCCGCATGCAGATCGATGTCATGTTTGCGGCCCTTGCGGTTTTGTGTATCGTTGCCCTGACACTTTATTTTATAGTGGACAGGATGATGACCAAACTTGTTTTTTGGCAAAAAGAAGAAAATATAAAGGAGAAAAACAACCGATGAAACTGAAACTTCTTATGGTTCTTTTCATCGCGGCGGCCCTCTTGGCCGGCGTTTCAAATACCGCGGTTGCATCAGAAAAAATAACGGTGGTACTCGACTGGTTCATCAACCCGGACCATGCGCCCCTCATTATCGCCTCCGAGAAAGGGTTTTTCAAACAACGCGGGCTGGATGTTAGCTTCCAGGTTCCTTCGAACCCGAACGATCCCCCGAAACTCGTTGCCGCGAAAAAGGCTGATATTGCGGTTTCCTATCAACCCCAGCATTATCTTCATGTGGATCAAGGATTGCCATTGGTTCGAATTGCGACACTTATCGCAACGCCCTTGAATACACTGGTCGTGCTGGCAGACAGCGGCATCGACAATCTTTCTCAACTCAAGGGAAAAACCATCGGGTATTCAATCGGCGGATTTGAGACGGTGATTCTCAAGGTCATGCTTGAACGCCAGGGCCTTTCTCTGGATGACGTAAAGCTGGTCAATGTCAATTTTTCACTGCTGCCGTCTCTTTATTCCGGGAATACAGACGCGGTTATCGGCGCCTTTCGAAATTTTGAATTGAATCAAATGGACATTGACAAACGACCGGGACGTGCCTTTTTCGTGGAAGAATACGGCATCCCTTCCTATGATGAACTCATACTGGTTGCCCATCGCGATGCCATTCACAATGTAAAACTCAGAAAGTTCGTTGATGCGCTGGAAGACGGCGTTCAATATCTGGTCAACCACCCCAAGCGCAGTTGGGAACTTTTTATTCGGGGAAGGAAAGATCTGAATAACCGGCTGAACCGTCTGGCATGGCGGGATACGCTTTCCCGCTTTGCCCTTCGGCCGGGCGCCCTGGATCGCCACCGGTACCAGCGTTTTGCCGAATTTTTGAAAAAGCAGGGTTTGATCAAGAAAGTTCCGCAGCTTGACACGTATGCGGTGGAGCTGCCGGGGCCCTGATGGCATGCACACAGAAATGGCATCTTTAGGGCCGGGCTGGCGTTCTCGCTCTTTGAGACCTTTGCAAAACGCCGCTTTTTGCCCAATTTCTGCGTCAGTCTCAAATTTTAATCCTCAAAATACTCAATGTATTCCTGCGGTAAAAATTTTCGCCTTCCTTGAACTTGAACAAAAATCAGCATTTTTCAAAGGTCTCTCTTTTGCAATCCTCGACGTAGCGCTGCTATGACTGCGGTTGCAACATCGCTGCGGCCTTGGTCTGAACCTAAATCTACCATTTCCGGAAGGAAAGATAGGGTAGCAAAACTTATTTTCTCATTTTTTTGTCGGTTTTTTCCGAATATTTTTCAAGACGCTTGTAGCGATTCATTGCGGATTTTGCAAAGCGGCCGATAACCCTTGAAAGATCAGAATCATTCCAAACGGTTGCGAACTCATCCGATCCGAAAAAGCGCTGGCTCATTTTGAAATGGGGCTCGCGGTCCAGGATCAGGGTGACATCCTCAAAATCAAAATCGATTTTTTTATCAAAAACAGTATTACATAATTCCGTAATGGTTTGAACAAAACAATTGATGACATCTTCAGTGGATTCAGCGAGGTTGATTTTTTTTCTGAAGTCGGGAAGAACTTCATTTTCATACTTGGTAAAGGAAATCTGTGGCACCATGACATTTCTCCTTTCGGTATCTGAAAGTTTCAAGTGTTTAAATCGTTAACGGATTAAACAGGATTTTTTCAGATACACATTATCGGCAATGCATGCCAATCGGTCGATGGATCTCAAGATATGGCCGGGCATTTTTATTTCCTTGAGCTGAAAAAGAATGATGCTGGATGACTGGATCGGATATGGGTTCGTGCATGATATGGTCAATAAATTCCCGGTGAAAGATCGGAACTTGGTCATAACCATTTATGGATGCCTTCATTACTGATAAATAAAAATACCATAAAGAATTAAAAACCTCAACATTCTTTCATGGGCAACATACAAAATTTTCTGATTAAGGTGCACAGATATATGTGCACGCATGCCCTGTTCTCTGTGCATCTTCCCTTCTCAGCCCCTCATTCCATTTGATTGGATTTCCGAATAACAGTTAAGGAAATATTTTCCGATCGCCGTCGTAAGTATCATTGAACAGAAGATTTTGAGTATATTGGATTCAATTTTCCCCTGCCAGATCCTGACGGTTTAAAACAAGTTCGCTTTTGGCACGAAATTTGATTGGAAAAATACAAAAACGAAACCGAACACAGTTCGCTTCACTCGCAATTGGCCTCCGGCACGTTGAACCTACGCACCGGCGGGAATAATGGAAGATCGGAAGATTATTATAGAATTATGAAACGCTTAATTGTTATAAGAGCCTGCCCATGGACAAACTGCTTTTTATTGACGATGAAGAGGGTATTCGACGCTCCGTAGTACGCGCCTTAAAGCACGAGCCCTATGAAATCTTCACCGCAGAGAATGGTGAAATCGGTATCGGTTTTGTCAAAGAGCATATTTCAGATATTTCAACGGTGATTTCAGACTATAAAATGCCGGGATTGGACGGCCTTGAAACGCTGTTGGAGATCGGCGTCCTCAACCCGGAAATCACCCGCATTATCCTCACCGGATATGCGACCATGGAAGCTGCGATTCAGGCGACAAACGAAGGCATTGATGGTTTTTTGACCAAACCCTTTGACAATGTGGAACTCAGGGCCAAGATTCGCAGCATCAATGTACGAAAACGCTTAAAACAATTTGTGTCGGAACAGGTTTACAATAAAATTGAAAAATCCCAAGGGATTCTGAAGCCCTCTTTCCATGAGGTATCGGTTCTTTTTTCCGATATCCGCGGTTTTACGCACATGTCCCAGCATGTCCCGCCCGACAGAATCGCATCTTTTTTAAACAATGATTATTTCACGCCGCTGGGTGAAATTGCCTATGAACACAACGGCGTCGTGGACAAGCATATCGGAGACAGTATCATGGTGGTTTTCGGATCACCGGTCGAGGATGACGACCATGCGATCCGTGCCGTCACAGCTGCCGTGCGCATGCAGGAAAAGGCAAAACAAATCGATCAAAGCCTATCCGAAAAAAATGGATTGCGGCTGAACATCGGCATCGGCATATCGACGGGTAAAGTGTTTTCAGGCATTTTAGGCTCACGGAGAATTAAATCGTTTACTTCGGTAGGCATGCCGGTCAACATTGCCGCGCGGCTTCAGGGAATGGCAAAGGGCGGTGAAATTATCATCAGCGGCAGGACCTTTCAACGGCTATCGGGCAGGATAGACGCCGAAATCCTGCCGCCGGTGACCGTCAAGGGCGTCAGTGAACCGATTACGGTTTACAGAATGAAAGTATAGTTTTATAAATTCAAAAAAAGGAATAAAAAAATAGCAAACCTCAAATTTTCGGAATATAAACTCGATGATATTTTTCCTTATCCAGGGAAAATGCGGTATCGGAAATTACAAAAAATATCAAAAGCATTTTGCGGTGAACACAACTTCCTTTTGAAAATTGATTCTAATTGGTACCGTCATGTCAGAAAAAAATATTTGGCTAATTGACAATGAAAAAAAATTCATGATAGGTTTTAAACAAATCCTTGTTAAAAATTATAATATTATTTTCAAAATGATAATGAAGTTATGAACAATTTGTCAACAAACTTGTCAACAAAATTCTCTTGTAATTGTCTGATTATATAATAAGAACACAATTTGCTTCTTGACTTTGCTTAAGATCTTGTCTTATAGCATCTAAAATGAAGGTTTGTTATGATTCTTAAAAAAGGGCTTCTGGTGGCTTTTGAAGGGATAGATGGTGTTGATGGGGTCGATATTATCCATAACAAAATTATTAACGTCATTGATGATGTTGTAAAACATTTCTGCAAAAGACATGAACAATACTCGCTGTTTTGTAATAATCTGAAAGCTTGTTAATATGTTATATGCGTTTTTTTTTAACAGTGATGTGTATCATTATGTAAAGCCTTCCGATGACAATCATGATTTCGATGATACCTATTGCAACATCCCGTTAGCTATTAAGCGAGGTCAAAGGGTTTTAGATAAACCAAATGGTGGATATCCTGCACCAAGAATCCTTAAATCTCCTCCCTCCCAAAAACGCATTTGTAAATATTGCAGTCAAATCCGGTCCAATAGTCGTAAAAAAAAATGCAAAACATAACCTGAACTTATTTGATTTTAAAATAAATCACAGAATATTATTTTTTAAGGGAAGGTTTTTAAAGCATAAAATTATTTTGATTTCGAATCTCCATATTTGCGGATTGAAAGAACAGAGGTTTTCCCCTGGAAGTTGCATCGTCAAAGCCGACGGGAAAAAGCAACCGCGTGGCATGCCCATGATACCTGTCGATGTTGCGGGAGTTGTATGCTTTACGAATGGTGAGAGAGGAAGAAAAACAGCAGACTTTTTACCAGTTGGGCCATAAATCCATAGTCCAGCTTTTCCATGGTATCCGAAGCCCGGTGATAATGGGGGTTTCGGTAAAAGGCCGTGTCGGTGATCATGACCGCTTTGTATCCTCTGTGCCAGAATGACGAATGGTCGCTGAGTCCAATGGAAGGCAGCAGATACCCTCCCGCAGGCACCGTCAGTTTAACCACCGGAAGATCCGGGTTTTTAGAAAACGCTTTGGATAGAGCCCTTGTAAATCCACTGGATTTAAAGTTGCCCACAATGCCGATAAAATCCCCCTGTTTGGGGTAATCTAAAAACATCAGCGGAAACGGATAATTTTGACATCCCGGGTCATGGCAGGTATAACCGACCATCTCCAGGCAGATCATGCCGTCGATCTGCTCCTTTGATTTCCAGGCATTGTAAGCATAAACGCTGCTGCCCATGTAGCGGGTGCCGAAAGTGGGAGGCTCTTCAAGGGGAAAGGAGACAAATTTCACGGCAAGATCCAGTTTATGGCGATCCTTCAGCATCGTGAGAAGGCGTGCGGTCTCGAGCTGGACAGCCACGGCGCTGGCATTGTCGTCGGCGCCCACGGTTCCGGCGACCGAGTCATAGTGGGCGCCCACGATATAGTGTTTTTCCGGCCGGTCGCAAAACGCGATTTGCGCCACGATATTCGAAACCGTAAGATTTCCGTACGAATAAGAGTCACATCGCACCGGAAGTTCGATATGCCGGTAAAAATTTTCGATGTAAGCTCTTGTCTTTTCCAGGTTATGGGGTTGAAAAACACTCCGCTCGCCAATGGTTTGGGTCAGGGTCCCAACATGGTCTTTCAATCGTTTTTCAGTTTTTTGGATGTCGATAATCGATATATCCGTCATGACGATACCTTTATCTTCAATATTTCAGGAAATATTCGGGCTATTTCCGAAACGCCGTAATGGGTTCATGGATCAGGTCGTTCTCCCTGAAACGGGTCGGCCTTAAAGGGCCAATATCTTCTATTTGAACCTTGCCATCTGAAATAAGCTCGGCAACGGCCATACCGGCGGCCGGCGCGTGCTGGAACCCATGGCCGGAAAAACCGGCAACGCAGATAAAATTTCGAAGTTCCGGAAATGCGCCGATGACGGCGTGGTGGTCCGGGGTCATTTCATAGTGGCCCGCCCATCCCCTAATCATCCGTGCATGTTCCAGCGCCGGCACCCGGTTAACGGATTGTTTGGCCGTCCATTCCCCGGCATCAAAATCCACGTGACGGCTGAAGGATTTTTCTCCGGTGGGTCCTCCCAGAATCAGGCCCCGGCCTTCACGCTTCAGGTACCATCCGGAATCAACGTCGATGATCATGGGAAGGGCATCTGGAATTTCATCGAAAGCAGCCGTAAAAAACAGATGGCGCTTCAGTGGTGTGACGGGAAGTTCGAGCCCGGCCATGGCCGCAACCTGACCGGCCCAGGGACCGGCGGCGTTGACCACTATGTCGGGTTGAATGGATTTTCCGGTTTCGGTTAGGATGCCGACGATTTGTTGCTTTGAAGTCAAGATGTCGGAGACACGAACCTTTTCCATGAAAACAGCGCCGCCCTGACGGGCTTTTTTGACAAAAGCCCCGAGGATTTCCATGGGGTTGTAGAATCCGTCGTTTTCGGTATAGGATCCCCCGATAAGATCATCTACCCGTATAAAAGGCCAGCGAAGCGCCGTCTCACGGGGTTCGAGCAATTCAACTGGAAGCGTTAGTTTTTCCATCAACCGCTTTGTATGTTCAAAAGCTTTCCACTGTTCGGCAGTGGTTGCCAGAAACAAATACCCCGAAGGGTCGAATCCCGGATCAATGCCGAATTCATCTTTAAATCGTCTGTAAACTTCCCTGGAAATCAAAGAAAAGCGGATGTTGACCCGGGTGGAAAATTGTGTTCTCAGGCCACCCAGGCAGGCGGAAGTGGCGCCTTGGACGCCGATTTCTCCCTGTTCCAGAACAAGAACGTTACGGATTCCTTTACGGGTCAGATAATAGGCGCATGCAGCGCCGATAATGCCGGCGCCGATAATGACGACCTGTGCTTTAGAGGGCATTTCAGTCATGAGCTACCATACACTGGAGCAATTACGAAATGGCTTCCGATTCGTTCAAGGAAAGTCTATGATCAACTCTCTTCCAGCTTTACGGCGTAATGTTTTAAAACATCCAACGCTTCATTCACGTCATCTAAATGGGTACGAAAGCACAGGACGGCAGTCCGAAGCACCAGTTTGCCGTCTATGCGCGTGGAACTGATGAAAATGCGTCCATCTTGCTGGATGGCTTCCACCAATTTCCGATTAAACGCATCGGCATCTCCTTGTTTTGGAAGATAACGATAGGTCACCACGGACAAGTCTGGGTAGGGACCGGGCTCAAATCCGTCAATTTCCTTTATTTTCTCATAAAAATAGCGTGCGAGATGGATTTTTTCCGATAAGGCGGCCCGAAACGGTGCAACGCCAATCAATTTCAATGCCAGCCACAAGCGCAATCCCCGAAAGTGTTTGGTCAACTCCGGTGATAGATCGGCAGGGGAAAGCTCATCGACATCATCGATAATATTTTGAATATAATCGGCTTGCGCGTTGAATGCGGCATACAGGTTCTGCCGTTCTTTGACGAGAACCGCGCCGGTGCCATAGGGTAAAAACAGGGCTTTGTGCGGATCGAGGACGATGGAATCCGACATATGAATCCCTTGCAGAACATTTCTTCCTTCAGGGCACAGCGCAAATAGTCCGCCATAGGCCCCGTCCACATGGAACCAGAGCTGATGCGCGGATGCAATTTCGCGGATGTCCCCGAGCGGATCCACGGCCCCGGTATTCGTCGTACCGGCGGCGGCCACAATGAGCCATGGATACAATCCTGATGTTTTGTCGGCGACAATGGCTTGGTCCAACGCCTTTGGATCCATCCGGTAATTGGCATCCACGCGAACGTTTCGTTTGATGCAAGTATTCAAGCCGCTGATATGAAACGCCTTGTCGATACAGTGATGGGCATGTTCCGTGACATACACAACCGACTGGTCTATTTTTCGGCCTTTAACACCGAAAGCATCGCGGGCGGTTACAATGGCGCTCAGGTTTGCCAAACTGCCGCCCGATGTCAGGTTTCCTGCGGCTTTGTCCGGATAACCGACAGCATCGGCCAACCAACGGATCACAATATTCTCAATCCGAACCGCACCGGGGCTGGCAAAATACAGGCCGGCAAATCGGTTTGTAACGGCTGCCAGGTAGTCCCCCAATGCCGCATGATAAAGCCCGCCGCCCGGGATATATCCTAAAAATCGTCCGGAAGTTGGATTGATTCCCGTGGTATCCATGTTCCGTCGCAGCAAAGCGAGCGCTTGCCCGATATCAATGCCTTCTTCGGTAATGGGAAAATCCCAAAGTTCCCGCCCGCCGTCTGTCCGCGGAATATAAGCGGGCGCTTCGGATATCTTATCCAGGTAGCTGTTTGCATAATCGATGACTTGCCTTAGCAGATATTCCCGCTGAGTGGAATCAGGTTCCAAGGGTTGAGCGCATTTTCTTATATGTTTGATGTCGGTCATTGATTCGCCTTTATCCTTTTTCCCTGAAGAAATAAATGATTAAGTTCACGTTCGTGTTTATTTGGTCCATGCAATCATTTTCAAAAAACATTTACATAGCGGTAGCAGTCGGCGGCAGGACTTAGGGATGGGAAACATTCGGATTGCCACGGATGTAAAAGCGAAGCGGCTTCTTTGCCCATTCTCCTGCGTAATCAACTCCGATCCTGGGACGCCGCGTGACGGCAAACGGTTCTCTGTTCGCTTCTGTGATGAAAAGCGCTTCGCCACAGAGGTCGTAGCCGTTTAGCCGGCGGTCGATTCCCATGGCGCGGCAGAGAAGCCCCGGCCCGCTGGTACGGCTGTTTATGTCATAGACCGGCTCAAGCGCCCTAATCAGTACCGCGGCGCCATGCCCTTTTGGTTCAGTCACCACATTCATGCAATGGTGGATGCCGTAGACCAGATATACATAGGCGTAGCCGGGCGGTCCGAACATCACACGCGTCCGCGGAGTCATTCCCCGGGCGGAATGGGAGGCCGGGTCATGGGGGCCAAGATACGCCTCTACCTCGACAATCCGGCCGATCCGCACACGATTTGCAGACCGGTGTGCCAGATGTTTCCCGAGCAGCTCCAGGGCCACCGTTTCCGTATTTCTACTATAGAAGTCACGGGAAAGGGTTTTTCCCTTTGGAATCGCATCAATCAGTGATTTTTCTGTTCGGGAGTTCAAATTTTTCACTTTCTTGAACCGCATCTCATCGCGAAAGAGATTCGAATCGGTTTTGTTATCCGCAATGGCGTTGACCCGTTCTTCCGATGCCCCGGTGTCTTTATTGACAACGTCCTTGCTCAGCAGTCGGATACGCATCTCGTTTCCTTTAACCGAGTAAGCTGCGAATGGATAGGTCTGGTTGTCCTCGGGGAGTTTCATTATTCGCCATTCATGCGTTGGTACAGGTGTCCTTGGTGTCTCTTCGATGTTGATCGATAAAGAGCGATAGGGAACGATTTTCATATCGCTGCCTAATTGTCAATCTTTTTAGCTAATTAGTGCTTTATTAGAAAACTTGATTTTGAATCAAAAATTCAAAAGACAAAATACGAAACCATAACAAAAACTATAAATGATCAAATGACAAAAACATCTCCTTTTCAAAGTGTTGGCTTCGATCATTTTTGTCATTTAGAATTCGGATTTTATTTTAACATGCGAAACGCGGATATACAAATCGGATTGAAGAAGGTAAATCGCGAAAGCGCTTGACAAATTGAAATTCCTTGGATAATTGGAAATATCTTTATTGTTGGCATTAACATAAAATTTTTTGAGATAGAAACAATCATGGAAATAAAGCTTTGGTGCTGGTGGTGGCAAAAATCGTGAAGCTTGCTCACCATCTTTGAGATAGGGAATGTATTGACTTCAGGGCCGTGAGAAGCTTCGGCAGTTAGTGTTGGAGAGGCTCATGGCTCTTTTAATATAAGCCGGCGCTTCTTCAAAGGCACTGGCTTTTTTTGCTTCCAAGGATATGATTTAACGCATTTTCATGACGGAGAAAGTCATTGAACAAACGAAAGTTAATGCTGGGAAATGAGGCCATCGCCAACGGGCTGATGGAAAACGGATGCACCGTGGCGACATCTTACCCGGGAACGCCGGCGTCGGAAATTCTCGGGGCATTTGCCGCTCTCGATAAAAAAGGACCCGGTCAAAGACATATCCAGTGGGCGGTGAACGAGAAGATTGCATTTGAAATCGCTTATACGGCAAGCATAGCCGGACTTCGCGCGGCCGTGAGCATGAAACAGGTGGGATTGAATGTGGCATCCGACCCGCTGATGAGCGCCGCGTATCTGGGGGTGAAAGGCGGGTTTGTCGTGATTAGCGCCGATGACCCCGGTCCCCATTCATCACAGACCGAGCAGGACAGCCGGCTCATGGCCATGATGGCAAAGGTTCCGGTTCTGGATCCGGATTCTCCCCGGCAGGCCAAAGACATGGTAAAAACGGCATTCGAGCTTTCCGAGGCCTTTGAGATTCCCGTGATGCTCCGTCCTACGACCCGGGTGTGTCATGCCAGGCAGGATATCGAACCGGGAGATGTTTTGCCGGGCAAGTGGGACGCCGGCTTTCAGAAGGATCCGGAGCGATGGGCCGCAACGCCCAAGTTCCGCTTTCAATTGCACCGGGCCCTGGAGAAAAAACTCGATGCTGTTTCAAGGCATCAAAAGACAGCGCCGGTCCGACTAAATGATGCGGCTAAGACTTCAAAAGCCTTGGTCGTATCCGGCGTGGCAGCGTCTCATGCCAAAGAAATTCTGAAGGATTTGAACTTGTGGGATATCCTTCCCATGTACCAGGTGCTCCAGCCGTTCCCGCTACACCAGGATTTTATTGTTCATATGATAGACACCTATTCGGATATTCTGGTCATCGAAGAAACCACCGGCATCATCGAGATGCAGCTTGCAGATCGGCATCGCGTCAAGGGAAAGCTCACCGGTTCGGTGCCTGGCGTGGGAGAACTTCTGCCGGAATCCATCCAAAAAATCATCAGCGAATTTGCGGGAATCGACACGCAACCCATCGATGTGCCGGCAGAACCCGGTGTTCGGCCGACCCTTTGCGCGGGCTGTCCCCATCGGGCCGCTTTCTTTGCCATTAAAAAGGCGGCGCCTAAGGGGATATATCCCAGCGATATCGGATGCTATACCCTTGGCTTAAATCTGGGTGCGGTGGATACGGTGCTCTGCATGGGAGCCGCCGTCAGCCAGGCAGCGGGATTTTATCATGCCTATAAACATGAAACAAAACGGCCGGATATTGTCGCAACCATCGGAGACTCGACGTTTTTTCATGCCGGTGTTCCCGCACTCATCGATGCGGTGGTTCAAAACGTGGGGTTTGTCCTTGTGATTCTGGATAACCACACCACCGCCATGACCGGGAATCAACCCACACCGGCCATGGGAATGGGCGCATGCGGAGAAATACTGAATCCCGTGGATATCGAAGGGCTGGTTAAAGGATGCGGGGTTCGATTTTGTCGTGTTGGAGATCCCTATTATTTAAATGAATTTATTGCATTGTTGAAGGACGCCATCCAATACAGCCGGGAAAACGGACCGGCGGTGGTGATATCCCGGCGTCCCTGCCTCATCGACCGGCTGAAAGAAGTAAAACCGGGATGGGAACCCATGAAAGTCGAAGTCGCCGATACCTGCGACGGCTGCGGATATTGCATCGACCATTTCGAGTGCCCGGCCCTGAGTTTGAACCAAAATGAAAAACAGGTCGGTATCGATA
>Ga0307440_1000255_pt1 | contig 25704 bp, 27 predicted proteins | sample SalMarWE160410MG_FD_202150 | JGI IMG/M metagenome (GOLD analysis project Ga0307440, IMG submission 202150) | Salt marsh sediment microbial communities from the Plum Island Ecosystem LTER, Massachusetts, United States - WE1604-10 | ecosystem: Environmental > Aquatic > Marine > Intertidal zone >...
GGTCGCCCGATCAGTATATTTAGTCTGACTTGTATTTGACTCAGGTCAATGAGGAATAGATAGGGCTGCCTATACTTCAATTCAGTAGTCAGGCGCTAACAATAAATGAGGAGGCTTAGGTTAGAAGCAGTGTGTCTGAAAGAGACGGGCCTGTGGTTACAGGGTATGCTTCGGAAAAGAGGGGAGACTTCGATGAAGACCGTTCCCGATTCTGCCGAGCGCTGCACTTCCAGTGCGGTGCGATCTTTTGCATCTCGAATCCTTGAGCTAGTGAAGTCAGAGCGGATTTCTGCACTTCGTCTATTGGCGATCGGATTGTTTGCGGCGGCGCTGGGGGCATGCGGCAGCGGTTCGACAGGAGCGCAAGGTCCGCAAGGCCCATCCGGACCTCCGGGGCCCACGGTGGAATCCGCCGATAATGCGCTCGCTCTGCACTTGACCATCACTGGGGCGACGATTGCGGCGACGAGTACTGTCGCATTCAAGGCGACCGATCCTGACAGGGACAACGAACCGGTCACGGGAATCCCTTTATCAACCCTTGAAGTGATCATTGCAAAACTCATTCCGGGAACGAACGGGAACGCCGATCATTGGCAGAATTACATCAATCACACCGTGCAGCCATATACGAGCGGACAGCAGGCGGAAGTGCAGCCCGAGACGGATAGCGGCGGTTCGCTCGAAGACAATGGAGACGGTACTTATACCTATACCTTTGGCACCAACCTCACAGACGTTACCCAGCCGATAGCGGTTTCCTATGATCCTTCCCTGGTGCACCGTATCGCCATCAATATCCGGTCCAGCACTTTGCCGTCGGCCAATGACGCCATCTATACCTGGATTCCGGCCACTGGCAAGACCTCGGGTTTCGATTCGCGCGAAATCGTGGAAACAGCCTCGTGCAACCAGTGCCACGATAAACTGGAGGTGCATGGTGGTCCGCGGAAGAATACCGAGGAGTGCGTGCTCTGCCATAACCCGGGCAACACGTCGTTGAACGGAAACAGTCTCGATTTCAAGGTGTTCATCCACAAGATTCACGATGGCGCGAATCTGCCCAGCGTGCTTGCGGGCACGCCTTATATCCTTATTGGATACAGGGGATCGGAGAATGATTTCTCCGATGTCGTGTGGCCGCAGAACATCAGAAACTGTACAAAATGCCATAATCCCGCGAATCCGGATACGCCGCAGGCAGCCCGTTATGAAACACGGCCGACCCTGGCTGCCTGTGGATCGTGCCATGACAATATTGATTTTGCACAGGGCAAGGCGGGCGGTCATCCAGGCGGCGTCGAGACCGACAACAGCCAGTGCACCGTCTGCCATACGGAAAACTCCGTCGCCGGCAGCGTTGCCCAATCGCACGTTATTCCCCAGAAGGTGGCTGCGGCGAACTACCAGTACAACATTCTCTCGGTGACCAACGGTGGACCCGGCCAACAGCCGGTGATCAAGTTCTCGGTTACCGATCCGAACAATAGCGATCAGCCTTATGATTTGACTACAGATCCCAACTTCACGGCCTCGGGCGCGCGGTTGGCTCTTGATATCGGCTGGACGACACCCGGGTACCCGAATGAATACTCCAACTTCGACAGTGGCAACAACCCGGGCCAGCCCGTTTCGATAACGCTTGAAAGCGGGGGATCGCTGGGCTCTGGCGTACAAGACAACGGTGATGGTACTTATACGGTGACCTCTCCAGTGCCGATCCCCACGACTGCCGTCGGTACGGGCGTCGTGGCCATGGAAGGCCATCCGAACGGGGACTACGACGGCAGCGGCACCTACGCGACTGCGATTCCTGTGACCAGTGCGGTCAAGTACTTCGGAATCACCGACGCGACGCCGCAGCCACCGGTTGCCCCGTCGCAGATCGTGTCGTTCAGCCAGGGCTGCGAGCGTTGCCACAGTCACAACGATGGCCTCGCCATGCATGGTGCCAACCGCGTGGATAATCTGGCGGTCTGTGTCATCTGCCACAATCCCAACGCTACGGACCTCGGTATGCGTCCAACGGATCCGGATGGGATATCCAACCGCGTCAACACGGCTGCCGTGGATGGGCTCGAGCAGCGGCCCATCGACCTCAAGCGCCTTATTCACGCGATTCATGCCGCCGACTTCCGCACGACGCCATGGGTCGTCTACGGGTACCACAACTCCGTGAACGACTTCTCGAATGTCGGCTTCCCGGGGATCCTTAGCGATTGCGATCAGTGCCACATCAACAACGGATACCAGGTGCCGGTGCCTCAGGGCATTATGGGAACGACTGTCGATACGCTGGCGACGGTCGGCCAGTCCAGTCCCTATGGCGCGACTCTGTTCTTTGGTCCGACAGGAGCCACGACCATCCCGGCCAACCAGGCAGACTTCAATCGGATCACGCCGACGGCATCCGCTTGTTCGGCCTGTCATGACTCGAGCCTGGCTCAGGCGCACATGGAACAGAACGGAGCATCGTTCTATACCTTGCAGTCTCTGATCGGCACGGGGGACCAGGTCGAGACCTGCGCCGTTTGCCACGGTCCGGGCCGTGTGGAGGATGTGAGTAAAGTTCATGACGTCCACCCGAATTGAGCGGGCGGCACGAGTGATGGCCATGGAAGACGCAAAGCTTAAGCAAGGGGTTGGCACTCAAGGGGGCAACCCGTCACAAGGAAGGCGGCGGGTTGCCCGGATGTTGGTTCTCCTGGCCGGTTGTTGCCTGCTAGCTGCTGGCGTGGCGGCGCCCATCGCAAGAGGTGCACCGGCGCCTGCGGCATCAACGGGCAGCGCCAGTCCGCCACCTTCTCCGCCTGGCTACACCCGCACGGGTGCGGACACCTGTCTGCTCTGCCACAACACGCCCAAGGTCAAAGCCATTTTCAGCACCAAACATGCCGTGATGGCCGATTCGAGGACACCGTTCGCCGGCAATCAGTGCGAAGCGTGCCATGGACCGGGAGCACAGCATGTCAAGCCACCGGCCAAAGGCGAAAAGCGAACGCCGGTCCCGTTCTTTGCACCCAATTCGCCGGCGAGTGTGGCGCAGGAAAATGCGGTCTGTCTCACCTGCCATAAAGATGCCCCCAGAATGGCCTGGCATGGCAGTATTCATCAGCGCGAGGGACTGGCCTGCGTCAGCTGCCATACGATCCACGCCAGGCACAATCCGGCGCTGGAAGCTGCGACCCAGGCGCAGGTGTGCTACCGGTGTCACAAGTCCACACAGGCTGATTTCACGAAGTTTTCCCATCATCCGGTGGCTACGGCGCAACTGACATGCAGCTCCTGCCACAATCCGCACGGCTCATTCGGTCCGATGCTGCTGAACCAGGACACGGTCAACCAGACCTGTTACCAGTGCCATGCGGCGAAGCGGGGGCCGTTTCTGTGGGAGCATCCCCCCGTCCAGGAAGACTGCCTGAATTGCCATAAGCCCCATGGCTCGGTGAATCCCCATTTGCTGGCCAGCCGGCCGCCGTTGCTCTGTCAGCAATGTCATTCGCCTGCCGGTCATCCCAGCATCGCTTTCGGCCCGACCGGGCTTCCGTCGGGCCAACCGAATGGGTTCCTGCTGGCGCGTAGCTGCATGAATTGCCACAGCCGCATTCATGGATCAAACGATCCATCGGGGGCACCGTTGAGCCGCTGAACCAGGACACGGGGTCGAGAGAATGGAAAAGCCAGCCGAAAAACTGATGAAAGGAACGATAGGCGGCTTGCTGGCGTTCGCCATGCTGTGCGGTGGGACGGCATACGCGGCGCAAGCGACGGCTGGCAAGGAGAAGTCAAAGGCCAAGGAGCCTCCACCGGTACCCGTCTATGCCAACTGGAAGTGTTCTTTCTGCAAGTTCCAATATGGCTGGAGTGGAACGGCGACGCTGGGACTGCAGGATTTATCGCAGGGCAGTTACAAGTACGGTGAATACAACGGGCTCGTGAGGTCCGGCACCTATCTGGATGCGGGTTTCGATCTGCATTTCCTCGACAAGAAAGGGGACTATCTGTATTCGAAGGGGAGCCGGCTCGGACTTGAGTCCAAACGTGTGTCCATCGAAGGCGGCCGCCAGGGCGTCTATGAGTTGACAGCCCTTTACCAGGTGATCCCGCATTATTTTTACCAGTCGGCGCAGACACCGTACACAAATGCGGGTGCGCCGTCCCTGAAGTTACCGCCCAACTGGACGACGGGTGGGGCGACGGGCACGATGCCGGATCTGGCGGCGTCCTTGCGCCCCTTCGATATCTCGAAAACGCGCACTATCGAGCGCGTAGGCCTCCGGTTGCCGCCTCGCAAGACGCACTGGAGCTACGACGTGGGCTTCCAGCATGAGATGCAAAAAGGCATCGAGCCCCTGGGCGGGAGCTTCCTGACCACAAGTACGCTGCTACCGGAACCCATCGATTACGCGACCGACCAGGTGAATGCATCGGCGAATTACGCCCCGAAATTATGGCAAGTGAAGCTCGCCTACTATGGTTCGTTCTTCCACAATTCCATCGATGCACTCAGGTGGCAGAATCCATTTACACCTTACGTAGCAGGGGCCGATGTCGGCCAGATCGGCCAGGCGCCCAGCAATAACTTCAATCAGATTTCGGCGGCCGGCTCATGGCAACTGCCGGTGGCTACGCGTCTGATGGCAATGGCCGCGTATGGGCGGGGGAGGCAGAACGCAACCTTCCTGCCCATCACGATCAATCCTGATCTACAAACCAATCCGTTGCCCCGCTCCAGTCTGGAAGGCGAGGTCATCACTCGCAATTATGTCGTGCGCCTGAACTCGAATCCCATTTCACGGCTGAGTCTCACGGGGGAGTATACCTACGACAGGCACCAGGATCTGACGCCACAGGCGCTTTTCCCCCAGGTGCTGACCGATACCTATGTGGCCGCGGCGCTGTTGAATAACCCCTACAGCTTCGAGAAGCGCAATGCCCGGGTTGACGCGAACTACCGGTTGAACCGCATTGTGCGCTTCGATCTTGGCGGCGAACATAGGAACGAGCAACAGGAATTCGCGAATACCGTCGATACCCGGACCAATTCGATCTGGGTCTCATCGCATATACGGCCGGTCGAACAAGTTAGCCTGTACCTGAAATACCTCAGCTCCCGGCGCGTGGCACCCGATTACGTTCCTCTCGCGGATATTCTTTCGCCCGAGAACCCATTGTTGAGGCAGTACAACATTGGCGACCGTAACCGCAAGCAGGGGCAGGCGACGGTTTCGTACATGCCGTCGAGCTATCTCGATCTGTCGTTCCAGTGGCAGCAGAATGTCGACCACTATGACGGCACTGTGATTGGGCTTACTGCCAGCAGGGACACCAGCTATACGATCAATCTGGGCCTGCAACCGACAAGGCATCTGAGCATGAGTGCCTATTACACGGAGGAGCATATTCTCAACGACCAGGCTGGGAGCCAGAATTTCTCCACGCCCGACTGGTATGGGGACCAGGAGGATATCGTCTATACCTCGGGACTGAATGCCGATTGGAAGAACATTGCCATGACGCATTGGGGAATCGGTGGGTCGTTGCTCTACCAGCTGGCTCGCGGTGAAACCGCGGTGACCCGTAGCGCTGCGTCGGGTGCTTTCCCGAACATCGTCGAGAAAATGCAGGGCGTGCAGTTATACGCCACGCGGGAACTCAGTGATCATCTGGCGCTGCGGTTCGGCTACGGCTTTCAGCGGTACCGCTCGAATGATTGGGCTCTGGATAATGTCGGACCGGCGACGGTGCCGAATGTCCTGACGCTGGGGATCCAGAGTCCGAACTATACGATCAATATCATCGCGGTTTCCGTCCAGTATGTTTTCTAGGCCAGGGCAGGACGCTTTCTGATCGAGAACAAGAATCAGTCTAATCCGGTTGACCCCAGTCAAGCGAGCAACATAGGCCTACGCAGCCGGGAGAGCCTGCCGGTACAATGAGCGGCAATTGAATACAGGCTGATTGGGACGAAATGGAGGCGCTGGAAGTCGTTGAGCGTTCGCCGAGGAGCAGGGCTCCCGATGCCGGCCCGGATGGTCTGCACGACCCGGTGTCCCTGTCACTGCACGAATTGGAACTGTGGCGCGGCGATTACTGCGTCTGCACCGACCTGACCACCGCCGTAAATTCCGGGCAATTGCTGCATCTGCGCGGTTCGAACGGGGCAGGAAAGACCAGCCTTATACGGGTGCTCGCAGGTCTTGCGCTGGCCGAGGACGGCGAAATCCACTTCGGGGGAGAACCGATCACCCACAATATGACGGCCTATCGCGCGGTCATTTCCTATGTCGGCCACAGCAACGGGATCAAGCGCGAACTGACCCCGGTAGAGAACCTGCGGGTGACGGCACGACTGGCCCTCAAGCCTTCGTCCAGTGGGCCGGAAAACGCCCTCGAACGCGTCGGGCTCGCTGCGCGCATGAATCGTTATGCGGGCGAGTTGTCGGCGGGCCAACGCCGCCGTACGGCTCTGGCGCGGCTGCTGGTGACCAATGCCCCGATCTGGTTCCTCGACGAGCCGCTGGTGAGCCTCGACCATGAGGGCGCCGGCTTGGTGGAGGCCTTGATACGGGAGCATCTGGGACGGGGGGGGATTACAGTACTGGCCACGCACCAGCCGATCAATCTGGCCGGATTGGACGTCGTTCCGGTGGACCTGCCTCAGTCGAGTGGCAAGCCATGCTGAAGGAATTGCTCAAGCGGGAACTCTTGATCGCCTGGCGGCGGCCCGGCGAGGCCCTGACGCCAGTGGTTTTCTTCCTGGTGACCAGCATGCTGTTTCCCCTGGGTTTGAGTCCCAGCGCGACGCTATTGCGGCCGCTGGCACCCGGAATCATCTGGATCGTCGCCTTCCTGGCCGGGATGCTGGGCTTGCAGCGCCTGTTCCGCGCCGATTACGAGGACGGCACGCTGGAACAGCTTCTGATTTCGCCGCGGCCGCTGACGCTGATCATCCTGGTCAAGGCGGTGGGGCATTGGCTGGTGACTGGGCTGCCGGTCGTGATCGGCGGCGGCGTAGTGGCGGCGATGCTGTTCGTGCCGGCGCGTTATATTGTTACCGTGGTAGCCGGACTGTTGTTGGGAACACCTATCCTGACGATGCTGGGCACCATGGTGGCCGCTTTGACGGTGTCATTGCGCCAGGCGGCGGTGCTGGGTCCGGTGCTCATCCTGCCCCTGGTGACGCCGGTGCTGATTTTCGGTGCCCATAGCACCACGCTTGCCATGCAGGGACAATCCTCGGCGCAAGCCTTCGAGGCCCTGGCGGCCATGTTCATCCTGAGCGTAAGTCTGCTCCCGGCCGCGGCTGCGGTGGCCCTGCGCATCAGCCATGAGGGTTGAGAGGAACTTAAAGATGACTGGAGGTCGAAAAAATCGTGTTTACCTGGCTGCATAAACTGGGCTCGCCGCCTGTGCTATACCGTTTCGCCGAGCGCGCTGCGCCCTGGTGCAAATGGACGGCTTTTGCCTTGCTTGCAGCCGGATTGGTGGGCGGCCTGATCCTGGCTCCGCCCGATTACCAGCAGGGCGACGGGTTCCGGATCATTTATATCCACGTGCCCAGTGCCATCCTGTCGCTGTTTGTGTTTGCCTACATGGCCGTGGCCAGCGCCGTAGGCCTGATCTGGCGCCTGCGGATGGCCCACGCCGTCACTGCGGCGGCGGCTCCGCTGGGCGCGGCCTTCACGCTGATGGCGTTGGTTACGGGTTCGCTCTGGGGCAAGCCCATGTGGGGCACCTTCTGGGTCTGGGACGCACGCCTGACCTCGGAATTGGTTCTGTTTTTCATCTACCTGGGTTACATGGCCGTGGCCAATGCCTTCCCGGACCAGCGCACCGGCGACCGGGCGGGTGCCATTCTGGCGTTGGTCGGTGCGATCGATGTGCCGATCGTGCATTATTCGGTCCATTGGTGGGCCACGCTGCACCAGGGCGCGACCCTGAAATTGAGCGGCTCCAACATGCCAGCCTCCATGCTGTGGCCGCTGCTGGTGATGATGGTGGCCTTCCTGCTGTATTTCGGTTGGCTGCTCACGATTCGTTTGCGGACGGAGATCTTGCGACGCGAACGGCGCGCATCCTGGGTGATGCGCCTCGCGGGACAGTGAGGATAAGCGGATGCATAGTTTTCATGAATTTCTGACCATGGGCGGTTTTGCCGCTTACGTTTGGCCCGCTTATGCCGTGGGTCTGGTGGTGTTCGTCGGCAGCGGCTGGCAATCGCGCCGTGGGTTGAGCAAGGCCTTGGCCCGTGCAGCCCGACGGGCGCAGGAGGTGGAAAAATGACTCCTCGCAGGCAGAGACTTCTTGTCGTACTCGGCATTATTGCCGGCACCGCGATCGGTGTCGGCGTTGCGCTGAAAGCGTTCAGCGGCAACCTGCTTTATTACTACACGCCGACTCAGGCCCTGCAGAAACATCTCGGGCCGTCGCGGGTATTTCGCCTGGGCGGCCTGGTGGAGAAGGGATCGGTCAAGCGCAAACCCGATTCGCTCACCGTGGACTTCACCGTGACTGACAATCACCACGAGATACCGGTGGTGTTCACCGGCGTTCTGCCGGATCTGTTCCGACCCGGACAAGGTGTAATCGCCAATGGGCACATGAACGGCAGCGGTGTATTTGTTGCCAACGACGTGTTGGCCAAGCATGACTCCAAGTACATGCCGCTGAAGATGTACGACAAGAAAACGGGCAAGTCCTATACTCGCCCGGGCCAGATGAACGAGGGCGGGGAGAGTGGCAATGGTTCCTGAGTTCGGACAATACGCTCTGGTGCTGGCCTTGGTGCTGGCGATCCTCCAAGCCTTTGCCGGCCTCGTGGGCCCGTGGCGGAACCGCCCTGGACTCATGGCACTGGCTCGTCCCGCCGCCTACACCCAGTTTTTCGCCCTGGCCGTTGCGTTCGGGTGTCTGACCTATTCCTTCCTGGTTACGAATCTGAGTGTCGCTTACGTTGTCAACAACTCCAACGCGCACATTCCGCTGCTCTACAAGTTCACGGGTGTCTGGGGCGCGCATGCCGGCTCCGTGCTGCTTTGGAGCTTGATCCTCAGTCTCTGGGGCGCTGCGGTGGCTACTTTCAGCCGGCGCCTGCCGCGGCACTTCCTGGCGCGGGTGCTGGGCGTGATGGGTGCGATCGGGGTCGGATTCCTCATTTACAGCCTGTGGATGTCGAATCCTTTTACCCGGATGTTACCCCCGGCGCAGGCCGGGGCCGACCTCAATCCCATCCTGCAGGATCCGATGCTCGCCAGCCATCCGCCGATGCTCTACATGGGCTATGTGGGCTTTTCCGTGGCATTTGCTTTCTCCGTGGCGGCGCTGATCGGCGGCCGCATGGACAGCGCCTGGGCGCGCTGGACCCGGCCGTGGACACTGGCCGCCTGGATGTTTCTCACCCTCGGAATCACGCTGGGCAGTTACTGGTCCTACTACGAACTCGGCTGGGGCGGCTGGTGGTTCTGGGATCCGGTGGAAAACGCCTCCTTCATGCCCTGGTTGATCGGCACGGCCCTGGTTCATTCGCTGATGGTGACCGAAAAACGTGGCGCTTTCCGCGGTTGGACCGCGTTGCTGGCCCTCATGGCGTTCTCGCTTTCGCTGCTGGGTACGTTCCTGGTGCGCTCCGGCGTACTGGTTTCCGTCCACGCCTTTGCCGTGAACCCGGAGCGGGGCATTTACGTGCTCGCCTTGCTGGGCGCCTTCACCGGCGCCGGCCTCGCGTTGTATGCCTGGCGTGCACCGCGTCTTGCCGGCGGTGGCGGTTTTGGCCTGCTTTCGCGCGAGTCCGCCTTGCTCACCATGAACGTCATCCTGGTGGTCGCGGCCGCGGCCGTGCTGCTGGGGACGTTGTATCCCTTGTTCTACACGGCGGCCGGATTGGGAAGGCTCTCGATCGGGCCTCCTTACTTCAATCGAGTCTTCATCCCGCTCATGGTGCCGCTGTTCCTGCTCATAGGCCTCGGGCCCAGCATCCGCTGGCGACGTGGTGATTGGCCGGAACTCTGGCGGCGTGTGCGTATCCCGCTGGCCGTGGGCATCGTTCTCTCGATCATCATGGCCGTGCTCCTGTGGCACGACGTATCGCCTGCCGAACTCGCGGGTATTGCCATGGGACTGTGGGTGGTTTCGGCCGCCTGGACCGAACTGGTGCGCCGTTTCCGGCGCACGCCCGCGGGCCAGCGCATGCATTTGACGCGTGGTGTCTGGGGCATGAGCCTCGCGCATTTCGGTATCGGCATTACCGTGCTGGGCATCGCGGTGTCTTCGTCCATGTCGAGTTTCCTGAATGTCAGCCTCAAACCCGGACAAAGCGTAACGGTAGGCGGCTATCATTTCGCCTTTACCAGCGTGCATGCGGTCCAGGGTCCCAACTACCAGGGAACGCGGGGCATATTCCGGGTCACGCACGAAGGACACGACGTGGCCGTGCTGAGGCCGGAAAACCGGACCTATATCGGTGACCAGCCGACCAGCGAATCGTCGATCGACTGGCAGCCCTTGCAGGACATCTATGTGGCGATGGGACAGTCCACGGGCGCTGGGAGCTGGAGTTTTCGCGTTCAGGTCAGACCTCTGGTCCGCTTCATCTGGGGCGGCGCGGTCCTGATGGGACTGGGCGGCCTGCTTGCCTTGACCGATTCCCGTTATCGCCGCCGGCGGGAAGCCCGTTTACCGGCCGGGGCCGGGGTGGAGAATCCCTGATGCGTCGATGGCTCTGGGGGTTGTTGCCTCTCGCAATCGTAGTGGCGCTGATTGTCGTATTCGCGACGCGTTTCGGCCACGACCCGCGTTTCATTCCGTCGCCGCTCGTACACAAGCCGGCTCCGCAATTTTCGTTGCCGGAGTTGTATCAGCCGGAACGCAAGATCGATAATGCGACGTTTCACGGCAAGGTCGTGCTGTTCAATGTGTTTGCGAGCTGGTGCGTCTCTTGCACGGATGAGGCCCCAGTACTCGACTACCTGCGCCAGCAGGGTGTGAATATCTATGGTCTCGATTTTACCGACACGCGCGACGCCGCCAAGGCCTGGTTGAAGCATTGGGGCGATCCCTACCAGGCGGTGGCTTTCGACCACAATGGCGAGGAGGGCGCCAACTGGGGAATCTGGGGCGTACCCGAAACCTACGTTATCGACCGCCAGGGCCGCATCGCACATAAGTTTACCGGCGTGATTACGCAGCAGATTGCGAATAACAAAGTGCTGCCGCTGGTCAAGCGTCTGGAGCAGAAGCCATGAAACAAGCCATTTCGGCAATCCTGACCATCGGGCTGATAGCGGCAACCCTGCCCGTGTTGGCGGCGACAGCGCCCGAGAAAGGCCCGAATGTATTGCCGCCGCGCCTGGAGGCACGCTATCAGGCATTGACGGAAGACTTGCGTTGCCCGGTCTGCCAGAACGAGCCCATTGCAACGTCCCAGGCCCAGATAGCCGGCGCGCTGCGCAAGATTGTGCGGCAGAAACTGCTGGCGGGCGAAAGCAACCAGCAGATCAAGCAGTACATGATTTCCCGCTACGGCCTGTTTGCCGTCTACAAGCCGCCGCTGGAGCGCAGTACCTTTCTGCTCTGGTTCGGGCCGTTCATCTTGTTGCTCATAGGCATCATCGTTGCCGCGCTGGCCATACGCCGACGACGCCATTCCCTCACAGATTCGGAGGCCGGTCACTAATGAGTTTCGTTATCGCGGCCGTGATATTGACGCTGGCAGTGCTGGCGATGCTGACTTTCCCCTGGTGGCGACCGAACCGCGTGCGGGAAAGCCTGACGTTGTCGGGCGAAGATCTCACCGCTGAACTGGACGAGGATGTCGCGACCGGCGCGCTTGCCGCGGAGGACCGGGCGCCTGCGGCGCGTGACCTGGAAGCTACCGCGGATACAACCGAGGCAGCGACCCAGCGTTTGGGGATGCGGCGACGCTGGCACATTGCTCTGGTGGCGCTCTTGCTGATTCCCTTGGCGGCGACCGTTCTGTACTGGCACTTCGGCGATTGGCGTTTCGCTTTCGAAGGAGAGCATGCAGCGGTAGCGCACCGCCTGGACACCGTGATAGCCCAGCTTCAGGATCGCCAGCGCCGGAATCCACAGGATATCCAGGGCTGGATCAGTCTCGGGCGGGGAGAGGAAATGCTCGGCCGTTACAAACAGGCCGCGAGCGCCTTCGAGCAAGCGGCCAAGTTAAAGTCGCCGCCGGATGCACAGATGCTCAGTCTGTGGGGCGAGGCGCTTTTGCTGGCGGACCCACAGCACCTCACTGATCAGGAGCGGCAGATCTTCCAGCGCGTCCTCGAGTTGGATCCGAATAATACGAGAGGACTTTGGTACGGCGGATTGCTGGCGCTGAATGCGGGGAACCGTTCCCAGGCGGTGGCGGATTGGCAACGCCTCTTGGCGCAACCCAACGTTCCGCCCCAGGTTGCCACGCTACTGCGCAGCCATCTGCGCATGCTCGGGGCTAATCCAGCCAGCGTGGCGCAGCCGGTGCAAGCCAGCGCTCAAGGTACGGACCTGCACGTAACCATCAAGATCGCCCCCGCGTTGAAGGCCGACGTGAAGCCGGGAGAAACCTTGTATGTCTTTGTCCGTAAGCCGGGCGGAGGGCCGCCGCTTGCCGTGCGCCGGGTGAAGGTTTCGAGCTTTCCCATGAAGCTCACCCTGGGTGACAGCGATTCCATGATGCAGGGCCAGGATCTCAGCAGTGCCACGGGACCGCTGGAAGTCGTCGTTCATGTATCGCCCCACGGTGATGTGGCGACGCGTCCCGGCGATCTTGTGGGCAGCCGTCAACTGAAAAGCATTTCCGGACAGAAATCGGCTACTGTCGTGATCGACAGCAAAATAGGCTCGGGCGCACGCTGAGAATTTACGTGACGACTGCTAGGGAGACAACTGACCGCTGGTAACGTAGTGAAAGCGCCCCTGTGCATCCGGGGAGCCGATCATGGCAGACAGGGCATCACGCATCGGATCGTTCTTCTGTCCCGCATGAGGCTTGAGGTAGGCGTTCAAGGTATAACGGCGGCCGTTATTCAGGGTAATGTTCCCATTGATATCCAGGTCGCCGCCGCTGTTATTCAACACGGCATTTATCGTATTCCCGGCCTTGGTTCCGCTCAGGCGCAGGGAAAGCGTGCCGAGATTGACGTCGAGCGAGGGGAGGCTGGCCTTGTGCACATCGATTTCTCCCTGGGCATCTTGCAGCAGGCCTTGTCCCGAGAGGCGTACTGTTTTCAGGTCTGCGGTCAGCGTGCCTTGAGCCGTGTTGGGCATGCCCGCAATACGCGCAAGCAAGGCCAGGTCTGCGCGTCCCTTGAGCCCATTCAACTGCAGTAGGGAACGGCTGGCATCAAGTCGGCCATGCGCCTCGATATCGTTACCGCTCAAGCGCAGATTGGCTTCGAGATGGCCCGTAATCAAGGGCCACAGATGGGTATTCCAGTTGATACGGCCTACGTCTATGGAGTTGATTTCGAGTTGGCCATGACCTGACCATGCGCTGCCTCGGGGATTGCCAATATGCGCCTGCAGCGGCGCCAATTGGGAATCTACCCGTGAAATCACCCATTCGGCAGGTGTATTGTATATTAAGAATATTGCGTAAGTAACTAAAAATAAAACAATTGTAACGGCTGTTTTTTTAATCATGACGAAGCGTTGAGTGTTAATGTGGCATCGACAGTGCCGGGATTATTGCCTTGCTGAATCGTGGCGCGGGTTGTCCGGATGCCTTTCTGGTTTGATAGGGTGCCAAGCCATTCCACCAAGGCGTCGAAACTGACCCCGCTGAGGCTCAGGCGCACCCCGCCGTTTTGGTTTTGCTCCAACCGCTGCACGGCACCGGAGATGGGGCTAGCCTGGATGGACGAAGAGGTGGCCGCAAAAACCGATTCGCCGGGTTGCAGATGGCCGCCACCGGTGGTGGCCGATTGGATACGTCCGGCAGAGCGGTTAATCAACGCCAGTAATTGCCGCTTTTGTTGGACATCGTTCATCAGGCGTGAATGAGCCGAACGGATGGGTGTAATCACGGCAAAGTAAAGGAGCATCAGAACCACGGCAATAGTCCCGATGATCACCAGGCGGCGCTCGCGTGGAGCCAGGCCGTCGTACCAGGCACGAAGCGGAGCTGGAAGGTTCATCGGGCGCCACCTCCGGCGTGGATCATCAGCGAACCCTCGACGCCTGAAGCCGTTTGATTGGCCGAGCGTACCGAGGTCTCGGCGCCTGCACGCCTGAGTTCGCCGCGCAGATCATCCAGTGCTGCGACCGTAGGCGCATGGACATGCAATTCAAGCTGATTGTCCTGATAGTTTATCGATTCGATCTTGATGTCCGAAGTACTTTGGGCCGCCTGCGAGACGGTCTCAAGCAGGCTGAGCAAGCCCGTATGCGAAGTATTGCCGCCATGGGTTCGCAGCAAGGCATTTATTTCATGTCGAGCGGTGGATTCGTCCTGCCACCCGGCCTGGGGCAGGATCTGCTGGTAGCGGGTGCGGATCTGTTGCGCGAGAGCGCCGCGCGCGCGGCTGGCCTGGTACCAACTGGCACCAAAAGCGGCAAGGCCGAGCAGGATGACCACTCCCAGGGCGGCGGCGGCGGGAAACCACGGGCGTATCTGCGGCAGCCAGTCTTTGCGCAGGCTGTAAGGCCCCTGGCGCAGGTCGATGCCTGGCGGCACTCCATGCGCCAGGGGCACGACACCGAGCAGGCCTTCGGTATAAGGCTCGGGGTCCGCCTGCAGGACATCAAGCTCGGGCTCGGCGCCGCAGGGCTCGCGGCCGCGCATGTAACGCACCATGTCGGGTCTGTCTTCTTCGGCGGTGGCCTCGTAGCGATCGAGCAGCATCTGCCAGCCGAGGCTGCTTTCGATGGCGAAGCCGGTAGCCGTGTCGAGGCGAACGTACAGCATGCCGTCATCGGCCAATACCGTCCATTGGCCCGGCTGCCAGGGCAGGATCAGGTAGTCGGGCACAATGTGCTGAACCTTCAGACCCCGCTCCTGCAGGGCCGCCAGCCCCTTGTCAAGCAAGTTCCGTTCGACGGCTACCGCCTGTTGCCGGGGGCCCTGGAGATTGGAAGGCAGGGCAAAGAACAAGGCTTCGGGATCGGTGGCAAAACTTTCTTCCAGGGCAAAGGGCAGGGCGCGCAGTATCTTGTCGCGTCCGCGGGCCGGAATGTGTGCGCTGACCGCCGGTGCATAGATGCCGGGCAACAACCACAGGGCCGCGCGGTTTCCGCCCTCGACCGGCAGTCCCTCCAGCGGGCAGTCGCGATTGACCGGCCCCTGGCGGTTGCCGTTGTGGTCCATCAGCATCCAGTCACAACTGCTCTGTACGGGATCCCAGGCGATGATCAATTGTTCCATTGTGATCTGTTTTAAGTCGGGGCCAGGCTGCGGGCAGTCGACTGCACCTGGCCCTGGTCGTTGCGAAAAATGACACTGTACAGACTGAGCTGCGTGCTGCCAATGGTCGTGGTCACATTAAGCAGGAAATAATTGCTCTTCAAAGCCATCGGAAACGTAATTTTCCGATGAACTTCATTCGTGAATTGCCCGATGCTCTGGAAGCCGTTCTTGCCTCTCTGCGCAACGATCGTCTTGGCCTGTGCGAGGGTGAAGTCGGGAACGATGGCGGCCAGTACGGGCGCCGACGCGGTATTGATGTTGACCGGGGTGGTTTGCGGCAGCGCCGCTACATAGGGCGCGAGGCGCGCGTAGATTTCCGGTGTGATGCCTTTGATCAAGCGCAGGGTGCTGGTCGAGTAAAAACGTCCGTTAGCCGGGGCATAAGGGGGATCGAGTGTCGCGTAGTAGCCCGATTCAGCCCCACCCGGGTTCGTGACACGGTCGTCGGCATCCGCCCAGTCGGCAATTGCGTTGGCAATGTCTGGATTGATCTGGAGAATCTGGAGCAGATGTTTCAATGCATCGAGTGTGGTGGTGTCGGTCTGACCGTGCTGGCCGATCAAGTCGTTGAGATTGAGCCGGCCCTGGAGGTCTTCGACGCCGCCGACGATGACACCGCCCTGAACCGGCAGGGGGGGGAGATGTTGAGCCCAGGCTGAATCCAAAGTGTCATTCTTGCCTGCAGAACGCTTGAGTATTTGCTCTACCCAGGCTTCTGCGCCGAGATCGTATTGCCAGGCCTGGCGCTGGGCGCCTATGACGGCACTGCGGTGAACCGAGAGGCTGCGATCCCAGATGAGAGCGCTGGTAATGCCCGCGGCCAGCGCGAGGACGACCATGGCCAACAGTATGGCTACGCCCCGTTCACGCGAACCCGGGCTGTTCATGGCGCAATACCTACTACACGCAGGATTTTGCCCCAGCGCTTGGTATCGAGTGTGACCGAAACGGCGACCGGATCGATGGAATTGTATTGACTGGTCTCGCCGTTGAGCGGGGGCCAGCTGTCATGCCACTTGCCGAACTGGTCCATGAACCGCAGGTGCAACGCGGTAACGCCCTTCAATATCACTTGTTGATCGGGATCCTGTTCCACCGTGCGGTCGAGGACGGGATAGAAATAGCGCACCAAGTTGTCGTTCTTGATGCCGTAGGCGATGCGCTGCAAGCTACTGCGAGGCAATTGCAGCGGGTTCGGTTGCCCATTGCGCGTGAATACCAGTTCAGGCACGTTTTTGTCACCGCCCAGCATCCCGGGGGACAGATCACCCGAAGCGTGGCGAATAGGACGGGCAATGGCCTGTTCCAGGTCACGGTCCAAAGTCACCATGGCCAGCTGCAGATGATGGAAATGCTGCATTTCCTGCCGTGTACCTTCGCGCACCTTGACCACGGCATTCAAACCGGCGTAGGCGGCTACGATCATGACCGTCAGCACGAGGACGGCGACCAGTATTTCGATCAGCGTAAAACCGTCTTCTCTGTGCATCAGCCACCACCTTTGTCAGGGTGCTTGGGGTTGCCGGGGTTGCCGCCTTTGTCGGGATGATGGAGGTTGCCGTTGCCCAGACCCGGATTGCTTTGTGGCTTGGGGAGCGGCTTGCCGATAAAACCGACCAGCTCGGTTATCGTGTCATCGGGCTTGTCGGCCGTGGCCACATCAATTGTCACACGCCTCAGATCGGGGTCAGGAGTCTTTTTTACGGTCGCCTTCCAGTGCCACTGTTGATCAGCCATCTTGACCTTGCCGTCCTGTGTGCCGAGGTCGGGCCAATGCTTGTCGAGCCTGAATTGTGTCATGCGGTTGCTCGCGACCCAGGCGGCAAAGGTGCGCTGCTGCAATCCTGCGTCAATACGCCCGCTACGCGCGGCTACCGCCACGACCGCAGCCAGACCTATGGCAATGATCGCCAGCGCGACCACCACTTCGATCAGCGTGAAGCCGGAGTCAATCCTGCTGTGGTGATCCGGCCGTTTCAGCATTCGGTGGTTTGATATGAATCTGGCCATTATTATCCCCACGCAACACGTAGACCTTGTTGTTCTGCGGATTGGCTAAACGCATTGTGAACGGTGTCATTTCGCCGGTCGAGAGAATGGCAATCTGTGGATGTATCGCCTTGGCATTGCCCGAGTCGCTCGCGTCTGAAGAATCGCCGCCGCTCGCCGAGGCCGCGGCCATCGCTGAGGTCGGCTCTGCGGCCGTCGCACTGCCGCTTGCGGTGCCAGGCAGCGGCACGTGAATGGCGTTCTGGACACTCACGGACAACTCCATGTCATCGGGTAGTTTGCGGGACTTGAACGTCGGGTCGTTGGTAATGGCAGCCCAGTTATTGCCACTCAGGCGGACGAACTGGTAGTGATGCGGTTTTACCACCAGACCATACTGGATGTTTTCCAGGCGCGCGTTTTCGCTGGCGAGCTGGATCAGTCCGGCCAGCCGTGTCGCGGCCTGGCCCTGGTCGTCACGTCCGCCCAGCGCGCGTATCGAAATGATCCCGAGCGCGGTCACAACGCCGATAATGACCACCACGGCAAGCACTTCGACCATGGTGAAGCCGCTGTTGCGCGAGTTGCGAATTGGTTTATCCGCCATTGGAACCGCCGTTATTATCGCCCGAATTGTCCTCGTCCAGGTTCCAGTTCCCGACCACATGCTTACCGTTGCTGTCGGGCGGGCCATCCGTCCAGACATCGAACGGTGCTCCGTGAGAGCCGGGATAGACATATTTATAGGTCTGGCCCCAGGGATCCTTGGGAACCTTGCTCAGGTACTGGTGCCAGTTATGCGGTAGGGGCGAGGCGGAGGGCTTTTCCACCAGCGCTTTGAGGCCCTGCTCGGTCGTGGGGTAGGTATAGTTATCGAGTTTGTAGAGGTTGAGCGCCGAGACGATACTCTGGATATCGGAACGCGCGCGTGTATAACGCGCCTCGGTCGGTTTGTTGATGACATTGGGAACCACGATCGCGGCAAGGATGGCCAGGATGACCACCACGATCATGATTTCGATCAACGTGAAACCCGCCTGCGCGCGACCACTATGGCCACGCAGGCTGTGGGTCCCTCCCGGCGCGGAACGCAAGTTTGTCATTTGAGTAGCCCGATTAGAAAAAGGAAAGCTTAACGTGAAGTTTGACCGTAAGACCAGTCATAGGTTCGCCGTGCACGCGTGGTGCGGGTACATAGTGCCGGCCTGGCCGTTGTGGCTGGTACTGGCCGTCTGCATCGGCTTGGCCTTCGGCGGGACGCCCGTGCGCCTGGATTTGCGCTATGACCGCGCGGCCGTGGCGGCCGGCCAGTGGTGGCGCCTCTTTACCGGCAACTACGTACACCTGGGTTGGGTGCACGTTCTGCTCGATTCCGCTGGACTCATCCTGCTCTGGATGCTCTGCGGCGAGCGCTTACGGGGCTGGCGCTGGCTGCTCGCGACCATTGCGGGCAGTTGGGCCATTGGCCTGGGTCTGTGGTGGGCTTGGCCGCAGACAGTCTGGTACGTCGGTATTTCCGGCGTGGCGCACACCTATTGGGCCGCGGGGGCGCTCCTGCTGATTATGGCCCGGCGTTGGGAAGGCGGGGCCCTGCTGGTCTTCCTCGGCGGCAAGCTGGCCTGGGAGCAGGTGCGCGGTGCCGGACTGCCCTCCAGCGTGGCCCTGATGCACGAGCCGGTGCTGGTGACCGCGCATCTGATCGGCGCAATCGCCGGCGTCGTGGTCGGCATCGGCTTGATAGCCTTCGACTATTACCGCCTGCGGCACGCCGCGCCGCACGCATCGTAGGAGCGGCGGTCCCCGCCGCGAGGGTTTTTCATTGGCCTTTCAGGCGGACCGACTTTCGTTTCGGCGAAAGTCGGCAAAGCCATTGCGCCGGAAGTCGCGGCCCCAAGGCGTAGCCTTGTGGCTCCCCTGCGATGCTCGCCCGCAACGGGCCGGTCGGAACTCGGCTTGCGCGATATATCGCGCAAGCCTCAGACATGCCTCCCTGTTCCCCCGTTGCGGGCTGCGCTTCTCGGCGCGACTAACGGCGCAGGGAGGAGGCATCGTCATTCCGGACGCGAAGCGATCCGGAGCCGGAGGCCGCAGGCCGGAGACAACATGCGCGTAGCGCATGGCCCGAAGGGCGAGTGGCGCAAGTCGCGAGTAATCCAGTCAAATTCCTCGCGGCGGGAACCGCCGCTCCTACAAAGCCCTGTCTGATGGGTAATTGTTGTCAGTCCCGATACAATAACGCCCACTCGAAAACACAGATCGGGGGACGCCCATGAGTTTTGCCGCGATTTTCCCAGGCCAGGGATCGCAGTCCGTCGGCATGATGGCGGAACTGGCCGAAAGCCATGAAATCGTCAAGCGCACGTTGAATGATGCTTCGAAAGCGCTGGGTTTTGACCTTGCCGAAATGATGCGCGAAGGCCCGGCCGAAGAGCTGAATCTAACCGAGAACACGCAACCGGCCCTGCTGGCTGCCGGCGTGGCGGCCTGGCGGGTCTGGGAAGCCGGCGGTGGTCCCGAACCCGTGGCTTGCGCTGGCCACAGTCTGGGCGAATACACGGCACTGGTTGCCGCGGGGGCTCTCGATTTCGACAGTGCCTTGCGCCTGGTGCGTTTGCGCGGCCAGGCGATGCAGGAGGCGGTGCCGGCCGGGACCGGCGCGATGGCGGCCATACTCGGCCTCGATGCCGCAGTGGTAACCAAGGTCTGCGCCGAGGCAAGCAGCATCGGCCCAGTCAGCCCCGCCAATCTCAATGCGCCCGAGCAGATCGTGATCGCGGGCGAAAAAGCGGCTGTGGATGAAGCCTCCCGGCTGGCCGGCGAGGCCGGGGCCAAGAAGGTCGTGGCGCTGGCGGTGAGCGCGCCTTCGCATTGCGCGCTCATGGCGCCCGCGGCGGACCGTTTAGCGACGGCATTGACTGGCGTTGAATTGCATAAGCCGCGATTCCCGGTGGTGAACAACGTCGATGTCGAGGCACCCAGGGATCCGGCGGCCATTCGCGATGCCCTGGTGCGCCAGCTCACCCAGCCGGTGCGTTGGGTTGAGGTCGTGGGGGCATTAAAGGACAAGTACAGTGCCGGTGGATTGGCCGAATTTGGTCCGGGACGCGTTCTCAGCGGGATGATGCGCCGCATCGATCGTAGTCTCAAATGCTGGCCGGTCTACGATGCCGACAGTTTGGACGCCGCGCTTGCGGCCCTGAACCCGGAAAATTCATGAATTGCGCACGTCCTCGCTTGCCTATTGATTCCACAAGGGATTTTGTTCAGTTGGCCGTAATCACCGATACGCCACGCCTTCACAAAATCCCTTGTGAAACCAAACCACTATGCTGCGCGATCATCGCGCGAATTCATGAAATTTCCGGGTTAAGTTGAGGAATCAGCATGCTTGAAGGTAAGAAAGTACTCGTTACCGGCGCTTCGCGGGGTATCGGTCAGGCTATCGCCCTGACTTTGGCACAAGCGGGGGGTGAGGTGATCGGCACCGCTACCAGCGCCGAGGGGGCGGAGCGCATTACGGCGCGGTTCAAGGAAGCCAGCCTGTCCGGACGCGGACTGGTGCTGAACATCGCCGACGCCGACTCGATCGATGCGCTACTGAAAGCGCTGGGCGACGGCATGCCTGACGTGCTCGTCAACAATGCCGGCATTACCCGCGACAACCTGTTGCTGCGGATGAAGCCTGAGGACTGGGACCTGGTGATCCAGACCAACCTCACCGGCGTCTTTCGCCTCACACGCAGCGCGCTGCGACCCATGATCAAGCGCCGCTGGGGACGCATCGTCAACATCGGTTCCGTAGTGGCCGATAGCGGCAATCCGGGCCAGGCGAACTACTGCGCCGCGAAGGCCGGCCTGGAAGGTTTTACGCGCTCCCTGGCCAAGGAAGTGGCCGCGCGCGGCGTTACAGCCAACGTAGTGGCGCCCGGCTTTATCGAAACCGACATGACCCGGGATTTGCCCGAAGCCCAGCGCGAAGCACTGGCTGCCCAGATACCGGCGGGGCGCCTCGGTACGCCCGAGGACGTGGCGGGCCTGGTGTCCTACCTGGCTTCGGAAGCCGCGTCTTATGTAACCGGCCAAACTTTGCACGTGAACGGGGGTATGTACTGCGGCTAGTTCGCGGGCGATATGCGTATGCGCCCCACAGTCCGGGCCTGCCCCCTACAGCTCCAAATTCGCCCGCAACGGGTTGCATCAGGGGACTCAAGGCAGTCCGGAGGGGGTTGCGCAAGTGGCCGAATAGCCTTGAATTTGAGGGTTTCCCTGAAACGGTTCTGGCGGGGACCGTGGGTTTTCACTACAATACGCACTCCGGCCGCAACACGTGGCCGGTTGCCATTCAGCAAATGAGGAATCTGCACCAATGAGCAATATCGAAGAACGCGTCAAAAAGATCGTTGTGGAACAGCTTGGGGTCAAGGAAGAAGAGGTCAAGCCTGAAGCTTCCTTCGTGGATGATCTTGGCGCCGACTCCCTCGACACCGTCGAGCTGGTCATGGCCCTCGAAGAAGAGTTCGAGTGCGAGATCCCGGACGAGGAAGCGGAAAAGATTTCCACCGTCCAGCAGGCGATCGATTACGTCAAGTCTCGCGCCGCGGCCGAATAATCGGCCCGCCTCTGTTCAGCTTCAGGTAGCTCCGGCATGAAAGCACCGCGACGCGTAGTCGTAACTGGCATGGGCGCCATCACGCCCGTGGGTAATTCCGTGGACGAAGCCTGGCGCAGCGTCCTCGCTGGCAAGAGCGGCATTGGTCCCATCGACACCATGGACGTGTCGGGTTTCACCACCCACTTCGGTGGCCTGGTGAAAAACTTCGACACCGAACGTTATTTGGGACCGAAGGATGCCCGCAAGATGGATCCGTTCATGCAGTACGGTTTTGCTGCGGGACTGGATGCCTTCGCCGATTCCGGCCTGGAAGTGACTGAAGCGATGGCTGATCGTTACGGCGCCCTGGTGGGCGCCGGCATCGGCGGCCTCAGCGTGATCGAATCCGGCTACGACGTGTACCGGAAATCGGGCAGCGCACGGCGCATGTCGCCGTTCGTGGTGCCGGGCAGCATCATCAACATGATCTCCGGTCACCTCTCGATCAATCTCGGCTTGAAGGGCCCGAACCTCGCCGTGGTTACGGCCTGCACGACCTCGACCCATGCGCTGGGTCTGGCTGCACGGTTGATCGCCTGGGACGAGGCCGATGCCATGCTTGCGGGCGGGGCGGAACACTCGAGCACCCCGACCGGACTCGGTGGGTTCTGTTCGGCGCGTGCGCTCTCGCAGCGCAATGACGACCCGGAACACGCCAGCCGTCCCTGGGATCGCGATCGCGACGGTTTCGTCCTGGCTGATGGTGCGGCGGTGTTCATGCTCGAAGAATACGAACACGCCCGCAAGCGTGGCGCGAAGATCTATGCCGAACTGATCGGCTTCGGCATGAGCGGTGACGCCCATCACATGACGGCGCCGCCTGAAGACGGCGACGGTGCCCGCCGGGCAATGAAGCATGCTGTCGATGACGCGGGACTCAACCCGTCCAACATCGGTTACATCAACGCGCATGCGACCTCGACCAAACTCGGCGACCTGGCGGAAACCACAGCCATCAAGAATCTCTTTGGTGCTGATGCCGGTAATATCCCCGTCTCCTCGACCAAGTCGATGACGGGGCATCTACTCGGCGCGGCGGGTGCCATCGAGGCGATGTTCTCGGTGCTGGCTTTGCGTGACCAGATATTGCCTCCGACCATCAACCTTGAGAATCCCGACGAAGGTTGCGATCTCGACTACGTGCCGGGTTCCGCCCGCGAGGTCAAGGGCCTCAAGTACGTGATGTCGAACTCCTTTGGTTTCGGCGGCACCAACGGAACGCTGATTTTCGCCCACGCGCCCTGAGCGTGGGATGGCGGCCTGGTTGTGCGCATGCGCTCTCAGGTAAGACTTAGCGTCCCGACACCTTCTCCCGTGCAACAAATCCCCGACACGTGCGACTCTCGTGTGCGCAGGTGGTTTGTTTGCGGGTGGTGTTTCGCATGAGAGTCCGCACGCGTTTGCTTGTCTGGGCGTTTCTTGCGGCTCTGTTGGCCGCAACGGCGGCGGCTGGCTACGTCGCCTGGCGCTTGACCGTAGCGCCGTTGCCCGCCGGCGCTACGGGCGTGACCTTCGTGGTCAAGCGTGGCGACAGCGTCAGGCGTGTCGCCCACCGGCTCGAGGCCCGGGGCGCCATCGCGCACGCCTGGGAACTCTCCCTGCTGGCGCGAATGCGCGGCGAGGGCAGCAATGTCCGTGCCGGCGAATACCGGATACCGGCCGGGCTCAGCGTGGCGGGACTGCTCGACATGCTGGTATCGGGGCGTGTCGTCATGCATTCGTTCACCATCGTGCCCGGCACGACTTTTCACGAGATTCGCTCACAGCTCGAAGCGGATCCGTCCTTCGACGACGACATCAAGGGTCTGGATTCGGCGCAGATCATGAAGCTGATCGGCCACCCCGGGGAAACGGCCGAAGGCAGCTTGCTGCCCAATACCTATGATTTCCCCAAGGGCACCAAGGACAGCACCGTGGTGGCGCGCGCCTACGCTGCCATGCACAAGAAACTGGCGTCGTTGTGGCCGCAGCGAACCTTCGGTTTGCCTTACAAGACGCCCAAACAGGCGCTCATTATTGCCTCCATCGTGGAAAAGGAAACCGCGTTGCCTCAAGAGCGGCCGCGTATTGCCGGCGTGTTCGTGCGACGCCTGCAGAAAGACATGCGTCTTGCGGCGGATCCCACAGTGATCTATGGCCTGGGTTCGCGCTACACCGGTGACATCACCCGCCGCGACCTGCATCTCGACACGCCCTACAACACTTACCTGCACCGTGGATTACCCCCAACCCCGATTTGCATGCCCAGCCTGGCCTCGGTCCGCGCGGCCTTGCATCCGACGCCGGGTAAATCGTTGTACTTCGTCGCCAAAGGCGACGGCAGCCACGTGTTCTCCGATACGCTGGCCGAGCAGGAAAAGATGATCGAGAAATACCAGTTGCACAACAATGGCGGGGGCGGGCACCGGTGACGGCACGCGGACGCTTCATTACCTTCGAAGGCGTGGAAGGGGTCGGTAAATCCACCCAGGTGCAACACCTCGCGGATTGGCTGGCGGAGCAAGGACGGGACGTCGTGCGCACACGCGAACCCGGAGGGGCGCCGCTGGCGGAAAAAGTACGCGACCTGCTCAAGCAATCGCCACACGGCAGTATACCGGCGACGTCCGAGTTGCTGTTGATCTTTGCCGCGCGTGCGGCGCATGCCAATGAATTATTGCGGCCGGCATTGGTGCATGGTCAATGGGTTGTTTGCGATCGCTTCGTCGACGCCAGCATTGCGTATCAGGGCGCGGGGCGTGGCCTTGGCCGCGAGCGCATCGAAGCGCTGGCCGAGTGGCTCGTACCCGACCTCGTGCCGGACCTTACCCTGGTGCTCGACCTGCCGATCGAGACGGCCTTCGAACGGCTCGATGCCCGCGGTGAACGCGATCGTTTCGAGCAGGAGGACGGCGTGTTTTTCCGCCGGGTGAGCGCAGCCTATAGGGAACTGGCAGAACGGGAACCACACCGCGTACACATCATCGATGCGAGGGGCACAGAGGAAGAGGTCGCTCAACGTTGCCGCGACATCGTTAAAACCTACCTGCCGGATGCCGCGAATGATTGACGATCTGCCTTGGCTCAAGGCGCCGTGGCGGAGAGCCGCAGCCGCCATGCAGAGTGGGCGTTTCCCGCAAGGCCTTTTGATCCTCGGCAATCGCGGCCTGGGACGCACGCGTCTGGCGCGTCTCATAGCGGCTGCACGCCTGTGCCCGCAGCCGCTGGAGGATGGCCGGGCCTGTGGTGCTTGCGCTTCCTGCCGGCAGGTGGCGGCAGGCGCGCATCCGGACCTCGTCGAAGTCGGGGTACTGGAAGACAAGACGGTGATTGTCGTTGATCAGATCCGCGAGCTGTCGCGTGCCTTGTCGCTTGCCTCCGGATCCCGGGGATTGCGCTGCGCGATCATCCGTTCGGCGGAAAAGATGAATATCGCGGCCTCCAATGCCTTGCTCAAGACTCTGGAAGAAGCGCCGAATGGCGTATCCATCATTATGGTCACCGAACGCCTCGCGGCCTTGCCGGTGACGATCGCCAGCCGCAGCCTCCAGTTGCAGGTCACCGCGCCGGACGAAGCTGCTGCGCTGGAATGGCTGGGCAGACAGGAAGCTCGCGAGGACTGGCCCTTGCTGCTCGCGCTCAGCGCGGGCGCGCCCCTTGCCGCCATGCGTCTGGC
>Ga0307440_1000256_pt1 | contig 25696 bp, 16 predicted proteins | sample SalMarWE160410MG_FD_202150 | JGI IMG/M metagenome (GOLD analysis project Ga0307440, IMG submission 202150) | Salt marsh sediment microbial communities from the Plum Island Ecosystem LTER, Massachusetts, United States - WE1604-10 | ecosystem: Environmental > Aquatic > Marine > Intertidal zone >...
GATGTACTCCGCTTCGGAATAACCCAGCATTTTCACGGCAGCCGGATTCGCATGGACGATATGTCCTTCGCGTTTTTCGAGAAGCACGATCCCATCGGTGGCGGTCTCAAAAATGCGCCTGTAGCGGAATTCAGACTCTTCCAGCCTGTCTTCCAAATAACTACGCTCGCTGATGTCCTCGATTGCCAGAAGGATCATCCGCTCCTGGTTCATCCCCCGTTCAATCTGCCGGGCATTCAACAGCATGACGCGCCTGCCGATGCTGGTAAAATCGTGTTCAACCTCATAGTCATCAAAGGTTGTTTTCCGGGGCAGGATGGTTTCCAGAAGCTCCCGCAGCTTGGGGATATCCCACTGTTTATTGCCGATGTCATAAATAAGCCGCCCCACGGTCTCTTCAGGCGTTACCTTGAAGACCTTATAGAAGAAACGGCTGACTAAGACCACCCTTAGGCGTTTATCCAGAACAATTAAGGGTGCACGTATTGTCTCTATGATATCTTCGAATATCTGGTCTATCCAAGTCGCTGTCACAGTGCTCTCCTCCCTGCATCGAATCTTGAATTCCGATTTCTATTATGCAGTATTAGTCCTCTGCAACCTCGTCATTATCATCATAAATATCCATATAAGGATAAAGCTTTTTTGCACACACAGGGCAAAGGCTGTGGCTAAATTCGGCATCAGAACGATCATGAATATATGTTTCAATTTTTTCCCAGTACCCTTTATCATTGCGTATATCTTTGCAGTTAGCGCAGATGGGTAGAAAACCCCGCAATGTTTTAACCTCTGATAGTGCCTTTTGGAGTTTTGTAATTAACTTGCTCCGTTGCGCCTGCGCTAACTTGCGCTCGGTGATATCGCTGACCGCAGCCCTGATTTGCCTTAAATCGTCATCCCTGATTTTTATGACCATGCATTCTAAACAGACATGAAACTCATGACCGTCTTTTTTGACAAGCCGAAGCTCGCAGGACTGGGGCTTCTCTGTTTCCAGAAGAGCTTTCCGAAGTTTATAAAAAATTTTCTGATCATCTTTGTAAACTAAGCGAAAAAAAGGCTTTCCGATCAATAAATTGCGTTCAATCCCTATCATGGCGGCACCCGTCAGATTGACCTCATCGATGATCTCCTTTTCACTCACTGTAAAATACCCGACCGGCGCAAAGTCATATAGATGAGTATATCTGTCCCGCGTACTTTCAAGTTCCCCCTGGACACGGCGGAGTTCATCGTTCTGCATTTTTAGCTCAATCTGATGAACTTCAAGCTCGTGGATGAGAGTTGCCATCCTTTCGTGCGACTCGCCGGAGAGTTCTTCGCTGCGGCTGGACATTTCTTTCAGCTTTTCCTCAGCGCATCGCCTGAGTTCAGAACCGTCAGGTGTTTCTTGCATCATTGCCATCATTTCCTCACTTTTTTTCGGCAGACCACTCCAGATTACGCTCCGTAATTGCAACCTCGGTGGTATCACCCCTTGCATCCTTTAAAGAAGAGACCGTCATCCATACATTCAGAACAATTCCGTCCTTTGTCTTTCGTTGGGTCTGAAATGACGCTATGCTTCCATTCCTCTTTATCTTTTTAATGATTGGTATCATCTCGTTCTTTCTATCCTCCGTCATAACTAGGCTAAAATTCATCCTGAGCGCTTCGGTTTCGCTCCAGCCGTACATCTTTTGCGCGCCTTTGTTCCAGGAAAGAATATTACCCTTTAGATCCATTACCATCACGGCATCATTGGAATCCTGCAAAACAGTGGCCAATCTCCTGATCTTTTCCGCCTGCTTAATCTTGTGCACATCAATAAAGGTCACCACCACGCCGTCAATGACATTATCGGTGGTACGGTACGGTATGACCTTTATGGCATACCAGATAAAATCATTGGATTTAACTTCCGTCTCCATGGGATTGAGGTCTTTAAGGACATTTTCGGCCATGTCGGCCAGATCGATATGCGAAAAGCGTGTCTTAAGGTCACTGATCGGTCTGCCGATATCGGTCTGAATCAAACTGACAATCTTTGCTGCAGCAGGGGTGTAACGTTTGATGCAAAAGTCGGCATCCAGAAAAATTGATGCGATTTCAGTTGCGGCCAAGAGGTTGTCCATGTCACCATTGACTCTGGAAAATTCATCCACTTTATCTTGAAGCTCTGTATTTACCGTGCACAGCTCCTCATTGGTGGACTGAATCTCTTCCTTAGACGTTTCCAGCTCTTCATTGGTACTTTGCATTTCTTCGTTCAGCGATTGCAGTTCTTCATTGGCTGATCTGAGTTCCTCATTGGAGGTTTCCAGTTCCTCGATGGTTGACTGAAGATATTCCCGGGTCGACTGCAGCTCCTGCTCAAGTGTATGCAGGGCAGCATCCTCTTCTTTTGCCTTTAAGGCGCCGGTCTTTTTTTTATTCGCTGCCTTTGCCGGTGTTTTATCTTTAAAGATGACGAGGAAAAATCCGAGGGGCACCCCTCTTTCCGTCATCTGTTTAACGAAAATGTCGACCACACAAAAAGTGTCTTTATTGTGGACCTGAATGTTCTTTAAGAAAGCTTCCTTTTTATTCCGGACCATTTTGTGAAGCGCGACGCTCAGCGGATGTTTGATACCCTCCCGGGCCATGTCCAGAATATTAAATATGGGTTTGCCCGTAGGCGTTGCCAGGTACCGGTCCGTATTACCCACAAAATGCTGAATTTCAAATTTGTCATCGATCAGAACACCGGCGGGCGCATATTCATAAAGGATTGCCCTCTCGGCCATTTCATTGAGCGAACTTTTTGGCAGCAGATTTTCCTTCTCTTTGGACTCGGCTCCCTGCCGGGCATTGTAATTGTTTCCAGCGTGATAAGCCACGACCGCACCTTCAAGATCTTTTTTGCGTTCAAAGATTTTCCACTTGGAATTTATCGTCCCAAAAAGATCCGCGTTTTCTCCGATGCTTTCGGATGGGCCCAGAAAGAGAATCGCGCCGGGGAATAAGGTATAATGAAACAGGGGGATGATTTTTTTCTGCAGGACATTGTCCATATAGATCATCAGGTTCCGGCAGCTTACCATGTCCAGTCGGGAAAAGGGGGGATCTTTAACGACATTTTGGAGGGAAAAAACGACCATGTCCCGAAGCTGTTTTATGACCTTGAAACCACCCGGGGTTTTTTTGAAAAATCTCTTTAATCGCTCCGGGGAAACATCCGCGCCGATGCTTTCCGGATAGATTCCTTTGCGCGCAGTACCCAAGGCACCCTCATCAATATCCGTTGCAAAGATTTGAACATTGAAATGCTTTTTGCGCTTATCCAGCACTTCGGAAAGGATCATGGCCAGAGAATAGGCTTCTTCACCGGTGGAGCAGCCTGTCACCCAGAAACGAATTGTCGCATCAGGATCTTTTTTGCTCAACAACTCCGGCAGCACCTGTTGCGCAAGTAAGTCAAAGGCTTCCGGGTCCCTGAAGAAGCGGGTGACCCCGATAATCATATCTTTAAAGAGCCTGTCTATCTCGGCAGGATTTGTCTGGAGATAAAGAATGTAATCGGACAACGCTGTTATATGATGGACTGCCAGGCGGCGTTCAATCCGCCGTGCAATGGTGTTCTGTTTGTAGTGGAGAAAGTCGTGGCCGGTTGCACTGCGAATCATTGCAAAAATCTTCTGCATCTGGTTTTTAACTGCGCGATCTGTGACTTTGAATTTATTCGCAGATTCAAGAAAAGGGTGCTTAGAATAGTTGACCAGCGCTTCCGGCATCTTTTCGACCGGAAGAATGAAATCGACAATTCCGGTTTCAATGGCGCTTTTGGGCATGCCGTCATATTTTGCGGTCTCCGGCTTCTGGACCATGACCATGCCGCCCTCACCTTTGATCGCCCTGATTCCCAGGGTTCCGTCTGACGCCGTTCCCGACAAAATGATGCCGACGGCTTTTTCGGCCCGATCTTCCGACAGCGATCTGAAAAAGAAATCAATCGGCATATTGATCGTGACGGTTTCTACCATGTCCAACAGATGGAGGCGTTGGTTAAAAATGGCCACGTTCTTACCGGGGGGATTCAGATAGATATGGTTGGGTTCAAGCATTGTGCCGTCCTCAATTTGCATAACGGTCATCTGTGTGTGTCTATCCACAAGCGATGCCATGATGCTTCTGTGATTAGGGCTTAAGTGCTGGATGGCCACAAATGCCATGTTGCAATCAATCGGCATGATGGAAAAGAAGGCATTGAGGGTTTCCAATCCACCGGCGGACGCGCCGATGCCGACGATGAGAAAATCGCGATCTTTATCTGATTTTTTGTCTGTTTTACTTTTTTTTGCCAAAATCTTTTTGACAGGTGAAGCTATTTTCTTCTTGGTCGGCATAGTCATTCTCCTTTATTAGAATGAAAGGATCAAATATATTTGTTCATTTCCTGCAAAACGATTTTCATTTCAGATGCGAATTCGTTGAGAGCGCTTTCAAGGTTTGACAACTCCTCTGCCGCCGCTGACATTTCCCCTTCTTTTCCTAATTTCTCAAGACGATCGGCCGCCTCGTATGCTTCCCTGGCACTGAAATTGCCGATAGCGCCCTTCAGGCTGTGGGCTTCCCTTTCAAGGATACCGGCATCGTTTCCCGAAATTCCTATATTGATCCTGGCGATATAATCAGAACAGTTTTCTAAAAACATACCGGCGATTTCCCGGAAAAGGTCTTTACTGCCTAAGACTGTCTCCATGGCATTGGACAGGTCAAAAGTCTTTGGAGAAAAGGTTTTTGAGCCTTGCGAGGGCTGTGTTTGTTGGTGCGCTTCTTCGCTCTGCGATGTTCGGGCTACTTTGTTAATAACACTGAAAAGCGCTTCCGGCTTGATCGGTTTGGACACATAGTCATCCATGCCCGCAGCGATGCACTTTTCCCGATCCCCGGTCATGGCATGCGCCGTCATGGCAATGATGGGAACCCTTTCGATGGTTGATTGGCGATCAGTCTTCGCTCTCCGAGCTTCGCCGGACAGGTTGTTGATTATCGATGGGTTAGCGCTTGGTGCTTGCTTTTCCTGACTTCTGCCCTCTGTCTTCTGCCCTCTGCCCTCTGTCTTCTGACTTCCGTCTTCTATTTTTCGTATTTCCCGCGTGGCTTCGAATCCGTCCATTTTCGGCATCTGGATATCCATGAGAATCAAATCGAAATCCCCGCTTTTAAATGCCGCAACTGCCGCTACCCCGTTCGATGCCAGCGTAACCCGGTGTCCTCTGGTCTCCAGAAGCTTTGTGGCAAAGGTCTGGTTTATCAAGTTGTCTTCAGCCAGCAGAATATTCAAACTTTCCCGCGCTTCATAAACGTTGTGTCGCGTGATGACCGTCGGTATTTCTTCAGAGCGAAGCCCCATGGTCATCATGATGGCATCAAATAGCTCCGACTCCTTTATGGGTTTAAGCAGATACCCTGAGATGCCGATCTCTTTGCAGCGATCGCCGTCACCCCTTTGCCCGGAGGAAGACAGCATTATAATTCTGACGTCTTTTCCCGAAGGAGCGTCCTTGATTATTTTGGCCACATCAAAACCATCGAATTCCGGCGCCTGCATATCCAATATCATCAATGGATACGGTGTTCCGGAACCGAACGCCTTGTTGAAACAATCAATGGCTTCCTTACCATTGGCTGTCATAGTTGGAACAAGGCCCCATGATGTTATCATTTTCTGGAGCAGAATACGGTTGGTGGTGTTGTCGTCCAAAATGAGAACCGGCATTCCCGAAAGATCCTGCGGTTTGGGAAGCGGGACTCTGACGCCTTTCGAGCGGCTCAGTTCAAAGCAGACGGTGAAATGGAAAATGCTCCCGGGGCCGCCTTTGGATTGACGATTGTTCGGGCTCTCCAAATGGATCTCTCCACCCATCATCTCAACAAACTGTTTGGTTATGGATAGCCCCAGGCCCGTTCCGCCGTACTTTCTCGTGGTAGAACCATCCACCTGTCCGAAACTTTTGAAAATTGACCCCAATTTGTCCTGAGGTATCCCGATGCCGGTGTCCGATACCATGAAATGGAGTTTCACCGAATCGTCCGACTCGGATTCCTTTTCAACCCGGATCACAATTTCTCCTTCCTCGGTAAATTTAAGAGAATTTGCCACCAGGTTGACGATCACCTGTCGCAGCTTACCCGGGTCCCCGATTAAAGCGGTGGGAACATCCGGCTGGATGTGACAGGTCAACGCCAAACCCTTTTCGCGGGCCTTCAACGCCAGGATGTCGACAGCATTTTCAAGGGTGACCCGCAGGTTAAAATCGATCGCTTCCAGCGTCATTCTTCCGGCTTCGATTTTTGAAAAATCCAGGATGTCATTGATCAGTACCAGCAGTGAATCGGCTGCCATCTTTGCCATTTCTAAATACTTCCGCTGATCTGCGCTCAGGTCGGTTTCCAGTACCAGTTCAGTCATGCCGATGATCCCGTTCATGGGAGTACGAATCTCATGGCTCATGTTGGCAAGAAATTCGCTCTTGTATTGATTGGCCATTTTGGCTTCTTCAGCCAACATATTGGACTTCTCGGTAGTTACCCGCAATGCCTTTTCTATTTGTTCTTTTTCAGCAATTTTCAAACGCAGTTCCTTGGTCCGTTCTTTCACCTGCAGGTCCAGAGAAGAATAAAATTTTCTGAGCTTATTCGTTAGGGTGTTAAAACTGGAAGCCAGCGTTTTAATTTCGTCTTTTCCTTTTATTTTGACTGGATCGATTTGTGAGTAGTCTGTTTGGCTGGCAACATTTTCAAAGTGTTGTGTAATTACGACAAGCCGGTTTATAATAAGGAGTTTGAAGGAAAGGACAATCGATAACAAAAAGAGAATAAGCCCCAGCACACTGAATGTAAAAGTGCTGACCGATTCCGACCACAATTTTTGGCTGATCTTGCTCATTGGGATTGCAACGGTATCTAAACCTACTATTTCGCCAATAGTCCGATGAAAACCTGCTGTTGACCCATATTTTTCTATTAACGAGGCAGGGGCATCTTTGGGATCACCGTGGCAAAGCAGGCAAGACGCATCCATACGTCTCGCTCTGAATTTGGCCATATATTGCTTGTTGTTTATTGATATAACTCCTTCCCATTTTTTTAAACGGGGATTGTTATTTAGGTATTCAATAACTTTAAGTTCTTCGGGTCCTGCCTGATTGACAGGATTTCGCGGATTATCAGAAGAAAATTTTATGATATAGTCTGGGAACTCATTTCGTATATCCTCAAATATGGTTCGCGCCACATAGGATGTAGACATGGCTTCCAGTATAAATTTATCTTTGCCTACCAACTTATACATTAAGGGTCGAATATTATTCGCAACGTATTTGCGAATGGCAAGATCAAATTTTAGTGCCATTGACGCTTGTTGTTCCACAACTTCTGTAACACGCTTATTGTTCAATGAATAAGTAAGATAAAGAATAAAAAAAGAAAATAAAACCGCAGATAGTCCAATAGATATTAATAATTTAGTCGCTATGCTTTTCATAGTTTTTCCATTTTAAAAGTTCTCTCACGGTATTAATTAGTTCCGGCCAATCTATCGGTTTAAAGAATGTCCGCTCCGCGCCCAGGCTTTTTGCAACCTGCAGGTAGCCATCCGGAACATTCCTTCCGCCACCTGAAATTGCAATGATTTTAACATTCGGAAATTCTCTTTTAAGTTCAGTGATTGTCTCAATCCCTTCCTTTTCGGGCATAACAAGATCGGTAATAACAAGATCCGGCCGGGCTTCATGATAAAGTTTTATCCCTTCTTTTCCATCGCATGCTTCGATAATTTCGTATCCTCTTCCTGCCAGCTTTTTGATGAACAATTTGCGAATTTCGGATTCATCATCAATCAGGAGGATACGCCCGGTGGTTTGTTTTGGCGGTTGATCATCCAGCACTTTTCGGACGGTTTTTGCCAAATCAGCCTTGACGATGGGCTTGTATGCGACTGCCTTGATGCCCATTTCTGAAACCCTCTCATCCGAGATTTTTTTGCTGAAGCCGGTGCAAAGTATCACCGGGACATCCTGGCGTATTTTCATCAGCTCAACAGCCAGCTTATCACCCGTCATGTTCGGCATGGTCATGTCCGTAATGACCAGATCAAAATCGTTCGGCTTGGAGCGAAACAGTTCCAATGCCTCAATACTGCTGGTCCTTATTGATACGGTGTATCCAAGTCCTTCGAGAGTCTGGCCTCCCATTTTTGCTATGGGGGCTTCATCGTCCACAAATAAGATCCGTTCTGTACCTGTGGGGAGCGTTTCTGATAAATAAGGGCGGTGCCCTTGACGCTTTCTGGTTACCGGCAAATAAATCCTAAACAGCGTTCCGTGACCGGGTTTACTGTCAACCGCAACCTTCCCGCCATAACTCTTAACGATACCGTGGACCATGGCAAGCCCCATACCGGTTCCTTTTCCCGGACCCTTGGTCGTGAAATAGGGATCAAAAATGGCGCCTATGATTTCAGGAGCGATCCCTACGCCGGTATCCGACACCTTTATTTCAACGTAGTTCCCCGGATCTAAATTCATATTCTTTCGGCTTACGCCCCTATCCATCACAACGTCTTTCAGGCTGAACTCAAGAATACCGCCTTTTTCCTCCATGGCATGAGCGGCATTGGTGAACAGGTTCATCAGAATCTGGTGAACCTGCGTGGCATTTCCCATAATCAAAGAGTCGCTTTCGATGTTTTGCCTGATTTCAATCGTGGTGGGGATAGAAGCTCTGATAAATTTAAGCGCTTCTGCGGCAACCATATCGACCTGGATCGGTTTTAATTCTTCCCCTGATTGTCGTGCAAAAGCCAGTATCTGACTGACAAGATCCTTCGCCCGTTTTCCTGCCGTATATACCTCCTGGAGATTGTCTTCAAGGTGAGTTCCTTTTTCAACCTCGTCAAGCGACAGTTCTGTAAATCCTATGATCGATGTCAGGATATTGTTAAAATCGTGGGCAATACCACCTGCCAGATTACCAATGGCTTCCATCTTCTGGGCTTGGAGTAACTGCGCTTCGAGCTGCTTTCTTTCATTTTCAGCCTGCTTTTTTTCCGTGACATCGCGCATGGTACCGACTAACTTTATGGGATTATCCTGTTCATCGCTGACCAATAGAGAAGAGATCGAACAAAAACGTTTGGAACCATCTTTGTCTGTTAGAGAAGCTTCAAAGTTGCTAACTTTTCCTTTGTCTAAAATCAGTTTTAAAAGTTCATCCCTTTCTTCGGAACTTGTATAAAAGTCATATAATGATTTCCCGACTAACTCATTTCTGTTGTATTGAGAAATGTTTTCAATTGAAGGACTGATTTCCAAAATAGTACCGTCTATACTTGTTTCGTAATAGACATCCTGTATATTCTCGAATATTTGTTTATATCTGGCTTCGCTTTTAATAAAATCCGTTTCAGCCTGCTTGCGCTTGGTGATGTCGATTACAGCCCCTTCCATATAATCTTTATCAGGAAAAGCTTTCACCGAGATAGATAAGGTGACATCTCTTCCGTCCGAAAGTTTCAGGTCTGTTTCGAAACCGTGCACTTCACCATCCTGTTTGAGTTTTGAGATAAGTTCTTTACGCTGGTCGAGGTTTCGATAGAGGTCGATGGAATGTACTTTCCCGACAACTTTTTCAACCGAAAGACCCAGTTGTTCCGCAGCTTTGGAATTCATTTCAATGAACATGCCATCGGATAATCTGGACCGGAAAATTCCTGCCAAGGCATTGTCAAAGAAATTCTTATAGCGCGCTTCGCTCTCCCGCAACGCCTCTGATGTTTTATTCATTTGGTGTTCAATCTGGCCTAAAAAAATATAAAACAGTGCAAATAGAATGCCGCCGATCGAAAGAAAAATTGCGCTTACCTGGAAGATGGCAGTATGAAGATCTGAATCCATGTCAGTAATGTCATACATAATCACCATGGCTCCCACTTCGCGCCCGCCCGCATCCTTCAAGGGAAGGAATCCTTTGCGATATTTACGTTGGTTTAACGATACCTCTTCATCAGGATTCATAGACGTGTTGTGCGCCGCATTGAAAAACTTAATAAGCTTTTCAGGAAAAAACTTATCAGTATGGTCAGTCATGACAACCGTAGGGAATTGATCCCATGCGGCCTTTCGGTCCAACATACGCATACCCGCTTCCCAGTTCTCGCGATTTAAGAATTTCTTTTTGATTAAAATGTAGCGCTCCACATCCAGGATTTTGTGCAAGCTTTGAGTAATGTGCTCAATTTCTTCGCCAAACTCGACATAGCCTATCAACCGATCGCCCTCGAACCAGGGCGCTACTACTCTTAACGTAAGCGTCCCTAGAGGACCTAGTTCTATCCCGCTGGAGATTTTTTTGCTTCTCTCGGCTTCTAATGTCGTATAACGATCGATCTTATCACCGTATTTATCCGGCTTGTGAACCCGCAGGATGTTTATGCGATCAGGGCCGGTAAAATAGAAGTGAGTGGTCCGATGGTTCGATTGTAAATGTTTAAAAATGGGCAAGGCATGCTCAAGCAAAGCCTTCCTGTCTTTGTTTTTCAAGGCTGTCCGAAGCTGTTCGTCAAAGAGGACTATTTTTAATCCAGCCGTCATCGTTTGGGCGTCGCTATTCAGTTGAACAACAAACAAATTTTCCAAGGATTCCAGTCTTTTAACAGCATCGGCATGTAAGTTCTTTTTTTGGCTTTCATAGAAACTGACAATAAATCCGGTGAGCAGAATCGCCAAAGCCAGCGTCAGCGGAATGAGAATGCGAGGTCTAAAGTTATACTTTTGCATGGATTTGTCTTTTAACACGATACACATCCAATAAGGCACTATTATTGGTGCCGATCGAATATCTCTTCAAATACGGGTGCGATCTCCTTGAAGGCATTGAGGACCGCCGGATCAAAATGTTCCGGCACGGTCCTTCCGTCACCCTCGGTGATAATCCTAAACGTCTTTGGATGATCAAAGGTCGGTTTGTAAGGCCTTTGACTCCTGAGAGCGTCATATTGGTCCACGAGCATGACAATCCTTCCCTCTATGGGTGTTTCTTCTCCTTTGAGCCCCCTTGGATACCCGCCGCCGTCCCACCGTTCATGGTGCGTAAAGGCAATGGCGGCAGACATTTGTATAGCAGGATAGGCCGATCCCGAAAGGATCTTCTCGCCCATGGCGGCATGGGTCTTCATGATTTCGAATTCATCCCGGTCAAGAGGACCCGGCTTTAAGAGGACGCTGTCCGAAATCCCGATCTTTCCGATGTCATGCAGCTGGCTCGCAAAGGTTATTGTCTGAATATAGTCTATCGGCATATCCAGCGCGGATGCGATTTTGCTGGCATAAAATCCTATCCTCGCGATATGAGCGCCTGTGTCCGTATCTCGATATTCTGCGGCTGCCGTCAGTTTCTGAACCATCTCGTTGATCATATTTTTAAGGTCCCGGGTACTTTCCAACACCTGCTTTTCAAGTATCTCATTATGCCTGAGCATAAAGTCATCAAATGCCTTGATCTTGAGAAGGTTCTTGACACAGATGGTTAATTCGGTCTGATCAATAGGTTTGGAAAGAAAATCATTTGCGGAAACCGAGAGCCCTTTTAATTTTGATTCCCTGCCGTGAAGCCCCGTCACCATAATTATCGGTATATTCTTGGTCTCCGGGTCCGCTTTTAAAATCCTACATGTCTCGTAGCCATCCATGACCGGCATCATGATATCAAGAATGATCAGGTCAGGCCTGCTGTCCCTGGCCTTCCGCACCGCCTCTTCCCCGTTTGAGGCAAGTTCAATATCATAGCCTAATGGAATAACCCACTGAGCGAGCAGCCTGAGGTTGCTATCCTCATCGTCCACAAGCAATATTTTTTCATCCGGCATCTGGGATTCCCTTGACGCTTTCTCGGCCGTCTTGAGCTCAGATTCTCCTTGCTCCAATTCCTGAATCCGTTGTTCTAATTCTTCATAGGCCGGTTTTTTGGGCATGGTTATTACCTATATTTCCAAAATAGACTATCAGATCGAATTACACATTCTTGCATTATCATTTATCGATACGCATCCGGATAATAACACTCACCAGCCAGGCATTCAAAACTCTTCCCCTGATAATTTTGAAACGGGTTTTTCTAAGAATTCATGCCTTATTCTTTATATGGCTTTAGGATCGTCATGAAGATAATCAATCTTTTTTTCTGGCATGTTATATCTGTTTGTATAATCTATAGACGTTATCGCCGGTTCTTTTTTGAGTAACAATCTTTTAAAAAACGGGCAAAGTGAATTAAAAAATCCGCTTTGTTGCTGAATTGTTTATTGATATTAAATTCATTCGCAACGATATTGAAAAAGTCCAGTTCCTCCAGGATAGGGTTGGTGATGTTGGCGACAATAACATCATTTCTCAGTCGCATTAATAGTGCATTGATAAGTGATGTTTTTCCTGTACCCACGTCGCCTGTGATAAGGAGAAATCCCTTATTGTCGATGACACCATATTCTAAAACGGCAAGGGCTTCCTGGTGTTTCTCTCCAAACCAGATAAATTTTGGGTCTGTGCTTATCTGAAAAGGTTTTTCTTTTAAATTATAGTGAGAAAGATACATTATATCTCCTTAATCTTCTCTTCATCACTGCCCATAAATGATTGCAGAGAAAAGAGGAACGGTTGTCATTAAAAGGCCGGTTCACTTTGATAAATCGTGTTGCTGTACTCATATTATTTTAACCCTGCAATATCTATGCAAAACCATATGATTATAATTAATTGGTGAGTCTGCAGAAAGATAGAGTCCATCGCTGATGACCTGTGTCAGAAATTGGGAGTTTGCATACCTTTTGAGAGAAAGGCTGAAGTAATTGGGGATATTGAGGTGCAGACACAGTTAGTGTCCGTACGCAAATGAAGATTTTTGTTCAAGATCAAGGCATTCGAAGAAAATTACCACAGGCATATTGTTGATATTCCGGGGATTATTTTTTAAGCATAACGCGGAGATTGGCCGAAAAGACCATTCAAGGATGGGCAATAGTTAAAGAATGGGAAGTCTCATTCGAAAATACACGACCACTTGAAATCTTTTCACGATGATCGCCCGTCGTTGATAACTTGCAAAGCATCTATTTTCACAAGCAAAGAGAGACAATGCCGTCTTTGAAGTCGTGATGCTGCTTTCTGTTCTGTCGAAACAAGCTCAGGTCCGGACATCAGGTGATGAACCAGAATATAAAGACCCAAAAAGGAAGACATAAGATTAAAGCAAAAATAGCACCTCTGAAAAAATAGCCGGGCTCATCATAATGATCCGTTAGACATTCCTTTGATTCTTTGTCAAGCGATGACACAAGTTTTTCTTTTGAAGCGACATGGATGTCTTCAAAAACGATGAGAGAATCAATTGTTTCCATTGAATTGCACCTCTATTTTCTATATCTGCGAAAGATGCAAAACCAATGCCATAGCTTCTTTTAATGTTATACCTCAAATGCGTGTAAACAAAACCGATAGGGATTATAAGGTATATTAATTTTAAATTGTTAATTAGCCCTGCCGCTATGGATTTTTCAGTAAAAACTGACAATAAAGGGAGTCGTCGCTATGGAACATTTTCCCTAGATCTTTAGAGCCGCTCAATTACCATCAGTACTTCGTTTAGGTATGATTCAGCTTTTGATTTTGCTGTTGTGTGAGTTCAGTTTGTCATCAAACTTTTGCAACTTTCAATTTCTCTTAAAACAATTAGAGAAGAGTTGACTTTCCCGTTTTATTTGTGGCGCGTCGGTATTTTCTCTATGGATTCGGCAACAATATTTCCGCCGGGCAATCGATAACATTTCACTAGAACTCTTTTCCCTTTCCACTGAGACGCCTTCACGGAAGCAGCATACGATATATCACCGTGCTCGTCCACGAAGGTGGTCTTGTAATGTTTGTCGCCCGCTTCAAAGTCCATTACATAGATCTTTTTTTCTCCTACGATGATATATGCTTTTTTAAGATTGGCCTCCATAACAAGGGCATTAATCTTAAAGTCTGTTTCAGAATGAACAATATGATCGATATCGGAACTTTTCAGTGAAAATGCGGCCGTGTCATTGGGACACAAGATCAGCCCCATACCCAAGATAAAAAAGACTGAAAGTAATTTGCTAAATATTTTTGTGCAATTCATAACCGTCTCCCGCTAATTGTTAATCTGCCGCCAGTAAAATGTGTTCAACGTCTGCGTGACATTTGGGTTTATATTTTGTACGCCGCCTTCAACACCGATATAGATCTGCGGGCCGCCTTTTAGTATGGCAACCACCGGCGCCGATGCTATGGATGTTCCGATAATCTTGCTGCGATCATGCCTTCCCTTGGCGACAGCATTATGTTCGTCTGTATCATCTGTTTCCGTTATATCGCTCCATTCAAAAGCCGCTACTCCGGTCTTGTAGTTAAGGGCATAAAGACGGGCCTGCCCCCTGCCGGAAACCACTTCACACGGGTCTATAGGGTTGGGGTTGATGCTGCCGGATTCGGGTGTATAGGTGGTAAAATAGACCACGCCGTTATACACCAACACGGAAGATGTCACTTTCTCTCCGGCATTTTGATCCAGTCTGATAAACCAACCGTCTTTCTCGGCAAGTTTTGATCGCACAAGAGTCTGATCAGTCAGACTGCCCAATACAATGAGATCTTCGGTCACATCCCACAGATCGGATTCGGTGAGGGTATTAAACGTGGCAGGATCTTCCCAGTGGTTCTTAATCGCATAGATTCGATTTATCACACCGGTCCCCTCGGGATCGGCACGGTCTCCGGTGCCAAAAAAGATCATCTCTCCAAAAGATTCCTCAACCGCATCCGGCGAATAAAAGATCTTCCTCTGAACGCCGTCTGCCGAGGCTGAAAATAACTTTCTTTGGTTCCAGATACCGTCCCCGCCATATTGATCCATAGTACCGTCATCTTCATTGGAACCGTCATCTTTAAACGCGAAAATATTTCCGCCGAGATCCCCGGCATATACCCGGTTTGTATACCCATTTCCGTTGGAATCGAATCCTGAGACATCCACAATACAATGGGTCATGTCCGCATAGTATCCGGCATTGACATTCAATTTGCTGATGGCGCCGGTGGACACATTAATGGTAAACACCGCTTTTCCCACGGAATCATGATCGACTCGCGAATTGGTTGGATCCACCACGTCATACGGGGGCTTGTCCTGATTGGTGTCATACCCGCCGGCCATCAGGAAAACCGTTTCCGATCCGCTTGAGGTCTTGATTTTATGGATAGCCGGTTCAGACCAGGATTGGCCGAGAAGCGCACTGTCGCCGTCAAGGATACCGTCGTTGTTGCCATCGTTACTCTTAAGAAACGTTGGTCCTATGTTGTAAAGGCTGCTCGGTGAATTATAGGCGGTAACATCCAGGGCATAATAATTATATCCCCCCCGGCGCTCTCCGAAAAAGAGAATTTTCTGGCCGGCAGTTTGATAAACAACCGGCGCACCATCCACAAAGTATTTATGATTCGTGCTGCCGTCTGAAAGTTCTTTTAACCGGGTCAGCAAATCCGGAGGAATGAATCCCCATACTTCACTGCCGTCGCTGTCTTTAAAACAATGCATGATGCCGTCGTTGCCTCCGGTAAATAGAAAGGCCTCGTCCAGGGTGTTGTTGCCGTCGGTATCATAATGCACCACAGAGGGTCTTGAATGGAGAATATCCCCCAATATCCATGACCGGCTCCCACCGTGAATGTCATTGATCACTCTGTCTTTTTCAGCGGAACTTGCCACATCCAGTGTGGTCTGCGTTATACCGGTATTGGCAGTTGAAAAGGCATTGGCCGTATCGGTCAAACTTAGTGATGGCCCCATGTAAGTGTATAAATTCCGGGTGGACTGATCCAGAAGGAGGCCACCGATGCCGCCCGAAAGCACATCGGACCCGTCCGGCGAACCCGACCAGTAAGACCGGGCATTGTCCTTGATCGACCCGTTGTCCAGGGTTGCGGGAATCCCATCGGCATCGACAATGATCCCTTGAGCATTCAGGCCGTATTTCTTGATGTTCCCGGCCCATCTACCGTCCTCTTTGGGCTTGAAAAATCCAACGTAGAGCGAGTTTCCGGCAAAGGTTCGGTTCATTCGACTCACCGGCACCACCGGAGAAACAAACACGGCACTCACATCCGCAATGTCGGCGATGATCTGCTTAAATGCTGCGGAAAGGCCTGAAATGCTGTTGGCCGTGAAATAAAGCCCGCCGCCGTTCCGTGCGGTATCCGACAACAACTCCTGTTCTGTTTGAAACCCGATGGTATAAACGACGACATTCTGTTTCTCAAACGATTCTCCGGTGGTCCCCAGGCTGGAATTCAAATCATTATCATAAAGGTATTTGGCCACATCGTCCAGATAATCCGATCCGTATGAATCATAATACCCCGGATCTTTTCCGTCGTGATCATAATCGCCGATGGTATCTCCGTTGATATAGGTGCCGGAGGAAAGTTTAGAGCTATTATCATAGGTCGGTTCGCCGTCGGTCATCAGGATGATATAGTTTTTCTGGCAGCGGTATTGCATGGGGCTGGTATACTGGTAGCATCCGTTGCCGTAATTATAACAATCAGAATCGTAACCATTACCGTCGTTAAACCAGCTTTTTTTCCCGGCAAAATAAAGTCCGGCTTCGGCCAAAGTCTCGGCCAGGGGCGTCCAACCTGAAGCCGGGAGACTATCTACACTACTCTTTAAAGTGGCCTTGTCGGCGGTGCCGCAACCTATAAGAAGACGGCCTCCCTGGTCATTGTTAAATCTCATCAACCCGAAATTGACATTATTTGTGTCAGTGATGAGCTGATCAATGACCTCTTTGGCCACCTCGGTCCGGGTCTTCAAGTCGCCGACCCCGGATGAGTCGTAGTTCAGAAAGTTCCCCAGATACAATGTTCTTTTATTGCCGCCGCACTCATAGTTGCCTCGGAAATTCTGGATTTCATCTCGAATATTGCCGTCGGTTTGTAAAGCCGTCTTAACAGACGGACAGTTCAGATTATCGATGTGGTATGCAAACAATTTGTAATTTTTCCCTCTTTTTTCATAAACCGAATTGGTGGTATAAGAACCCGAATAGGCAGTACCCGGTGTATAGTATTCTCCGGGAACATCTTTTGTGCTCATGCTTCCGGACGTGTCAAAAATAATGAGCACGTTCGGGGTCACTGAAATGGTTGTGGTTCCGTAAATATCGGTATCATCCGCCCAAAGTCGAGGCGTCACGATAAATACCAGCAGTATTATAACCCATGAATATTTTATCATAATCGACCCTCCTCGAAAAAAAAATGATGGAACGTTCTTTTTATTTTTTAAAACCTCAAATGACCGTCGCCAGAAGCGCAGTTCAGTCTGATCCTTTAAAATTTATTAAAAACCTTATATACACCCAACTGAACTTGGGAACCTCCATTTAATGTTGTCCCGGTGATCCCGTATTTTCGAACTTCAAAATATTTCAAACTATACCCGGACCCGATAGGCGGTATGGTAATATGTTGCATCACCGGCAGATCATTGGCAGCAGCGGACAGCGTTCCGATATTGGCCCCAGCCCCCTCGATACATCGAATCTCGATTTTAATGTCGTCGATGCCGTCACCGTCTATGTCTAAGTTAACATCAGGGCTGCCGTCACCGTCTATATCGTTTGGATCGAGATTCGATGTTGGGATAATAACCTGAGCTGCATTAGCAGCCTGTTGCAGAAAGGCATCGGTCATCCAGGTGTCGCTGAGTTCAACGGCATAGTGGTCTGCTGATTCAGCCTTATATAAATTGTCAGCCGCCCGGCTGCCATTTGAGGCGATCTGAACATCGATACTGGATGTTCGGGTGGCCGCGAAGCCCAGCAGCGTCAGCAGAACCAGCATAACCAACGCTAAAACAATCACAGATCCATTCTCATTTGTCAGCAAAGATATTTTTTTCATGGGGTATTATCCTCAGTTCATTTTTTTATTCTATCTTAATCTCCATTCAAACTACATTGATTGACATCTTATGCTCATTATCCGGAGCGTTTTTCCCCTTCCGTTCATTGTCAGCGTGATTCGTCTGGCCCTCGTCACCAAGGTGTCTTGAACGACAGTCCAGTTCGCCGTAAAACCTTCAGGCGGCTTCGGATCTGTATAAGGTCCTCCAACCGCCAACTGGGGGTCCGTGTATGGCAGGCTCATGAGATATTCCATCCGGTCAATGCCCAAGGTGGAAAGTTCCGTGATTCGATTGCCGGTGGAATTCATCCGGATTGCCGAGGTCTGCATGGCAGCGATTGCCAAGAGGCCCACGGCAAAAATGGTCAGCGCAACAAGCACTTCAATAAGGGTAAAGCCATCTTGTTTTTTCAATGCTTTTCCCGAAGTCTTCGCGTCGATTATATGTGCGTTATCCAATCTCATGATATCATCATCCTATAGGTCTAAATTTCGACAGTTAATCAATGTGCTTAAGATCCGTCGACTCATGTTGTCACCAGGTGCAACATAAATCACGGTATTCTGCTGGTTCCGGTAGACTTGATTATTTTTAGTACCGTACAACAACGGATGCTTTGTTTGTGCCACAATCGTGATTTGCACCGATCTAATATCGGCAAGGGTTGCAGTTGACGTCCCGTTTCCGTCCAGATAAACAAAATCAAGGGCATTGATATTTTGGGCCACCACCTGAGGATCCGCTGGAAAAACAGTATTATCAGTTCTTTCCAGATTGGTTCCGTTCAGGGCATAGGTGATGTTTTCATTGGGAAAACTAACAGCTCCATCCGGCCTTGCAACCGGCGTGGCCGGCGGTACTCCTACGGCAGGACCCGTGATATCTTCCGTAAAGGTGATAAAAGTTTGGCCAGCCGCAATGATTCCGAAAGAAGAAGAAGGTAGCGAGTTGAAGGGGTTGCTCCCTGCCATCCGGATTTCTCGCTGCATGTAATACATGGCAACCCTGATGTTCTGCTGCATGTCTGAGGCCTCTGTCTGGACTTGATATGATCGATGCTGGGCCAGGAACGTCGAATAGATCGCGGCCATCGCCAGAAGAGACACCACCATGGCAACCAACAATTCGACAATGGTAAATCCCTGGTTTGAGCCTCTCAATGACGTATGTATTTTTCTGTGCTTCATTTCCATGAAGTCCCTCCACCCCATTTTTGCAATTTAATCGCGCCGGACGTCAGCGATCCCACGCGGTAATATGCTGCCAGGTTGCTTTTGTCATGACAGACACATACACATTTTCTCCTGCTTCCCTTGACATTGATCTGGCTGTGGGGTTTTTTAGTATCGCGGTTTAATAGCATGGATACTTTCCGCCTGAGTTCATCGGCCGCAGTGTGGCTTTTGACCAGACTCCCATCAGCTTGAACAAAACGGGAACGGGACAGGTAGATGTCGTCATCGTCAGTAACGATAAGCACCGGCAGATCCGGATCCTGCATTTTAATGTCCCACAAAACATTATATGCGAAGCAGCCATGCTTCAGGTATTGGTTCAGGAGCACTAAATCCGGTTTAAATGCTAAAACGTTTTTCCCGACAGACGCGATATCGTCTGTGGCTAAAATCAGGTGTCCTTGACCGGCCAATCCTTCTCTGCACAGATCTCTTACCCACGCCTGATCATCTATGATAAGTATGTTCGCCATTGTTTCTCTTTTCAACTTATAGAGAGCAAAAGATATGCCAAAGGTGCAATATTTGTTTATATAGTTGTTTTTTCATTGGATTATGAAATATGGATGGATTCGAAACAATCGGTTCTCTATCAAATTGATAGAACATCGTTGGGCGGATCTGTCATTTTGAAAGTAAAGTAGTAATCGCGCCGTTCAAAATATCATACCAGATGGCTTATTTAGTAAATATCCGGGTCCAGAGGGCCCGGCTTTGGGTTACCCCTGAAAGGGGACATTTTACTTAAAACCGTATAAGTTAAAAGTGCCTAAAGTGATCTAAAGTGCCTAAAGTTATGGTGTCGCTTCGCTCCGATGTTTTTATATAATTGACAGAATTCCTTAACTTTAGCTCACTTTAAACTTTAGTTCACTTCAAACTCTTGCAGCGATTCTTCAGGCAGAGCCAAAGGACTCTGACTCCCGCAATGCGGGACAGGCAAGGCCCATTGAAAATCCCGCTACGCGGGGAAGGAACAGGTTTTCAGGATAAAAATAAAGGTGGTTTACTAGAAAATTTGTCTGTTTCCCTCAGCGTCATTTCACCATCGGTTATTTGAAGGTAAAATGCTGGGGATTCGGTCCAGGCCCCTGCGTTGATATACCTAAGACCATTGAAAACCGTGTCCTCCGGGTAGTGAGTATGGCCACAGGTGACCGTTTCATATCATTTAAAGAAAAATAAGGTAATTGATGCTATGGAACAATTTCTATACGTTATTTGAAAAGATCACCCTATAATTTTCCCTCAACTTGCTTATTCAACAAATTGATAATTATTTTTTCAGCATGACCTATGCGACCGGCATTTATTTCTAAAAGTTTTTTAGTAATATCCGGATATTTCTCTATGATTTCAGCGAATTTGTCCCCGGGATAACGCTCTACAATCGACTTGCCCCTTGAGATTATGCTCGCAGATCTCGGATCACTGGTAATGGCCGCCACTTCTCCAAAATACTCCCCGGGGTTTGTTATTTCAGATAGTTTCTTACCGTCTTTCACGACAATTAATTCACCTTTGACAAGCTTGAAAAAATCTGTACCTCTATTGCCTTGCCGAAAAATGACAGCTTTATCTTCGTAATGTTCCGTTTCAGGATCAGCAAGGTACGCCGGTATGGCTCCTTTGGTCACAGTGGTTATTCTTAAGACCTCCTCGAGGGAGGTCTCTCCCTGGCGAATTTTTATCAAACCGGCCTCCCTTAATGTAACCATACCCTCTGTTAAGGCTGTCTTTCTCAGTTGATCTTCTGAAACCGAGGCGCTGATTACCTTTGCAACTCTCTCCGTAACCTCCATTAACTCATATAGGCCGACACGCCCTTTATAGCCGGAACCTAAGCATTTTTTACAACCCTTTGGTCCGTATATTTTAAGTTGCGATATTTCATCCTGAGAAAATCCCATGTCCATCAATTCCGCCGGGTTAAGGTTTGTGATCAAAACCTTACAATGGGGGCAAAGTCTTCTTGCCAAACGTTGAGAAAGGACCATCGTTACTGAAGAAGCCAGTAGATAAGACGGTATCCCGATATCCACTAGCCGCCCAATAGTAGAGGGGCAGTCATTTGTGTGCAGTGTGCTGAAAACGAGATGCCCGGTCATCGCCGCTTTGATGGCAATCTCAGCCGTTTCCAGATCTCGGATCTCACCAACCATAATGATATCGGGGTCCTGGCGCAAGAATGCCCTGAGAGCTGAGGCAAAATTCATTCCGACATCATCCTTGACATTTACCTGATTGATCCCCTTAAAGTTGAATTCAACAGGGTCTTCCACTGTAAGTATTTTGATATCTTCTTTGTTCAGCTTGTTGAGAACCGAGTATAATGTTGTTGTTTTTCCGCTTCCGGTGGGTCCGGTTACAAGCACCATGCCATACGGCCGATAAATACAACGTTCAATGGCTTCAAGGGTTTTATCTTCCAACCCCATTTCATGAAGATCTACTTTAAGCGAACTCGGATCAAGAATCCGCATTACAATGCTCTCACCCCAAAGCGTGGGCAATGTAGAGACGCGAAAGTCGACGGCCTTTCTTTTTCCCAAGCCCAGTTTGATCCTGCCGTCTTGTGGCACGCGACGTTCGGCAATATTCAGCCCGGCTAAAATCTTAATCCTTGAATTTACAGCATTTTTTATACTGACGGGCAGATTCATGGCCTTAAATAGGAGGCCATCCAATCGATACCTTACCTGCAGGAAATCCTCAAAGGGCTCAATATGAATATCGCTTACATCCTCGGAGATGGCCTTAACAAGAATGCCATTCACCAGCTTGATAATGGGAGCATCAGTTGATGTGTATTCGTCTGCGCTTTCTTTTAGCCCTGTAACTTCTACTACTTCCATATCCCCTACGGCTTCGGAAACCAGGGAACCAAAGTCATCGACGACTGAAACAGGATTATATTGCTCGCCTGCTTCTACTTTGATACAAGAATAACTGTTGTATTCTTCATCACTTATCTTATAGTAGGTCCTGTAGGCATTAACGATATCCTTTTCAGTCGAGACACTAATACTTATGCCTCTTCGAACTTCGTTCTGCAAATCGGAGACAAAAGACGTATCGCTGGGCTCTGCCATGGAAATTTCAAGGTCTTCTCCTTTGAATCTTATAGGGAAGGCCATATATTTTTTGGCTATTTCATACGGTACTATCTTGAAGACCTCGGGATCCGGTGTGACTTTTGATATCTCAATAGCAGGATAGTTATGAAGACGGCTCAGGACATTTACAATGGTCTCACCATCAATGTATCCGAGCTTAATAAGTATATTGCCCAGCTGACCATTATTCTTCTTCTGATAATTCAGTGCATCCTGAAGGTGGGTGCCGGTGATATAACCCTCTTTGCATAGAATTTCGCCGATCTTGGCCTTGCCGGCCCCGGATTGATCCATGACAGTGGACTGCAGGTTTGATTTTCTTAAGGAGTCCGATCTGAAAGCTTTTTCATATTTTATTGGTATTGATTTAGCCATTTTTATATTTTAATAAAACCACCTTTTTCAGTTCAATATCTTTCTTATAACAGTTACAAGTTCCTCTGTTGCCACCGGCTTAGCTACATAGTTATATCCCCCTATGTTTGCCATGCTTTCATTCCCCACTTCACCTTTGGTTATAAGCGCTGTAATAAATACTATCGGTATTGCTTTTGTATCAGATCCATCAGATAATATTTGAGCCACCTCGTCACCTGACATTTCAGGCATGTTTAAATCCAGCAAAATTAAATCCGGTTTTTCTCCACGAGCAAATTCAATTCCCTCCTTACCTGAAGTGGTAGTTAATACATCAAATTCTCCTGTAAGCTCCAGATTGCCTTTTAAAAAGAAACAGACATCGTCTTCGTCATCAATTAATAGGATTTTTGCTCTGCCTTCCATGTTACACCTGCCTTTAACATCTCGGATTTTATACAACTTATTAAAAATACATAAAATTAAATCTCAATGACCGACTGCCGACGCATTGAAATGATGGAGCGAAACGAACTAACTTGCTGCCGGCTGCAATTTTAACGTGAATTTGGTGCCTTTATTTACCTCACTTTGCACTTCAATTTTCCCTTGATGGCGGTCTATGATCAAATGGGCTAAACTGAGTCCAAGCCCCGTGCCTTTCTCGGATTCTTTAGTCGTAAAAAAAGGCTCGAATACTTTTTGCAATACATCCTCAGGGATCCCCTTGCCGGAGTCTTCAATTTCCACTACCGTCATTTTTTCCCCTATTTGAAAATAATCACTTGTTCTGTACCCGACCTTATCCTCTATATGCATTGCTTTTTGGGTGTCGACCTTAATTCTAATTTCACCTCCATCTGACATTGCATCGATTCCATTATTTAAAAGATTCACAAACACTTGCTGAAGCATATTTCTATCAGCTTTAACTTCTGTTGATCCTTCTTGATAATTTCGCTTAATTTTAATTTTTTTCAAATTGATTCTATGGTCAATTAATCTTATGGTTTCATCCAGTAATAGGCAAATTGCTACCGGTTCAAACTTTAACTCAGATTTTTTTGCAAAATTTAAAAAGTCTGTAATAATTTGATTTGTTCTATTGACAGCCTGCTTTATTTTCTCAAGAGATTTTTCAGGGCTCATGTCTTTGTTGTGTAACGTTTTGCCGAGAAAATCTACACCCATTAAAATAATCTCAAGTGGATTTCTAATTTGATGGGCCAGCCCGGATGCTAATCGGCCTATAGCTGCCATCTTTTCATTTTGTATGAGTTTATCTTGGGTTTCTTTTAGTTTTCTGTTAGTTCCCATCAATTCTTTTAATGTTTCCACGCGCTCGGTTATATCCATTGATATTACGGAAATAGCTTTTATTTGAGAAGTATCTGGTTCTTTAACCGGGCTCAGCGTGCGTATAACCCATTTGCCGATTTTTTTGTTATAAGCTTCGAACTGCACCGCACTTCCTGTTTCAAGCACTTTTTTTGCTCTATCGGCAAATTCTCCTGCTTCTTCAGGGGAATGGAAATCGCTAAATTTTTTTCCCACAATCTGTTTTTCTGTTATACCGTATTCAGATAAAACATTACTGTTTACCGATAGATACTGACAATCCCTGTCAACCATGTATGCGGATTCATATATCGATTCCATTAGGGAGCGATATTTTTCCTCAGATACTTTCACACTCCTGGCCTTATCCTTAAGTAACACATCTACAATATAGCCAAAAAAGAGGGCGATAATAATTATAAACGGCAACCGTAATGAATAAGCGACTCCCATCTTTCCTCCCAGGAGCCCCTTTTGAAAAAGGATATATCCATAAATAAATACAAAAATAGTTGTGTTTACCATTAGATACTTTAAATTTATGCTCGTACAGGATAAGCCCATGATCAGAAAATAAATGAGATAGAAATCAGTGCTGGCATTGCCGGATAAATACATCCCTAAACAAATCATAAGGCTATGGAAAAATATCAAATAATGGAATATTGTTCTTTTAATAAAATATCGATTCGGAATATAGAGGATAAAAAGGTTGCTTGAGAGATAAAGCGCTATGAATATGTTTGACCAAATTACCAGTTTACTCTCTGTTTGTCCGAAGATTACCATATAGGAAATAATAATTGTAACCATCAAATGGATAACAAAAGTTTCTTTTTTTGAATTACCTTCAATTAATAAGTTCTTTGGTGATGCTTTCAATGTGCCCCTTAAACCCTATTCCTATTGGCTTTTAACAGCCGTTCTTCCTTTTTTCAGCCCATGATAGCGCTTAACGCTGAATTAATTATTCTGATAGTTTGACTATTGAAAATATCCTGTAAATTTTATGTCTTCATTAGAACTTAATGGCAAAAAATATGCCAAAGGTGCGATCTTTGTGTATATAGTTGTCTTTTTAAAGGCTTATGAAATATGGATGAATCCGAGGCAAGCGGATCTCTATCAAATTGATAGAGTATTCGGTAGTGAGATCTGTCATTTTGAGAGCAAAGCACCCAAACATTCTACAAATCAATAATAACGGGCAACCATGCTATTACCTCAAATGAGTGTAAACAAAACCGATAGGGATTATAATGCATTAATTTAAATGTATCTTCCTGTGATTCGAACAATTTTTTATATCTCTACCAATGGTTAGATATGAATTCTGCAATTTTATATCGGTTTTGTTTACCCTTTGGGCTTCGCTTTCAGCTACGACCCAACAGGTCGGGAAAACCGAGGATACCCCATCTCCTTCGTTGCCGAGGGTTTGCGGTAGCTGACTACAGCTTCACCCTCGGTCGCCTTGGATTTGGGGCATCCTCGATTTTCACTCAATTAAGGTGTTACATGTTTCTGATATTTTCTCGTTTTGCTCATGGAATTCTTTGATCTTAAACATGCCTGCCTTAATGGTAATGCAGGACCTGTGCCAAACTGAGAACGGGCTCTTTCTCACTGAAAATTCAGGAT
>Ga0307440_1000257_pt1 | contig 25675 bp, 20 predicted proteins | sample SalMarWE160410MG_FD_202150 | JGI IMG/M metagenome (GOLD analysis project Ga0307440, IMG submission 202150) | Salt marsh sediment microbial communities from the Plum Island Ecosystem LTER, Massachusetts, United States - WE1604-10 | ecosystem: Environmental > Aquatic > Marine > Intertidal zone >...
TCGGGGCGAACTGGATGGCGCCGACATAGCCGAACTTGAGCGCGGCCTCCGTGGGATCGGGGATCAAGTCGAACACCAGCCATGACTGCGCCGTGATCTGCATCCACGACCCCACGACGCTGCCGAGCTGCGCCAGCCAGTAGCGCCGGAAGAAGCGGTGCCTGAGCGCGTCCAGCGAGTGCGGGAAACGGCCGATGATGGGGCGCGCCATGACCGCCCAGCATACTTCCGATCGGTAGCGAAGTGGGTGCGCCACGGCGCCGCGCCGCCTCGGGTGAGCGGAGGCGTTCCCCGAGGCACGTGGGTACAGGTCTGCATCGTCAGGGACGCATCATCATGCGTGAGTATGAAAACCGTGAGAATCTTGTAAGAACCCGTAGCTATGATGGTTTCAGCTATGGACTCTACCCGTCTCCCGCCTCGCCTGAGCCGACGCACCGCTGCGTTCAGCCTGATCGAATTCCTCATCCTCCTGGCGATCCTCGGTTTGATCGCCGGTGTCGTGGCGGTCAGCGGCCGGCGTATCCTCGCCGGCCAGGACGAGAAGGCGGCCCTCACCTCGGTCCGCCAGAGCGTGTGGGAGGGGGCGACGGCCGCGGCTTCGCGCGGGGTCGACACCGTGTTGGTTCGCACCGCGACCGGGCTGGCGGTGCGCGAAGTAGGTAGCACCACCGATCTCAGGACGTTCGCGCTCCCCGCGTCGGTGACGACCAATCTGCCTGCGGCTTCCGGCGCGTCCGGCACGGTGGTGTTGAGGTTCACGCCTCCCGGTCGCGTCGACCTCGCCACGCTCCAGGCCCTGCCTTCGCCGCTCACGCTGACCGTCAATGGACATACCTACAAGCTTCAGGTCTCCATCATCGGAGAGGTCAAGGCGACGTCGTGAGACGCACGGCGGCTACCCGGGGCCTGACGGTCATCGAGGTACTCATCGCGCTGGCCGTGATCGGCGTGATCACTGCGACCTTCACCACGACGGTGGTCTCCACCCTCCACCACTCCTCGGTCACGGGCGCACGCACCGAGGCGGTGCAGGTCCTCAACTACCTGGGGCGCCGCGCCGCGGGGGGCGACACGGTGGTCCTCCCGGCGGCCGGAACGCCCAACACCTGGGCGTACGGTTCCCTGGGCTCCAGCTTCCCCGACCTCACCAACCAGGGGGGTCTGACCGATCCCGCGCGCTACCGGGCAGCCATCACCAACGCCGGCACCGTCACGCTCGCGGGAGCCAGCTCCGTCGAGTACGACGTCAACGTGTGCTACCAGGCCGGGGGCGGGGAGCACTGCGTGCAGGCCACCACGCTGGGTCCGGCGCCCTCGTCCGGCGGCAGTACGCCGACGCTGCCGGGGATCTACTAGGAGCTGCGATGCGACGATCCAGTGGTTTCACCCTCCTCGAGGCGCTCATCGCGTTGGCGATCTTCTCGCTGATCGCCGTCATGGCGACGACCGGCGTTTCCGGGGCGCTGCGTGCCCAGAGCCTCAACGAGGCGGTGGTGTCCTCGCAGTCGCGCCTCCGACGCGTCACCGAGGTGTTCACGCAGGAGCTGCGCAGCGCGGTGCTGGGCGGCGTCTCGAACGCCCCCTACGCCTCGAACGACCATCAGGTCTCGTTCGTCACCCTCACCGGCGGCGCCGGCGACCCGGTGACGCCGCATGACTCCGGCCACAACGCCAGCTTCTCCAACGCGGCGAACTACGATCTGCTGTGGGGCGACACCGCAGTCGACCCGGCCACGGTGCTCACCGGGCATCACGTGCTGCTGGTGAACGACAACGGCGAGGCGATCGTGTTCAAGGTCACCAACGTCACCCTCCAGGGCACCGGGACCTACAACGTGGTCCATGCGGGCTGCAGCAACACCATCGCCTACACCGACAGCCGAACCATGAGCATGCAGAGCCGCGCCATCGGGTTCCGCTTCGATGCCGCCAGCGGCACCCTCTACATGACCGAGGGCTCGGATCCCGAGGTGCCGGTGGCGTTCGATCTCAGCTCCGTGAAGATCCAGTACGTCTACGTCACCGGCACCGGCGGCACCGTGGTGCGCAGCGCGCCACTGACGGGCAGCACCGGGCAGCCGGTGCGTACGGGGACCATCGGCGGGCAGTCGGCCACACTGCAGAGGATCGGCATCGCGGTGTCCGCGTCCAATCGCGCCAACGGCGGGCAGGTCGCCCGCACCGTCAGTAGCCAGGTCGAGATGGCCTCCAGGCACAGCTTCACGATCAACCAGGTGACGATATGCAACTGAGGACACGTGAACACGGGGTCGCCATGCTCTATGCGTTGCTGCTGATGGTGGTGGTGATGGGGGTCGCTACGCTGATGTTCGCGCGCACGCTGGGCGAGATCAAGCACAGCGGTGACGACGCCGGCATCGTGCAGTCGCTGATGCTGGCGCGCGGCGCCGCCAACCTGGGCGGGACCATCCTGCAGCAGCCCGTGCGCAACGCACTGCAGACGATCGTCCAGAGTCAGTCGAGCACCAGCTCGCAGTGGTCGTTCGGTACCAGCTCGGTCAACGCCACGGCCCCGGATCCCATCAGCGTCATGAACGCGCTGAGTGTGGGATCGGGGAGTGTCGCGGGATTGTTGCAGCAGAACATCGACAGCATGGTGTGCGGGCAGTCGGTCCAGGCTTCCTCCGGGGGCTCGGGGTCGATGCGGATCTACGTCACCGCCCAGGCCTGCGGCCAGTCGTTGCCGACGAACGTGACGTTGCCGGCCGCGCACTTCGTCACGGGGCTGCCGAGGTCCGGCAGCAACACCGACACCGAGCAGACCTACGCGCTGCCGTTCGTGCTGGTCGCCGATGGTGCCGTGGGCTCCTACAACCGCAACGTGGTCATCCAAGGGGAGTACGATTTCAAGGTCGGACGGCCGAGCTTCGCCAAGTACGCGTTGTTCACCAACGTGCACGAGCTCCCGCACAACGGCGGCGACGTGTGGTTCACCGACAACACGCTGTTCGACGGTCCCGTGCATACCAACCAGTACTTCCGCTTCTATCACAAGCCCTGGTTCGGCGGCGAGGTCAGCAGCGCCGGATGCTCCAACCCCGGGGCCACCAGCTGCAACGGAAACCCCACCAGGATCGGCGCCGATTTCTACGACGAAGGCTTCGTCCACGATCCGGGCCCGACGCCTTCGTACACCAATCGCTACGGCACGCACGCGCCCGAGCTGGCGGCCGGCGTGGACTGGAGCAGCGGCTACGTGCAGTTGCCCCAGCAGTCGAACGACCAGCGGAGCGCGGCGCAGGCGAACGGGTTGTACATCAACGGCAATCTGTCGTATCTCCAGATGTGGGCGGCCGATGCCAGCGGCGATCCGCTGACCAGGGACGCCAGTGGCAACTGGGGACCCGCCGCCAGCTACCAGTACGTCGAGGCCTGTACCAGCACCCATAGCAGCAGCTGCACGGTCTACCGCTACGCCAGCGACAACGTGCTCTACAAGCAGAAGACCAACGGGACCTGGCAGCTGGTCCAGTCTGCCTTCAACGGCGTCATCTACGCCAACGGCAACATCGATCGCTTCACCGGGCCCTCCCGCACGCCGTCGAACAGCACGGACCCGGCGGCCGCACCTCCGGCCCTCGCGTCGTTCGCGCAGGTCACGGTGGCATCCGAGAACACCACCCGGATCACCGGCGATCTGACCTACGAGAACCAGCCCTGCCAGGGCGAGCTGCACCGAGCCGGCAACGGTCAGGTCGTACCGGCGACGTGCAACAATCTCGATGCCTCGAACGTGCTGGGCGTGTACGCGCAGAGCGGCGACGTGCTCATCGGGAACGACAACAACTACTCGAGCTACAACGCTCCCAAGAACGTGACGGTCGACGGCGTGCTGATGAGCGCGAGGGGGACCGTGAGCGTCGAGTGGTACGACTCCGGCTCGCCGCGAGGCGACGTCCACCTGCTGGGCGGTGTCATCGAGTACCACTACGGTGCGTTCGGAACCTTCAACGCCAACTCCGGGCAGGACACCTCCGGCTACAGCCGCAAGTTCACCTACGACGCGCGCATGGGCAAGGGCCTGGCGCCGCCCCACTTCCCGACGGTCGGTGGCGACGAAGTGAAGAACGTCAGCCTCTTCACCTACGGTCAGCGCGAACAGGTCTACTGAGGTCCGGTCCTTCCGCAGAGCGTGGGGCGGCGAGAGCACTCGCCGCCCCACGCGGTTCGCACTTCCGGAGGTCGTCCCGGACCGTCGACCTGTGAACCGTCACGTGGACGCCGACGGACCGCAGCTATGCTGGGTCAACGGAGCTCCGGATGGAGGTTGTGGCCGGTAGGGCGTGGAGTCGCCTCGGCGCATCGGGAGGTGGACGGTGGTCGTGAGGCGCAACAGGCGTCCGGTCGTTGTGGTGGTGGTGGCCCTGGCCATGGTGGTGGCCCTGGCCGCGAGTGGGTGTGGGCCGTCGCAGCGCGAGCACGACCTGAGGCAGTCGAACCAGGCGCTCGTGGAGCAGGTGGGCGTCCTGAAAGCGGAGCTGGCTTCCGCCCAGCGCGAGCGCGAGCAGGCGCAGACCGATCTCGCTCAGGCGAAGCAGGAGCGCGACGCCGCCAAGAAGAGCCTGGCCGACGCCGAGGCGCATGCCGCCATGCTGGGCCAGGGCCGGGACGCCGCCACCGGTGAGCTCCAGGCCGCGCAGGCGCAGATCGACACGCTCACGCAGCAACGGGACGAGGCTCGGGCCGCTCTCCAGAAGGCATCGGCGGACGTGAAGCAGGCGCGTGCCGGCGAGGCCGACAGCTCGACCCCTGCCGTTGCCGTCCAGCCGGACGTTGCGACGCTGAAGGCCTCGCTCGACGCGGCCAACGCGCGGGCCGACGCGGCCGAGACCGACGCCGCCAAGCTCCGAGGCCAGCTCCAGCAGCTCGAAGCGAGGGTGGTGAAGGCCAGCGATGAACTGGCAGCGGCCGTCCAGGCGCGCGACGACCTCCAGAAGACGCGGAGCGCGCTCGAGGCGCAGAGCATCGAACAGGCCAACGCCGTGGCCGCCGCGCGGCAGCAGGTGCAGGCGCTCCAGGCGCAAGTGTCCGATCTGCGGGCCGGGGTCGACGACGCGACCCGAACGCTGACGCAGCTCCGCGAGCGGGCCAGCGCGAGCGAGGTCGCGCTCGCCGCGGCCCAGAAGGAGCGCGACGCTCTCAAGCGCCAACTCACGACGACGCAGAACGAGCGCGATGTGCTGCAGGCGCGGCTCGACGCCACCCGGCAGCGCAACAGCACCCTGGCGCAGCAGCTCGATCAGTCCGCGGGCGACCTGCAGTCCGCCCGCGGACGCGCCACCGAGCTCACCCACAGCCTCGAGATCCTGCTCGCCAACCACCAGGGGCTCCAGCAGCTCAGTCAGGCGCAACGGAGCGAACTCGCCGACGTGCGCCGGCGGCTCGACGCCGCCCAGACCGAAGTCGCCCGCCTGACCGGCGCACGGGGGGTCTACACAGTCCAGCCGGCGGACTCGCTGTCGTCGATCGCGTTGTTCTTCTACCGCAACGCCGATCGCTGGCCGGCCATCCTGGAGGCCAACGCCCACCTCATCTACGACCCGGACCTGATCTTCCCGGGCATGGTGCTGATCGTGCCGGAGGTCGCCGGGAGCGGTTGAGCGCTCGGACTCAGCCGGCGCCCGCCAGCTCCGCCAGGCTCCGGGCCACATCCCGGTCCACCACGCCGCCGTGGTAGGTGATGGCCGTGACGACGTCGAGCGGGGCAAGCTTGGCGAGCGAACGGACGGCCTCGTCCATGTCGGGCGTGACGGTGGGCCGGGGTCCCAGGAGCCGCCCTCCTTCGGAGACCAGCGCGTCGCCGGAGACGAGGGTGCGGCTGCGTTGCAGATACAGGCTCAAGTGGCCGGGGGTGTGACCTGGCGTGTGGATCACGGTGATGCCGCCGCAGTAAGGGAGCACCTCGCCGTCCTCGACCGTTCGGTCCACTGGGGCGTGGGGAGGGTTCTTGATGACCGCTTCTACCTGCGCGCGCTGCTCGGCGGGCAGGCCCTTCAGTCGCTCGGCCATGCGCCGCGGATCCATCTTGATGGGCGTCTTCTCCCCCTCGATGTAGGGCCGGTCGAGTGCGTGGGCCAGCACCTCCACCTCGTGGCCGACGGCGCCGAGGAGGGCCGGCAGGCCACCGATGTGGTCGATGTCCTGGTGCGTGAGGATGACGCGAGTGAGGCGTTCGAGGGGGACGCCCGCCCGGCGGCACGCCTCGCGGATCGCCTCGAGCTGACCCGGCATGCCGGTGTCGATCAGGATCGCGTCCCGCTCGTCCCAAACCAGCGTGGGGTGGATGGCGCTGGGACCGCCAAGGAAGTCCATCGTCAGCTCGAGTGCCTCGACGCCTTCGGCTACACGCATGTCGGTCTGCCCCCTATCGGTCCCCAAGGTACGGCGCGGAGCGGGCGCCCGGCGTATCGTGCGAGCCCGCTCCGCGGACGCCCGCGCGGACCCGGGCGGTCCCGAGGGGTGCTACGGTTCTCTCGAGCCATGGACCTCCCCTTCACGACCCTCGACGGTATCGAGCGCGCTTGCCTGGCCAAACCGGGTGCGGTTCCGGACCGGCCGTTCGGCCCGGAGACGCTCGTCTACAAGGTCGAAGGCCGTATGTTCGCGCTGGTGGCCAGCCGAGCGACTCCCCTGGAGCTGAGCCTGAAGTGCGACCCGGAGCTGGCGGTGGCGTTGCGGTCGAGCTACCCGGCTATCACGGCCGGCTACCACCTCGCCAAGCGCCACTGGAACACGCTCCGCCTGGACGGAAGCGTTCCCGACGCCACCGTTCGCGAGTTGATCGACCTCTCGTACGATCTGGTCGTGGCCAAGCTGCCGCTGGCCACGCGGCGCCGGCTGGCGTCCCAACCCCCGCAGGCGTCCTAGCGCCCGCGCGAGGCTCCCTCCAGGAAGTCGTAGGGGTAGGGCAGGGTCACGTCGCTGGCCGAGGTCAGCTTGGCCATCTGTGCCTCCGACAGGCTCCAGCCCACCGCGCCGAGGTTGTCCTCGAGCTGCGCCATGGTGCGCGCGCCCAGGATCGGTGCCGTGACGCCGGGGCGCTGCAGCAGCCAGCGCACGGCGACCTGCGCCGGTGTCCTGCCGGCCTCCTCCGAGACCTCCAGCAGGGCGTCGATCACGCTCCAGGTGTGCTCGTTGGCGAGGTTGGGCCAGCTCTCGCCCCACCCCTTCTGGGCCGCGATCTCCACGCGCGTGCCCTGGGGAGGCCGCTCCATCCCGCGCTGGTACTTGCCCGACAGCCAGCCGCCGCGGAGCGGGCTCCACGGGATCACGCCCAGGCCCTCGCGTAGCGCGACCGGGATGAGCTCCCACTCGGTCGAGCGGCACAGCAGGTTGTACTGGGGTTGCAGCGAGACGAACCTCTCGAGGCCGCGCTCGCGACTCAGGTCGATGGCGCGCTGGAGCTGGTAGCCGGTGAGGTTGCTGGCACCCAGGTACCGCACGCGTCCGTCCTCGACCAGCGTGTCGAGCGTGCTCATGACGATCTCGAGCGGGGTCCCGGGATCCCAGGCGTGGATCTGCAACAGGTCCAGGTAGTCGGTCTGGAGGCGGGCGAGGCTGGCCTCCAGCGAGGCGAGGATGTGCTTGCGGCTCAGCCCTGCGTCGTTGGGGCCCTCGCCCATCGGGAAGCGCACCTTGCTGGCGATGACGAGCTCGTCGCGGTCCCGGCGCTTCAGCCAGCGGCCGACGATCTCCTCGGACACGCCGCGCGAGTACACGTTGGCGGTGTCGATGAAGTTGCCTCCGGCGGCGACGAAGGCGTCCAGCATGCGGTGGCTGTCCTGCTCGCCGGCTTCGCCTTCACGCCCGAACGTCATGGCGCCGAGGCAGAGCTCGCTCACCTTCACGCCGCTGGTTCCGAGATAGCGGTACTCCATGGCATCCACTCCCTTGACGTCGGCCCCGACCGCCACGGTCGGGCCGCACCACCATGCTAGCGCTGCGCCGGCGCCGGCGGCCGGAGCGCTGGCCGGAGCGCTAGCGCTAGCCGCCTTCCGCCAGCCGGGTGACGAGCCGGCGCATGGGACCCACCTCGACCGCGAGCTCGTCCCCGGCCCGCAGCCAGCGCTTCTCCTCCATGCCGAGGATGACGCCCTCGGGGGTCCCGGTGGCGATCACGTCGCCGGGCTCGAGCGTGAAGTAGGTGCTGGCGTAGCTGATGATCTCGGCCACGCTGAAGATCATGTCGGCGGTGTTGGAGTCCTGCCGCAGCTCGCCGTTGAGCCAGCAGCGTACGCCGAGCGCCTGCGGGTCGGGGACGGCGTCGGCGGTGTGGAGCTCGGGTCCGATCGGAAGGAAGCCGTCCAGCGTCTTGCCCAGCAGCCATTGACCGGTGCGCTTCTGGAGCGCCCGGGCGCTCAGGTCGTTGCCGCTGGTGTAGCCCAGCACGTGGTCGAGCGCCCGCGCCTCGCTGACGCGCCGGGCGCGGCGGCCCACGACGACCACCAGCTCCGCCTCGTAGTCGAGCTGCTCCACCTCCGGCGGCACCGCGACCTCGGCGTCGGGCCCGGTGATGGCGTTGCCGAACTTCGAGAACAGCACCGGGCTGGTCGGGATCTTCATGCCGGTCTCCTGGGCGTGACGCCGGTAGTTGAGGCCGACGCACAGGATCTTGCCGGGGTGCGGGACGGGCGGGCCGAGCCGGAGCCGGCTGACATCGATGGGAGCGCGCCCCTCATCGGCGATGCGCGCGAGCTCGGGCACCGCCGACAGGCCGCGGGCGGCCAGCTCGTCGGCGCTGAGGGCGGTGCGCGTGACGGTGTCGCCGTCGCGCACGCCGACGCGAAGGACGCCCTCGGAGTCGTAGTAGCTGACGAGGATCATGGTGCCTCCCGTAGGGGGCCGGCGTGCCCACAGGCGGCCGACGGCCGGGTGAAGATCGGTCCCAAGCCTACCTGCCCTGCCCTACCTCGGTGGCGGAGTACCGCGATCGAGATGTTCCCGGATTTCAAGACTCGGCCGGCAGGACGTGCAGCGCCTCGGCCGCGGGCGACAGGAAGACGGTGTCGCCGGCGGTCCGCATGCCGCGATCGGTGGGGTCGGTCTCGTCGATGACGAGCTCCCCCACGCCCTCGACCTCGACCAGGTACTCGGCGTGGTTCCCCAGGAACACGGTGCGTCGGACCGTGCCCCGGAGCGGGCCGTCGGTCGTCGACATGAGGATGGCCTCGGGCCGGAGGACGAGCGTGACCCGGGACCCCTCAGCCAGGTCCGGCGCATCGGGAAGGGGCCAGCGCACACCGGCGACGTCCACCGCGCGGCCGGTGAAGATGGCGTCGACGAAGTTGACCTTGCCGATGAAGTCGGCGACGAAGCGGTTGGCGGGTCGCGCGTAGACCTCGCTCGGGGAGCCGATCTGTTCCACCGTTCCGCCGTTCATGACGACCAGCACGTCGGAGATGCTCATGGCCTCGACCTGGTCGTGCGTCACGTAGACGCTCGTGATCCCCAGCCGCTGTTGCAGGTCACGGATCTCCAGCCGCATCTGCTCGCGCAGCTTGGCGTCCAGATTGGACAGCGGCTCGTCGAACAGCAGCAGCCGGGGCTCCATGACGATGCAGCGCGCCAGTGCCACGCGCTGCTGCTGGCCTCCCGACAGCTGGCTGGGCGACCTGTCGCCCAGGGCTCCGAGGCCGACCAGCTCGAGCACCCGCCCGACTCGCTCCCGGAGCCCGTGCCGGGATCCGCGCTTCAGGCGCAGCCCGAACGCCACGTTCTCGAACACGCTCAGGTGAGGGAAGATCGCGTAGGACTGGAACACCATGGCGCTGTCGCGAACGTTGGGGGCCTCGTCGTTGACGCGACGGTCACCGAAGTAGATATCGCCGCCGGTCGGCTCCTCGAAGCCCGCGATCAACCGCAGCAGCGTGGTCTTGCCGCAGCCCGACGGTCCGAGCAGGGTGACCAGCGCTCCCTTCTCGATGTCTAGGCTCACGTCGTTGACGGCGACGACGGTCTCGCCCCCGGGGCTCTCGAACTCCTTGCGCAAGCGGTCGATCCGTAGGTCGGTTGCCATGCCGCTCCCTCTAGAACCGGATGGTGGAGGCCACGTCGGCACGGCGGCCGACCAGCAGGTCGATGACGACGATGGCGCTGAGCACGATGGCGAGCAGGACCATGCTGAACGCCGCGGCGACGCCCAGCCGGCCGGAGCCCACCTCGTTGAGGATCTGTACCGTCATGAGGTTCCAGTTGGCCGAGACCAGGAAGATCGCCGCGCTGATCGCCGTCATGGCGCGGACAAAGGCGAAGACGAGGCCCGAGAAGAAGGCCGGACCGATGAGCGGCAGCGTGACCTTGCGGAAGGTCGTGAGGCCGTCGGCGCCGAGGTTCTGGGCGGCTTCCTCGATGGAGGGATCGATCTGCCGGAGGACGGCGATGCCCGATTGGATCCCGACGGGGACGTAGCGGAACACGAAGTTCAGCACCAAGATGAGCAGGGTGCCGGTGAGCAGCAGCGGCAGCCGGTTGAACGCCAGGATGTAGCCGATGCCGACCACGGTTCCGGGCACGGCGAAGTTGAGGATGGAACCGAACTCCATCGCCCCCTTGCCCGGGAACGAGCGACGCACCACCAGGAAGGCGATCAGCATGCCCAGGATGCCACTGATGGGCGTGGACACCACGGCCACGATGAGCGTGTCCTTGACCGTGTCGAACGCCACGTCGAAGACGTAGGCGAAGTGCTGCAGGGAGAGGTGGTAGTCGTACCCCCACACGCGGGTCGACGCGCCCACCAGGATGACCGCGTAGAACATCACCACCACCACCGCGAAGAGCACGACCACGGCGTACAGCAGCCACTTGGCGAAGGGCGCGACGGCCTGGCTCACGGTGGCGCTGGGCTTGCCGGTCACGGTGACGTACTGGCGGCGCGAGAGGTACGCCCGCTGGATGGCGAACGCCGTCATGGACGGGATGAGCAGCACCACGGCCAGCATGGCGCCGCGCGCCAGGTTGAAGCTGCCGGTGATCTCGAGATACGCCTGCGGGGCCAGCATCGGGAAGGCGGCCCCTGCCAGGACGAGAGGGTTCCCGAAGTCCGCCATCGACTCGATGAACACCACCAGGAAGGCGCTGGCGACGCCGGGCAGGGAGAGCGGGAAGGTCACGCGCCAGAACACCTGCCAGCGGTTCGCCCCGATGTTGAGCGCGGCGTCCTCGAGCGTCGGATTGATCGAGGAGAGCACGCCGCGCAGCGACAGGTAGGCGATCGGCGCGAAGGTGAACACCTGCGACAGCACGACGCCGAAGAAGCCGTAGATGCGGAAGTCGTGCAGGCCGAGGAGCTGCCGCGTGATGAGACCGTTGAAGCCGAACAGGAACAGGATGGAGATCGCTCCCGAGAACGGGGGCGAGATGATCGGCAGGATGGTCAGCATGTGGAGCAGGCGCTTGCCGGGGACCTTGGTGCGCCCCAGCACGAAGGCCGCGACGTAGCCGAGGATCACGCCGAGCAGCCCCACCAAGGCACCGACGCTCAGGCTGTTCATCAGCGCGTTGCGGTAGAGCCGGCGCCGCGCGATCAGCTCGAAGTTGTCCAGGCCGAACCCGGTGGGTGTGCGGAAGCTCGACAGCAGCACCAGCACCAGCGGGTACACGACGAACACCGCCAACGCGACGAAGATCGCGATCACCACGGCGAAGAGCACGCGGTCACGCGCGAGCACGCGCAGTTGGGTTCGAGCACGATGGAACATGGTGTGCGGTTGGTCGGCGGGTCGGTCGGGGGGTGAAGGAGGGGCGGGCCGGAGCCCGCCCCTCACCGGCCGCTACTGGCCCAGAACGTCCTGGACCCAGCGGTCCACGAGGCGTTGCCGGTTGCCGGCCGCGTACGTGGGATCGAACGACACCAGCTTGATGCTGTCGAGAGAAGGGATGCCGGGCCCGGCGCTGACATCGGCGCGGATCGGCAGGAAGTACGTCTTCTGGGTGGCCAGTGCCTGCTGGCCCTCCTTCGACGTCATCCAGTCCACCAGCTGCTGCGCCTCGCCCAGGTGGGTCGCGCCCTTCAGGATCGACATGGCGGCGACCTCGTAGCCGACGCCTTCGCTCGGGAAGACGACCTTGACCGGGAAGCCCTCGTCGACCAGCTTGAGGAAGCCGGGCGTGAACTGGATCGCGATGGCGGTCTCGCCGACGCCCAGCGCGCCGCTCGGCGCCGTCCCGCTCTGGGTGTAGGTCTGCACGTTCGGGTTGAGCGCCTTCATATAGGCGAAGGCGGCGTCCTCACCGAAGATCGCGCGCAGCGTCAGGATCACGTTGTAGGCGGTGCCGGACGACTGCGGCGACGGCATCTGCACCAGGCCCTTGTACTCGGGCTTGGTGAGGTCCGCCCAGCTCGCGGGTACGGCGGCGCCCCGCTTCGACAGGATGTCGGTCCGCACGCCGAAGGCGAGCGGGTTCGTGTAGATGGCGTGCCAGGAGCCCGCGGCGTCCTTGAAGTTCGCCGGCAGCGCGTCGGCGTTGGCGGAGACGTAGGGCTGGGTGAGGCCACGCTCCTTGGCGAGGATGTGGTTCTCGCTGGGCGCCCCGAACCAGACGTCCGCCTGCGGCCGGTTCTTCTCGGCCTCGATGCGCGACAGTGCCGGGCCGGACGACAGGAACACCATCTGGACCTGAACGCCCGTCGCGTCGGTGAACGCGCTGAGGATCTTGCGGGCGTTCTCCTCGTCGACGCTGGAATAGACGACGAGCTGGGCGGACGCCCAGGCCGATGCTAGGGCCAGGATCGTGAGGGCCACGAGACGAAGCTTCCGCATACGACTCACCTCCCACGGAGCGACCCCATCCCGGCGGCGCTGGCGCCGCGCACGCCCCGTGGCGCCAAGGTAGCCGCAGGCCCGGCGCGGGGGGGTCGGTGGAAAGCAGGACAGGAGGGGGTGGGAATCGTCCCTACGGCGCTGGGCGTCAGGGTGCGGGACGACGGCGGTGGGCGTGCGGTCGAGCGGCCGCCGCGCCCGGCTATCCGGCCTTGCGGTAGAGCGCGTTGACGGTGGTCCGATGGCCCCGCTCCGTCGCCACGCGCACGGCCTGCGTGGCCTCGGCCGGCTCGAACCCGTGCCGAGCGAAGGCGGCGTCGAGCGCCTCGGGCGCGAGCAGGGTGATGCGGTCGTGCGGTCCCCCGAAACCGAAGTAGACGTTGGCTTCGTCGGGCACCGGCTCGAGCGCAACGCCGTGCGGGCGCGAGTCGGGGGCGAAGCTGGCGACCAGGCAGTGCCCGCCGGTCACGAGCACGCGTGCCGTTCCGGCCAGGGAGCGCTCCCACTCGCCGGCGGTGCCCGCGTTCTGGAACGCGCCGAGCGCGATCACCAGCTCGAAGCTGCCGTCGGGGAACGTGCTGAGGTCGTCCATGCGGCCCTGGACCACGCGGCGGCGCGCCTCGTCGGCGCCCACCAGCGGCGCCAGCCGCGCCCGTGCGGCCTCGACCATGGCGGCCGAGGCGTCGAGCGCCCACACATCGGCGCCGGCCGCTGCCAGATGGAGGGTGTTGCGCCCCGCCGCGCAGCCGATGTCCAGCGCGCGCAGTCGGGCGGGATCGCGCTGCGCCAGCCACGCCAGCAGGCGGCGATCGGGCTCGCGCGCGCCGAAGCGCTCGACGATCTCGGGACGTTCCCAGAAGGACGAGCCACTCATGAGCCCATTGTGGCGCACGACGGTGAGAGGGCGCCCGACGGCGGACAAGGTCGGTGCGTCCGTAGGCAGGGCGGTGCATCCTCCGCGGCGGCGCGCGTTCCGGCGGCAATCGCGCAACGGGCGCGTGACGGCAGGCGCTATCGTGGAGTCGTGAACGTTCGCTCGCTCTCCACGATCAAGGAAGCCCGACCATGAACGCATCTTCGCGCTCTGCAGGGAAGCAGCGCGGCCTCGAGGCCTGCGTGACACCACGAGGCATCATCGCGGCGCTGGCCATCGATCAGCGCGGCAGCCTGCGCAAGGCGCTCGCGAAGGCCGCGGGCAAGGGCCCCGCGGAGGTGACCGACGCCGATCTCGTCACCTTCAAGGCGGTGGTGACGCGTGAGCTGACGCCCTGGGCCTCGGCGGTGCTGCTCGACCCGCTCTACGGCTGGCAAGCGGCAGCCGGCCGCGCGCCCGCTGCGGGACTCATCGTCGCCTACGAGAAGAGCGGCTACGACGCCACCGACGAGCACCGCATGCCGACGCTGTTGCCGGAGTGGTCGGCCGGCCGCTTGAAGGAGGCGGGCGCGGACGTCGTCAAGGTGCTGGTCTACTACGATCCCGCCAGCCCCGCCGAGGTCAACGAACGCAAGCAGGCGTTGGTGCGGCGCGTCGGCGAGGAGTGCCGGGAGGCCGACGTCGCCTACTTCCTGGAGCCGGTCACCTACGACGGCTCAGGCGCGGGCGGGGCCGACGCCAAGCCGGAACGGGTCACGCGCAGCATCGCCGAGTGGACCCGGCCCGAGTACGGCGTGGACGTGTTGAAGGTGGAGGTGCCGGTGGATCCGAGCTGGCTCCAGCCCGCGGCCCTGGCATCGCAGCGTGAGCGGGTGCTGTCCGCCATGCGGCAGGCCACGGAGGCATCGACGGTGCCGCTCATCTTCCTGTCGGCGGGTGTGGACATGGAGCTCTTCGTCCGCTCGCTCGAGCTCGCCGGCGAGGCGGGCGCGCGCTTCAACGGCGTGCTGTGTGGTCGTGCCACCTGGAAGGGCGGGATCGCCGCCTATGCCGGGGGCGGGGAGCCCGCGCTGGAAGCGTGGCTGCGAAGGGAAGGCCTGGCCAACATCCAGCGCCTCAACGAGGCGCTGGAGCTGAGCGCGACCGCCCTCTAGGCGCCGTGCTCGAGGCGCCGTTCGCGCCGCCCTCGGAGTCTCCTCGAGGCCCTTGGCGAGCGGCGTAGACTGCCGCATGAGCGCCGAGTATGAAGCCGTCACCGTGCGTGCCGCGACGCGCGATGACCTTCCCTTCGTGCGCGTCCTGGCCGCGCGTCTGGTCGCCTTCGAGGGACTGACGACGCGCGACCCGGCCGCCGTCCTGGCCAGCTCCGAGCGCACGCTCGAGGAGGCCGTGGAGCAGACGGTGCAGGGGTCGCCCACGGTAGCGGTGCTGGTGGCCGAGGCCGCGGGTGGGGCGCGGCTCGGTTGCGTTCAAGTGCAGCGCGGCGCCGAGTACTTCTCGGGCGATGCCGAGGCCTACGTGGGGGTGCTGGCCGTGGCGGAGGACGCCGAGGGACGGGGCGTCGGGCGCGTCTTGATGGAGGGGGCCGAGGCGTGGGCGCGGGAGCGAGGTCTCCGTCGTCTCGCGCTCGAGGTGTTCGCGAACAACGGCGGAGCGCGCGCCTTCTATGAGCGGCTGGGGTTCGCGGAGGACTCCCTGCGGGTGGTCAAGCGGCTCTGAAAGGGCCCGCCGGCTCCCACCGCGACACTCCACCAGCGCGTGAGTCGGTCCGCTTCATCCAGCAACGCTGCGGCGTCGACGCCTTCCGCGCCCGAGCTCGTGCCGTGCTGCGCCAGCGCCTCGAGCAGACGCTGGCGCAGCCCTGCCTCGTCGAGCACCGGCCGGTCATCGAGGTAGCCGTGGTCGAGCAGCCAATCCTTCAACTGGTCGCGGGCCTCGTTGCGGAAGCGGGCCACCTGGCCCTCCTCGAGACCCTCCAGGAGCCTGCGGGCGTCCCCGCCGACGCGGGCGGAGAGGTCGTCGACCCGGTCGAGGAAGGTGGCCGTAACGGCGTCCGAGGCCTCGAGCGCCGCCCGGTCCACGGGGCGCCCTCGGCCGCGCCGCCAGCCTTCCAGGAACGGGTCCATCGCAGCGGCCCGCGCCTCGAGACGTGTACGTTCGGCGCCGGTCAGGAGGGCGTGGGCGCCGTCGCCCCGCAGGAACGCGCGCAACGTGCCGAGGCGCTCGACGCCCGCGCGCAGCAGGCGGTGGAGCAGCGGCAGATCGTCGCGCAGCAGGTGGAAGAGGTGGCAGGTGTCGCCAGGCCGCCAGGGGTCGACGGGGGGCACGCCCAGCGCGGCTCCGTACGCCTCCGGGGTGGCGCCGTCGGGCGCGGGGAGATCGTCGTGGGCGGGAAGGGCGAGCGCTTCGGGCCCCGAGACGGCCCCGCCGAGGCGCCGCACGCGTGCGATGTCGATCAGGTGGGGCGCCCCGTCGCGCTCGGCCGCGGCTCCGTCGTGTGCCGGAGGGACGGCGTCCCGCTCCGACGGGGCGTCCCAGAGGAGGGCGTCCTCGGGCCGGGCGGTGAGGTAGAAGAGCTGCCGTCCCCCCTCACGGGCCAGCACGCTCAGACTGCGGCCCACCGCCCGGAAGCGGTCGACATCGGCCGTGGTGAGCGCCTCGTCCAGGAACAGCGGCAGCGACGCGCGTCCCCTCTCGGACTCGGTGGCGAACGCCACCCGCACCGCGAGCAGCAGCTGCGCACGCGTTCCCGTGGAGAGCTCGGTCAGCGAGCGACGTTCACCGCTGGCGGTCTCCCGGGCCGCGGGCTCGCCCTGGCGGCCGCCATCGAACAGCAGCTCGTACTGGTCTCGCGTGAAGCGGCGGAACCAGCTCGCGGCGCGGCGCAGCGCGTCGGGCTGGCTGGTCTGCTCGTGCTCGGTCTCGACCGTGTCGAGCAGGAAGGCTCCGGCCTCGGCGTAGAGAGCCTCGTCGAGCCGATCGGCGAGCGCGTCCGCGGCCTCCTGCCGCTCCTGGTGCGCGCGTTCGAGGTCGCGCTCGGTGCCCGCCCGCCGCACGCGTTCGCGCGTGACCGCGATCCTCTCGGAGATCTCCTTGGCGGCCGCCGCCGACTGCCGCAGCTCCGCGAGGCGGGCGCGAAGCCCGTCGGCATCGTCGGCGTCGGCGCGTTCGAGCAGGTCCGGTCGGTGCGCCAGCGCCTGGCGGCGATCGCGCTCCCGCAGCACGGCGTCGCGCAGCGCCTCGCTCCGCTGCCGGTAGGCGTCGAGGCGGGCCAGCCGCCGGTGGAGCTCCCGCTCGGCGTCGCGCAGCGCCGCTTCACCCTCGCCGGAGTCCAGACCGGCGCCCGCGAGGAGGGTGCGGACCGCACCACGCGCCCGCTCCAGGTCGCGCTCGGCGTGTTCGATGGCGGCCCGCGCGCCGTCCCGGTCCTTGCGGGCGTCGTCGCGCATCGTCAGGCGTTGGGAGAGAGCACTCCAGCGCGACTCGAGCCACGCGACCGGGGGCGCAGGCTCGTCGACCGTCTCGCCGTGCTCGTCCAGGAACGTCCGCAGCGCGGCCGTGGAGGCGTCGATACGTTGGCGGCGCGGTGTGCGCCTGGCCTCGATGGCGCGCAGCTTGACTTCTGCGCGGTCGACCGCGTCGACCAGGCGGAGCCAGCGCTCGAGCCCGGCGTCCAGCGCGGCGGGGTCGAAGCCCACGCGCTCCGCCAGCTCACCGAGAACGCGCTCGGCCTCGGCCTGCCGCGCCAACGCCGCGGCCCGCCGGCGCTCGGCCTCGGCACGCTGTTCCAGCTGCGTACGCAGCCCCTCGGCACGGGCCACGGCAGTCTCGAGGGCGTCGAGACGACGGCTCACGCCCGGCGCGCCCCAGGGCTCGGGGGCGTCGAGGCCGCTCCGGCGGAAGCGCTCGCGCGCCTGGACTCGCTCGCGGGTGGCCGCGCCGTCGCGGAGCAGCAGCAGCAGGCCTGCCAGCAGCGCGCCTGCCAGACCGGCCAGCGGCAGCGTCTGCGCCCCGCCGAGGAAGGCGAGGGCGAGCACGCCGCCGCCGCCTCCGAGCACCAGCGCCAGGCCCAATCCGCGCGCCGCCGTCCAGCGCGGACCGTGGGCGGCGGCGAGCCATGCCGCCAGGGCATCGCGCGCCGCCTTCAGGCGCTCCGGCGGTTCCTCCCCGTCGTCGGGCGTGGGCAGCCGGTCGAGCTCGTGTCGGAGCTCGCGCAGCTCCGCCTCGATCGAGCGCTTCGCCTCCAGCGCCGCGTCGACGGCGCTCAAGGTGACCGGGTCGAGCTTCGGACCCGGGTCCGGGCGGGCTTGTGGCCCGAGCGCGCTGCGCGCCAGCTCGAGCTCCGCTTGCGCCTCTCCGCGCCGGTCCTCCAGGGCCGCGAGCTCCGAAGCCTCGCGTTGCATCTCCTTGAGGAGCTGGGCGCGTTCCTCGAGGTCCGATCGCTTCAGTGCGCTGGGCTCGAGTCCGGACGTCTCCAGCGTCCGGCCCGCCTCTCCGTCGCGGCGACGTGCGGCGGCGAGCTCCGCTTCGGACGCTTCGATCTCGCTGTGCAGGGCATGGAGTCGTTCCGCCTCCCCGCCGACAAGGCGCTCCATGCCCTCCGGGAAGTCGTCGAGCTCGGCCCGCACGCGCTCGACGTCGCGCCGCGCCTCGATGAGACCGAGTGCGCGATCGTGGTCGTCGGCGTCGTGGGCCGCGGCCTCCGCCTCCCGCTCCTGCCGGAGCCAGCGTTCGATCTGCTCCTCCTGCTGAACCAGCTGCTCGCGTTCCCGCAACACCGCGTTGAGCGCCTCCGTCGCGCGCTGGAGGCGCTTCGCTTCGCTCTGGCCGCTGCCGCGACCGCGGAACGGCCCGCGTTCCCGGACCTCGGTCAGGTCGTAGCCGCCGGACAGCTCGAGCGCGAGTTGCCGCGCGATGAGGGCGTCGGTCGCGCCGGCAGCCGTCAGCTCCTCCACGCCGAGCGTGTAGCAGCCGAGCAGGTGATGCTCGGGCAGGGCCGGTCGCGGCACCGCGCGGCCGTCGCGGGTCCAGCTCGTCGCGTCGCCGACGCGGCTTACCCGTAGCTCGCCGCTGCCGTCCTCGAAGACGGCCTCGAGGATGACGCCGGCACCGCGCTGCTCCTCTGGGTAGAGCAGGGCCTGCACCGCGCGCAGCACGCTGCTCTTGCCCGATGCGTTGGGTCCCACCACCACGTTCACGCCGGGGGCGATGTCGGTCAGTTCGAAGCCCGGATGGATGCCCGGAAGCCGGTCGACGCGCAGCCGGCGCAGCCTCACGGTGCCGACGCCTTCTGCGCCAGCAGCGCGTCGAGCGCGTCGAGGGCGGCGGCCTCGAGCAGCGCAGCGATGCGCTCCTCGTCGGGCGGCGCGGCTCCGGTCGCGCTGAGGTGGCGTCGCTGGGGCACCTCAGCGAGCCGCCGGCCCGCCGCCCGGAGGAGCGCCTGTCGCGCCGCCGGCTCGCCCCGTCCCTGCAGCAGCAGCAGCTTGCGGGCGAGCAGGCCCACCGGGTCGCCGCTGCGCGCCAGCGCCTCGAGGTCCCGTTCGGGGAGGGCTTTCAGCGAAGTGGCGTGCACGAAGTAGGTGGTGCCGTCCTGAGGGTAGAGCCCCGATCGCGGATCGGCGGCGGCCAGCGCCTGGGTTACGCCGGCGCGCAGGGCCGTGCGTCCGGTCAGGAGCAAGCGGCATCCGACGGCGACCGCGCGGAACGGCGCCTCGGCGAGGGCGGCATGGAGCCTATCGATCGCGGCCGTGATGCGCACCGTGACGTCGGCGGGGTCGGCGAGGCCGTCCAGCGGAACCTCGACCGTCTCCCAGCGCAGCGGCGCCAGCGGGAGCGCGCTCAGCTCCAGCGTGCCGTCGGGGTCGACCTCCAGCATCCAGGCGCCGTGCGGCCCCGGCTCGCCCGGGTCGGTGCCCACCAGCGAGCCGAGGTAACCGATCGGCCGCGGGCCCGGCGCGATGTCGGGCCGGTGTACGTGCCCCAGTAGCCAGGCGTCGACCGGCGCCGCCTGCAGATCGGCCGAACGCACCGGTGCGTAGCGGCTGCCGGTCTGGTCCCGGTCGGCGTGGAGGAGCCCGATCGTGGTCTCGTGGTCGCGGGCCGGCAACCCCACCGCCAGCGGGTCGTCGGGCGCCACACGCGCCGGGAACGACCAGCCCAGCACGCGCACGCGGGCGCCGTCCGAGCCCCGTAGCCGATGGTCTTGCCAGCGACCGCCGCGCCCGAGCAAGGTGAAGCCGGGGACCGCCTCGGCCAGGCGGGGGAGCACCTGGACGTCGTGGTTGCCTGCGATCCCGAGCACCGGGATGCCGGCTTCGGTGAGCCGCTCGACGCCCTGCCGGAGGTCGGCGAACGCTTCGAAGAAGTCGTCGTCCTGATCGACGACGTCACCCGCCAGCAGGAGGGCGTCGACGCCGCGGTCCAGCGCGATCTGTACCAGACGCCGCCACCCGGCCGCCGGGTCGAGGTCGTCGGCGTGGTCGGCCAGCACGTCGGGCAGACGCGAGGGCCGCCGCCCGAGGTGGATGTCGGCCGCGCACAGGAGCCTCACGCCTCCCATCATGCCTGCTCCGCCGGTCCGTGTACCGTAGGGCATGGCCGCACGCCGCCTGCTGCTCGCCGTCCCCGCGCTCGCCCTGCTGTTCCTCACGGCCTGCGTGCCGAGCGTCTACGACCACCCGTACCCGGTGAGGCCGGTCGAGCTGCCGCGCGACCAGGCGGCCCACGCCGCTCCGATCGAGTGGTGGTACTACACCGGTCACCTGACCGACCCGCAGGGGCGGCACTACGGGTTCGAGCTCACCTTCTTCAAGGCCTACCCGCCTCCCTCCATGAAGGCGTTCGGGCCGGTGCCGATGTCGGCCATCATGGAGAAGGCGTTCGTCGGGCACTTCGCGGTGACCGACCTGTCTCGCAAGACCTTCGCGAGCGCCCAGAAGTCGACGACCTGGGGCTACCAGGGGGGCGCCTCGTCGAGCCGCTTCGACGTCCACGTCGCCGACTGGTTCGCCCGCGGCGTGCCCGGCGGCAACGCGCAGCAGGTCCACGCCGAGGGCGACGGGTACAGCATCGACCTGACGCTCGACCCGCGCAAGCCCGCGGCGTTGCACGGCGATCCGCCCGGCATCCAGTCGATGGGTCCCGGTGGCACCAGCTACTACGTCTCGTACACCCGCATGGCCGTGACGGGCACGCTGGGGGTGGACTGCACCTTCTTCGGCTGCCGCGAGCTGAAGGTGACCGGCCTCGCCTGGCACGATCACCAGTGGGGCGACTTCAAGATGACCGGCTACGCCGGCTGGGACTGGTACAGCCTGCAGTTCAACGACGACACCGAGCTCATGCTCTACCTCATCCGCGGTCGGGACGGGGGTTACGCCACGGCGGCGGGGAGCTTCGTGACGAAGGACGGGCGCACCGTCCACCTCACGGCTCGGGATTTCGAGGTCACCCCCACCGGCGAGACCTGGACCAGCCCCGCCACCGGCGCGGTGTACCCGTTGAGCTGGAGGGTTCGCGTTCCCCGCTTCGGCATCGACGTGCGCGTGACGCCGGTGATGAAGGACCAGGAGATGAACACCCGGTCGACCACCGGCATCGTCTACTGGGAGGGCGACGTTCGCGTGGCGGGCTCGACGCCGGGCGTGGGGTACGTCGAGCTCACCAACTACGACCGCTATCCCTACCGGAACGGTTCGAGTTCGTCCTCGACGGCGGGTCCCTGAGGCTTCGCGAGCCGATGGCGGAGCCGGGCAGCCCGTCGAGGCCGAGCGGCGCTAGGGCGAGTGCCCTGTCGCCGCTGCGTCACCGGCCGTCGGCCGGACCTCTCGACGTCGCATGAGCGCAAGGGCGGCCAGGACGAATGCGCTCGCCACCCAGAGCAGGCCGGCGTAGCCGGTGAGTGCGGCGATGAACCCGCCCAGCAGCGAGCCGATGACCGCCGCCACGGCGCCCGAGGCGGCGTAGAGACCCATCGCCTCGCCCTGGGGAAGGCTCGAGCTCTCCGCCGCGAGGTCGGAGCCGGACACCGCCAGCAGGGACCACGCCAGGACGACCAGCCCGAACCCGGCCACCGCCAGCCAGCCCCGCGCTCCGATGTGGGTCAGGCCGACCAGCGTGAGGAACACGAGGGCCGCCAGGCGTAGGCCAAGGCCGGTCCGGTAGACCGCGCCGGCGCCCAGGCGCTTCGAGGCGTTCCCGGCCGGTCCGTAGAGCAGCAGGCCCACCGCGGCCGCGGCCGCGAACGCCCAGGATGCGGCTCCCGTCTGGAGGCCGAAGACGTGCCCCATCACCAGTGGGTAGAAGGAGAACACGGCGGCGCTGCCGACGTTGCCGAGGAACCAGCTGCCGAGGAAGTCCGTGAAGGGGGAGCGGCCGCTTCGCACGAGCATCGGCAGCTTCGCCAGCGCCCGCATGAGGTGAGGCAGGTGCGCGTGGCTCATCATCGTGCCGAGCACCAGGCCGCCATGCCGGGCGTGGTGGTCTCCGGCGACCGGCCGTTCCGTCGGCGTCGACTTCGGCACGGCCCGGAACATGGCCGCGGCCAGCACGGCCACGAAGGCCGCGAAGGCGAGGGCCAAGGTGGCGTGTGACCCGCCCAAGGCGCCGGCCAACACCAGACCTGCGACCTGGCCCGCGCCGTAGAAGGTCTGCAGCCAACCGAAGCGGGCCCCCCACGACGCCCGCGGATGCCGCTCCGTGATGAACAGATTGGCGACGGTCGCGGTCGCCGAGGCCGCCAGGCCGATGACCAGTGCGGTCAGGACGAACCAGCCCAGCTCGTGCCTGAGCGGGAACGCGCCGATGCCGGCGGCCAGGACCGCCAATCCCGATGCGTACAGGGGGCGGTGCCATCCCGTCCTGTCCGCGAGCGCGCCCCACAGCGGCGCCGCCAGCATGCCGAGGTTGAACGCCGCCATGACCAGGCCCGGAGCGGTCGGGCCACCCGTGCGCTCGGCCAGCAGCGGCAGCACGATGGGCGCCACGCCCGAGATGACGAGCCCCAGCAGGGCATAGGACAGGTACCAGCGCTGGATGGGTCCGGAAGTGTCGGTGACGGCGGTGGGCTTCGCCGGCGGACGTTGCATGCGGTCACTCCTTCGCAACGGAGGGCCGGGCGTCTCGCCCCCGGCGACCCAACCAGCTATAACAGACCGGCCCGGGATCAGAGGTAGTCGAAGGCGTGGACACCGAGGGCATCTGACCCTTCCCGCTTTGCACACCCGGCGCTAGCATGCCTTCGGCGCGGCGGCCCGCCGAGCCGTGGCACGTCCTGCCGGGGCGTGTCCGCGTTCGCCGCCGACGATGTCGCCGAAGGGCTTGTGCCCGGCGGCGCCCGAGTGCGAGCGCACCGTCCACGCCGGGAAGAAGGCGTGTCGATGGAAGGTTCGCGCCCTCGTTCGAAACGTTCGATCCCACTCCCGCGCAAGGTGCGTGGTTCCGACGACCCCGCGACTCCTTCCGGGGAGGACGCCAGGAAGCTGGCGGAGGTGCCCATCGAGGAGCTCTTCCGACGCTTCGAGAGCAACTCCGACGGCCTGTCCTCCGAGGAGGCCGGCGCGCGTCTGGAGCGCTACGGTCGGAACTCGGTCGAGGACAAGCACGAGAGCGCACTCCTGAAGTTGCTCGGCTTCTTCTGGGGGCCCATCGCCTGGATGATCGAGGTGGCGGCCGTGCTGTCGGCGGTGGTCGGTCACTGGACCGACCTCATCGTCATCGTGGTGCTACTGCTGTTCAACGCCCTGGTCGGGTTCTGGCACGAGTTCCAGGCGTCGAATGCGGTGGAGGCGCTGAAGAAGCAGCTCGCGCTGCACGCGCGCGCGCGGCGCGACGGGCGCTGGGTCCAGATCGACGCGGAGGAGCTGGTGCCGGGCGACATCGTGCGGCTGCGGCTCGGCGACGTGGTGCCGGCCGATGTCAAGCTGGACGAAGGCGACTTTCTGTCGATCGACCAGTCCGCATTGACCGGCGAATCGTTGCCGGTCGACAAGTCACGCGGGGATCTGGGCTTCTCGGGTTCCGTGGTGCGCCAGGGCGAGATGTCGGGACTGGTCGTCGCTACCGGAGGGAACACGTTCTTCGGCCGGACGGCGCAGCTCGTGGCGGGCGCCAAGTCCGAATCGCACTTCCAGCGGGCCATCCTGTCGATCGGCGATTACCTGATCTACCTGAGCCTCGGCCTGGTGGCGGCGCTCGTCGTGGTCGAGCTCTTCCGTGGAACGCCGTTCCTGGAGCTGGCGCAGTTCGCGCTGATCCTGACGGTGGCGTCGATCCCGGTGGCGATGCCGGCGGTGCTCAGCGTCACCATGGCGATCGGCGCGATGATGCTGGCGCGCATGAAGGCCATCGTGGCGCGCCTCGAATCGATCGAGGAGATGGCCGGCATGGACGTGCTGTGCTCGGACAAGACCGGCACGCTCACGATGAACGAGTTGAAGCTCGGCGAGCCGGTGCTGTTCGCGGACGCCGATGAAGCGACCCTGCTGACGGCCGCGGCGCTCGCCTCCGACGAGGCCAACGCAGACGCCATCGACCAGGCGGTGTTGGCAGGCGCCGAGGGGGCGGGTGCGACGGTCGGCGGCTTCCAACGCGAGAGCTACGTGCCCTTCGATCCGGTCAAGAAGCGCAGCGAAGCCCGTGCAACGTCCCCTGAGGGGGTTTCCTGGCGCGTGACCAAGGGTGCGGCGCAGGCCGTCATGGCGCTCGTCGACCTCGATGAGAGCGCCTTGCACGAGGTACAGGCGAAGGTGGGCGAGCTCGCCCACCACGGCTACCGGACCCTGGCGGTGGCCCGCGCGGTGGGTGAGGAGCCGTGGCGGATCCTGGGGTTGCTGGCGCTGTCCGATCCACCGCGCAGCGACTCCGCCGAGACCATCCGGCAGGCGCGCGAGCACGGCATCGAGGTCAAGATGGTCACCGGCGACAACCTCGCCATCGGTAAGCAGATCGCCGGCGACCTGTCGCTGGGGACCGATCTGTTGCCGGCCGGCCACCTGTTCGAGGAGGGGCATCCGGAGCAGGACACGAACGCCTGGGTCGAACGGGCCGACGGCTTCGCCGAGGTGTTCCCGGAGCACAAGTACCGCATCGTGAAGGCGCTGCAGGCGAGGGGACACATCGTCGGCATGACCGGCGACGGCGTCAACGACGCACCGGCCCTGAAGCAGGCCGACGTCGGCATCGCCGTGAGTGGCGCCACCGACGCAGCGCGCAGCGCGGCCGACCTGGTGCTCACTGCGCCGGGGCTGTCGGTCATCGTGCGGGCGGTGGAGGAGGCCCGCCGCACCTTCGAGCGGATGAACTCCTACGCCATCTACCGCATCACCGAGACGATCCGCATCATCTTCTTCGTCACGCTGGCGATGATCGTCTTCCGCACCTACCCGATCACCGCCATCATGGTCATCCTGCTGGCGCTGTTGAACGACCTTCCGATCCTCACGATCGCGTTCGACCGGACGCAGCTCGCCGACAACCCGGTGCGCTGGGACATGCGGCGCGTGCTCACCATGGCGACCGTGCTAGGGCTGATAGGGGTCGTGGAGACGTTCGCACTGCTGGCCCTGGCGCGTTCCTACCTGCCTTTGGACGCCGGCCAACTGCAGACGCTCATCTACCTCAAGCTCGCGGTCGCCGGCCATCTGACCCTGTTCGTGGCCCGCCAGCGCGGCTTCTTCCTGTCCCGGCCGTTCCCGGCTCCGACGCTGCTCGTCGCCATCCTCGGCACGCAGGCGATCGCGGTGCTGATCGTCGGCTTCGGTGTGTTCGTCGCCGCCATCCCGTGGTGGACCGTCGGCGTGGTGTGGGCGTACTGCCTGGCGTTCGTGTTCATCGAGGATGCGCTCAAGCTCGCCGTCTACCGCACCCTCGATCTCGGCGGGCCCGGGCACCGCAGCTTCATGCGGCGTCTGCAGCAGAGGCTGCACAGCCACGCCTAGCCGGACGTGCGGAGCGGGACGTTTGACTCGTTGTCCAGCTCGCCGGGGGGGCCGTCTGGAGCGCATGATCTGACCCTACG
>Ga0307440_1000258_pt1 | contig 25613 bp, 29 predicted proteins | sample SalMarWE160410MG_FD_202150 | JGI IMG/M metagenome (GOLD analysis project Ga0307440, IMG submission 202150) | Salt marsh sediment microbial communities from the Plum Island Ecosystem LTER, Massachusetts, United States - WE1604-10 | ecosystem: Environmental > Aquatic > Marine > Intertidal zone >...
GTCACGCCGTGGCGGGAGAGCCAGTCGAGCATAGCGCCGGTCTGGTGCTGCAGGTTGTCCTGGTAGGTCGGCAGGTTGCGCGAGAAGTCCGCGATCGAGGTGCCGACGAAGGTGCCGATCAGCACCGTGACCAGGACCAGGCCGAGGGCGATCGCGAGCACCGCCAGCCCCGCCGGCACCTTGCGGCCGATCAGCCAGTGCATCGGCGGCAGGCAGATGATGGCCACGAAGGCGGCGAGCAGGAACGGCACCAGCAGCGAGGCCGCGGCCTGCATGCCGGCGACGACGACGACGAATGCGGCGGCGCCGATCAGGAAGGACGGGCGGCTGCGCTCCTTCGCCATCTATTCGTACTCGGCCAGGCGCGGATCGTCGATGGCGAACGCGGTCTCGCCGGTGGCGAACGCCAGCTTCATGTAGGCCAGGCAGCCCTCGCACTCGCGGCCGGACTCCGTCTCGGCCATCGCCGTCTGCACATCGCCGAACTCCAGCAGCTTCGCGAACTTGAAGCCGGTGCAGTCGCAGCGGTCCACGGGTCTGTCGTCACTCACTTCCGGCCTCCGGGCGACTCAGGATCGGATAGGCACCGATGCTACCGCGAAACGGCAGCGCGAGCATCCAGCGAAGGCGGTAGGTCTCGGCCTGCTGGAACTGTTCGAGGCCGATGGTCATCTGCACGTGGCCGGCCGCCGGCTGGGCCCGGTAGGTGCCGAACAGCCGGTCCCACCACGACAGGTTGAAGCCGAAGTTGCGGTTGGTCTCGTCGCGCACGATCGAGTGGTGGACGCGGTGCATGTCCGGGGTCACCAAGAGCCGGCGCAGCCGCGTATCCAGGACCTGGGGCAGGCGCGCGTTGGCGTGGTTGAACATGGCCATGGCGTTGAGCACGACCTCGAAGATCACGACGGCCGCCACCGGCGCCCCGAGCAGCGCCACGACGGCCATCTTGATCAGCATCGACAGCAGGATCTCGCCCGGGTGGAAACGCAGGCCCGTGGTGACGTCGATGTCCCGGTCGGCATGGTGGACCATGTGCAGCCGCCACAGCAACGGCACGGCATGGAACAACACGTGCTGGGCGTAGATCGCGAGATCCAGCAGCACCACGCACGCCAGCACGGCCGACCAGCCGGACCACCCCAGCAGGTGGCACAGGCCGACGTGGTGCGCCCCGGCCCATAGGGCGGCGCCGACGGCGCCGGCCGGCAACAGCAGGCGTACCGCCACGGTGTTCACGGCCACCAGCAGCAGGTTGCCGGGCCAGCGCCGACCGCGACCCATACCGGGAATGCGCCGCGGCGAGACGGTCTCCCAGGCGGCCATCGCCGCCAGCACCGCCGCGAACACGCCGAACCGGATCCAGGCCTCGTGCACCATGGCGGCAGCCTAGGACTTGCGGGTATAAAAGAACAACGGCAGCCGGGATACGGCTGCCGTTGGCATCGGCGACAAACGGTCGCTCAGGCTTCCTTCTTGGCGCAGGTGCTGGCGCCGAACAGCGCGTAGGCCGGGCAGAAGCCGATCAGGGCGGTGGCCAGCGGTACGACGCCGATCCACCCCCACGGGGTATGCGGACCGACGAACACCAGGCTGATCAGTACCAGCCCGACAATCACGCGAAGAACACGATCGATGGTTCCGACATTGGCTTTCATGGCTCACCTCCTGTGCGATCTGTTTGATAGGGAGTATAGCCGAATCCGGCGTCAGTTCAGTGACAATGTTACCGTTCGGCGTCCATGGCCCCGAGGCGCTCCGGCGCCAGCACGCGCACCTCGCCGCGCCCGAGGCGCACCAGGCCCCTGGCCTCGAAATCCTTGAGCAGGCGGCTGACCACCTCGCGCGCCGTGCCGAGCTCCACGGCCAGGTCCTGGTGCGTGACGGCCAGCATGCCGTCGGCATCCGCCCGGTGCGAAAGCAGGCGTGCCAGGCGCATGTCCATGCGCCCGAAGGCCACGTCCTCGATCAACATCATCAGGTCGGCGATGCGCCGGCTGATCGCCGACAGCACGAAACGCCGGAACCCGGCCGACTCCGCCACGGCCCGGTCGAAGCCCGGCGCCGGCAGCATCGCCAGCCGGGTGGTCTCCTCAGCGATGCCCTCGGCCGGATAGGCGGTGCCGCCGAGCAGGCAGGAGGTCGTCAGCATGCAGGTCTGCCCCTGTTCGACGCGGTAGAGCACGATCTCGCGCCCGTGCGGGTCCATCTTCTGCACGCGCACCGAGCCGTCGAGCACCAGCACGTAGCCGGCGCAGGCATCGCCGTCGCGGAACAGCACCGTGCCCGGCGCGACGCTCAGGATGCGCGCGGCGGCGGCCGTCCGCCGCCATGCCGGGTCGTCGATCGCCGCAAGCTGCGGGAACTGCCCCATCCACGATGGGTCGGCCATGCTCACGCCCATGCCAGGTCCAGGCGGCGCACATGCGCCAGGCTGCGCCGGAAGCGCACCCAGTCCCACCGGCGGCCCGGATCCCATTTGCGCCCGGGCGCCACGTCCTGGTGGCCGACGATGCGCGCAGCCGTAATGCCGGGAAACGTGCGCATCAGCATCCGGCACAGGCGCGCCGTCTCGGTGTACTGCTTGCGGGTGAAGGGCTGCCGCTCGTCGCCGATCATCTCGATGCCGACGGCATAGTCGTTGCAGTCCGGGCGTCCTTGCCAGACCGACTCGCCGGCATGCCAGGCGCGCCCGGCCACCGGCACGAACTGCGTGATGCGCCCCATACGGTCGACGACGAAATGCGCGGAGACGCGCAGCCCCTTCAGGTCAGCAAGGTCCGGATGATCGTCGGTATCCAGCCGGCCGAGGAAGAAATCCTCGACGACGCGCGCATCGAAGCGCCCCGGCGGCAGGCTGATCGCGTGCAGCACGATCAGGTCGACGGCCGTGCCGGCCGGCCGTGCGTCGTGATGCGGCGAGGCCAGGAAGCGGATCGGGCGAGGGGCGGAATCAGTCGGCATCGGTCATGACGGGCAGGGCGCGTGGGACAACGGCATGCATTCCTGGTCTCCTTGCTTGATCCTTGTGGCGCCGAGTCTGGCCGCGCGGCGACGCCGGCGCAAATTGCGCCGCTTCAAGCAAGCCTCTACGCTCCCGTGATGCCAGAGTTCGACACCGCCCATCCGCTGGCCTGGCTGTGGGGCAGCAGCCTCGGCTTCGCGCTGACGCACAGCCTGCTGGCCAGCCGCCGCTGCAAGCGGGCCCTGGATGCCGCCGGGCTGCCGGCCCAGCGCTATCGCCTGGCCTTCACCCTGTCGGCGATCGTGCTGACGGCCGTCTGGCTCGCCTTCGTGCGCATGCTGCCGGACACGCCGCTGTACCGCCTGCACGGGGCATGGCTGGTGCCGGCGATCGCGCTGCAGCTGCTCGGGGCCTGGATCGTCTGGCAGAGCATGCGCGCCTTCGACATGCGCATCTTCATGGGCCTCAAACCCTTCCCGCCCGGGGGCGAGCCCTTCGTGGAGCGCGGCATCTACCGCCACCTGCGCCATCCGATGTACACCGGCGTGCTGCTGATCCTGTTCGCGATGCCGGCGCAGAGTGTCAACAGCCTGCACCTGTATGCGGCCGTCGCCCTGTATTTCGTGCTCGGCTCGCGCCTCGAGGAGCGGCGCCTCGCCACCGACCATCCCGAGTACGCCGACTACCGCCGGCGCGTACCGGCCTTCCTGCCGCGCCTCGGAGGCCGCCATGAATGAGAAAAAAGGCATCGTGCTGGCGCTGGGCAGCGGCGGCGCCCGCGGCATTGCGCACGTCGGCGTCATCGAGGCCCTGGCCGAGCATGACATCCCCGTCCGCGCCATCGTCGGCAGCAGCATCGGCGCCGAGATCGGGGCCTTCCTGGCCGCCGGCGTCCCGGTCGGGGATATCCGCCGCCTGGCCACGGACATGGACTGGAAGAAGACGCTGCGCCTGTTCATGCCGGAGTTCGGCAGCCCCGCCATCTTCACCGACCGCGGCATCCGCGAGTTCCTGGCGCCGCATATGGAGGGCAAGTCGATCGAGAGCCTGCCCATCCCGTTCGCGGCCGTGGCCACCGACCTGGTCGACGGCTCGGAGGTGCTGTTCACCCAGGGGCCGCTGCTGGACGCCGTATGCGCCAGCATCGCCATCCCCGGCCTGCTGCCGCCGGTCAAGCTCGGCGGGCGCCTGCTGGCCGACGGCGGCCTGATCAACCTGGTGCCGTTCGATAGCGCGCGCGAGCATTTCGGCGGACCGGTGGTGGCGGTAGCCGTGCATCCGGGCGCGTTCGACCTGCGCCTCGATCCCCCCGAGGACAACGCCTGGACGAGCCGCCTGACCGAGCTGCTGCAGCTGGAATGGACGCGCAAGCTGCCGCAACTGCACATCTGGCTGAGCCAGCTGAAGAACTCGCTGCGCAACGACAAGCAGCCGACGCAGAGCGTGTTCTCCACCTACAACCGGGCCATGGACATCTCGCGGGCCGAGATCACGCGCCTGCGCCAGCGGCTCTCCCCGCCCGACGTCATGATGCGCCCGGACGTCTCCGGCATCGGCATGCTCGAATTCTACCGGGCATCGGAGGCTGTGGCTGCCGGGCACGCCGCGGTGCGGCGTTCGCTGCCCGAGATCCATGCGGCGCTGGAGCGGGCCTAGGACGGCGAACGTGACATTTGGTTCACATGTGCCGAGGCGGTAGACTCGAGCCATGAGTTCCCCGGCGGCAGCGACCTCCGACAACGGCCGCCTGATGCGGCTGGCCACCTATGCCTCGATCTCGGTCGCCGTGACCCTGATCCTGGTCAAGTTCGGCGCCTGGCTCAGCACCGAATCCGTCAGCCTGCTGGCCACGCTGATCGACTCCTCGCTCGATGCCCTGGCCTCGCTGATCAACCTGCTGGCCGTGCGCCATGCGCTGACGCCGGCGGACAAACAGCACCGCTTCGGCCACGGCAAGGCCGAGGCCCTGGCCGGCCTCGGGCAGGCCACCTTCATCGCCGGCTCCGCGGGCTTCCTGGTGCTGCAGTCCATCTCCCGCATCGTCCATCCGCAGGCGGTGGGCATGATCGGCGTCGGCATCGGGGTCATGGTGTTCTCGATCCTGGCCACCCTCGGCCTGCTGGCCTTCCAGCGCCATGTGATCCGCAAGACCGACTCCACCGCCATCAAGGCCGACGAGCTGCATTACCGCACCGACCTGATGGTCAACGGCAGCGTCATCGTCGCCCTGGTGCTGGCCGAATACGGCTGGCCCGGCTTCGACGCCGTGTTCGCGCTCGGCATCGCCGCCTACATCCTGTACAGCTCCTGGCAGATCGCGCATGAGGCCGTGCAGCACCTGATGGATCAGGAACTGCCGGACGAGGATCGCCAGCGCATCATCGACACCGTGCTGAAGCATCCCGAGACGCGCGGCATGCACGATCTGCGCACCCGCCGCTCCGGCACCACCTGCTTCATCCAGCTGCACCTGGAGCTCGACGACCAGTTGTCCCTGGTCAAGGCGCACCGCATCTCCGACCAGGTCGAGATCCAGTTGCGCAACCTGTTCCCAGACGCCGAGATCATCATCCACGAGGATCCGGCCAGCATCAACGAGCCCCAGCCCGAGTTCTCCGAGGAGATCCCCTCGCCATGACCCGGCGCGCGGGGCTGGCCCTTCTGGCCATCGCCCTGCTGCTGGCCGCGCTGCCGTCCGCCCGGGCCGAGACGGCGACCATCGATATCCATTTCCTCACGATGCAGGAGGCGGTCGACCTGGCCAGCAGCCAGCTGTCGCCCGAGGGCCGGGTCATGCCGCTGGCCTCGCGCCGCCTGATCGTCGTGGACGACGATGCCGACCATGTGGAAGCGGTGCGCGCCCTGATCCGGCGCCTGGACGTACCGGCGCAGAGCCTGCGCGTGCAGCTCGGCCTGGCCACCGCCACCGATACGGCGGCCTCCCGCGTGTCCGTGCAGGGTGTCGCGATGCCCGGGGGCTGGGTGCGCCTGTCCGCCGGGCAGTCCGCCCTCGGCTCCCGCGAGGCGGGCATCTACATGCTGCGGCTGGTCTCGGGCGGAAGCGGGCGCATCGAGGCGGGCACGATCCGGCCGGTGGAGAGCGAAACCCGGCAATGGCTGGCGGCCCACGGCATCGGCCGGGCCACGGGCGTGACCCTGGTGCCGGTCACGGCCGGCTTCTCGGTGTCGGTACGCCTGGCCGGCGACATGGCGCAGCTGCAGCTGCGGCCGTGGCTGCGCCGGGTGCAGGGCGGGACGGACGAGCGCCCCGTCATCGACGTCGCCGATGCGGATACCGAGCTGGACGTGCCGCTGGGGCAATGGGTGACGATCGGCGCCGTGCAATCCTCGGCCCGGGCCTTCGGCCGGGCGCTGCTGTCCGGGAGGCAGGGGGATGCGGGACGGGCGCTGTTGATCCGCGTCCGCGTCGACGCACTGCCCTAGGCGGGAAGGGGCGCGGCTAGCGCTTCAGGCGATACCACTGCGACTTGCGCAGCTGCCAGAATGCGCGGTATTCGTCGGGCGTGACCTGCCCGTCGTGGTTGGCATCCATGGCATCGAAGCGGTCCTTGGCCCGCTGCTGCACCATCGCCATGTACTCGTCGAAGGACACGCTGTCCGACTTGTCGGTATCCAGCTTCATGAATTGGTCGACGATCTTGTCGGTCGGCGTCTCCGGGCCGCTGGCCTGGGGTGTCGTGGTGCCGCCCGGCGTGGTCGCGGCGGCCGGGGTACCGGGGGTCGCCGTGGCCGCTGGCGCGGCAGGATTGGCGGGCGCAGCCTGTGCGGCAGGGGCCTCCTCGTCGTCGACATTGCTGTTGGTGTTGAGATCGGCGGCCCGGACCGGCGACGCGAAACCGATGGCGGCGGCCAGCAGGCCGATGGACACAACGCGCGCGAACATGATGCCTCCTTGAGCGGCCCCGCCGACGTTGCAATGCCGGGCCGCGCGTGCAGCATATCCGACGAAGGCGCCCGGCGCCAATTCGGCGCCAATTCGGCGCAAATGGGGGGAGGGTCCGCGTGAAAGCCTATCTCGATCTGATGCAGCACGTGCTGGAGAACGGCACCCGCAAGGAGGACCGCACCGGCACCGGCACGCTGTCCGTGTTCGGGCACCAGATGCGCTTCGACCTGTCCGAGGGTTTCCCCATCGTCACCACCAAAAAGCTGCACCTGCGCTCGATCATCCACGAGCTCTTATGGTTCCTGAAGGGCGAGACCAACATCGCCTACCTGCACGACAACAAGGTCACGATCTGGGACGAGTGGGCGACGGATACGGGCGATCTCGGCCCGGTCTACGGCTATCAGTGGCGCTCGTGGCCGACCCCGGACGGCCGCCACATCGACCAGATCAGCGAACTCGTGGCCCAGATCAAGGCCCGTCCGGACTCCAGGCGCCTGATCGTGTCGGCCTGGAACGTCGCCGATCTGCCGGACGAATCGGTATCGCCCCAGACCAACGCCGAGCACGGGCGCATGGCGCTGGCCCCGTGCCACGCCTTCTTCCAGTTCTATGTCGCCGAAGGTCGGTTGTCCTGCCAGCTGTACCAGCGCAGCGCCGACATCCTGCTCGGCGTGCCGTTCAATATCGCCAGCTACGCACTGCTGACGATGATGATGGCCCAGGTCACGGGCCTGAAGCCCGGCGAGTTCATCCACACCTTCGGCGATGCGCACATCTACCTGAACCACCTGGAGCAGGTGCAGACCCAGCTGTCCCGCGAGCCCTATCCGCTGCCGGTCATGAAGATCAACCCGGACGTCACGGACATCTTCGATTTCACGTTCGAGGACTTCGAGCTGGTCGGCTACGAGAGCCACCCGCCGATCAAGGCCCCGATCGCCGTTTAGAAAGGCCGAAGCCTATCGCTCGCCGGACGGCGGCAACCGGCCGGTGAAGGCCAGAAACGCCAGCGCCCCGACGAAGATCGCCGTCAGGGCCGCGAAGCTGAGCGTGATGCCGTAACGCCCGCTGACCGTATCCAGCATCGCCCGGTCCGGCGCATCCGGACGCACGGCCAGGCCCACGCTGTCGCCCATCTTCAATTCACTGAGCGTCCCGAACGCATCCAGGATGCCGCGCCGGGTGACCAGGTCATGCGCCTTGCCCTGCCAGCGATAGCGGATGGTGAATTCCTTGCTGTCGCCACCTCTGCCGGCCAGCACCTGCCGGACGCCGACCACCTTGCCGATCACATGCTGCGCGCCGGCGTTGTTGGCCGTCTCCCAGGCAAAGGAGCCGGCGCAGGTCAGCAGCAAAAGGATGGCGATACGGGTAACGACGGCGCGCGGAGCGTTGCTCATGAAACCAGCATGGCTCCGTTCGCCGCTTGGCTCAAGTTCGCCGGCGGCCCCTCAGGGCTGGTTACGCATGAAATCGGCGATCTTGTAGAAGTCCTGCCGTAGTTCGTTTCTCAATGTCTCGTCGGGCACCGTCTCGTCCAGCGCCTGGCTCATGCAGGCCATCCACTGGTCGCGTTCGGACTCTGCGATGGGGAACGGCATGTGGCGCATGCGCAGCCGAGGATGCCCGAACTGCTCCGTGTACAACGGCGGCCCGCCCATCCAGCCGGACAGGAACATGAACAGCTTCCGCTCAGCCCCCAGCAGGTCCTTATGCAACGCGCGGATGCCTCTTGCCTCGGGCAGCGTGTCCATGATCTCGTAGAAGCGCTGCACCAGCCGGCGCACTCCGTCCTCGCCGCCGATGCGTTCGTAATAACTTCGTGAATCGGTACTGATCTGCATGGATGGCGCAATCTACAACCCCGGAGCCATCACTCCAACGATGATCGACAACCGCATTTTCTATGCCTCATGGGTGAGGCAATTCGGCTGTAGGGGGCACGCCGCGCTTGCCATTGCGGATGCGGCCCGGAAACATCCGGGCCATGAGTATCTCCTACTCGCTGATCGTGGCCATGAGCGAAAACCGCGTCATCGGCCGCGAAGGCTCGCTGCCCTGGCACCTGCCGGCGGACCTGAAGCATTTCAAGGAAACGACGATGGGGCATCCCATCGTCATGGGCCGCAAGAACCATGAGGACATCGGCCGGCCGCTGCCGGGCCGCCAAAACGTCGTGCTGACGCGCAAGAACGGATACAGCGCCGAGGGCTGCACCGTCATCCACGCGCCGGAGGAGCTCGAGTCCGTGGTGCCGCCGGATTCCGAGGTCATGATCATCGGCGGCGCCGAGATCTACGCCCTGTTCTTCCCCAAGGTCACGCGCATGTACCTGACCCTGGTACACGCCGAGATCGAAGGCGACATCTACTTCCCGGCCTTCGGGGTGGGCAAGTGGAAGGAGACCTCGCGCCAGTTCCACAAGGCCGACGAAGCCAACCGCTACGACTACACCTTCGTGACCATGGAGCGCGCGCAAAGGTGATCGCCGGCCTGCCGTGGCGGCACTGGGCCATGCTGGCCGTCTTCACGGCGGTGCTGGCATGGTCGGCCTGGCATCCGAAGGACACGTTCACCTGGGTGCTGGAGGTGCTGCCGGCGCTGATCGGCATCGCCATCGTCGCCGCTACCTACACCCGCTTCCGGCTCTCCGACCTCGCGTACCTGGCCATCCTGCTGCATAGCTTGATTTTAATGGTCGGCGGCCATTACACCTACGCCGAGGTGCCGCTGTTCAACTGGCTGCGCGACGACCACCTCGGCCTGGTGCGCAACGATTACGACCGCGTCGGCCATTTCGCCCAGGGCTTCTTCCCGGCCATCATCGCGCGCGAGATCCTGCTGCGCCGCTCGCCGCTGGTGCGCGGCAAGTGGCTGTTCTTCATCGTCACCTGCATCTGCCTCGCGATCAGCGCGACGTACGAGCTCATCGAATGGCGGGTGGCGGTGTCCACCGGCGACGAGTCGGTGGCCTTCCTGGCGACCCAGGGCGATCCCTGGGATACGCAGTGGGACATGTTGACGGCCCTGATCGGCGCCCTCGCCAGTCTCATCCTGCTCAGCCGCTTCCACGACAAATCCATGGCCAAGCGGAAAAGGGCCTAGGCCGGGCGCTTCAGGCTCACGACCTCGCTGAGCATCGCATACTCGCTGGCCCCGAGGCGGGCGATCGGATCGAGCTTTCCGGCATCGACCTTGATGCGGCCCTCCGCCGTGGTCTCGACGATGGCATCGTCCACATAGATCTGCTTGACGCGGCCGATGATCAGCGACTGCCTGCCCGGCCCGATCTCCTGGATGTCGTAGCGTTCGCAGGCGTAGGCCACGCGCGCGTCGGCCAGCCGCGGCAGCCGCGAGCCCGCGAAAGCCACCGTCTTCAGCCCCAGCTGGTCGACCTCGGAGACGCCGGCCGCCAAGGTGGCGGAACTGGCGTTCATCGCCGCCAGCATCTGGCGGTGGGCGATGTGGATGACGAAATCGCCCCTGGCCTCGATGTTGACGCGCGTATCCTTCAGCGCCCCGTCCGGCTTGTGCCCGACCGAGATCATCACCAGCGGCGGATCGGCGCAGATGGCCGTGAAGTACGAGAACGGCGCCAGGTTGTAGCTGCCGTTCGCATGCTCGGACAGCACCCAGGCGATCGGGCGCGGGATCAGGGTCTGGATCATCTGGAAATAGGTCTGGGCCGGATTCAGTTCGTCGAGATCGAGGATCATCGGCAGCTCCTGGACGTGGGATTGCAGCGGCCATGATGCCGGATTTTCGTGCCGGCGCGACCCCTGCCGGTTTTGCCTGGAGCGAGCACGGACTGCACATGGACGTGCCCATCGCCGCTGCTAGTGTTGCCGCCATGCAGATTCTCCGCTCCTGGGATGCCGCCCAAGCCGCCGAGGCCTTGCACGGCGGCGCCGTCACCGTCGGCAATTTCGACGGCGTGCACATGGGCCACCGCCAGGTACTGGCCGAGCTGCGCGGGCATGCCGAGACCGTCGACGGCCCGGCCGTGGCCGTGACCTTCGAGCCGCACCCGCGCGCCGTGCTGTACCCGGACGAGGCGCCGCGGCGGCTGTGCCACCTGCACGAGCGCCTGGAACAGCTGGAAGCAGCGGGCATGGACGCGGTGCTGTTGCTGCATTTCGACCGGCAGCTCGCCGCCTGGCCGGCCGAGCGCTTCACGCGCCAGCTGCACGACGCCTTGCGCTTCCGGCACATCCACGTCGGCTACGATTTCGCCTTCGGCCACGACCGCCAGGGCCATGCCGACCTGATGCGCGAGCTGGGCGGCTCCCTCGGCTTCACGGTCAGCGAGGCCGCCGCCTTCGAGATGCGCGGCGCCGTCGTATCCTCGACGCGCATCCGCTCGGCCATCGAGGCCGCCGATTTCGACCTCGCCGCGGAACTGCTCGGCCGCCCGTACACCATCTCCGGCCATGTCGGTCCAGGCTGGCAGCGCGGACGCACCATGGGCTTTCCCACCGCCAACCTCGACGTCGCGGATCTCGCACATCCGCCGGCGGGCATCTACGCCGTGCGCGTGCGCTGCCCGGATTTCGACGGCGAGGAGCGCCGCTGGGACGCCGCCGCCTACCTCGGCTACCGCCCGACCTTCAACGGGCGCACGCTGATCCTGGAGGCGCACGTGTTCGACGACGATCCGGACCTGTACCACAAACGCCTCGAGATCGCCTTCGTGCGCCGCATCCGCGAGGACCGCGCCTACAAGGGGGCGGACGAACTGGCCAGGCAGATCGCCGCCGACTGCGCCGAGGCGCGCCGCATCCTCACCCGCACCTAGGGAGATCCTGATTCGATTGCCATCCCGGCGATCAATCAGAGCGAAAGGCAAAAGCACGGTTTTTCCTTTTCTCACAAAATCAACGACTTGCGTCGTTTATTTTGGCGGGCCATCCTAGCCCGCCGGAATCGCCGGACAATTCGGCGATTCCCCAGACGACAGGGGGACAAGGCGGGCGCTTTTGCTTATGCTTCGCGCTCGCCAGACCCCGCCGATAAAGGATTCCGGATACGCCGCATGTCAGAAGAGCCCAAATTCGATTACAAACCCACCGTGTACCTGCCGACCACGGACCTGCCGATGCGCGGCAACCTGCCGCAGGCCGAGCCGAAGCGGCTGGCCGAGTGGCAAGCGCAGGACCTGTACGGCCGGCTGCGCGCCAAGCGCCACGGTGCACCGAAGTTCGTGCTGCACGACGGCCCGCCGTACGCCAACGGCAACATCCACATCGGCCACGCCGTCAACAAGGTGCTCAAGGACATCGTCGTGCGCTCGCGCAGCATGATGGGCTTCGATGCCCCGTACGTGCCGGGCTGGGACTGCCACGGCCTGCCGATCGAGCTGAAGGTCGAGGAGAAGTTCGCCAAACAGAAGCGCGCCAAGGAGGACATCCCGGCCTCCGAGTTCCGCGCCGCCTGCCGCGACTACGCCGCCGAATGGCTGGACGTGCAGCGCGCGGAATTCCAGCGCCTCGGCGTCATGGGCGACTGGCAGAACCCCTACGTGACGATGGACTTCACGTTCGAGGCCAACACCGTGCGCGAGGTCGGGCGCTTTCTGGCCAACGGCGGCCTGTACAAGGGCGCCAAGCCCGTGCACTGGTGCGTCAACGACCGCACGGCGCTGGCCGAGGCCGAGGTCGAGTACGAGGAGCACACCTCGCACTCGATCTACGTCAAGTTCGCCGCCGGCGAGGACCTGACCGACATCGACCCGGCGCTGGCCGGCAAGATCTCCGTCGTCATCTGGACGACGACGCCGTGGACCATCCCGGCCAACCTGGCCGTGGCCCTGGGCGCGAACATCGAATACGCCGCCGTGCGCATCGCCGAGACGGGCGGCAACGAGAACCTGGAGGCAGGCGAGATCCTGATCGTCGCCGAGGACCTGCGCGCCGACGTCATGCAGGCCATCGGCGCCCGGGGGGAGGTCGCGGTGCGCTTCCGCGGCTCCCAGCTGGAGAACCGCCGCTTCCGCCACCCCTACCTCGAGCAGGACGCACCGATCCTGGTCGGCGAGCACGTGACGCTCGACGCCGGCACCGGCTGCGTGCACACCGCCCCCGGCCACGGCCAGGAGGATTTCGAGATCGGCCGCAGATACGGACTGCCGGCATTCAACCCGGTCGACGACGGCGGGGTATTCCGCCTGGACACGCCGGTGGTCGGCGGCCAGCACGTGTTCAAGGCCAATGCCGTGGTCATCGAGGAGCTGCGCGAGGGCGGCTCGCTGCTCGCCGACGAGAAGATCCGCCATTCCTATCCGCACTGCTGGCGCTGCCACAAGCCGCTGATCTTCCGCGCCACGCCGCAGTGGTTCATCTCGATGGACACCAACGACCTGCGCGCCAAGGCGCTGAAGGCCATCGGGGAGACGACCTTCATCCCGGACTGGGGCGAGAACCGCATCCGCTCCATGGTCGAGTCACGGCCGGACTGGTGCGTATCGCGCCAGCGCAACTGGGGCGTGCCGATCACCGTCGTCCGCTGCCGATCGTGCGACTCCTACGCCGTGACCACCCCCGAGGTCATCGAGCGCGTGGCCAAGGCGGTCGAACAGGGCGGGGCCGACGTGTGGTTCGCCCGTGACGTCGCCGATTTCCTGCCCGAGGACGCCGCCTGCCCGCATTGCGGCGGCAGGGACTTCGTCAAGGAGACGGACATCCTGGACGTCTGGTTCGATTCGGGCTCGACGCATGCCTGCGTGCTGGAGCAGCGCGAGGAGCTGGGCAGCCCGGCCGATCTGTACCTCGAGGGCTCCGACCAGCATCGCGGCTGGTTCCAGTCCTCGCTGCTGGAGGCCGTCGGCACGCGCGGTGCCGCCCCGTTCAAGGCCGTGCTGACCCACGGCTTCGTGTTCGACAGCTCGGGCAACAAGATGTCCAAGTCGCGCGGCAACGTCATCGCACCGCAGAAGATCATGGAGCAGATGGGCGCCGACATCCTGCGCCTGTGGGTCGCCTCCAGCGACTACTCGGCCGACATCAACATCTCCGACGACATCCTGAAGCAGCTGGCCGAAAGCTTCCGGCGCATCCGCAACACCATCCGCTTCATGCTCGGCGGCCTGGACGGCTACGACCCGGCTGCGGACCACGTGCCGCTGAAGGCCCGCACGGCACTGGACTGCTGGATTCTGCACCGCATGGCCCAGGTGTCGCGCGCCGTGTGCCAGGGATACAAGGACTACCGCTTCCACCGCATCCACCAGGAGATCCACAACTTCTGCACCGTGGACCTGGGCGGCTTCTACCTCGACGTGATCAAGGACCGGCTGTACTGCGACGCCCCGGATTCGGAACGCCGCCGCTCGGCCCGGGCCACGCTGTACGACCTGGCCAACCACCTGGTACGCCTGATCGCGCCGATCCTGCCGTTCACGGCCGAGGACATCTGGGAGTTCCTGCCCGGCGCGGCGCGCGAGAGCGTGCACCTGCAGTCCTTCCTGCAGGCCATCGACCCGTCCGTGGAGCCCGGGGTCTGGGAACGCTTCTTCGCCCTGCGCGAGCAAGTCAACACGGCCCTGGACGCGGCCAAGAAGGACGGCGTCATCGGCGCCGCTATCGCCGCGCATGTCGAGGTGCCGGGGCTGGACACCACCATCGCCGGGGAGCTGGACGAGCCGCTGGAACAGCTGTTGATCGTCGCCCGCATCGAACCCGGCAAGGGCGACGGCGTACGCGTGACCAAGGCCGCCGGCGTCAAATGCCCGCGCTGCTGGATCGTCGGCGAGCCGGCGGCACCGGACCATGACGTGCACGGCCAGCTGTGCGGCCGCTGCCTCGAGGTCGTGACCGGGGTCCGATGAAGCGCACCACCGCCCAGATCCTGCTGTTCGCGCTGCTGGTCGGCCTCGACCAGTGGAGCAAATGGTGGATCGAACGGCCCGAGTTCCATCCCTTCGTCGTCATCGACGGCTTCTTCAACATCATCCGCGCCCACAACACCGGCGTGGCCTTCTCGATGTTCGCCAACCTGCCGACGCCGTGGCGGGCCTGGCTGCTGCTCGGCATCACCATCGGCATCGCCTTCGGCGTGCTGCTGTGGTGGCTCAAGGACCGCAGCAGCCGCGGCCCGACCTCGTGGCTGCTGGTGCTGATCCTGGCGGGGGCGGCCGGCAACATCTGGGACCGCCTGCACCAGGGCTACGTCGTCGATTTCATCCAGTGGTACGTGACGATCGGCGGCAAGGCCTATGTATGGCCGGCCTTCAATATCGCCGATTCCTGCATCTCCGTGGGCGTCGTGCTGCTGCTCCTGACCAGCCTGCGCCACCGATGAAATCCCCCGGCGGATCCTGGGTCGTCATGGCCCTGGGCTCGGCTGCCGCCTTCGCCTGCATGGGCGCCTGCGTGCGCCTGGCCACGGCGCATCTGCCGCAGTCCGAGGTGGTGTTCTTCCGCAACTTCTTCTCGCTGCTGATGCTGCTGCCGCTGCTGTCGGGGCAACGGGTGACGCTGCGCACCTCGCGCTTCGGGCTGCACCTGTTCCGGGCCGCGGCGGGCCTGGCCGCCATGTACCTGTATTTCCACGCCCTGGCCAACCTGCCGCTGGCCGACGCGCTGCTGCTCAACTACACCTCGCCGCTGTTCGTGGCCCTGAGTGCCGCCGTGTGGCTGAAGGAGGCCTCGACGCCGGTGCGGCGGCGGGCGCTGCTGCTGGGCCTGGCCGGCGTGCTGCTGGTGTTCCACCCGTCCTCGCACATCGCCTCGCTGGCGGGCGTCATGGGCCTGGTCTCCGGCATCCTGGCCGGCATCGCCCTGACGGCGGTCAAGCAGCTGTCCGATTCCGAACCCAGCACCCGCATCGTCGTCTGGTTTGCGCTGCTGGCCAGCCTGATCTCGGCCGTGCCCATGGCCGTACAGTTCGTGCGCCCGGATGCGGAGCAATGGCTGTGGCTGGTGGCCACCGGCCTGCTGGGCAGTCTCGGGCAGCTTGGCATGACGCGCGCCTATGCCCTGGCGCCGGCCTCGCAGGTATCGCCGCTCGGGTACGCCAGCCTGGTCTTCGCCGGCCTGCTCGGCTACGCCATCTGGCGGGAGACGCCGGATGCGCTGGGGCTCGTGGGGGCGATCGCCATCATCGGCGCCGGCATCCTCGTGGCCCGCGAACGCAGCGAGCCGCTGCCGATCCCGCCCTCGGCCGTTCCCCTGACACCGCCGGTGGAGAAGCGGCGGCCCTAGGCGGCAGTCCGGTTTCCCGCAGGCGCCTTGTTCCTGTTACAGTGGAAAGGAGGATGGGGCCGGACGTCCAGCCCAGTGGGAGGAGCCATGATCCACAAACCAACGACTGTTCATTTGAGCATGATGACTACAGGGATCGTCGCCGTGTTCGCAGTGTTGCTCCTTTTGCCAACGCCATCCGCCCGCGCGGCCGGCAATGCTCAGCCCGTGAAGCGCCCGATGGCATCCCGGGTAGCGCCGGCCGGCGCGCACGCTTCGCACGCAGCCCGCGTCGACCCGCGGATCGCGGAGTTCAACCGCGAGCTTGCGGCTTACAAGCAGACCGTCGCCGCACTGCAGCGCGATACGCAACGTCTCATGAAGCAGCAAAGGTATATCGATGCCCTCGTCAATGAGCTCGGCAAGAATGCCGAGCTCAACATGATTCAGCTGCAAAGCATCATGTCGCAACGGCAAACCGCCATACAGCTGACCAGCAACCTGATGAAGGCCCTTAACGACTCCGAAAATCAGGTTATTCACAATATGAAGTGATCGGCTGCCAAAGCGCTGCGCCGATGCCCTGGCGCGGTGGATCAGGCCTTGGCTTTGGCCTTCTCCGGGCGCATGCGGATGCCGAACATCAGCCGCGCCACATCCCTGAAATGCGCGGCGTAGTGCAGCACCAGGCCCTCGGTCACGGAAGCCGGAAGCTCGCCGACATCGACCTCGTTGGCCTTCGGTAGGATCACCTCGCCGATGCCCAGGCGCTTGGCCGCCAGCAGCTTCTCGCGCACACCGCCGATCGGCAGCACCTCGCCGGTCAGCGTCAGTTCGCCGGTCATGGCCATCGCCGCCGGCGGCCTGTCCAGCGCCAGCGACAGCAACGCCGTGGCCATGGTGATACCGGCCGACGGACCGTCCTTGGGCACCGCGCCCTCCGGCACGTGCAGGTGCACGAAGGCCTTGTCGAAGAAGGTCGCATCGGCCCCGAAGCGCGCGAGGTTCGACGTGAGGTAGGAGTAGGCGATCTCGGCCGATTCCTGCATCACCTTGCCCAGCTGGCCCGTGAGCTTCATGCCGCGCTGGTCGTGATGGGCCACGGTGGCCTCCAGCGTCAGCGTCGTACCGCCCAGGGCCGTCCAGGCCAGGCCCGTGGCCAGGCCCGTGCCGGCCTTGATGGCCTGCTCGCGGAAGCGCGGCTTGCCCACGTAGTCCGCGAGTTCGCGCACGCCGATCCTCACCGGGGCGGCCTCCGGCGATTCGGCCAGCTTGCGCGCCACCTTGCGCAGGATCCGCTTCAACAGCTGCTCGAGTCCGCGCACGCCGGGATCCCGGGCGTAATCCTCGACCAGGTGCTCCAGCGCCGCCGGGCTCAGCACCACCTCCTTGCGGGTCAGGGCATGCGCCTCCAGTTGCGCCGGCCACAGGTGCTTACGGCCGATCTCGACCTTCTCGGAGGCCATGTAACCCGGCAGGCGGATGATCTCCGCGCGGTCCAGGAGCGGCGGCGGCACGGTATCCAGCTGGTTGGCGGTCAGCAGGAACAGGACGTGCGACAGGTCGAAGCGCACGTCCAGGTAATGGTCCATGAAATCGGAGTTCTGCTCCGGATCGAGCACCTCCAAGAGCGCCGAGGCCGGATCGCCGCGGAAGTCCGTGCCGATCTTGTCCACCTCGTCGATCATGATCACGGGATTGGCCACCTCGACGCGCTTCAGGGCCTGGATCAGCTTGCCGGGCATGGCGCCGATATAGGTGCGCCGGTGGCCCTTGATCTCCGCCTCGTCGCGCATGCCGCCGACCGAGAAGCGGTAGAAGGGGCGGCCGACCGCATCGGCGATGGCCCGGCCGAGCGAGGTCTTGCCCACGCCCGGCGGACCGACGAACAGCACGATGGAGCCGCCGACCTGCTGCCTGCGCCCGCCGACGGCGATGAACTCGAGGATGCGGTCCTTGACGTCGTCGAGCCCCGAATGGTGCTTGTTCAGGGCCGCGGCCGCCGATTTCAGGCTGTACCGGTCCTTGGCGTACTTGCCCCAGGGCAGGCTGACCAGCCAGTCGAGATAGTTGCGCGTGACGGTGTATTCGGGCGAGCTCGGCTCGATGGTCGACAGCTTGGTCATCTCCTCGTCGAAGGCCTTCTGCGCCTCCTCGGAAAACGTCAGGCCCTCGGCGCGCTTCCTGATGTGTTCGAGCTCCTGCTCGCGCGGGTCCTGGTCCATGCCCAGTTCGCGGCGGATCTCCTGTAGCTGCTCATTGAGGAAGAACTTGTGCTGCTGCGCGGAGACCTTTTCCTCGATCTTGTCGCGGATACGGCGCTGCACCTTGCTGACGTTCAGCTCGCGGTTCAGCAGCGAGATCACCTTCTTCAGGCGGTCGAAGATCGGGTAGGTGGCGAGGATATCCTGCAGCTCCGTGCGGTCGGCCGTGGTCAGGCTGGAGGCGAAGTCGGCCAGGCGGTGCGGCTCGTCGACGCCGACGCGCGACGCGAACAGGCGCAGCTCCTCCTCGTACAGCGGGTTGTGCTTCAACAGCTCCTTGATGGTGTTGATGATGGCGATGGTGTAGGCACGGATCTCCAGGTTGTCCTGGTAGGAGGTTTCGCTGTGGTAGTGCACGCGGGCACGCAGTGGCTCTCCCTCGACGAAGGACTCGATGCGGAAGCGCTGCAGGCACTCGACCACCAGGTGCAGGCTGTGGCCCTCGAGCTCCACCGCCTTGACCACCTTGGCCACGACGCCGACGTCGTACAGATTGTCCGACGTGAACGGCTGCGCCTCGTCGCGCAGCAGCACCAGACCGATGTGATGCTCGTGGCGCTCCGCCAGCTGGCGGATGGTCCGGATGATCTCCTTGCCCTCGTAGACCAGCGGCACCACCAGGCCCGGGAACAGCGGCCGGTTGGACAGCGGCAGCAGCGTCAGATACGGCGGCAGCACCTCGCTGGCCACGGCGACGCGGTTCTCGGCGGACGGCTTGTCGGCGGCCTGCGGATCGATGATCTCGGGATCGTGGGTCTGTTCGTCCATGCATGCTATGTAAGGTCATCGCGGCGTCGCTTTCAAGGCTTGAATTTTCGTGGGGCTGGCCCCACATTGTTTCCGAATCATTCCCCCGGAGGACGATCCATGCGCTGGTTCAAAGGTATCTTTCTGCTGATCATCGCCAACTTCCTGGTCTTTCTGACCCTGTCGATCACCGGCAACCTGCTGATCCATTTCGTGCTGCCCGCCTTCGGCATCAAGCTGGACAGTTTCGCCACGATGCAGTTCGCCTGGGCCGCGGTATTCGGCTTCGGCGGCGCCTTCATCTCACTGCTGATATCCAAGCCGATGGCCAAGCGCATGTACCGCATGCAGCAGGTGACGAACCCGGCCACCGCGAAGGAACACCTGGTGTACAGCACCGTGCAGGAACTGGCGCGACGCGACGGCGTGCGCATGCCCGAGGTGTGGGTGTACTGGGACGACACCCCCAACGCCTTCGCCACCGGCCCGGGCAGCAACCACTCGATGGTGGCGGTGTCCTCGGGCCTGGTGAACAACCTCAGTGACGACGAGGTGCAGGCCGTGCTGGCGCACGAGATGGGGCATGTCAGCAACGGCGACATGGTCGCCACCACCCTGCTGCAGGGGCTGATGAACACCTTCGTCTATTTCCTGGCCAGCGCCATCGCGCGCATCGCCGCCAGTGCCGGCTCGCGCGACGGCGAACCGAACATGCTGGTGTATTTCGTCGTCGATATCGTGCTGCAGATCCTGTTCTCGATCCTGGCCATGATCGTCGTCATGTGGCATTCCCGCCGTCGCGAGTTCCGCGCCGATGCGCATGCCGCGCGCCATTACGGCGCCGACCCCATGATCCGGGCCCTGCAGAAGATCGAGGCCATCGCCCAGCGCACCGAGCCGGCCGAGGAGCAGCAGCACAGCGGCGGCCTGGCACCGCAGGACGCGCTGGCCACGCTGAAGATCCATGGCGGCATGGCCGGCCTGTTCGCCAGCCATCCCCCGACCGAGGCGCGCATTGCCGCCCTGCGTCAGCTGCAGTTGCGCTGATTTGGCGCTGATCCGGGCCCGCACGCAGGATTCGGCGCCGGTCCACTGGCAGTCCCCCGTACCGGCATCTAGGATGCACAAACGATGAAGCATCAGAGCGCTGCCATCCTGGTCATCGGCAACGAGGTTCTGTCCGGCCGCACGCGCGAGGCCAATGCCTGGCTGGCGGCCAAGCGCCTGTTCGACCTCGGCTGCCGGCTCGAGGAGATCGTCGTGGTGCCCGACCGCATGGACGCGATCGCCGGGTCGCTGAACCGGCTGCGCCAGCATTACGACGCCGTGATCACCAGCGGCGGCATCGGTCCCACGCACGATGACATCACGATGGCCTCGGTGGCCGCCGCCTTCGGCGTGCCCCTGGTCGAGGACGGCGCCATCGTGCGCATCATGGCCCAGCGTTTCGGGCCGGAGGCGATCAACGAATCGCGCCGGCGCATGGCGTTGATGCCCGAAGGCGCCGAGCTGGTCCGCTGCGACAAGACGATCGCGCCCGGGGCCCATATCGGCAACGTCTATGTGCTGGCCGGGGTGCCGGAGATCTTCGCCTCGCAGCTGGATGCGATCCTGCCGGATTTCGGCGGCACGCCCTATATGCGCCGCGAGATCGAGGTGCCGCTGCGCGAAAGCCTGTTCGCCCAGGGGCTGGAGGCCATCCAGCAGCAGTTCTCGGATGTGGAGATCGGCTCCTATCCCAGCCACTGCACCCATCCGGCGTCCGGCAAGATCTGCCTCAGCGGCCGCGACGCACTGAGCCTGGAAGCGGCGGAATCGGCCGTGCGCGCCATGCTCTCGACATTGCCAAACGACTAATCCGGCTGGCTGACCTCGAGGATCGGGATCAGCCGCATCGGCTCGATCGGCGCATCGGACAGGCGTTTCTCGACCGCGATCTCGTCGCAATCGGCAAACTTGGCGCAGTGCACGCACACGGTCCACACCTTGTGCGGCAGCGTCTCCTTCGGTACCCGGGCATAGCCGAGCCGGGCGAAGAACTCCGGCACATAGGTCAGGGCGAAGATGCGCGCGATGCCGAGGCCGGCGGCCCACTGCTCGGCGGCCTCGATCATCAGGCGGCCGATCTGCCGCTTCTGGTGATCGGGCCGCACCACCAGCGAACGGATCTCCGCCAGGTTCGAGCCGTAGACGTGCAGGGCCGTCGTGCCCACGGGCTTGCCATCGTACTCGGCCACGACGATCTCCTGCAGGTGCTGGTACAGGTCGTCGTGCGAGCGCGGCAGGATGATCCCCCTGTCGGCAAAGGGCTGCAGCAGGTCGTGGATCGCATCGACGTCATCGGTCTCGGCCATGCGCACGGTGATGCGGTGCGTGCTCAAGCCGCCACCCCCTGGCCGCGCGCCAGCATCTGGCCGGCATGCGTCCGGCCCTGGGCATCGGCGCCGCCCAGCATGCGCGCGATCTCGTCCAGGCGCGCCTCTGCGGACAACGGCTCGACCCGGGTCACGGTCCGCTCGCCCTCCACCTTCCTGATGCGGATCTGCTGGCCGGCGCAGGCGGCCACCTGCGGCAGATGCGAGACCACCAGCACCTGCCGCTCGCGGCCCATGGCCGCCAGCAGCTCGCCGACGCACCAGGCCGTCTCGCCGCCGATGCCGACATCGACCTCGTCGAACACCGCCACCTGCGGCGCCTGCGCCAGCGCGCCGCAGCCCTTCAGAGCCAGCACGAAGCGCGAGATCTCGCCGCCGGAGGCGATGGCCGCCAGCTCCCGGAACGGCTCGCCCGGATTCGACGCGGCCATGAAGCGCACCGTATCCATGCCGTGCTCGCTCCATGCGGGCTCGCCGTCGCCGGGCTCCACGTCGACGCGCACCTGCATCCCCTTCAGTGCCAGCCGGTCGAGGAAAGGGCGCAGGGCCGCCACCAGCTCCGTCGCCGCCTGCCGCCGTGCCGCGGTCAGCGCCGCCGCGGCTCCGGCATACGCGTTGGCGGCCGAGGCCAGCTCGTCGCGCAGCGCATCCTCGTCCCAGGCCGCCGTATCGAGCGACGAAAGCTGCGCCTCCCAGCCGGCCATCAGATCCAGCAATCCGGCCTCGTCGGTCTGGTGCCGGCGCATCGCGTCGTGCAGGTCCATCAGCCGCGTCTCGGCGGTGCGCAGCGCCTGCTCGTCGAACGAGGCATCCATGGCGTGGCGCAGCCGGTAGGCCACCTCGCCGAGCAGCGCATCGGTCTGATCGAGCAACTCCATGCCCTCCGACAGCCCCGGCTGATAGTCGGCCACGTCGGCCACGGCATGCCGGGCACCGGCAATCAGGCTGCGCGCATCCGGCTCGCCGTCCTCCAGCAGCGCCATGGCGCGGGCCGCGGCCTCCTGGATCTGGGCATGGTGTCGGCCCTGGTCCACCTCGGCCTGCAGCGATGCCGTCAGTTCCGGCTCGATGCCGATCTCGCCCAGGCGGGCCAGCTCGTCGCGCATCCACTGCTCCTGGCGCCCGGTGTCGGTGCGCTCGCTCTGCAGCGCCGCCAGCCGTTCCCCGGCCAGGCGCCAGCGCCCGTACGCCGCCGCCACCGCGGCCGCCAGCGACTCGTCCAGCCGGTCGTCGATCAGCCGCCGCTGGAAATCCGGGCGCAGCAGCGCCTGGTGTTCGTGCTGCCCGTGCAGATCGAACACCAGATCGCCGATCTGCTGCAGCAGGCGCACCGGGACCGGCGTGCCGTTGACGTAGGCGCTCGACTTGCCGTCGGCCCGGATCACGCGGCGCAGGATCAGGTCGGCATCCGCCTCGATGTCCTGCTCGCCGAGCAGGTCCGCCAGGCGGGCGTCGTCGCAGGCTAGCGTGGCCACGATCTCGGCCTGTCGGGCCCCGTAGCGCACCCATTCCTGGCTGGCCCTCGCCCCGAAGACCGCGCCCAGCGCATCGACGAGGATGGACTTGCCGGCACCGGTCTCGCCGGTGAATACGGTCATGCCCGGGGCCAGGCTCAGGCGGGCCTCGTCGATCAGGGCGAATTCACGGATGAGCAGCTCGCTCAGCATGCGGATGGTCTGGTTCTATTCCTGGGCATGGCCGGCCCACAGCAGCTTGGAGCGCAGCACCTCGAAGTAGTGACGCTCCGGCAGATAGGCCAGCGAAACCGTACCGGCCTGGTTCACCTGGATGCGATCGCCGGCGCACAGCTCGTGATGCACCTGGCCGTCCAGGTTCAGGGCCGCCGGCGCCGGGCTCTCGATCAGGATCAGCTCGATGCCAGCGGAGGCGGGCAGCACCACCGGCCGGTTGGACAGGATATGCGGACAAATCGGCACCACACTGATGGCCGCCACTTCCGGATGCACGATCGGCCCCCCGGCCGACAGCGCATAGGCGGTCGACCCGGCCGGGGTGGCCAGTACCAGGCCGTCGGCACGCAGGCGGAACATGAAATGGCCGTACACATGCATCTCGAACTCGATCATGCGCGGATGGTCGTTGCGCTGCAGCACCACATCGTTGATGGCATGGCCCGACTCCAGCGCCTGGCCGTCCCGCCAGGCCTGGGCCTCGAGGCTGAAATGCGTCTTGATCTTGGCGCGTCCCGCCAGCACCTGTCCGACGACCTCGAGCATGTTGCCGGCGGCGGCCTCGGTCAGGAAGCCGAGCCGGCCGAGGTTGATGCCGAGGATCGGGGTATCATGGCCGATGAAGCGTCGAGCCACGTGCAGCAGGGTGCCGTCGCCGCCCAGCACCACCATCAAATCCACGCGCGCGGGCATCTCGACCAGCGGCAGTTCATCGAATCCGGGCACGGTATCATCGACCAACACCTCGCGGCCTTGCCGCCGCAGCCAGTCGATCAGCTCCCGGGCCAGGGATCCGGCGCGTTCGTCATGCAGCTTGGCACTGACACCAATGGTCTGCATCTATTTCACCGGCCCCTGCCAGTCCTTGGGCTGGGTATGGCAAAGGAAACACTGGTCGTCCTTGGTGTGTCCCCTGGGCACCGGACGCACGCCGGTGGCGCCGTGGCAATGCATGCACTCGGCGCGCGAGGTCGCCGTGCGGTGCACCTGGTCGTCCGGGGTCGGCTTGGTCGTCTTCTTGTGGCTTCCCAATGCCAGCCCCAGCACCACGGAACCGACCAGCACCAGGAATATCACGTCCTTCTTTCCCGGCCTCCAGGACCGCTTCTTGTCCGACGTATCTTCCGACGTATCCATCCATCACTCCCTTCGCATGGCCACCCGGCAGGCGTTAGTAGTATGCCAAAGACTAACACGGTGCAAGCGGCAGGATTTTACCCATGATTTTTTAATGGTTGATCCGGAACCCCTTCGGGCCCAACTTCCAATCAATCTGGATTGAAGTGGTCTACAATAGCGACACCATCCACAAGGAGGAACCCACCCATGTCTTTCGAGTTGCCACCCCTGCCCTATGCCCAGGATGCACTGGAGCCGCATATCTCGGCCGAAACGCTCGAGTACCACTACGGAAAGCACCACAACACCTATGTCACCAACCTCAACAAGCTGACCGAGGGCACGGACAACGCCGGCAAGTCCCTGGAGGAGATCATCAGGACCGCGAGCGGCGGACTGTTCAATAATGCCGCCCAGGTCTGGAACCACACCTTCTATTGGAACTGCCTGTCGCCGACCGGCGGCGGCGCCCCGAGCGGCGCACTGGCCGCGGCCATCGACGCCGCCTTCGGCAGCTTCGATGCCTTCAAGGAGAAGTTCTCCACCTCGGCCGCCACGAACTTCGGCTCCGGCTGGACATGGCTGGTCAAGGGCGCCGACGGCAAGCTCGCCATCGTCAACACCTCCAACGCCGGCTGCCCGATCACTGACGGCATCACGCCGGTGCTGACCTGCGACGTCTGGGAGCACGCCTACTACATCGATTACCGCAATGCGCGGCCGAAGTATGTCGAGGCCTTCTGGAACCTGGTCAACTGGGACTTCGCAGCCGCCAACTTCGGCTGAGCTCCCTGCAACACGGTGTAAAAAAAGCGGCCTTCGGGCCGCTTTTTTCATCTACCCTTCACCTCTGCGTCCGACCATGATCCGCATATCCACCATACAGGAGAACCCATGAAACTGTTCACCGACCACCGGCTGACCATTGCCGCCGGCTTCGTGCTCGCCGCCATCCTGATCGGCGCCGGCATCGCCAGGAGCGGCACCGTGCCGGATGTTTACGACCTGGCCCGCTGGGGCCATTTCCTGGCCGGCATCACCTGGGTCGGACTGCTGTACTATTTCAACTTCGTGCAGGTGCCCTCGCTCGCCGCCGTGTCGGCCGGGACCAAGGCCGAGCTGTTCCAGGAAGGCGGCATCGTGCGCCGGGCGCTGTGGTGGTTCCGCTGGGCGGCGATGTTCACGCTGATCTTCGGCGGCATCCTGTACATGCACCTTGCCAAGACCGGTGCCGAAGGCGTGGACATCCGCATCGGAGCGACGCTCGCCATCATCATGTGGTTCAACGTCTGGTTCATCATCTGGCCGGCGCAGAAGCGGGTGATCGGCATCGTCGAGGCCGACGCCGGGGCGAAGGCCGCCGCCGGGC
>Ga0307440_1000260_pt1 | contig 25538 bp, 29 predicted proteins | sample SalMarWE160410MG_FD_202150 | JGI IMG/M metagenome (GOLD analysis project Ga0307440, IMG submission 202150) | Salt marsh sediment microbial communities from the Plum Island Ecosystem LTER, Massachusetts, United States - WE1604-10 | ecosystem: Environmental > Aquatic > Marine > Intertidal zone >...
ATGTTTTTCGGTTCGGCAATAAGTTTGGCATCTTCAAAAAGCGGCCCAATGATCCTGGAAAGATCCGTCCATTCCATGTGATATTTCATCATACCGGAATCAATCTTCGCCAGATCAAGATATTGCCGGCTGAAACTCGCCAGTTTATTGATTCCCCGGCGAATCGAGTCGAGCATCTGGAGCTGTTCGGAACTGAGCTGAGGGGCACATTGACTTTTGAGGATGTCATGTGCAGAAAGCATCACCTGTAAGGGGGTTTGGAGCTCATGGGAAATCTGCTGAATCATGTGCGTCCTCAATTCGTTTATATCCTTAATTTTACAACTCATATCATTAACCGCATCAACAAGCAATGCAATTTCATCATTGGAAGAGACCTGGACCGGCTCAAATTTACCCCTTGCAATCTGCTGGGTTCCTTTTATCAGACCGTCAATGGGCTTGGTGATGGTTCGGGTAATAATGAATGCTGCGGAAACAGCCACAAGAACGGTTCCGATGATCAGCAGCAGCGCTATTTTAGTGGAACGGGTTGTGGTCGCCTTCATCCTGGACATGGCATTTTCAATGGATCCCCGATTGATGTTGATAAGATGATCAAGGGACCTGTTCAACGTCTCCACGGCATCTACATTCAGATGGATCGGCTCCGAGGTCCTATCCGACATTTGAAAGTCTTTCACATTCAGTATACCGGTCAGAAATTTGTTATGGGTTCGGCGCATGTTTCTGATAAGGGAACGCCCGGTCTTATCCGATTGCGCACGAAGCAACAAGTCTAAATAATGGTCAAATCGCCGGCTGCTGGAATAAAACAAGGAAAAATAAGTCTCATCATGGGAAATCAGGTATTTTTGAATATCTTCGGCCTCATCGTGAAGAATATCCTGCAGTTGTTTGGCCAGGTCCACTGATTCGACATTGTCCGTAAGGGTCATTTTGGCTGAATTGGAAACCGAACTCAATTCGAAAAGGATATAGGTGCTGGCGATGATCATGATAACGATAATGGCGCCGAAACCAAGCATCATTTTTTTATAAATCGTCAGCTTCATCAAGTTTGATCTCCAAAAATCTTGAATTAAATACCGGCTGACCATCCAAGGTCATACGGCAAAGGGTTCATTATTTTTTCACCGGATTACGACCTCAGATAAAAGGCCAAATCCCTTTCAGATAATTTCGGCCCGAAAAACTCTGCGCCGATATTATGTCCCTTTATCCACATGACCTTTGCCGATCTTTGGATTTCGGTCCGCCCGGAGTTGTCCAGCTTGAATTTCAGTATCATGATATTATTCGTCGTCATACGATGCGGTTTTAAAGTTTCAAACTGAACGCCGCCCAGGGAAAGATTATCAATGATGATCTCTCCGCCTTCGCCGCTTTCCTGAACCCGATACTCACCGGGAAGCCTGACATTCTTGCGGTAATATTTTCGAAACTCGATGGTAAATTTGAAAACCTCACCGCATTTGCATTTGGCTTTCAGTTTCTTTGACGTACTTTTGTATTTCTTTGTGTCTATTTGTTTTGCAAAGCCGCATTTGGGACAAACGACAGTCGACTGATCCGCATCATCTACATAAAATTTGGCCATTCATTTTTCCTAGATTCTGATTTATCAACTACGGCGCCGTATCTAAAAATTTGGGACCTAAAAAACATATAAAACAATATTAAATCGATCCGCTGCCTGAGTTGACTTTGATACATTTGTATATATACTTAACCCATAATGTCACCGTGTATCAAGTCTTTTTCAGCAAAGTCGAAATCCGGTCGGTCCATAAATATGGCCTCTGAATCTTTGATCGAGTTCAAAAAGTTTTTTAGAAAAGGATACGCAACTTCATCATTAAACGTAGTTTTTCTCATCATTGGGAAATACGATCTGCTTTTTCAACAAGACCGAGAATTTGCCACATAGAAAAACAACATGAGAGTGCTGAAAATTGTAAAAAGACTTTTAAAGACCAAGACCAAAAACTCGAACCCTTCCATTTTATCCATCCCCGAGCAAATCGAATTATGGCGCAAAGCCGTTCGAAAGATGAAATGGACCATTCAAGAAGAAGAATTCCATCGAATTGAAGCACCGCCCCGGATCACGGACAAAGACCGTCTCGACGGGTATGTCGATATTGTTCTCTCATATGGATTCGGTGATAACGGCAAAGGCCATGCCGACTCGATCCTCTCCGGGAAGATGTCGTGGGAATATGCCTTGAGATACAGAAGAGGTAAAACATGGCAGTGCGAACATATTCATTTTGACAGCCCTGAGTATTTCCGGATGCGCCCGGACGCACCTCTCAGGCCTAAAGGATTTTACTTTTCAAAGATCCAGACCGGCCAAAGATATCAAAATTTAACCGTGTCCCAGGTGTTAACGAGACTCGATAAAGATACCTTTTTCGGCCCGGAAGGGATACAATTCTTGACCGTCACTCACCCCCATTTTCAGGACCTGATGAATGAAAAAAAAATTCCCTTCATGGCCATCGGCGATTACGATGTATCGCCCCATGGGTTCAGTGACTTTTTTGATACATTGCAAATGTTCTGCAGCCAGGATATATTGGGACTGGGCATCGGGAATGTCGATCGTCACTACCCGCTGTTTGGAATTCCCACGCTTCGATTCTCACATAATTAATACTCGCCGTTGACATCGGACATTTTGTATCTATCTTAATAGTAATATTTCCAATGGGTTCATGATTAAATCAACGTTTAAGAAAGGAGGGAGGGTATGGACAAACCGCTATCGGAAGTCATTGATTTGGCGATTCAAAGAGAAGAGGAAGCCTACGACTTTTACATGGATATCATCAGTAAACTGGCGGATTCGAGCATTAAAGATACCATTGAATTCATTGCCAACGAAGAAAAGAAACACAAGGCATTTCTGGTAAATTATCGCAAAGGGGATTACGGCCCGGATGCATTGAGAATGACCGATGTTGTGGACTACAAAATATCGCAATATCTTGAAGAACCCGAAATCACCAAAGAAACGAAAAGAGAAGATATCTATCTGATCGCTTCTCACAGGGAACTCAGATCGCATCAATTTTACACGAAAATGGCCAATATGCACGAGGCGACCAATATCAAGGACATGCTGCTGAAAATGGCCAATGAAGAGTTGAAACATAAAGAAAAGATGGAGTATCTCTATGCCAACACGGCTTTTCCCCAGACCGCCGGCGGATGATGCGCCATTAAACTGAACGTCCTTTACAAATAGGGTTGAAAATACGTCAAAGGAGGACAAAATGAAAGAAAAACGAAGCTTACATCTCAGGGTTCAGGAAATGTGTGACTGTTATGCCACCGGCGATCCTTTGAAAGAGATGTCCATTGTTCAAAACGAAGCGGATAAAGACGAAGCCGCTGTCAAATGGCTGGCTCTTGCGGCCCTTCACGGCGTCAACAATAATGCCGAAGAAATCACCATCACCCGTAATCCGAACGGGCAGGTTCGCGTGGTCGCTGAATACCGTAAAACCGAGTTGCCGTCTCCGGGACAGGATGTGGGCCAGAAGATCGTGGATACGGTTCGAGAAATCACCCATATCGAAGCGGACAAAGGGAAGATACCCCTGGCATTGGGTATACGGAACGACAGTATAGCGCTCAATATCAAATTCAAGGCAAAAAAGGATAAGGAAGAAATTACCATCAAATTTCCGGGATAACCCGCTGATACATTTTTTTCCATTTTATGATCAGATGATGAGGGATCGTTTTTTTAAGCGATCCCTTAGTTTATCATCCCACCCGGCGAAAGCATCCCTCATAGTGATATTTCATATTGACAACTACGACAATGTCGTATATTATCTTGCCATATAAATATCGCTACTATATTATTTTATGAATCTTTCAACCAGAAATATATGTGTCACCATTTTAGCTTCAGTGCTCGGCATTTATTTACTTATGCCCAGGGCATATGCTGCCGGGCATTGTGTAGGTCCCATGTGTTTGCAATGCAGCGAAAGGATATTTTCGGTCAATGCAGCGGCAAGCGAGGTTGGTTTGGATAATCATTTGTGCGATATTTCATTTGGGAATTCTCCCTGTGACCTGAAAAGCACTTCGAACCCAAATGCAGCCGCCGTTATCACGTTGTCAACAAACATGTATCGACAGTTAATCGGCCATTTATCCGGATTTGCCGGTTACTATCCCCTGTTGTTTCAGAATCCCGGCGGAAACGACAAGACAGCACGAATCCATATCGCTATAGATACCATTCCCATATATCTTCAAAACCTTTCTCTCCTTCGTTGATCTTCAAATCAAAATTGATGCACAACCCAGTGATGCACGGTTCAGGTTCCAATATCGGGACACGTGTATGCGTAAAAGCAAACATTGCAGCATTTTTGTGCGCTGTTCAATGATGATGTGTGCTAATTTTACTCAACCGGCACCCACACGTGGGTAATAAAGTTACACCGGTAAGTTGTTGATGGAAGGAACTTCATCGAAAATCGAGTAATAAGTCCCGGCAGACCCGTATTTAGATCAAATAATCGTTGATTTTGTTTAAATGGCACAACTATTGCTCTAACCATGAAACAAAAAGAAAACATGAAAAACTTGGAGGTGTAGAGATGAAGCTGTTTCTTAAAATATTTTTCGCCGGAATTCTAGTTCTGACACTAATAGGGGTCGGTCATATGTTTATCACCGGACCTCGTCATGCGAGCGCCTGTGGGTGGAACTCCGGCTCGGCAGGTGGCGGAGATTATGTTCCTCAGCGACGTGGTTCAGCGGGTCCGATCGCCCGGAAATCTTTTTTAACAAAAGAACAAGCCGCCGACCTGGCGAACAACCATGTAAGAAGATTGAACCCGAATTTGAAGGTTGGGCAGATTAACGATGCCGGCAGCTTTTATGAGATCCAAATTATCAACAGCAGCAATGATGTTGTTCAGCGTTTGGGTGTTGACAAACAAACCGGCCGTCTGATTCTCATAAATTGATCTTCTTTTAAAATACATAAAACCAAGATAATTTCCGAGCGGTTTATTGTATTTTTGATAGTGTCTGGAGTTATTCATGCGAATTAACCATAATAAACTGGATATGCTATTCTTCTCTCTGTTGATTCTGGTTATGATCGGGTTGCCTTTTGCCATTCGATCCTATAATAAATATATCTGGAAAGATAAAATACCGCCGAATGCCAAAGTATTTACGTTAACCGGCAACGCTCGATACGGCTGGATTTTGGGAGAAGTGAGGGCAGCGGATATCATATCCTTGTGGCATCGGGATAATGCGATTAAAAAACCGGTCATAACGGTTAAAAAAGGAGATGTCGTTGTCTTGAAATTGAGAAGCAGTGATGTCGTTCACGGCTTCAGCCTTAAAGACGAGGGCATCTTTGTATCAGACGGTATCCATCCGGGCAAAACCATTCTGGTATCGTTTACGGCGAACAAAGCCGGCATCTTTACTTTCTCGTGCAACGCCATTTGCGGCAAGAATCATCAAAATATGCAAGGAACGCTAATCGTCAAAGCCTAAACCGATAACTATGAAGAAATATGCTTTCGCGGGAATATTGCTGCTGCTGTTTTTATTTGCATATCATTTTGAAAAAAACAGTCTCGCCAACACAACGCAGATAAAAGATATAAATAAAACGACGACACAAGGGCGCGTCACGTCTGTTTACGGACCGGTGCAAAATGCCAGGGTCAGAATCCCGGGAGATGAAAAATACACGCTGACGGATAAAAAGGGACGATATTTGCTTCAGCCGACCCATGTCCATTTTCAGGGGGTTAAAATAACCGCGGGCAAGGAAGGCTGGTTTAATAATGCCCAATACGCCGGTCCATTGGGCAGGGTGCAGGACATTTATCTGAACCCGATTTACCTCAATGACAATCCGGATTACCGGTTTATTTCACCCCTTGTCTGTTCCAGATGCCATACGAAGCTCACCCGTTACTGGGATCAGTCGAAAATGGCACATACGACGTCCAACCCTAAGGTTCTGGATATGTTTTATGGAACAGATGCGTTTCAACACGATAACGTCAAGCCCGGATACCGCCTCGACAACCCAAACGGCAACGGCGATTGTGCGGTTTGCCATGCCCCGTCGGCCGCTGTTTCCAGTCCATGGTCTCAGGATTTGAGAAGTGTTCTTCAATCGCCTCGGACAGAATGGGACGGCATCAGCTGCGATTATTGCCATAAGATTCAAAAGGTGTTTCCGGATAAGACCAAAGCCAGCCGGATGGCGCCGATTTTTGAAAGACAGTCTTCTCCTATCGGAAATTCAATCCTTGTTTTTGGTCCGTATGACGACGTAGTGGTCCCTCCCATGGCGGCATCCTATGCCGCTGTATTTAACAAAGGTCAATTTTGTGCGACGTGCCACGGCCATTTCAAACCGTTGGGAAGCGGAAAGACATGGGATCACTCAAAGATATATTCTCCTTCGGAATGGAAGGGATTCGGGTTGAACGGCGACACGACTTTGCCGATCCAAACCACCTATCAGGAATGGAAACACTGGCAGGATCAGCTCTCCCGGAACGATCCCAACAAAGGCAAAAAGTGTCAGGATTGCCATATGAGCTGGCGAAAAGATATGCTCCCGTATGATAATTATATTGTCGACGGCGGCGCCCGGCGGATGTGGGGAACTTACCGGTCGCCTGAGGATATCCACCCCCATCAGTTTGACGGCGGCACCAAAATTCAGCTCAAAACCGCCGTTTCGATGGAAATTGAAGGCAAGATAACCGGCAAAAAAGTCGACATCAATGTGTACATTACCAATACGAACGGGGGGCACTGGGTTCCTACCGGAGAAACCATGAGAAGTATCATGATGGTGTTAAAGGTTGTGGATTCAAACGGCAACCCCTTGAAAATGGTAAAAGGAGAACGTCTCCCGGAATGGACCGGAAAAGGAGAGGTAGAGGCCGGCAACTATGCAGGCCTGCCAGGCTCGGTGTTTGCCAGAGTTTTAGAGGACGACAAAGGCCATCTGAATGTGCCGTTTTGGCGCGCCACATCGATTGCATCGGACACCCGTATCCGGCCGAAAAGCACGGTGACGCTGCGCTATGAATTTCTCCTCGAGAACCCGGAAGACGAACCCTCCGCCGAAGCCAGATTGATATACCGTCCGGTGATACGGCCCTGGGTAAAAAACAAGCATTGGCTTGCAGAAGACATTTTAATTACCAGCCGTGTCTGGTAGGTCCGGTAACATTGAAGATCGAAGGACTAAAGGAGGAAAACAGATTGAGAAGGTATTCGTATATCGTATTTTCACTGGTCTTTGTTCTGACCATTTATCTTCCGGGCCAGGCTTTGGCCGGAAAAATTACCGGTATCGTAAAAGTGAACGGGCTGCGTTCACCGGCCGATATTCTGGTTTATGTGGTAAAAGCCCCTGCGGTTCATGAAGATCTTTCCAAAACGAAATTCGTCATGGACCAGCAAAACCTGACATTTATCCCCCATATTCTTCCGATCCCGGTGGGGGCGACGGTTGATTTTCCCAATAACGACAAAGTCAATCATAATATTTTTTCTTTATCCCGAACCAAAAAATTCAATCTCGGCAGTTATAAGCCCGGAGAAAGCAAAAGCGTTCGCTTTGACAAACCCGGAATTGTCGAGCTTCGCTGCGACGTTCACGCAGAAATGGCGGCTTACATCATGGTCTTGAAAAACTCTTATTTTACCGTGACCGACGATCAGGGTCGGTTTGAAATTCCGGATTTAAAATATCTTGAACAACACCATATCAAAGGAATAAAGGCTCTTTCTCCCGGAAAATATGTTTTAAAAATCTGGCACGAGAAACTGAAACCACAAAAGCAAATCGTAACCATACCCGAAAAAGGAGATATTTCAATTGAAATAACCGCTGTCAGAGGCACTCCGGGTGTATTATACAAGTAGACGATGATACAAGAGATTCCCATAACAATGGCATTCGGCGCAGGATTGATTTCATTTTTATCCCCTTGCGTTCTTCCGTTAATCCCGGGATATATTTCTTTTATATCCGGTGTTTCGCTGCAGGAAATGCAAGATGGTTCTCACGCCGATGGGTTGCTGAACAGCCAAAAACTTACCGTTATTCTCAACGCCATATTTTTTATCATCGGATTTTCGGTGATCTTCATCCTTTTGGGTGCTTCTGCAACATGGATCGGGACGTTGCTGTCAACCCGGATTTCTTTTCTGACGAAAGCCGCCGGACTGGTAATCATTTTATTCGGACTGTTTAAATTAGGGCTCTTTCGTCCCCTCGTTTTCTTCAAAGAAGTCCGGTTCAATGTTGAAAGAAAAAAGGTCGGATTCATATGGGCTCTGATCATCGGCGCATCATTTGCTTTTGGCTGGACGCCGTGCATCGGTCCGATTCTGACCGGCATTCTCGTTTTTGCCGGTACCCTGGATCATGTTCATCAAGGGGTTCTTCTTCTTTCGGTGTATTCACTTGGCTTGGGAATTCCGTTTCTCTTAACATCGCTGGGTGTAAATCAATTCTTTAAATTTTTTGACCGGATAAAGCGGCACCTCGGGCTATTGGAGAAAATCGCCGGCGGCATCATGGTAATTATCGGACTTTTGATTTTTTTCAACAAGCTGATTGTCATTCCCGGCTATTTGCCGTTTCTCAATAAATTCGCATTATGAGGTCATATACGACAAAAAATGAAATTTCATAACACATCCGTTATGACGCGGGCCGTATTACCGGTTTGCCTGTTTCTTATATCTTCCGTCGCCATGAACATTTCTGCGAATGCCGGCCGGAAGATGGCCGCACCCGCACCGGATCCGACGACCCAAAGATTGTTTCGAGACATGGGGATCATTAACATCCCCCATATTGCGCCGCCTATAGATTTTCAACTGAAGGACTTGAGCGGCAACACCGTTCGTCTTTCTGATTTTAAAGGCAAAATTGTGTTTCTAAATTTCTGGACAACATGGTGTCCGGAATGTCGTTATGAAATGCCATTGATGCAAAAGTTATATACACATTTCAAAGACAGGGATTTTGCCATGGTTGCCATCAATATGAACGAGCCGGCCGCCATCGTAGAAAAGTACTTCAGAGTTCATAAATTAACCTTTATGACACTTTTGGATTCAATTAATGAGTTAGGTGGCCCGTTCGGGATACGCGGCATCCCGACAACCTTCATTATCGACAGAGACGGCGGAATCATCGGCAGAGCCTTGGGCAGTCGCCGATGGGACAGTAAAAATTCGATAACGCTGTTCGAGCATCTTATAAACAGCGTTGAAAATAATACAAACACCCGTGAAAATGAGCAGAACAAAAACATATCTTATCATTTTATTAAGCCTGATATTGGCACTGGCGATTCCATTGCTGGTGCAATTTATTCCGAATAAACCCCATATCCGCACCATTTCTCTCAAGGCTAAAAAATACGGCTACACCCCGGGTAGAATTGTTGTCGATAAGGGAGACACGGTTATTTTAAAACCGACTTCCCTCGATGTTACCCATGGATTTCTTCTGGATGGATATCCCGTCGATGCGATTTTGAAACAGCAGGGTGTAACGCTGTTAAAATACCAATGGAAAGATGATGACAACATCATCCATACGGATTGGGACAAGGTTAAAGAGATCAAATTCAAGGCGGATAAAGCCGGCAGATTCACATTCCGGTGCACGCAAACCTGCGGGAATCTGCATCCCTTCATGACCGGCGAACTAATTGTAAGGCCCAATTTCATTTATCATCTTATGGTTTCCTTATCCATATGGATCGTGCTCAGCACCTTGTTCTTGTATCGGGTCAATCCGGGGATTCGATCCGCCCGCTTTAAACGAATCAACCTGCTGGAGCGTTTGCCGGGGCTTAAATGGCTGGTTCACCGCCGCAGTTTTCAATTTTTGATTCTGTTTCCCGGTTTCATCCTCTTTTATTTGTTTATTTTAAGCAGCCTTTGGGGCAGCCCTGTGGGAAATCGAAACATTGCCATCATTTTTGTATGGATTTTGTGGTGGTTTGCGCTAAAGGCCGTTTTCGTTCCCCTGGGCGGCAGGATATGGTGCATGATGTGTCCGTTGCCCGCACCCGCGGAATGGATCAGCCGAAAACGTCTGACCGCTGTCCGATATATTCAAAAACCGTTTAAAGGGTTGCACCACCGATTCATCGGCCTTCAAAAAGACTGGCCGAAGATGATGCAAAATATGTGGCTTCAGAATTTTATTTTCCTTTTAATGATTTCATTTGGCATTATTTTGATCACCCGCCCTTTCGCCACATCCATACTGTTTTTGGCGATCCTTGCGACCACCATTGTCCTTGCCTTTATCTTTCGACGGAGAGTATTTTGCCTGTATTTATGCCCGGTGGGCGGTTTTCTGGGGAATTATGCCATGGCGTCCATGACGGAAATCCGCGCGATTGATCCTGATGTTTGCAGAAAGCATAAAGAAAAATGCTGCTATGCCGGGGCTTCGGGAGGCTGGGCCTGCCCCTGGAAGCAGTATATCGGGAATATGGATCGCAACAATCACTGCGGATTTTGCATGGAATGTTTGAAAAGCTGTCCTAAAGATAATATCGGTATTTTTTTAAGACCTTTCGGTTCGGATCACAATTTAAAGGGCTATGACGAAATGATCAATGTCATGATCATGCTGGTGGTGGCCATTGCCTTCAGCATCACCATGCTGGGTCCCTGGGGATTTATCAAATCGGCGGCCAACGTCACCGAGAGCCGGCAGATCATTCCGTTCTTAATATACATTGCGCTGATTTGGCTATCCGCCCTGGTGATCTTTCCCGGGCTGTTTTCCCTATCCGCGAGATTCTCCAACCGCCTGATCGGGAAACCGGCAAGCCACCGCTTGATGACCCTTCGGCTTTCATATATACTGATCCCCGTTGGCATCTTTTCCTGGATTGCCTTCAGCCTGCCGTCGGTCATGGTGAACTACAGTTATATTCTTTCGGTGCTGTCCGATCCTTTGGGGCTGGGATGGAATATCTTCGGAACCGCAAATTACCCGTTCAGCCCCTTTCATCCCGAGTGGATCCCCATGATCCAGGGAGGCCTTTTGCTGATCGGGCTGTATTTGGGCTTAAGTCGGGGATTCCATGCAATGAAGCATATCCTAAACGATCCTGTTAAACGCGTAAGAGCGATGATCTTTCCGTCTTTTTTTACGCTGTTTGTCATCAATATTCTGCTCAAGCTTTATGCGGGATGATACCCGCGGTAAGATGGCCGCGGCAGAGCACTTCATTTTTTAATCTCACACGCATCTCCGCATTGGGTCAACCAGGGCCGACGCTCCCACTGCAACGTCGTATGATCGATACCGAAGCGGTCATGGAGCGTTTTGCTGGCGATTCCGATGAGCGCATCGTCATCTTCGGTGTCCGGTTTGACAAGATGCGCTGTCAGGGCGGTTTCTTTGGTACTCATGGCCCAGATGTGCATATCGTGAACCCCGAAAACACCGGGAAGGCTGGAAAGATAGGCTCTTACAGCCTCCGGATCGATATTTTTCGGAACGGCGTCCATGGCCATGTTAAAGGCATCGCGAAGCAATCCCCAGGTTCCGAACAGAATAATAACGGTAATAACGAGGCTGACCGCCGGATCGATCCATGGCTTGCCGGTCAAAAGAATCGCAACACCGGCGACAACCACACCCGCCGACACGCCGGCATCTGCGGCCATATGCAAAAAAGCGCCTCGAATATTCAGATCGCTTTTGCGGCCGGATAAAAACAAAAGCGCTGTAGCGGTATTGATGACCACGCCGACCAGGGCGACATAGATGATGGTTTTACCGGCCACGGAAACAGGGGCGCTAAAACGCAAAATCGCGTCCCAGGCAATGCCGCCAAGAACAAACAGCAGAATAACGGCGTTGATCAGTGCGGCCAGAACAGAGGATTTTCGCCATCCATAGGTGCGGCGCTCCGTGGGCTTTCGCTGCACCAGATAATTGGCCCCCCAAGCCAGAAACAACCCTAAAACGTCGCTTAAGTTATGCCCGGCATCCGCCAAAAGTGCCAGCGATCCGGACATGATGCCGAAAACAGCTTCGACGACGACAAATCCTATATTGAGCGCCACGCCAAAGGCAAAGGCGCGATTGTAATTGGCGGGCCCGTGGTGATGGTGATGTTCCATAGAAATAGACTTTTTTACCGTAGATTGAAACGGCACGATTCGTGGCGCTTTTTAAGATTTTTATCACGATAGGCGGATGGTATCAAGGACCTTATGACACGTGAAAGACATAAAATATTTATTCCTTGAGTCGGGCGATGCCCAACAGCCCGGCGTGCGCCGATGCATTCCGAGGGTCCAGCGTCAGGGTATGCTGGAACGCGTTTTTAGCCCTCCGGTACTGCTTCAGATAAAAAAAGCTCCATCCCATCCCGTTAAATACGGTCGGATAGATCGGTTTGGGATGATACCTTTTGAGTTTGGCGAATATCTCGATGGCTTTTTTATAATGCCCTGTTTTAAAATAGCTCCACCCCAGATTGTCCAGTGCATGGCTTCCCCAGGAAAAGGTCTCTTCGCTTTTCGGAAGTCGTTCCATGTTCGCCGTGTAGATACTTATAGCATCTGTGTAATGTCCTTTGAGATATGCCACGGCACCTTGGGCCACTTTGGCGCGCACATTTTTCGGGTTTAGCCGATAGGCTTTGATAAAGGCCGAATCCGCATCATCCAACCGGTTCAGATAAAGAAGGGCCACCCCTTTTCCGGTGAGAACTTGATCTTTCGGACAATCGCTTTTTCCCAACAAATCACTGATTGTCAACATTGTGTTAAACGATTCAAGGGCCTGCTGAAGGCGGTTCAGATAAATATCGCTCCATGCTTTCATCAAACGGGCATCACAATCGTTCGGCATGAAATGAAGATAGTCTGTGAGGTGTTTATAGGCCCTTTGGTAATCCCCTTTTTTAAAATAGGCCGCTGCGAAATCCTTTGACAGGGTTTTCATGGATTCGGTTTGACGAACGATTCCAAGGATGTCTTCGGTATCCGCATAATAAGGGTCGAGTTGAATCAATTCTTGGAGGTACCTGCGGGACTCGGCGATATTTTTTAGGCTGAAGTCCGTTAAAGCCAGCCCGTACAGCAATGGCCTGCGGTCCTTTGCCGTTTTCAGCCCCTGAAGAAATGTAATGCGGGCTTCGGTATCATCGCCTGCAAGCTTCAGGCTCCAGCCCAGCTTTATCGCCGTCGCCGCATCTTTTCCTTCGGCCCAAACCTTTCGATAATAGGTGGAAGCTGTTTCGTATTTTTTCTGCAAATAGTAAACATCACCCAGGGCCGTCCAAATCGGATCGTGTCCGATGAAATCGTTTCTGTATTCGAGGGCTTTTAACAGCATCTTTTTGGAATGAGAATAACGGTGTTGCGACAGCGCGATGAGCCCCAGCCCATAATATCCATCGGACAGAATCGATAGAATATATTTTTGATCTGCCGGGTCATAATTTATCCAGTATTGACTGTTTACATGATGATTCGCCCACTGGAGCTGCTTTTGAAACCACTTTTCTGAAGCCCCCAACCGGTTGCGGCGGTAATCCAGCCAGGCAAATCCCTGAAGCGCGCCGATATCGTTGTTATCTTCTTTGTATATGCCGTCAAATACCTGGTCAGCCTTTTGCAGTTCACCTTGCTTTAGATAGATCCACCCTAAAAGAGACCGGTATTTTCTGCTCGAAGGAAATTCTCTTTCGGCAGCCGAAATATGGCGATATGCTTCATTATATTGTTCGGCTCTAAACGATTTCAGCGCCTTGTCGAATTCTCCTTCTGCATGAAAAAGTGTACACCCCTGGATAAAAATCACCGATATTATCATTGTCGTTAAAACGGCTTTTATTTTTATGCTGTCCAAAATCAGCATGATAACATCCTATTTTCCGTTTTCGATGAGTTCCATCCCATGTTGAGCACTGGTATTATTTTTACGCACCATCAATACCTCCCTAAAAACCGCGGCGGCTTTTCTTTTTTGGCCCATGCGAAAATACGTCCACCCCAGGCCGAGTTTCATGTCAATATCAGCCGGGTATCCCGAAATGACCTTTCGATACTGTTTTTCGGCTTCTCCGTACCGGCCCTGGGAAAACAGGACGAAAGCCAACCGGCTGCTTGCCAGGTAATTATTCGCATCAACTTTTAAAACTTGCCGCGCAACGGCACCCGCTTCCTTCCAGTTTTTAGATGCCATCAGCGGCAGTGTCAGGCCGAGTTTGGGCTCAATCGCTCCCGGTTCAAGGGAAACGGCCTTCCGGTAATAGTCGACCGAATGGCGATAATCGCCTTTTAAATAACTCAGCCACCCGGCCCTGAGCATAGCGGTATAATTGCGATGATCGATCCTGAGTATTCCAAGGACACTGTTGAGAGCCTCCGTATAGTTTCCCCGGCTTTCATGGGTAAAAGATGATTCAAAATAATCGGGGATTTTAGCCGTTTCATCGGCCAAAACCCCGGCAGGAAGGGTCATCAGAATCAAAACCACGGTAACAAGCACCACTTTTTTATGCGTCATTTCGACCTCCATAAATGGTTTGGTTCGTTTTGAGCGTTTTGAGCTTTGAGAACGTTAAGAATAATATCTTCATTGGGTTCGTTAGGGGACTTAACCCCGTCCCCGACTTCCCTGACCATCTAAATCATCTGAACAGTTTAAACCATCCCAATGATCTAAACCATCTAAACCATCTAAACGGTCCAAACGAACTAAACCTGTTTAAGTTCACACAACCGTTCCTCGCCGCTGACCACTTTGAGAGACTGCAAACCTTCATACGGTTTAAAAAATGAAACCGCAGTGATGTCTCGATGCTTGCGGGACGCCAGCAATCCTTTGAATTCCAATTCAGTTTGAATGGAAATCCACCGGTCGGATTCTCTGAACATCGAAGATGACGAGAGTTTTGCTGCCGAAAACACCGGCTCTAAAAGATCGAATAGAAGCCGCGAGGGCCCGAACAGCATTAATTCTCCCGGCAGTTCATCCTTCCATCGAACCTTTTCAAAAGTCATGGGAAGACGCGGCAATCCAATGAAAAGCCAGTACAAGCCGGTATTGCGTGGCCCCTCATAGTCTAAAAACAGGAGTACTTTTTTATTCACAAAAAACCGGATGCGGGCTTTTTGCTTTCGGCAAACAATATAGCGGTAGCCTTCAAAATCGATGTCGGTTTCCCATATTTCATGCCATTTTTTTGTGCCGTCGGCGATGTTAAAGCGCCATGAACGTCCCATGGGAAAGGATGCGGTATCGAAAACACTGTTTTCGGTTGTCAGCGGCACGATCCGATCGCCTTGATCCGGACAACCGTGAGTATGATAAATGTTTTCTTTGCCTTGAACGCTTAAATAGTGCATCAATTCGCATCTGACGGTGGGAGCCCCGATATCGGCACTGAGCTGTGCCTGAAAGTGAAGATGGGGTACCGGCGATCTGCCGCTGTTACCAACGTTTGCGATGATTTGCCCGCGCCGAACGACCTCTCCTTCGTTAACCTTGATCGTTCCTTTCTTCAGATGACACAACGCCGAATAATATTTTCCGTAGTGCCAGATAATAATCACATTTCCCCAGTTGTTCCGGACATTCACCTGACCGATTGGATTATCTTCGATATGCCCGACCACCGTAGCAATTTTCCCGTCTGCCGGTGCATAAACCGGTTTATTGTATGCAAAGAAATCTTCCGGGGCAGCACCGCTGTTCTGATACGCTTTGCCTTCAGTGTCTATAATTTCAAAATCCCACGCATGGGCCCAAAGGTCCTTGTGGGTATGCTCGCCGTTTATTCCTTGCGTAATGGTCCATTGTCCGCTAACCGGGAGATCGAACATCGGGTATTCACCGGTTATAAACCTGGCAACGGCATTTTTATGACGTTTCAGATTTTTTTCCGGTGTGCGCTCGGGGATTCCAATCGTCTTGAAACGGGATTCAGGACCTCTCTGTTTGAGGCCATACATGATGATGCCGGTACTGAAAACAAAAGGAAATGCAAGTCCGGGAAGACCGAAAGGATCCAGCCAAAGGGCTGAAGCGACGGCAATTACCGCGCATACCGCACTTCCGATGACAGCCAAAAAAAATGAATCCGGTCCGGGGACCGTCCAGATGCCGCCCACTGCAATGGCGGTCAGGGCAAAATTAAATCCGACATACCCTGTGGTCAGTTCCGCCATATTACCGCCGAGCAGCATGTAAACAACGTATCCGGAAACAAAGCCGGTAAATGCCAAAATAAACGCCTGGCGGGAAAAGACCAGAACGCCCACGGCAACCAGAATACCGGCCGGGGTATTGAGCAGAAAAAAAGCCGCGCCCAGGGACCGAAAAAAAAGATCGATAAACGAGGGTAAAACGCCTGAAAGATACGTGACGTCAAAGGGTTTCAGCGTATAAAGCAATCCCTGAAATTTTCTCGCCGCTGCCAGAACCACCCATGTGGTCAACACAAAGGGGATGCTCAGAACCGGAACAAAGAGGTAGTTTTCGAAAACCGATCTCAGCGAAGCCGCAACCAAGACCCCAAGGGCCGTGATGATCAACAGCAGGATGAAAAATGAAATGGTTGCGCTATATGTCATCCCGAGCGCAAGACCGGTCAGCAAACCGTTATATGCAAAATACCCCTGTCGGATCCAAGCATCACGGAAGCTGAACAAACGCGCCCAGAAGTTTGACAGTAAAAGCGCCGTCAATCCTACAGCCCCCTGGACAGGTACCGTAAACGTTGCGGCAATAAAGAATAGACCGACATACCAATGCGCCGAAAAAAAAATCTGCCCGTAGCCTGAAAGCGTTGACGTTATCAGATTCGGCGTCAGCCGCCCGGCGGTACTTTTTTCTCCTCCATTGGATGCCGTCAACGTTTGTCCGTCTTGTTGGATGATTTCACCGCGCATTCATCAACCGCTCCGGAACATGTTCGGGGTTTTTGACCCTATCAAGACTTTCCGCCTCCCGAATAACGTCCACTGACTGGTTTTCACCGACAAGTACCACCGCCGGCCGCATTCTGATAAATTGCATCCACTGGGTGACATTATAGGCGCCGACCGGGTGAATCACCAACGCATCCCCGCTGTCCATCACCGGCAAGTTGACGGCGGAACGAATTACATCGATGTTCATGCAGAGCGGTCCGCAAATCACCGTTTCTTCCATCATGCCCTGCTTTTCTTCCGCCGGCATAACGTCATGTTTGTACCACGCAGATGTAAACAACAGGTTCACGCCGGCATCCACGATCATCGTACGGGATCCGTTGGGAAGTCGCTTGTTGCCGATAACGGTGGTTAAAAGGTAACCGGCTTCGTCAATCAGCGCCCTTCCGGTTTCGAGAATGAGTATTGGAAGCTCGTCCGGCCCAAAACTGTGTTCAAGAAGTCCCGATGTAACGGCATCGGCATAATCATCAATGGTCGGATTGGCTTCTCTTCCGGGTGCATACTGAGCATGCAGTGTATTTTTGGAAGCAAATCCACCGCCCACATCAATATACTCCATGATAAATCCAAAATCTTTATTCAATGTCGCTGCAAATGCGGCCAGTTTGGATGCCTCGGTTCGGTATGCAGCCGGTTCGGTAACAAAGGTGCCGATATGGGAGTGAAGACCTTTGAGCCTTAGTTTTCCGCCGGCCTGAATCCTTCTGACCGCATTCATGGCCTCACCGTTATCGAGGTTAAATCCGAAACGATCCCAACTGGGATAAATGCCGGTGTCCATATTGATGCGAATGCCCACATCAACGGGCTTTCCGACATCTTTTGAGATCTTTTCCAAAAGATAAAGTTCGTCATAGTGATCAATATGGATCCGGGCACCCTCTTGCACGGCGGTATAAAGGGCTGCCTCCGGCTTGTAAGGCCCGTTGTAAATGATTTTCTCACCGGAAATGCCATTGTGTCTGGCCATCTGATATTCAAACTCGCTGACCACTTCGGCCCATGATCCTTCCTGGTGAAATATCCTGCAAACCGCATCGAGATAATTGGTTTTATAAGACCAGGCAAACTGAACTTTGGGATAACGCACGTTAAAAGCATTCAGGGCCCGGCGAAAGTTCATCCGTATGGTTTTTTCACTGAAAACAAAAACCGGGCTGCCGTGATCCCGGATAAGGTCTTTTACCAAAACACCATCGATCTCTTTTTTAATCCTCGATTTCAGCGCTCGACCGAATTTGTTTCCGAAACCGGCCATATGGCGGACAATGGTGGGGCGTTCATATTTTTTTTTGCCCATTCGAATTCCTCTCTATTCTTTTGTCATTTTTCCGATGAGTTCTCCCGCCATCATAATCTCCCGGTATGTTGAAATAGGATAAACATGGTCGATGGAGTTTCTTAAAAACATGGTGCCGGTTTGGCAGGGAGGCAGCTCTTTGACCGGCTCGTTCAATGCCAGCTTAACCGCCGCCCAGGGAAGATTCTGGCCGGCACCGACCGACAGATAGCACCAGGCGGGAAATCTGGGATTGATTTCGATAAGATAATAGTCTCCGGTATCCCTGGATTTGATCATTTCCAGTTCGCACGGCCCCCGCCATTTCAGTTTGGCGATAATATCGCGAACACATCTGTTCATGGCCGAATCATCAATGGTAATTCCCCCCCAGGCCTTTCCTTTTTCGGTCAGTTGTATTTTTTTGATGGGTACCGCCCCTATCAATCCCCCCCGGCCGTCGCCCAGTGCCATAACATCATACTCTTGTCCGACAACATACTCCTGCACCACCACCGGCAATCCCCATTTGGCACTGATTTTCCGAAAATAATATTCGGCGTCCATTGGAGAGTAGGCAATATACGCTTCGTAAAACTGACCCTTGACCATCACCGGAAATTTAAATTTCCGGTCCAGTTCATAAATCGACGTCATGCTGGTGATCGATTGCCCATCAGGGACCGTGATTCCCATCTCTTTAAGCCGTTCAAAATACACCTTTGACCGGACATTAAGCCCTTGGGCGGACGGCAAAAATGATCTAATTCCCAATCTTTCCAGTTCCCCGCTTATCCGAATATAGGCATCGAGTTCCGAATCCAGGGTCGGGATAATAACATCAAGCCGGATCTTTGAATGAATTTCCTTGATCCGTTCCAGAAGACGGTCGGCCCCCTGTGTAGGATACGGCATCAAAAAAACATTCTCGCAGACGCCTTGCATGTAAATGCCCGGATCAAGCGGGTCAAAGGCCAGACCCGTTATGATGCCATCGAATTCCGGGCTCTTCCGAATCGACCGAATTACCGGTACGCCCGGTCCGGGATTATCGTTGGCATTCAGCCCGCTGACCGCAATACTAAGCCCCTTTTTCTTCATGTAATCCTCAACGTTCTATCGCCCGGTTCAGGCCAGAATCATTCAAAATTCAGGAGACAATTTCCTGTTCGGAAAGAAAATGATAAAACTGTTCCAGGTCTCTAGAAAAGATATCTTCAGATACATCATATTCTTCGATCACTGCTGCAACAATTTGATCAAAAGAATATTTTTCGATTATTTTTCTTAATATAAACGCGCCGACGGAATTCAAGGTATATGTATGCCCTGATGTCGGATCAAAAAGAAATCCGTCGTCGCTTAATGCCAGATGCGACAGGTTTTGTCCGGCCATTGCAATCTCCTTCTGTATGAAAGATATTTAAAGCAAGCCTTGTGCCAAAATAAAACGACAGGCCGGTTATACCACAATTAACCGAATTTATACAAATTAATTTTCTTTTGTGCATGGCTTTTTAACTGACTTGAAAAACAGCCCGGCCGGCCGGATATTTTTTATCCGGCAAGCCATATCAATACCGTCAAAGTGGATAATTTCTACCCAATTCCAAATTTTTCCGTATAAAATTTTACCGATTACAGGAAATTAAAAATGTTCAATACCAATAATATACATTTAATTAGACGGTTATAGCTATATGCCACAATGTGGCATAATTCTTGCTTAAATTTAAAGCAAAAGAAATTATCAAGGAGGCTACCATGGAGAAATCAATATCCCCGAAACAAGTCTTCATCGACCCGGTCTGTCTTATGAAAGTGGCGCCGGACAAAAGAGACTTCACGTTTACGTATAAGATGCGTACCTACTATTTTTGTGCAGAGGCGTGCCGGAAAGCGTTTGAATTAAATCCGGACAAGTATCTGGCGTCAAAAGCTTCAAAGCCTAAAGGATGGTGGGGACGTTATCTGGATAGACTGAATAAGGCTACCGGCGGTCAACCACCTGAATGCTGTTCACATCATCCACCAAAAACACATTAAAAATATAGGGATTTTTGAAAAGGAGGTGAAAACGATGAGACGATTTATGTTTCCTTTTTACTCACCTTTGATGTTTCCTGCATAACTTTTGGATACTTTTTATCCATCTTGTTTGGTGCATTCTAAATCGAATCCCCCTTTCAAGCTTGAGCTTCAAAAATATCTGCTTATATTTCTATATGATGCAAATTGTTGCTGCACAGTGGCATATTGTTTGCTCTTACTGAAAGCAAATCAACGAGTGGTCTTTAGTGAGGTCCACCGTAATTTAAAAAAACAAATAAAAAAGGAGACATTATCATGAAAAGATTAACCGGGATCGTGGGTATAACATTACTCAGCGCGCTTCTCTTTGTGCCGGCAGCTGTCTGGGCTCATGGCTGGGGATATGGCGGCGGTCATATGATGGGTAACTGGGGCGCAGGCCCCGGCTATTATGGCCGGTATAATAACGGCTATACCACGATGAGCAGCAAACAGCAGGAGCAATTGGCTGACTTGAATCAAAAATTTTTCAATGAAACCCGACCGCTTCGCGAAAAGTTATGGTCAAAATCCACCGAACTCAACGCACTTTTGTCCGAGACAAACCTTGACACCGGCAAAATTGACAAAGTCCAAAAGGAGATTTCCGATCTTCGGGCAAAACTCGATGAAAAGGCCGTCAATCATCAAATTGAAGCCCGCAAAATTGCACCGGATTCTTGGTATGGCAACAGATACGGCTATGGTCCCATGATGGGCGGTTACGGCATGGGGAGATACGGCATGGGTTACGGGATGCACGGATACGGCATGGGCGGATATGGCATGGGTTACGGGATGCACGGATACGGCATGGGCGGATATGGCATGGGTTACGGTCCCGGCGCATGCTGGAACTACTAAACTTCTAAAACACGGGGGTAGAAAAAACGCTACCCCCGTTAATAACAACAGTTCTTCCGGAAGTCTTAAAACTCACCGGATTCAAGATGATGTTCCGGCAGTAGACCACGAGAGTATTAACACGGTTTCATTTTAAATCGACGGTATTAGCGGTGCGTCATGTGTCTATAAGTAGAAAGATGAAAAATCAGTTTTCATTTTTCTTATAAATCATCAATAAATTGTTAATAAGGAAATTCATTATGAAAAAGACAATACTGCTTTTGATTGCAACTGTATTTATCGGATTCACCTTCTATTCTGTTGAGGGGAATGCACAGATGGGACGGGGATACGGTCCCGGCTACGGGATGGGCTCAGGTATGATGGGGCAAGGAAATAATTCCGGGTATGGTATGGGACAGGGAATGATGGGCTCCGGCAATGGATACGGTCAGCAGAATGGACCGCAATACGGCCGCCAGTATCAGCAGCCCCGGCAGACACCTTTGGATCGGAATCAGGCCAAACAGGAAGTTGAAAATTACCTGAGATCCAGAAGAAATCCCAACCTGCAACTCGGAAAAATCGAGGAAAAAGGTAATGCTTATCAGATCAATATCGTAACCAAAGACGGATCCCTGGTAGATAAAATTCTGGTGGACAAAAATACGGGCTGGATGAACTCTTCATATTGATTAAAAGGAGATAAAAATCATCCGATCGAAGGATCTTAAAAGCTGATTTGCTTATTTCCCCAATCGGGTCAAAGCCCGATTAGATGCGGTAATATCGTGTCCTTATTTATTTTGAACACGGGTGCTGTTTAAAGTATAGTGAATTGGCGATATGCCATGGAAGAATCTCAAAAAAACAAGGTCACGACAGTTTTAATTCCGATGAAGTTGGTTTTGCTTCGATCCAACGGACAATGTCGCCGGAAAGGTGTTCTTCTTTCAGAATTTGCCAACCGGCTTTTTCGATATTGCCCATTGTCCTCCGGTTGATATTGGCGCCCATCATTCGTACCACCATGGGATTAACCATATCAAATAACAGCCCCAACAGCACATTACCGGGCCTCATGTGCTCAAGGAGCAAAAGTTTTCCATTGGGCAAACCGATACCGCTCCAGGGGTGCTTCCATAAAATCATAAAAAAAAGATAGTCGGTCATATCGCTTACGGGTAACGATCGTTTTGGATGGCTGCCTCATGAATCGATTATCCTTTGCTCATCAGCTTAATCCATAAACATACATATTATTCTATCATTAAAAAATTATGTTGAGCAATTATAAATTCATAACCTGATTAAAGATGCGTTTTTTTGATTTACGATTTCCCTTTTAATCACATTGCTCTCAATGAAGATATTTGACGCTGCGGCTGAACATGTGATTGTCCATGTATCATTATTAACCACTTTTGATCTTTTCTTTATGAAAACTGGATACTTTATACCCTTTTTGTATTGTTCATCTCAAAGTAAATTCTCCCTCCAGGAATGAATATAAAAAGTAATATATTGACATTTCAACAAGATACAAAATTATATTACAATGTGGCATATTGCTTGCAATATGCTGTGTAAAACAACAAATAGCCTTTAACTACTCTATGGTATTGGTAAAAAAAAATAACAAAAGGAGACATCATCATGAAAAAATTAACCGGGATCGTTGGAATCACATTACTCAGCGCGCTTCTTATTGCGCCGGTAGCTGTCTGGGCTTTCGGTTGGGGAAGAGGCGCCAATCATATGACGGGTTACCGGGACGCAGGCCCCGGCCATTATGGTCAGTATAACAATAATTATACCACGCTGAGCAGCAAACAGCAGGAGCAATTGGCTGACTTGAATCAGAAATATTACAATGAAACCAGGTCGCTGCGCGACAAACTGTGGTCAGAATCTAATGAACTCAATACACTTTTGTCCGAGGCAAACCCTGACACCGCCGAGGTAGCCAGACTCCAAAAGAATATTTCCGATCTTCGGGCAAAGCTTGATGAAAAGGTCATCAATCATGAAACGGAAGCCCGCAAAATCGCGCCGAATAATTGGTACGGCAATGGGTACGGTTATGGTCCCATGATGGGTGGTTATGGCATGGGTTACGGCATGAGCCGATACAGCACAGGTTACGGTTCCGGCACGTGCTGGAACTAAATTTCTAAGCCGGAGGTAAAAAAAGCCTCTACCTCCGGCAACAATAAAATTAAGGACACCGATTATGAACGCCTATATTTAAACTTAACAGCAGCGTTCGACACGTCCCTTCCTGGACTTGCTATATGATTATGCAGTATTATAGTATTAGAAGAAAGGATTTTAATATTACATATTAGGAGAGTTTAAATGAATATTTTATCATTCTATTTTATAAGTATACTGATGATGAGCGGTTTAATGTTTATTTTATACAGAAGCCGTAAAACCTTCCAGAAAGCGCATGTTGAGCTAACGGAAAAATCTCGAAATAAAGCTGATCGTAAGCGTCGTTGATGTAAAAGAGGAGGGCTTTTTTAAAAAATTTTAAATCATTCGAGGATACTTTTTCAAGAAACCACTGAAAATCAATAAGACCCACCTTTGCAAGCTTGAATAAAAATAAATTCAATCAATTCATTTTTTATTAAAGGAGTTCACTATGAAAAAGATCATACTGCTTTTGTCTGCAACGATATTTATCGGATTTACGCTCTTTCCTGTTGCGGGGATTGCACAAATGGGACAAGGATACGGTTACGGCTACGGGATGGGGCCCGGCATGATGGGACAGGGATACGGTCCCGGCTACGGAATGGGGCCCGGTATGATGGGGCCCGGATACGGTTACGGATATGGAATGGGGCCCGGTATGATGGGACAGGGATACGGTCCTGGCTACGGAATGGGCCCGGGTATGATGGGACCCGGTTATGGGTACGGCCAACAGTATGGTCCACAATACGGCCGGCAGTATGGCCCGCAATACGGGCGCCAGTATCAGCAGTCCCAAAAGCCTTTGGATCGAAATCAGGCCAAACAGGAAGTAGAAAATTACTTGGGTTCCATGAGAAATCCCAATCTGAAACTCGGGAAAATCGAGGAAAAAGGGAATAATTATCAAATCAATATCGTAACCAAAGACGGTTCCCTGGTGGATAGAATTCTTGTGGACAAAAACACGGGCTGGATGCGCTCGGCTTATTGATTTCAAAAAAAGAAGATTAACCAGGAGCTCTTTTCACGATCCGTGTGACCCGAAGCGTCAGTGCGTTTTTCGTTTCCATGCGGTTGGAAAAAAGACGCGTGATCATAAAGCCGGCGCCCAGACCGATTGCGGAAAACAAAAATATCCCCAAATTCGGATTCAATCCCACGAGGGTGGAAAGACTGTTACCCGAAAACGCGCCGATAAGAAGTCCGATAACCGGAACCATGTAGACCATAAAAACGCATTTCAGTTGGGTCTTGGTGTTAAGAAAAAGCTCGACTTCATCCCCTTTCCGGGCATCGGCAAGATTTCTGGCCTTAACCAGCATCCGGTCCCCGCCTTCGATGGTATGGCAGTGATCTTTGTGGCCGCAATGGGCACAGGCGCTCTTTCGCTGGGTCTTCACCCACACCCATCCGTCTTCTACGGTTTCAACGATACCGGTTTCCTGGGACATGATCACTCCTTTTGAATCCGAAAACTGAAATGGACCGGCCGGAAAGATAGCTCTTTCATAATTGTTTACCCGACCGTATGCACTTTTCCGGTCAGGTAGAATCTTCCTTCTCTTTTCACGAGAAGAAAGCTCCGCCTGCCGGCTAAATGTAAACCTCTATTCCTTTAGCCTCTATTTGTTAAGGTATTTTTCAGGGTCTTTTGAGAATGCTTCCTTGCAGCCGGTTGCACAGAAATAATAGGTTTTACCTTTATATTCGTAAGTCGCTGCCGCTTTATTTTCGTCGACATTCATTTTGCAAACAGGATCAACAGCCATTTAAATCACCTCCTTTTTAAGCTTCGGTTAAAAGCTTTCTTCGAACCTCAGCAGTCTTTCCTCCCATTCCGCTGCGGTATTTTCCCTGTCAAGGGCCAAAGCAGGGGCTCGAAATCGTCTCAACCTCAAAGCATTGGATACCACCGTCACCGAGGAAAGCCCCATAGCCGCAGCGGCAAAGATGGGGTTAAGGAGTATGCCGAAAAAGGGGAAGAGAACCCCGGCGGCCACCGGAATCAGGATCGTGTTGTAGGCAAACGCCCAGAACAGGTTCTCCTTGATGTTCCGGATCGTGGCCCGGCTCAGTGCAATGGCCGTCAACACGCCGCGCAGGTCCC
>Ga0307440_1000262_pt1 | contig 25536 bp, 16 predicted proteins | sample SalMarWE160410MG_FD_202150 | JGI IMG/M metagenome (GOLD analysis project Ga0307440, IMG submission 202150) | Salt marsh sediment microbial communities from the Plum Island Ecosystem LTER, Massachusetts, United States - WE1604-10 | ecosystem: Environmental > Aquatic > Marine > Intertidal zone >...
TGGTAATGGCCCGAATCGTAGAAAGCACGTTGCATCCTGTACCATTGGGGTGTTTTCCGAACGGAGTGCCCATGGCGGAAAACCTGCAACGCATTTCGGCGAAGGTGCTGATACCCGGATCGGGTGATCCCATTCACAATGCCACCGCAATCATTCGGGACGGCGTGATCGACTGGGTCGGGCCTGCTTCCAAGGCGCCCGCGACCAACGACAATACCTGCAGCTTCGAAGTCCCCGTGCTCATGCCGGGTATGTGGGATTGCCATGTCCATCTCACCGGACTGCGCGGCACCAATCTCGACCTCGCCATGCAAGTACCGGTACCGGTGGCGGCCGCACGGGCCGCTGACGATGCGGCACGCGCACTGGATGCGGGCTTTACCACCGTGAGGGAAGTCGGTGGCTACGGCGTCTACCTGTCCCGGGTCATTGCCGAGGGCCAGGCACGCGGGCCCCATGTTTACGCGGCCGGCGATCTAATTTCCCCGACCGGCGGGCATGCCGACCTGCACAGTTATTCCATCGGCTGCGTGGCCGACTATGCCGCGCGTGACGGCTGGCTGCACACCTGTGACGGGGAAGCTGAGTGCCTGCGGGCCGTGCGCCTGCAACTGCGCAAGGGCGCGAAACTGATCAAGATTTGTGCTTCGGGCGGTGTGCTGACCGAATACGACGACCCGATGCACCAGCAGTTCACCGATCATGAACTGCGCGTCATAGTTGAAGAAGCCGCGCGGGCCGAGCGCATCGTCGCGGCGCACTGCCACGGCAAGGCGGGAATCATGGCCGCACTCAAGGCGGGCGTGCGCACCGTCGAGCACGGCACTTTCCTGGACGAGGAAGCCGCTGAGGCGATGAAAGAGTGCGGCGCAGTCCTCGTCGCGACACGTTTCGTGAAAGTGCGTATGCACGAACACGGACAGCGCAACGGTATGGCCGGGTATGCCTGGAAAAAGCTGCTCGAAACCGCGGACCGGCATCGCGAAGCGATCGCCCTGGCGATCCGTTCAGGCGTGACCGTGGCCTGTGGCACGGACACGCTGACGTCGGGCCCGGATTCGGCCCTGGCTTGGGGTTTGCACGGCCTGGAACCCGTACTGCTGGTCGAGGCGGGCATGACGCCGCTGCAGGCGATCGAGGCTGCTACCGCGACCGGACCGTTGACCCTGGGTCCCCAGGCGCCCAAGGCGGGACGCCTGGAAGTCGGTTGGGATGCCGATCTGTGTGCGCTCTCACGCAACCCCCTCGATGACATCGAAGTCTTGTCCAAACCCGTCAATGTGACCCACGTCTGGAAATCAGGACGGCTGGAAAAACAGCCGCATTGACGGACGCCGGCAGCCGTGTCCCGGACAGGGAGACGGCTGCCATGACCGCTATTTCGAGTTCGCAACCGAGGAGCGCTAATGCCGACAGTGATCAATCCCGCTACCGGAAAAACGATTCGTGACCTGCCGTGGCATACGGCAGCGGAGGTCGAAGCCAAGCTCAAGTCCGCGCGTGACGGCTACAACGAATGGCGGGACTACGGTTTCAAACAGCGTGCCGAATGCCTGAAGGCCGTGGCCACACAACTGCGCAAGGATCGCGAGCGCCACGCCGCACTGATGACCGAGGAAATGGGCAAGCCGGTCCGCGAGGCACTGGGCGAAGTGGAGAAGACGGCCTGGTGCTGCGAGCACTTCGCGGAGCATGCCGAGAACTATCTCGCCCCGGAAGAGCTTGCTTCCGACGCCACACGCAGCTGGGTCCAGTACCTGCCGCTCGGCACCGTGCTCGGTATCCTGCCCTGGAATTCCCCGTATTGGCTCGCTGCACGGGTGTTTGCTCCGGCACTGATGGCCGGCAACACCGTCGTGATCAAGCATGATCCGCATGTGCCCGGCTGCGCTGCTGCCATCGAAGATGCTTTCCGGGAGGCCGGCGCGCCGAAAGGACTGCTGCAAACGGTGCGCATCGACAACGAGGCTACCGGTAACGTGCTGCGTGATCACAGAGTTCAGGCCGTGTCCTTTACCGGTTCGACCCGGGGAGGGCGAGCGGTCGCGGCCCTAGCCGGCGAACTGGTCAAGCCTGCCGTCTTGGAACTCGGGGGCTCGGATCCGGCCGTGGTGCTCGCCGACGCCGATATCCCGGCTGCGGTCGATACGATCGCTACTTCCCGCTTCATCTGCGCGGGCCAATCCTGCATCGCCGCCAAGCGCATCCTGGTCGAACAGCCCGTGTACGATCAATTCGTCGACGCCTTTCGCAAGCGTCTCGAAAGCTTGAAGGTCGGCGATCCGACGCGCGAAGACACCGACATCGGCCCGCTCGCACGTGCGGAAATCCGCGACCAGTTGCATCGCCAGGTGCGCGACTCGATCGAAAAGGGTGCGCGTTGTCTGCTGGGCGGCGACTTGCCGGAAGGGCCGGGTTGCCTCTATCCGGTTACCTTGCTCGCGGATGTTCCCCGAACGGCGCCGGCCTTCAGCGAAGAAACCTTCGGCCCAGTCGCTGCGGTCGTATCGGTCGCTGACGTCGAAGAAGCCCTGGAAGTAGCCAACGACACCGAATACGGATTGGCCGCAAGCCTGTGGACCACACCCGAGCGAGGCGTGACACTGGCGCGCCGTTTCGAAGCAGGGCAGGTGGCCGTCAACGGCATCGTCAAGACCGATCCGCGCCTGCCCTCCGGCGGCATCAAGACATCGGGCTATGGCCGCGAACTGGGTCCGCACGGCATCCGCGAGTTCGTTAACGCCCAGCAAGTGTGGCTAGGCCCTAAAAAGAAATAACGTTTTGAGCGCTGGAAACCTGATGGCATTTAGATAGTGTTCCGTCGGGTGCACGCATGTCCGGTTTAATGCCAGGCGATAAACCACTTTCGATCCATTTCGACCGTAGAAGATGACCAAAAACAGATGGCCAACCTTGCTGCTCTGTTATGCTCCTCGTATATCCGGGGGATATAAATTTATGAATTTGCCGCCATATAAGGCAATATCCGACATTCTCATGCAGGAGGCAAAGGCACTGGGATGGCGGGCTCAGATGATGCGGTCTGCCAGGGAGAAAAAACTGCGCAGTAGGTCGCTACACTTTGCTGAATTAAGGGGTGAGATAGAGAATTTACGGAGTGCCCCAGGTCGTGCCGAAAGATTTACTTCGCATTCATACTCGGCCACAAAATTTATCTGCCCATATTGTTGGGTCATGAAAGGCGTGGTCAGCTACATAAGTTCCTTGGAAGTTGAACCCGCAACAGATCGGTTGAAGTGCCCAGAATGTGGTCACGGACATTGGTCTAGCTACCTTCAAGTCCTCAACGATCGAGAAGATAAATAGCAATACCGGCTGGTATGCCCCGAGATTTACAGATGCCTGAAATATCGCTTTAGGATCAATTAACGCCTAGGGACCCGGGATCTCCGGCATCTTGTGCATCTCATGCAGTGGAGTTGATGCGATGAGCGTATAGTGTTAGGCAATACCTATGAGGATGTCAGAAACCATGATAATTAAGGGCGGATTCCGTGCATTCTCTAAGAATGATGTCGCTAATGCCCCGGATTCAGAGGGTGTCTATGCGCTCTTTGACCACGAAACCCTGATCTATATTGGGCGCTCCTATGGGCGTGATAAAACGATCCGTACCCAACTTCAGCACCATAAGGATGGACTCGGCGAGAAGGGTACACGTAGAGCGACTCTTTATTGGCGGGAACTCTGCGATGATCCGGTAGCGAGAGAGCAGGAATTGCTCGATGAGTACCAGGCCTCAAATGGTGAAATGCCACCTTGCAATGTATTTATGTCATAAAGAGAACCAGAAAACTTGACAAAAGGGCGATTCAAAATTCGAACGGGGCGCAATTAAGAGTTCAAGATACAGCATGTGTTGCCTCTAAGAGTTTATTTGCCCCCATTACTTGACTGTGAAGTGGCGGTCTAGGGTGAAGAACGATTCGCAGCCGTCTTCGGTTACGTGCACTGTGTCGGAGATGCCACAGGTCTTGTCGCCGTCTATGCCCCACATCCAAGGGATGATGTGCAGAGTCATGCCGGGTTTGAGGATTTCGGGTGAGCCTTGCTTGAGGCTCAGCATGTAGCCCTCGTCCCAGGCCGGAGCGAAGGCGATGCCGATGGAGTAACCGGCTCGGGTGATCAGGCTTGCGCCGAAGTCGTTGTCGTTGATGATGCGCCGCACCAGCCCGTCGACATCGGAGACCGTGACCCCGGGCCGGATAAACGCCTCGACCTCGTCGAGTGCTTCAAGCATGATGCCCTCGGCCTTGCGCATCGAGCGGCTCACCTCGCCGAGCACCACGGTGCGCATCATCGCGGTGTGATAGCGCTGCACGCATCCGGCCATCTCCAGGAAAACGTGTTCGCCGGGCTGTACCGTGCGGCCTTCCCAGGTGGCATGGCCGATCATGGTGCGCGGCCCGGAGGTGATATAGGGCAGCACGGCGGGATACTCGCCGCCGGCGCGGAACATGGCGTCGCAGGCAGCCGCGGCAATATCGTTTTCGGTCACGCCTTCGGCAGCGGCATCCAGGCCGGCCTGCATCCCGGCTTCGGTTGCTTTTGCAGCATTGCGCATTAGATCGATCTCGGCCTTGGACTTGCATATCCGGCCTTCCTCGACGATGCCGTAGCAGTCGAGTAGGTTGCCGTTGGTGAAAAGGGTGTGAAATCGATCCTGCTGGTAGGCGGGGAAGAAGTAGCTGTTACGTTCGTAGCCGACCTGGTTCCCGCCGAGACCCAGGTCGGTGAGTACGCTGTAGAGCATTTGCAGCGCGTCTCCGGTATCGCTGTAGTAGCGCGCGTCCTCGACCCAGGTGCGCTTTTCGATATTGGAGGCTTCCATCTGGCGGGTGACCGAGACCGGCTCGTCCTCGAGCGGCACGACCAGCGCCTGAAAGAACGAGTAGCCGGTGGTCTGATGCCCGCACAGATAGGCCAGGTTCTCCGGATCGGAAATCACGACCGCATCGAGCAGACGCTCCTGCATCCGTTCGCGCAATTCGCCCAGGCGGCGTTCGTACTCGGCGATGGGGAAGGCCAGTCCGTCATGCTCTCTCATGATTCCGCCCCCTTGGCGACGGCCTGCTCAAGCAGGTCAAGGCCTTCTTCAAGGGTATCGTCTTCTATCGTCAGCGGCGGGGTCAGTTTCACCACGCGGCCGCCGGGCCCACAGCTCGGTATCAGCAGACCGTTCTCGAAGCCGTGCTTTACGACCTTGCTGACGCGTTCACCGGAGCCCATATCAAGTCCCTGAATCATGCCGCGTCCGCGCACTTCGGTTTCAATCGGCAGGCCCTTGGCGATCTTGTCCAGCCGTGCATGGATGCGCTTGCCTTTCTGATTCACCTCGTCCATGAATTTCTTGTCGGCCAGATAATCGAGTCCCTCGGCCCCCGCCACGAAGGACAAATCCTGGCCGCGGAAGGTGCCGGTATGCTCGCCGGGTTTCCACTGGTCGTGTTCGGGTTTGATGAGCAACAAGCCCAGTGGAGTGCCATAACCACCGATCCCCTTGGCCAGGCACACCAGGTCGGGATCGAGTCCCATGGCTTCGAAGCTGAAGAAGTCGCCGGTACGGCCGCAGCCGACCTGGATATCGTCAACGATGAGCAGGCTGCCGTGCTCGCGGGCGAGTTTCTGCAATGATTGCAGCCACTCACGGTTCGCCACGTTTACACCGCCCTCGGCCTGAATCGTCTCTACGAGGAACGCGGCCGGTGGCGTCATGCCGCTGGAGCTGTCCGCGAGCGCCCGGCGCAGTGGCTCGAGTGTATCCACTCCGGCGCCGAGATAACCGTCGTAAGGAATCCGCACGACATCATTGAGTGTCACTCCGGCTGCAGAGCGGAAATGCTCGTTGCCGGTGCAGGCCAGTGAGCCTAGCGTCATGCCGTGAAAACCGTCCGTGAATGCCATGATCGTGTTGCGGCCGGTGACCTTGCGCGCGAGCTTGAGGGCTGCTTCCACCACGTTGGTGCCGGTAGGGGCGGGAAATTGCAACTTGTAATTCAGTTTGTGCGGCTTGAGCGCCACCTCCTCGAAATGTTCCATGAAGTGTTGCTTGGCTCGCGTGTACATATCGAGGCTGTGGCTGACGCCGTCGCGCATCATGTAATCGATCATGGCTTGGCGCAGCCGCGGGTTGTTGTGGCCAAAGAGCAGCACGCCTGCACCGCCGAAAAAGTCGATGTACTCCTTTCCATCCACATCCTTCTGGCGGGCGTTGACTGCTGTGTCGAATACGGCCGGCCAGGCACGGCAATAGGCGCGTACTTCGGATTCAAGTCGCTCGAAAATATTCATGGTGGACTCCTTGCGTCTGCGTGTTTCGCGTGTATGCAGATTGCATGGCAGATCTTGTCGTCCGGCAAGACCCCCGGACCATTGCGTGACCGGGTAGTCCCATCGTAGAACTGCAGGCAGTCGGGAGCAAGTGATAGTGATGCCTCCGGATATTTCGTCACGTGGACGATCGGAGGTGCCTGCTTCTTCTGTCGTCGGGCCTATTAAGGCGACAACGAAACTGTGGGATTGGTTCCGTGCGAATTATTCGGGTAATGCGTGTCAGGCCACAGTGGAATCGATTTTATTGCCGCGGCTCAGGAGGTCTTGCCCTTGACGGCTTGCTCGGTCATATCCGCAACCGTCTCGCAGATTTGTTCGATAATTTCGGGCGTATAGCCGTCTTTCATACCCAGGCGCCGGAGTATGACTTCGCGGTTGGCGCCGAAGGAGAGCGCCATGCCCAGGCACGCATGGGCCTGCATGATCGTATGCGGTGCATCGGCAGGCGCGCCCTGGATGAGGCCGACCAATTCACCGACCGCGCCATGCACATGGCGGAACATGCGCTCATAGAGCATCTCGAAGGCTGCGCCGGGTTGCAGTTGTTCGCGCACGATGAAACTGCCGTATAGGGTGCGGGTCGGTGAGCGTGTGATGACGCGGATGACACCGGTTATCAGGGTTTTCAAGCGATGAGTGGCCTCCAAAGGGGTGGAGGGGCGCTCACCTTGAGGGAGTACTTCGGCGATGACATCAAGCATTTCGGTTCCGCAAGTGCTCACCACGTGCTCGGCTACAGCGGCGTAGACTCCCTCCTTGCCGCCGAAGTGGTAGGGGATCGCAGCCAGATTCACGCCGGCGGCTTCGGCCAGCGCCCGGGTGGTCACGCCATCGAAGCCATGACGGCCGAACAGCACGAGTCCAGCCTGTACCAGGCGTTCCCTGGTATCGCCGCCTTGTGCGGCGGATTCCTTCTGTTGACTCGCATTCATTGCGTTCTACTCATGGTGAGGCCTCATTCATGCAAAAGATTATAGCGCAATTCATACGATTGACTAATTCGATCGAATGAATTAACCTGCGCAGCCTCCCGAGTCGGAGCAAGTACCACGTGTATTCCCAGGCAAGCCACAGAGCAGGAAACAAAGCCTTGTCGGCCCTCGTGGCTGGCGTTATTTTCGTGAGTTTGGCCGGATGTGCAGCGGGACCGGACTGGAAAAAGCCCGCGCTACCGGCCGATACGGCCTATCAGGCCGGAGCCGCTGCTACGGTCGGTGCTCGGGCCACGACCCAAAAAATCGACACCGGGAAACAGGTTGCGGCCGATTGGTATCGTCTGTTGGGGTCCGATCAGCTCGATTCACTGGTTAGCAGGGCGCTGCGTTCGAGTCCGACTTTGGCTGCCGCGCGGGCCCGTTTCCGGGCTGCCGGACATGATCTCGAGGCGGTGTCCGGTTCCCGTTATCCCTCGGTCGATGTCGGGGCAGGAGTTTCTCGGAATCGTGCGAATGGCGCTCAGATCGGTATCGATAACCCCTTGTTCAGCAATATGTTCGACTTGTACACCGCCAATGTGTCGGTGAGTTATGCGCTGGATATCGCCGGTGGCGAGAACCGGGCCGTGGAGGAGAGCGCAGCACGGGCACGCCTTGCGCAAGATCAACTGATCGGCGCCCGTGTGTCGCTGGTCGACAACGTGGTCGTTGCAGCCCTGCAGTCGGCCACATTACAGGACGAAATCACGGCGACACGCCATATCATAGCCCTGGAAAAGAATACGCTCGAGATTGTGAAGGCCCGGGAGCAGGCCGGTGCGGTGCCCTTGTCCGACACCTTGCAAGCTCGGACAACACTGGCCAACGCGCAGGCCCGGCTGCCCACACTGCAAAAAAACCTCACGGTGGTGCAAACCCGTCTCGCAGCATTGATCGGTGATACGCCGAGTGTTTTCGATGCACCGGACTTGTCGTTGGAAGACCTGACGTTGCCGCAGGATTTGCCACTCAGTCTGCCCTCTGCATTGGTGCACCAACGGCCGGACATTCTAGCCGCACAGGCACGATTGCATGTCGCCAGTGCTGCGGTCGGGGTAGCCACCGCCAATCTCTACCCGCACATTACGCTGACAGCGCATTACGGTTCTCAGACGAATTCCGCAAGTGACTTGTTCAAATCACCGGCAGCCGTGTGGGGTATCGGTGCCTCGCTCTTGTATCCCCTGTTCCACGGGCAGGAACTGCGAGCCAAGCGCGATGCTGCGCGTTCTCGTTTCAATGCCGCTTATGCCGATTACCGCGAGACGGTTTTGCAGGCTTTTGCCCAGGTTTCCAATGTGCTAGGTGCCCTGGAGCAAGATGCCCGCACGCTGCACGCACGCGAGCAGGCGCTCCAGTCGGCAGCACAGAGCCGCCACCTGGTCCAAGCGCAGTATCGGGCGGGGGCCGTCGATTACATCGCAGTGCTCGACACAGAGCAGGCCTATCAGGCCGCACTTATTAACCAGATCCAGGCTTTATCGGCGAGATACCAGGACACGGCCGCGCTGTACCAGGCGCTTGGCGGCGGTTGGTGGAATGCTGCGCCGTCTCCACATTCGACGACCGCGACAGCGGCCACCCAGCAGGAGAAAAACTGATGACTGAAGAACAGGAATCGAAGCAGCAGGATCCGGGAACGGCAGCCGGGCAGGGCGGCGCGAAGAAACGCAAGAAAATCCTGATCGGCCTCGCAGCCGTTCTGGTTGCTGGTGTTCTGGTCTATATCGGCTATTGGTTCTTTTACGGTCGCTGGCATGTGAGCACTGATGACGCTTATGTGCATGGCAATATCGTCACGGTCACCCCGCAGGTCTCCGGCACGGTGGTTTCGATCGACACGGATGACACTGACTTCGTGCAGCAGGGGCAAGTGCTCGTCAAACTGGACAACACCGACGCGCGGTCCGCGCTGAGCCAGGCGGAGGCCGCATTGGCGCAGACCGTCAGGCAGGTACGCGGCCTGTATGCAAACGAGTCCGTGCTCAAAGCCCGGGTGGCGGCGCAATCGACAGCGCTGGCCCAGGCCCGGCGTGATTACGAACGCAACAAGGGACTGCGCCAGGTCAAAGGCGTATCCGAAGAGGTTTACCAACAATCAAAGACGGCGTACCGGAGCGACACGGCCAAGCTGGCAGCGACCCGCGCCCAGCTAAAGGCAGCCCGGGCAGCCGTGTCCGGCACGACGCTACGCACCCATCCACTGGTGCTCCAGGCCGAGGCCAAAGTGCGGGATGCCTGGATTGCACTGGCACGCACCCGCATCGTCGCTCCCGTATCGGGCTTCGTGGCCAATCGCAACGTGCAGCTTGGCGAAAGGGTGCAACCAGGCCAGTCTTTGCTGGCCGTGATACCGCTCGATGAAATCTGGGTCGATGCAAACTTCAAGGAAACAGACCTGGCCACGGTGCATATCGGTCAACCGGTGACGGTTGTCTCGGATCTTTATGGCAGCGGTGTGAAATACAACGGCCGGGTCGTGGGGCTCGATGCGGGCACCGGCGGCGTTTTTGCATTGCTACCGCCCCAGAACGCGAGTGGCAACTGGATCAAGGTCGTGCAACGGCTGCCCGTGCGCATTGCCCTGAACGATAAACAAGTCAAGAAGCATCCTTTGCGTCTGGGATTGTCGATGACGGCGACGATCGACACACACGATCGTAACGGCCCGGTGCTGGCTCGGTCTCCTGTGACGGGTCCCGGCAACGTGACCCCGGTTTATGGGCAGGAGTCCAAGGGCGTCAATGCACTCATCGAGCGCATCGTGGATGCCAATGCAGGCGCTGCCGGAGAGGAAGCCTCCCGGTGAGCGAAGCGGCGGTCGCCGGAGCCATGCCCGCGCGCCAGGGCGTCAGCCCATGGGTGATCGCGCCCGTGGTGGCGCTCGCTGCGTTCATGGAAGTACTGGATATCTCCATCGCCAACGTGGCGCTCGATCACATTGCGGGCGCCATGTCGGTGTCGATCGACACTTCGACCTGGATTCTCACCAGCTATACAGTAACCAATGCGATCGTGGTGCCCATCAGCGGTTGGTTGTCGGAAGTAGTAGGTCGCAAGCGTTTTTTCCAGATCTCCATCGCGGGCTTTGCGATTGCCTCGCTACTCTGCGGCATTGCGCCAACGATCGGGATGCTGGTGCTGTTCAGGGCCATCCAGGGCATAGCCGGCGGCGGCCTGCAACCGGTTTCGCAAGCGATTCTGGCCGATGCCTTCCCGCCCGCCAAGCGTGGTACCGCCTTCGCCCTCTATGGACTGGCGGTTGTGTTTGCCCCCGCCATTGGACCGACCATCGGTGGCTGGATCACCGACAGCATCAGTTGGCGTTGGGTGTTTTTGATCAATGTCCCGGTCGGCGTAATCGTCTTCGTGCTCGTACAGGCCCTGGTGACCGATCCGGCACACCAGATCAAGGCTCGCCTTGCACGGTTGAAACGCGGCATCCGGCTCGACTGGATCGGCTTTTCGTTGTTGACCTTGGGCCTGGGCGGCATGCAGATCGTGCTCGACCGCGGGCAGCAGGACGACTGGTTCGGCTCCAGTTTCATCGTGATCCTCACGGTCGTTTTCGTGGCCTCCCTGATTGCGTTCGTGGTCTGGGAACTGGGGGATCATGATCCCATCGTCGATCTAAGGTTGCTGCGCGAGCGCAACTTCGGGATTGCCAACCTGCAAATGTTTGCCGTGGGCATCGTGCTCCTGGCGAGCACTGCACTGTTGCCGATCTTCGTGCAGAGTCGCTTGGGCTATACGGCATTCGACGCTGGTCTCGTGTTGACGCCGGGTGGCATTGCCCTGGTGCTCATCATGCCCATCATGGGGCGCCTGGTAACCAAGGTGGATTCGAAATGGTTGATCGCGATCGGGTTCCTCGTGAGCGGCACGGCTATGTTGTGGATGGGAGGGTTCAATACCCAAACTGACTACTGGACGATCGTCTGGGCACGCGCCTTCCAGGCAGCAGGGCTCGCCTTCCTGTTCATACCCATCAATACAGCGGCCTATATCAATCTGCCCCTGGAGAAATCCAGCAATGCCTCCGCGCTGATCAACATGTCGCGCAACATAGGCGGCAGCATTGGCATTTCACTGACGACGGCTTTCCTGTCTCGGCGCACGCAAGTGCACCAGAGCCGTATGGTCGAAAATGCGAGTAATTTCAACGATACCTACAAGCATGCACTGGAGAAACTGGGGCATGCCTTTGCCCAACTGCCGGGCGAGGCGGCCGATGCCATGCAGCACGGCGCCGCCGTGATCTACAACGCGATTCTGAGTCAGGCGAACATGCTCGCTTTTATCGACGATTTCCATGCCCTGGCATGGATGTCGTTTCTGCTTGTGCCGCTGGCGTTCTTCTTGAGCCGCACGGTCGGAGAGGGTGTTCACGAAGGGCACTGAAGCATATCCATGCCTTATATGTCAGCATGGGGAAAGACTCGCTCGGGAGAGACGGATGCAAACGATAGGATTCGTTGGTTTCGGTTCGATGGGCCATCCCATGGCTCAACGCCTGCTGGAGGCCGGTTACCCGGTCTACGGTTACAACCGCACCAAAGAGAAGGTGAGTGATCTGCAGAAGCAGGGCTTGAAGTGGTGTGACAGCCCGCGGCGCGTAGCCGAAGCGGCCGATGTCGTCATCAGTATGGTGAGCGACGACAATGCGCTGGAAGCTGTGGCCACCGGTGATGACGGCATCCTGAAAGGGTTGGCTGAAGGCAACATTTATGTCGACATGAGCACGGTAAGTCCCGATACCAGCCGCCGGTTCGCGAAGCAGGTTGCGGCGCGAGGCGCGAAGATGCTCGATGCTCCCGTGTCAGGCAGCGTACCTCAGGCCGAGAAAGGTATTTTGACCATAGTGGTTGGCGGCGATCGAGGCGCGTTCGATGAGGTAACGCCGATTCTTGAAACCTGGGGCACACCGCATTACATTGGATCGAATGGGCAGGGAGAGTTATTGAAGCTTGCGATCAATATCAGCCTTGCGGCCCAGATGCTTGCCTTCAGCGAAGGGGTCTTGCTGGCCGAGCGGGGTGGCATAGACCACGAGACAGCCGTGGACGTCATGGCGGGCAGCGCCATCGGTTCGCCGCTGCTCAAAGCCCGAGGACAGCTACTGCAGGAACTGCCCGAGCAGAACTGGTTTACGCTCGATTTGCTGCACAAGGACATTCGACTGGCGCTGGATAGCGGCAGAAAGCTGGGCACGCCACTGCCTTCGGCACATGCCTCGGATGAAACCCTGGCTAAGGCCCATGAGGCAGGCCATGGTCAGTTTGATATTGCCGCCGCTTTCAAGGCACTGTCCGAGATGCCTGGCTGAACCGGGAGCGCTCCGCGAATATCGTCGCGAGCTTGTGCAAACGCGGATCCGTAGCCAGATCATCCAGGCTCACTGGTAAACGGCGTCTCCAGTTTGGTGTCTCGTCGCCCAATCCGGGCAGGTTGGCCTGGTGTTGCAGGCCGAGCACGTCCTCGATCTGAACGATAATCAGGCGGCTGGCCGTGGCGGCCAGGAAGCGGTGGGCGGAATCGGCAAACAGATGTAAAGCGTTCTCGCCGCCGTACGAGACCAGCAGTGACTCCAATGCCCGCAAGGCTAGCTGGCGTTCTGCGCGCATGGCATGTGCTTGCGCGGTGGAGGCATACAGGCCGTATGCTTCGCGGTCGTCGATGTCGGTGCCCGCCAGGAAACCGTTGAGTGTCGGCAGGTCATGCGTGCTCGCCGTCGCCGCCGCAAGTTCCGTGTACGCTTCTGGCGGAATAAAGCGGCCTGATCGGTCGCGTTCGAAATAGAGCACCCGATAACCGAGCATGCCCGCAGCAGTGATGTGCTCGCGCAAGCCGGCCGGCGGATTGCCCAGGTCTTCACCGATGACCATGCAATTAAATTGTTTGCTCGCTTCTGCTACGCAATCCAGCAGTGCATGGAACGGATAACTTACGTAGGCGCCTTGGCCAGGCGTATCACCGCGTGGTATCCAGAATTGCCGCATTAAACCCATGACATGATCCATGCGCACGGCGCCGGCGTCTCGCATCACGACTTTGAGCAGGGCGGCGAAAGGTGCGTACTTCCTGTCGACCAGGCTGTGTGGACGCCAGGGCGGTGCTCCCCAGGCTTGCCCGCGCGGCGCGAAAGCATCCGGCGGTGCACCCAACTCGGCGTCCAGCGCCATCAGTCCGGGCCATTGCCAGGCTTCTGCGCTGTCCAGGTCGGTGCCGAGCGCCAGGTCGGTCATCAAGCCGATCTCCATGCCGGCATTCCGCGCTCGCTGTGCCGCCGTCTGCCACTGGTTGCGAGCCAGCCATTGGAGATAAACGTAAAATTCGACCTGTTCGGAATGTTCCTGCTCGAACCTCTCGACGGCTCCGGTGTTAGGCTCACGAAATTCCGCCGGCCAGCACATCCAGGGCAAGGGTGCTGCCTGTCGTTCGGCAAACCAGGCACTCAAAGTCTCGAACACTGCGTAATCCCGCAAGGGACCGCCTTCCGTCTCACGAAAGTACAGAAATGCTTCGCCTAATGCGCTGGGCGTGGTGCCCAGATGACGCTTGCGGAATGCCCGGTGAAGGACGTGCAGCGCCCGCAACTTGATGTTTGAAACCGCTGTGTAATCGATCGTTTCGGCTGCATTCAGCCGCTCAATCTTGTCACGGAGCGGGGTGGTTCCAAGTAATTTATCCAGAGCGCCACCATCCATTTTTGCTGCCTCGGGGACGGAGATCAGCAAGGGGTTCAACATCAAGCGCGAACAGGGAGCATAGGGTGAAGCCCGTTCCGGATGGCATAGTGAGGGCGCATGAACGGGGCTCAGCAGCACGCCGGCCGCACCGGTTGAAGCAGCGATGTCAATCCACTGCGCCAGATCGGCATAGTCCCCAATTCCCCAACTGTTGGCCGAGCGCAGGCTGTAGACCTGTGCCGACAGCGCCCAGAGCCCTGGCGGTTTGCGGATCGCCTCCGGCAGCCAGCACCGCGGTTGACGCTGTACGGTGGGCTCGGACTCCGTGATTGCTTTACCGCCGACGGATTTGATCAGTGCCTCCAGTGCAGAAGCCGGCACTTGCCGGCGCACGCCGGAAATATCGCGGTATTCGGTAGCGATGCCCGCGGCATTTGCCCGTGTGTGCAGGCTTTCCGGTACGCCCAGGCCGGGTGTTCTGCTCGGGACCAGCGCAAGCAGGCTTCCGGGCAGAACGGTTACGGTGCTCTGTACTGCATGGAGCGCATCGGCCAGGTCGTCAGACAGTGCGCTGCTGTCCAGAACGCACAGCCAGTCGCCGTCAACAACAGGGGGCAGCGTGAAGTCGAGCGCCGTATGCCCCGCGTTCACCGCCAGATACAGTTGCCCATGGAGCGGACCCCGGATATCGTTCATGAAGATGCCGAGGGCTGAGCGGTCCGGCTCTTCCCATTGCGAGGGTTTCAGTTCGCAGGCATCCGGGTTCAGCCAGGCAATGTCTTTCAAATCGTGTTCAGTGTCGATGGTGTTGCCGTCGAAGAAGCGGTTGTCGCACAGCAGAGGCAACTGCTTGCGCAGAGTCACGGTGCGGTGCACGAACGCCACCAGGTCGCGCCATGCGTCGCCTTGTGCCGACCAGTCCAGCCAGGAGATTGCATTGTCCTGGCAGTAGGCATTGTTGTTGCCATGCTGGGTCTGGGATAACTCGTCGCCGGCCAGCAACATGGGGGTGCCGCGCGAAAGGAGCAAAGTCGCTATCAGGGATCTACGCAGGCGCCGCCGGCGTTCAAGAATGTCCGGATTCTCCGTTGGACCCTCGGCTCCGGCATTGCTGCTCCAATTGGCATCGTTGCCGTCCCGGTTGTTTTCACCGTTGGCCTCGTTGTGCTTGTTCGCATAGGCCGTCAGGTCGGCGAGAGTGAATCCGTCGTGGGCGGTTACGAAATTGACACTTTCCGACGGACGTTTTCCGTTGTGTTGATAGAGGTCGCCGGAGCCGGCGAATCGTGTGGCCAGTTCGCCAAGTGTGCCGCTGTCTCCGCGCCAGAAGCGCCGGACAGTATCGCGGTATCGGTCGTTCCATTCGACGAAAGGTTCGGGAAAGGCGCCGAGGAAATGACCGGGCATTCCCAGGTCCCAGGGTTCCGCGATCAGTTTTAGGCGATTCAGTTCGGGATCGGAGCGGATAGCTTCCAGGAGTGGGGCTTGCGGGTCGAAGTTGCCATCGCGGTCACGGGCAAGGGCGGCCGCGAGATCGAAGCGGAATCCGTCCACGCCCACTTCGACGGCCCAATAGCGCAATGCGCCGTGGACGAGTTCGACTACGGGGGGTTGGGTGAGGTCGAGCGTGTTGCCGCAACCCGTGAAGTCTTCATAACGATCGGGGCGATCGGCGTGGAGGCGGTAATAGACGACATTGTCCAGGCCCCGGTAGGCCAGAGTAGGGCCGAATTCATCGTTTTCTGCGGTGTGATTGAAAACCACGTCGAGAACCACCTCCAGACCGTTCTCATGCAAGCGATCTATGGCATGCATGAATTCCCCGATATCGTCGCCGGCCAGGTAGGAGGGTTGCATGACAAACGGTGCCAAGGGGTTATAGCCCCAGTAATTGCGCAATCCACGCTGAACCAGATGCCATTCGTCGACGAAGGCCGTTATCGGTAATAGTTCAATCGTTGTTACACCGAGCCTGTGCAGGTGATCGATAACGGCCGGGTGTCCCAGGGCGGCCGCTGTGCCGCGCAGGTGTTCAGGAATGTCCTGGTGCTGCATCGTGAAGCCGCGCAGATGCATTTCGTAGATGATCGTGTCCGGCCAGTGGATATCCGGCCGCGGCGGACGATTGCCCATCTTCGGCGCAGCGATAACGCATGCTTTGGGGACATATGGCGCACTGTCGCGGTCATCCGGCCGAGCCTGGCCGTCTTTTCCGTTGCCATGATAACCGCAGACGGCATCGTTCCAGGTCAGCTTTCCCTGTATCGCCCGCGCCCAGGGATCCAGGAGCAATTTATGTGGATTGAAGCGGTGGCCTTCCGCAGGCTCATAGGGGCCGTGGACCCGGTAGCCATAGATCAGGCCGGGGGCGGCAGCTTCCAGGTAGCCACACCAGACATCTTCGTGGCGTGTCGGTAGTGCGAAACGTCTAAGTTCGCGTTGACCGGATTCATCGAAAAGACATAGTTCGACTTTTTCGGCATGCCTGGAGAAAACCGCGAAATTGACGCCGCGGCCGTCCCAGTGTGCACCCAGGGGCGCGGGTGATCCCTGGGTGAGAGCAGGCGCTGCGGACATGGGGCCGTCAGGAATCGGGCGACAGAAAGATCAGCGTCGCCAATGGCGGCAAGTCGAGGACCAGCGATTGGGACTCGCCGTGCCAGGGAACCGGCACGGTGCCGGCATGCCCGCCGTTGCCGACGTCGGAACCGCCGTATATACGCGCGTCGCTGTTGAAAAGTTCGCGGTAAGTCCCGGCAACCGGCGCGCCGACGCGATAGCTGGAGCGGGGTACGGGCGTGAAATTGCTCATGATCAGTGCAAAGCGTTCCCCACTGCGGCCCATGCGGCACCAGGACAGAACGCTTTGCTCGCTGTCGTTGCAGTCGATCCAGCGAAAGCCATTGCCCTCGCAATCGTAGCGATGGAGGCAATCGAGTGTGCGATAGAGGTTATTGAGATCGCGGACCATGTCCCGGACTCCGCGGTGGGCGGGATCACCCAGTAGCCCCCAGTCCAGTTCGCGATCATGATCCCATTCGCGTTCCTGAGCTAATTCTCCGCCCATGAACAACAACTTCTTCCCCGGTTGCGTGTATTGAAACGACAGATACAGGCGCAGGTTGGCAAATGCCTGCCAGCGATCGCCGGGCATTTTGCCCAGCAGCGATCCTTTGCCGTGCACGCTCTCGTCATGCGAAAGCGGCAGGATGAAATTTTCGCTGTAAGCGTAAAGTTGGCCGAAAGTCAGTTTGTCGTGATGGAAGCGGCGATGGACTGGATCGTGACGCATGTAGTCCAGCGTGTCGTTCATCCAGCCCATGTTCCACTTGTAATCGAAACCCAGACCGCCCACGTAAGTCGGACGGGTCACCATCGGCCAGGCGGTTGACTCTTCCGCAATCGTCAGTGTGCCCGCGGGCGCTTCGCGGTGCACGATTTCGTTGAGTTTTTTCAGGAAGGCCACGGCTTCCAGGTTCTCGCGCCCGCCATAGGCATTGGGCAACCATTCGCCGGGCTTGCGGTTGTAGTCGAGGTAAAGCATCGAGGCGACGGCGTCAACGCGCAGACCGTCGATGTGGAATTCACGCAGCCAGTAAAGCGCGTTGGCAATGAGAAAATTGGCGACCTCGCGGCGGCCATAGTTGTAGACCGAGGTGTCCCATTCCGCGTGATGTCCAAGGCGCGGGTCTTCATGCTCGTACAGGTGGGTGCCGTCGAACGTGGTCAAGCCGTGTTCATCGGTGGGGAAATGGGCCGGAACCCAATCGAGCAGGACACCGAGCCCTGCCTGATGGCATCGGTCGACAAAGCGCCGGAACGCGTCCGGCGTTCCCCATCTTGCGGAAGGCGCGAAAAGAGCGGTGGGCTGGTAGCCCCAGGAGCCGGAAAAGGGGTGCTCGTTGATCGGGAGCAGCTCGATGTGCGTGAAGCCCAGGTCACAGGCATAGGGAATCAGGGCATCGGCCATTTCCTCGTAGGTGTAATAACGTCCGTCGGGATGGCGCCGCCAAGACCCCAGGTGCAGTTCGTAGATCGAAAGCGGCGCATCCAATGCCTGTACCTGTGGTCGTCGCGCCATCCACTCCTGGTCGTTCCAATGGAAATCCGGATTCAAACAGACCCGGGAGGCCGTCGCCGGCGGTACTTCCGTCAAAAAGGCATAGGGGTCGGACTTGAGGGTGATGTCTCCGTTAGGCGCGCGCACCTCGAACTTGTACAAGGTGCCGTCAGCAATGGCGGGCAGGAATATTTCCCAGACCCCGCATTCGAGGCGCTTGCGCATCACGTTTACCCGGCCGTCCCAATGATTGAAGGGACCGACGACACTGACGCGCTGCGCGTTGGGTGCCCAGACGGCAAAAGCCACGCCCGTCACGCCATCCAGCGTACGCGGATGGGCGCCCAGCACTTGATAAGCGTGCCAGTGAGCGCCTTCGGCCAGAAGGTGGCAGTCGAGTTCGCCCAGCAGGGGCGGGAAGGCATAGGGGTCTTCGGCCTCGTACACGCCGTGGTCGTCGGTGACTCGCAGACGATAAGGAAAGCGTTCCCTGATCTGGTTCAACTCCAGCGAAAAACAGCCGGCCGAATCCAGTTTGCTGAACGTGCCGAGAGCACGTCCGCTGCCTCGCTCCAGAAGTTCGACCCGATTGGCCCCGGGCAGGAAGCAACGTACGGCCAAGCAGTCCGTCTCCCGGATATAGTGCATGCCGAGCACGGCATAAGGGTCGTCATGCTCGCCGCGCAGCAAGCGCGCCCAATCGTTCCGCAGAGTCACCTCTGCCACGGATTGTGAAGATCCGCCCCAACGCGAGTGCAGGGCGCGCTCAGCCCGGGCGGTGCGGTAGGTAGGCTTCTGCGGCATATCGGCGCATCATGCGATGTGAGTTGAATATGGTTCCGATCTTGCTGATGGCCTGGCGCATCATCCAGATCCAGCGTTCGCGATCGTTGTAATACAAAGGCAGCACGACGCGTTCGAGCTTGTCGTACAGGTGCTCGGCGTCGGCCGCCGCCAGCCTTTGGTCGCTATGCCCGATCCCCCATCCGGTGACATCCTCGATGCAACCTTCTATCCACCACCCATCGAGGACGCTGAGGTTAAGGACACCATTGATGGCAGCCTTCATGCCGCTGGTCCCCGACGCCTCGAGCGGAGGCTCCGGCGTATTCAACCAGACATCCGATCCACTGATGACGGTACGCGCGATGCTGATGTCGTAGTTGGACAGGAAAACAACGCGCAGGGTCGGTCCCAGTTCGTCGATCAGCTCATGGATGCGGTGAATCATGTCCTTGGCCGGATGGTCGTGGGGGTGAGCCTTGCCGGCCATGACGATCTGGAAGGGGTGCTCGGCATGAATAGCCTTGAGTTTTTCGAGATCACTGAACAGCAGCGTGGCGCGCTTATAGGCCGCGAACCGGCGGGCAAAACCCAGAATCGGCAGCTTCGGATCGAGTTCTATGCCCACACTACGGTGTATCAAATTAATCAGGTCGGACTTCGCGTTCTGATGGGCGCTCCAGATCCCCGCACTGGGCAATTGATCGAATCGCGCCATGACCTCGGGCGAATAGCCCCACTCATGTGAATGGCGGTTGAATACTTCGCTGAACGCGGGATGGATCCAGGTGGGCACATGGATGCCATTGGTAATCGCACGAATCTCGTATTCCGGAAACATCCGGGTCGTGGTTTCCGCGTGGCGCGTCGCGACGCCGTTGATGTAGCCGCTGAGATTGAGTGCAAGCCGCGTCATGTTGAGGCGATCCTCTCCGCCGAGCTGCCTGACCTGGTCCAGCGCAATGTAGCCTTTCAACAGATGACCGAACAGCTCGTAGGAAAATCGATCGTGGCCGGCTTCGACCGGCGTGTGTGTCGTGAAGATACATGCGGAGCGCACCCGCGAGACATCGTACTTGAGTTCACCGGGAGCGATGAGATCGGCCGGGCGCGGATGGCGGCGCAACAGGTCGAGGGCCAGCAATGCGGCATGGCCTTCGTTGAGGTGGAAGGTCGTGATCTGGAAGCCCAGCGCAGGCAGGAGGCGCAGGCCGCCGATGCCCAGCACGATCTCCTGCTTAAGCCGGTAGACTTCGTCGCCGCCATAGAGCACATCCGTGATCGAGCGATCTTCGGGACGGTTTTCGGGCAGGTCGGTATCCAACAGAAGCACCGGAACGGTGTTGCCCTTGGGGCTCACCAAGGGATAAAGCCAGGGGCGTACCCAGACCTCATGCCCTTCGATGATGACGGCGACTTTTGCGCGCAGAGGCGTGGCATAGTCCTCCGGCGACCAGGGATCGGGATGATCGACCTGCCGGCCCGATTCATCGATCTCCTGGCGCAGGTAACCCTGACGGCAGAGCAGGGTTACGAACACCATGGGCAGGCCCAGGTCGGCACTGGCCTGGACGGTGTCCCCGGCCAGCACGCCGAGGCCGCCGCTGTAGGTATGGATCTCGGGGCGTAGCGCGATTTCCATGGAAAAGTAAGCGATGCGGGTGCCTCTCAGGTAGGGACCTATCGTCGCCCCGGAACTCTGTCCATGGGGTGAATTGTACGAGCTTGTCATTGACGGGTAATCTCCCCAATGCTGTTACACGATCGCTTTCCGTTCCGTTTCAGGATACTCTCGGCATAGCGTGAGGATTCTTGACTTCGGTCAACTCCGGCACTTCGGCCAAGTCATAACATCGGCTGTACACGCGAATCGGTTATGCGAGGCCTGGAGGACGGGATGACAGCCAATCCCGAAAAATGTCGGGAAGGCGTAAGCCCGCAAATGCATCGAAACGATGGCTTGCGGGTTTTGTTTACCGCATCGGAAATTTACCCGCTGGCCAAGACCGGCGGTTTGGCAGACGTGAGCGCTTCGTTACCCGTCCAGCTTGTCCGTCAGGGCGTTAACGTCAGGCTTTTGATGCCGGGTTACACCTGCGCGTTGGAGCAGATATCCAAGCCCCAGGTCGTGGCTGATCTGGGCGAAATCCTGCCCGGAGCTTCGGTTCGGCTGGTGGCCGGCTGGACACCGGATTCCGGGTTGCCGATCTGGCTGGTCGACTGTCCGTCGCTATTCCAGCGCCCGGGAACGGTCTATCAGGATCCGGATGGGAGAGATTGGGAAGACAACGCCCTGCGATTCGGGTTGTTGAGCCACGTCGCGGCCCGCATCGGGCTCGGTCAAACGGCATTGGGCTGGCGCCCGGATATCGTGCATGCTCACGATTGGCATACGGGATTGGTGCCACTCTTGTTGAAGCAAGCAGGCCAGCAGCGGCCCCGTACGGTTTTCACGATACATAACGCAGCCTTCCTGGGCTGTTTCCCCGTCGAAAGCCTCAATCATCTCGGTTTGGCCACCGGAGCCTTGTCCGCGAGCGATATCGAGTTCTACGGACAGGTTTCCTTCCTCAAGGCGGGGGTGGCTTTTGCGGACAAACTGACTACGGTCAGTCCGAGCTATGCCTGCGAAATCCAGACGCCCGAGTATGGGGCTGGGCTCGATGGGCTGTATCGGGCCCGTTCGAGTGATCTGTCCGGCATCATGAACGGGATTGACTCATCGTTGTGGAATCCGGCATTGGATCCGATGTTGCCCCGTACCTATTCCGCGGATCATATCGAAGGCAAGCAGATCTGCAAGGCCAGTCTGCAGCATCATTCCGGTCTCCACATAGATCGTTGCGCTCCCCTCGTAGCCTTCGTGAGCCGCCTGGCCCAGCAAAAGATGGCTGACATCGTCCTTGAGCATTTACCGCAGATTCTTGAACAACATCCGCGGTTGCAATTCGTCGTGCATGGCCGCGGGGAAAGGAGTCTGGAGGAGGGTTTCAGTCGGCTTGCCCTGGAATATCCGGGCCGTCTGGCGGTCAGGATCGGTTATGAGGAATCCTATGCCCATCGTCTCCAGGCAGGCGCAGATATCCTTCTCCACGGCGCGCGCTTCGAGCCGTGTGGCCTGACCCAGTTATATGCCATGCGCTATGGGACGATTCCCGTGGTCCGCCGGGTTGGAGGCCTGGCGGACAGCGTCGTCGATGCTGCGATGCAGGACGCGACCGGTTTTGTCTTTGAAGAGCCCAACGGCGCCTCGATGTGTCAGGCCTTGGAGCGTTGCATCGATTTCTATCGGAATTGCTCGCAGGATTGGGTGCGCATGCGTATACGTGCGATGAGGATGGACTTCAGCTGGGCACGGTCTGCCGACAAGTACATCCAGCTCTATTCCGAACTCGTGCCGGAATTCCAGCCCGGTTACGCATCGGAGACGGAAACGCAGCCGACAAGCAAGGTAATAACGGGACACGGGCCCTATGGGAAAGCCATGGTTCCCCTCGCGGGCGCGAGAGATCAATTGGCAATCATGCCGAATTTCGGGTAATCACGATTGATCGCCATGAATCATGAAAGCTATTCATGAGTCAAAGAGGTGTTAATGATGAAACAGACGAGCACAGGCAGTAGTACTGCAGGCAGGAAGGGGACCCGAATCCCCGTCGCAGCCCGCAAAAAGGCATTAGCCAAGAGTTCAACCACACGCAAACCGGCAACGGCCAGATCGCCCACCTTGGAGCATCCCATTGACGAAGATGCAAGGCACGCGATGATTGCACAAGCGGCCTATTTTCGTGCAGAGCACCGAGGTTTTGCTCACGGTGAGGAATTGAATGATTGGCTGGAGGCAGAGCGCGAGATATCGCGCATCATTGAAAGCTGATCATTCCGGGGTTATGTGCTTCGCGGTAACCCCGGCACACGCTAATCCGGACGGGTCGTGTCGCCGACCGTCAGGCGATTCGAAGAGTCGCTTGGGCTTGTGACGAGTAGAGGGCGACTGATCCAGGAGAAGCGGGTATGTTTGCATTTCTGCCTCGAACCCTGCCGGAAAAGCTTTCGGTTCTCACGGAATTGGCCCTGAACCTGCACTGGACGTGGAATCATGGGCTGGACACTTTATGGGAGATTATCGATCCCGAGTTGTGGGAACGCAGTCATAATCCCTGGGTGATCCTGCAGAACGCGTCCAAGCAGCGTCTGGACGAGCTCGAAGGGAACAAGGATTTTCTGAGAAAACTCGATCAGGCGCTGGAAGATCATAGGTGCTATCACAGCGAGCCCAGTTGGTACGAACAACACTCCTCGGGTGATGATCCCGCGGTTATTGCCTATTTCAGCATGGAGTTCGGCCTGAGTGAAGCCTTTCCGCTCTATGCGGGTGGGCTGGGCGTGCTGGCGGGCGATTATCTCAAGACCGCCAGTGACATGGGCGTGCCGTTGATTGGCATCGGCCTGCTTTATCAGGAAGGTTATTTTCGCCAGATCATCGACGCCGGTGGTATGCAGCGCGAAGCGTATCCATTCAATGACCCGACCAGCTTGCCGATCCAGCCCGTCATCAGCAGCGACGGAAGCTGGCTCAAGTTGGAGCTTCCGTTACCCGGCCGGACGTTGTACCTGCGCGTATGGCAGGCGATCGTCGGGCGGACGAAGCTCTATCTGCTGGACAGTAATGATCTGCGCAACGGTGCCACTGACCGCGGTATTACAGCCAAGCTTTATGGCAGCGGGTCTGAAATGCGTTTGCTTCAGGAGGTCGTGCTCGGGATCGGCGGCTGGTCGATGCTCGAGGATCTCGGTTTGAATGTGGATGTCTGTCATCTCAATGAAGGACACGCAGCACTGGCTGTCGTCGAGCGGGCGCGACGTTTCATGTCGAAGCGGGACACGAACTTCCATGAGGCGTGGTGGGGCGCGCGCGCCGGCAACGTTTTCACAACGCATACGCCGGTACCCGCCGGTTTCGATGAATTCCCGCCCTCCCTGATATACAAATACGTCCACGAACATTTAAATGAATTCAGGATTTCCTTGCGTGAATTCCTGGCGCTGGGACGCCGCGATCCATTCGATGACGATGAACCATTCAATATGACTTTTCTGGCCTTGCATGGCTGCGCGCAATCCAATGGTGTCAGCCGGTTGCACGGAGAAGTCAGCCGTCGCCTGTTTTCGCGGCTATATCCGCGTTGGCCCCAACAAGAAGTCCCCATTAGACACGTGACCAACGGTATTCATGTGCCGTCTTGGGACTCCATCTGGTCCGATAATCTGTGGACCAGCGCCTGCGGCAAACAACGTTGGCTTGGAGAGATAAGAACACTGACTGAAAATATGTCGCAGACGGACGATGAATCGTTATGGGCCTTGGCCGCCGAGCAACGCCGGGATCTGGTGCACTACACCCGTGACCGCCTTTCCTGGCAACTCGGCCAGCGTGGCGAATCCCCGGCGAAGGTGGAAGTGGCTTCGCAAGTGTTGGATCCAAACTGTCTTACCATGGGCTTGGCTCGCCGATTCACCGATTACAAACGCCCGAACCTTCTGTTGCATGACCCTCAACGTCTTGAGCGCCTGCTGACTTCGGAGCAATGGCCCGTGCAATTGATTGTCGCCGGCAAGGCACATCCGCAGGACGAGCATGGGAAGCAAATGATCCACGCGTGGTTCGAATTCTCCCACCAATCCGCTCTGCGAAAACGTGTTGTTTTTCTTGAAGATTACGATATGGCGCTGGCGCAACAACTGGTGCAAGGTATAGACGTCTGGATCAATACCCCACGCAGGCCCTGGGAGGCTTGCGGAACCAGCGGCATGAAAGTCATTGCCAATGGAGGGCTGAACCTGTCCGAATGTGATGGCTGGTGGGCCGAAGCTTATAAACCCGCTTATGGTTGGGTTATCGGGAATGGTGATCCCAGCAACGACAAAGATGACGCGAATCGTCTCTACGAGTTGCTGGAACAGGAGGTGGTGCCGACGTTTTATGCACGTGATGCACAGGGTATTCCGCGTCAGTGGGTACAGCGAATGCGCGACAGCATGTCCGAGTTGGGTCCCAGGTTCAGCAGCAATCGCATGTTGATCGATTACCTGGACCATTTCTATCGGCCGGCCACGCATGCCTACCGATCACGGGAAAAGGACAAGGCACGGCTGGCGCGCGAACTGCGTACCTGGAACAAGGCACTCGATACGCAATGGGATGAACTCCATTTTGGCGAAAAGCAGACAGATCGCGAGGGCAACCAATGGCGTATCAGCGTTCAGGTCTATCTTGGAGAAATCGCACCGGAGTGGGTGCGTGCTGAATTGTATGCCGATGCCGACGAGAATCATCCTGCCGAGATTCTCCCAATGACTACGGAGGGCACCATGCCAGGGGCTTTCGAGGGTTATATATTTTCGGTCACTTTTAATTCAGACAGGCCGGCTGAGGATTACACACCCAGGGTTCGTGCCTGGCACGAGGCAGCGTTTCTACCCGCCGAATGCCATTTGATCGCCTGGCAAGGTTAAGGGGCACAGGCCGCACGGGAACTAATCGGTTTCCGCGGCCACTAAAGCTGTACTTGTGCGAGCGGAGAGGGCGTGAGATCCACTACCTTATTCTTGGGCACCTTGCTCGCAAGCACCCTTCCTCTCGCGGCAGCACATGCAGGCATCCGATCTCGTAAAT
>Ga0307440_1000263_pt1 | contig 25533 bp, 19 predicted proteins | sample SalMarWE160410MG_FD_202150 | JGI IMG/M metagenome (GOLD analysis project Ga0307440, IMG submission 202150) | Salt marsh sediment microbial communities from the Plum Island Ecosystem LTER, Massachusetts, United States - WE1604-10 | ecosystem: Environmental > Aquatic > Marine > Intertidal zone >...
ATAATCAACCAGATCCCGGCTGCCCTGGAGATTTTGTATGAAATTTAGCGACGTAGAGAGAAGTTATGGCCGCTGCCTGGCGACCCGGAGCTTTATCAAGCGCTTTTATGGCATATTCATAGACAGCCATCCGGACGTGCGTGTGGCTTTTGCGAACACCAACATGGTTAACCAGGGCCGGGCCCTGCGCCGCGGCATTACCAACGTGATTCTTTACGCCAGCGGTTACGAACTGGCCACGCCCGTGATCGAATCCATGGCCAAAGTTCATAGCCGCAAGGGACGTGCCCCCATACGGCCGGATTTGCATCCCTACTGGGTCAACAGTCTGATGAAAGCGGTACAGGAAAGCGATCCGCAATACGACGAGGCGCTCGAAGCGCGCTGGCGTTCCGCCATAGCCCCTACGATCGACTTGTTCGTCAAACAATACTGAGTACCACTCCGCACAGTTCGGCATAGGCAGTAGGGGACTTGCCGTAGCAGGGCCCCGTTACTACACTGAATTACAGCCGCCCGGCTGGGCGCAGTTCAGCCGAACACTCGACATTCGCCCCTGCGGCTGCGGCCTTGTTTCTTTTCACCGACGACTGTTGGAGGGATGGCACATGAAAGAACGAATGCTTGCACAATTGAGCGTGCCCGCAATCGGACTGGGCTGCATGGGCATGTCGGAGTTCTATGGCAATGGGGATGACAAGGAATCGATCTCCACGATCCATCGCGCCATAGAACTGGGCGCCAACTTCCTGGACACCGCCGACATGTACGGCGTCGGGCGCAACGAGGAACTGGTGGGCCGCGCGATCCGTAACCGGCGCGACCAAGTCATCCTCGCCACCAAGTTCGGCAACATGCGGGGCGAGGACGGCGCCTTCCTCGGCGTGAACGGCCAGCCCGATTACGTTCGGAAGTGCTGCGAAGCCAGCCTGAAACGTCTCGGCGTCGACACGATCGACCTGTATTACCAGCATCGCGTCGACCCTGAGACGCCGATCGAAGACACCGTGGGCGCCATGGCCGAGTTGGTCAAGGAAGGCAAGGTACGCTACCTGGGCCTATCAGAGGCCGCGCCGGAAAGCATCCGCAAGGCGCAAAAGGTGCATCCGATAACGGCCCTGCAGACCGAATACTCTTTATGGAGCCGCGATCCGGAACATGAAATCCTGGCGACCTGCCGCGAACTGGGTATCGGCTTCGTGGCCTACAGCCCGCTCGGGCGCGGCATGCTCACCGGCCGCTTCCAGAAACCGGAAGACTTTCCGGAAGGCGATTTCCGCGCTCATCACCCGCGCTTTCAGGGCGAGAACTTCCAGCGCAACCTGAAGCTCGTCGAGGAAGTCAAAGCCATCGCCGCCGACAAGGGGTGCACCCCGGCCCAACTCGCACTCGCCTGGGTGCTCGTGCAAGGCGAGGACATCGTGACGATTCCGGGCACCAAACACGTGAAGTATCTGGAGGACAACGTGGCGGCTGCAGATGTCGTGCTCGACAAAGCTGAACTCGAACGTATCGATGCTGCCTTTCCGCTGGGCGCAGCGTCCGGAGAGCGTTACGCACCGGGCGGTATGAAGGCTGTCAACCAGTAACCCACCGGCGGTTGCCGGGTCCGCGCCCGACTTCCTATACTGCGAGTCTCCGGTCCAGGTGCCCTCGGCGCCTGCCCGCATCGTCAACGCTGAGGAGAACACCATGAAATCCCGCGCAGCCGTCGCCTTCGCACCTGCGAAGCCGCTCGAAATCGTCGAGCTCGATGTCGCTCCGCCCAAGGCGGGCGAAGTGCTGGTGCGCATCGTTGCCACCGGCGTGTGCCATACCGATGCCTTCACCCTGAGCGGCGAGGACCCGGAAGGCAACTTCCCCGCGGTGCTCGGTCATGAGGGCGGCGGCATTGTCGAGGAAGTGGGCGAAGGGGTCACCAGCGTCGAGCCGGGCGATCACGTCATTCCGCTGTATACGGCCGAATGCGGCAAATGCAAATTCTGCCTGTCGGGCAAGACCAACCTGTGCCAGGCCGTGCGCGCCACCCAGGGCAAGGGTCTGATGCCGGACGGCACCACGCGCTTCTCGCTCGACGGCAAACCGATCTTCCATTACATGGGCACGAGCACGTTCAGCGAATACACCGTCGTGCCGGAAATTTCCCTCGCCGTGATCAACAAGGAGGCCCCGCTGGAAAAGGTCTGCTTACTCGGTTGCGGCGTGACCACCGGCATTGGCGCGGTGAAAAACACCGCCAAGGTGGAAGCGGGCAGCACGGTTGCAGTCTTCGGACTCGGCGGCATTGGTCTCGCCGTGATCCAGGGCGCGGTCATGGCCAAGGCCGGGCGCATCATCGCGATCGACATCAACCCGGACAAGTTCGAACTTGCCAGACAGATGGGCGCCACCGACTGCGTGAACCCGAAAGACCACGGCGACACCCCCATCCAAGAAGTCATCGTCGAGATGACCGACGGCGGCGTGGACTACAGCTTCGAGTGTATCGGCAACGTCAATGTCATGCGATCTGCATTGGAGTGTTGCCACAAGGGCTGGGGCGAAAGCACGATCATCGGTGTCGCCGGCGCGGGCCAGGAAATCTGCACCCGCCCCTTCCAGCTCGTGACCGGGCGCGTCTGGCGTGGCTCGGCCTTCGGCGGCGTCAAGGGACGCAGCCAATTGCCGGGCATGGTCGAGCAGGCCATGCACGGCGAGATCGCCCTCGATCCGTTCATCACGCATACGATGCCGCTCGAGCGTATCAACGAAGCCTTCGACCTTATGCATGAAGGCAAGTCCATTCGCACCGTGATTCATTTCTGACATGGAACGTGTCGAATTCCACACCTGTTTCGGCGGCACGCAAACGGTCTGGACGCATGACTCGGAAGCGCTCGGCTGTCCCATGCGCTTTGGCGTATACCTGCCCCCGCAGGCTGAATCCACGCCATGCCCCGTGCTTTACTGGCTGTCGGGCCTGACCTGCACCGAACAGAACTTCATCACCAAGGCGGGCGCCCAGCGCTTCGCCGCCGAACATGGCCTGATTATCGTGGCACCCGACACGAGCCCGCGCGGTGCGAACGTGGCCGATGACGAAGCCTATGATCTCGGGCAGGGCGCAGGCTTTTATGTCAACGCCACACAATCCCCCTGGGCTGCGCATTACCGTATGTACGACTACGTGGTCGAGGAATTGCCGCGTCTGATCGAAAAACACTTCCCGGCCAGCCCGACAAGAAGCATCAGCGGGCATTCAATGGGTGGACACGGTGCATTGATCATCGCGCTCAAGAACCCGAAACGTTACCGGAGCGTTTCGGCGTTCTCACCCATCGTCGCACCCATGCGGGTGCCGTGGGGAGAGAAAGCGTTCACGGCCTACCTGGGAGGAGACCGCGACATCTGGAAAGCCTGGGATGCCTGCGAGCTGATCGCTGGCGGCGCCCGTATGCCGCAGATCCTCGTGGACCAGGGCATGGATGATGATTTCCTCGAGCCGCAATTATGCCCTCAATTGCTGCGTGCGGCTTGCGACAAGGCCGGCCAGCCGCTCGACCTGCGCCTGCAGCCGGGCTACGACCACAGCTACTATTTCATCGCGAGCTTCATCGGTGAGCATTTTGCCCATCACGCGCGGGCACTGACATAAAAACCCCATATTCGAGTGGTATAAGCCATCAATTGGCACGCTTCCACGCTACAACGATGAAGAAAACCTTACCCGCAGCCGTTCTGACTGTCGCTATCCTGGCCTGGCTTGGCTGCAGCAAAGCCGCCACGGTACTGGCCCCTGCACGGCACGGCGACTTCGCACACTACACCTTTGCGCTGACCTGGCAACCCGGCTTCTGTGCCACTGACGGCGGTTGCGCCGCGAGTCAGCCGACGAATGTCTTAATCGGCCTGCATGGCCTCTGGGCCTCGCGCCCACAGAGCCTGATCAAGCGCGGCGTCAGTGCGCCACAGTGGTGGCATCGAGGTTGCGATTATTTCCATCACAGCGACGGCAAACCACCCCTGTCACCCGCAACACGACAAGCCATCATGGCCGTCATGCCCCATCTGCGCCACAGCCTGCTGAAACATGAGTATGACAAGCACGTGCAGTGTTTCGAATTCGGCGCGGAACGGTTTTTCAAAGTGGCACTGCATCTGCGCAAACGCGTTGCGGACAGCGCCTTCGGACATTACCTCAAAGAAAGCGCACGGGGACATCGTGTAAAGCGCAACCGTATCGTCTCCGCCTTCCTGCATTCCTTCGGAACCCACAATCGCCGGGCATTGCAACTTCGCTGCGGGATGGACAAACATGGGCGGCACGTGCTGACCCAGTTATGGATCACCTTCCACTCCGGTGCCGTCAAATCGTTCCCTCGTCCTGCATCGCTGATGAACGCGCCGATCCCGCAGGATAATTGTCCGGCCGTGGTCTATGTGCCGGGTTGGCCGCCTGCCTACGGTCCCTGATCTGTATCTCTTTACCAGGTCCCCTTATTGGGCATCGACTTCCAGGGTTCGGCCGGAGCCAGCGCATCGCCCCGCTGCAACAATTCGATGGAGATGCCATCGGGCGTGCGCACGAAGGCCATGTGTCCGTCACGCGGCGGACGATTGATCGTCACGCCTGCGTCCATCAGTTTCTGGCACAAGCTGTAGATGTCATCCACGCGATAAGCGAGATGACCGAAATTTCGGCCGCCGTCATAGTCTTCCGGGTCCCAGTTATAGGTCAGCTCGACGAGGGGCGCCTTATCGTGCCGTGCCGCTTCCTCGTCGCCCGATGCAGCCAGAAACACCAGCGTGAAACGTCCTTCCGGCACTTCGCGGCGGCTGATCTCCACGAAGCCCAGCAGCTCACAGAAAAAATTTCGCGTGGCATCGAGGTCCGCAACGCGCAGCATCGTGTGCAGGTAATTCATGTGTCCTCCGTCAGAGAGTGATAACGGGTTTCAATCCCCAAGACCCGCCTGCTGGGCGGGCGGCCAATCCTTGACTAGGGTCATTACGGTGAATACCGCCAGCCATTAGCTTAGTACCATGATAAGTCTCAAGGGACACTCCCATGCCCCGCCCCAGAATAATCCGGCGCATTATCTGGATCGCCGTTGCCGCGATCGTGGTTGTCGCACTCGCCTGGTGGCTCACGCGCAGCAAACCCGTCACCGTCAGCGTCGCCACGCTCGCGCGCGGCACTGTCGAATCGATTGTTGCCAATACGCGCGCCGGAACGGTCACCGCCTGCCGCCGCTCCAAGCTCTCGCCCGCCATGGGCGGGCAGATCGAGCGCCTCGCCGTGAAAAAAGGCGAACAGGTGCACAAGGGGCAAGTGTTGCTCGAACTCTGGAACGAAGACCTCAAGGCACAGCTGCAACTCGCGCAGGATGAAGCACGCGTTGCCAAGGCACAGGAACGCTCCGCCTGCCTGGAGGCCGATAATGCCGGACGCGAAGCCGCACGCCAGCGACGGCTGCGCAAGAACGACATGGTATCCGTCGAACAACTGGATCAGGCCGAGACCCGGGCTAACACGACGGCGGCCCGGTGCACGGCAGCCAAGGCGGGCACTGAAGAATCGCAATCGCGTGTCAACGTAGCCAAGGCCAACCTCGAACGCACCATACTCACCGCTCCCTTCGACGGCATCGTGGCCGACATCAACGGTGAACTCGACGAGTACGTTACCCCCTCGCCGCCCGGTATCCCGACGTTGCCCGTCATAGACTTGATCGACAACGGCTGCTACTACGTCGAGGCCCCGATCGACGAAGTCGATGCCGCAAAGGTACGCGTAGGCATGCCCGTGCGCATCACCCTCGATGCTTTCGGCAAGCGGCCGTTCGCGGGCACCGTGAGCCGAATCGGCGCCTATGTCGTCGAGCTGGAAAAGCAGGCCCGCACGGTGGACGTTGACGTGAAGTTTTCTCCGGATACCGATATCCAGCAACTGCTGGCCGGCTATAGCGCCGACGTCGAAATACTCCTCGACCGAAAAGCGGACGTGGTTCGCGTGCCCACCGAGTCGGTCATGAACGGTAACCAGGTCTATGTCTACGATCCCGATTCGCGAAGCCTGAAGCTCACGACGTTTGAACCGGGAATTTCCAACTGGACCTGGACCCAGGCGGTATCGGGCCTGAAAGCGGGCGAACAAGTCGTAACCAGCGTGGATCGCAAGGGGATCGGTAACGGCGTCCGCGTGAGCATCGAACGCCATGCCCGCCAACCCTGACACGCCGCTCATCCGGCTGGAATCGCTTTCGCGTGACTTTCTGGTCGGCGAGGAAACCGTGCACGCGCTGGACGAGGTCACACTCGACATCGCCCGCGGCGAATACGTGGCCGTGATGGGGCCGTCGGGTTCGGGCAAGTCGACGCTGCTCAATATCGTGGGCCTGCTCGACCGCCCCACTCGCGGGCGCTACCTGCTTGACGGCGACGACACGACGACGCTGTCGGACACGCGTCAAGCCGCCGTCCGCAGCCGCAAGATCGGCTTTGTTTTCCAAGCTTTCCACCTGGTGCCGCGCCTGAGCGCCCGGGAAAACATCGAACTGCCGCTGATGCTGGCCGGCGTGGCCCCCGAAGAACGGCGACCGCGCGTCGAAACGGCGCTGGATTCCTTCGGCCTCGCGGACCGGGCGAGCCACCGCCCCGACCAGCTCTCCGGCGGCCAGCGCCAGCGAGTCGCCATCGCGCGGGCGACGATAACGCGCCCGGAGGTCATTCTCGCCGACGAGCCGACCGGCAACCTCGACAGCACCTCCGGTGCCGACGTCATCTCGACCCTCGAGCGGCTCAACGGTGAAGGGATGACGCTCGTGGTGGTCACGCACGATGCCGACGTAGGCGGCCGCGCGCGCCGGTTGCTGCGCTTCCATGACGGGCAGCTTGCGAGCGACGAGGAGCAATCACAATGAGCAGCCGCCAGGGGCTCGCCTTCGAGGATTCCGTCCGCTATGCGAGCCGGTCGGTCGGCGCCGCGCGCGGACGTACCGTGCTGATGACGCTCGCCATGGCCATCGGCGTTGCCGCCGTCATCGCGCTGACCGCCCTGGGCGAAGGGGCACGCAACTATGTCCTGGGCGAGTTCATGAGCCTGGGCGGCAACATCCTGACCATTTTCCCGGGACGCAACGAGACCACGGGCGGGCGGCCGCCGGTCTCGGGGGCTACACCGCGGCCGCTGACGCTCGACGATGCACTCGCGCTCACTCGCAGCGGACTCGTGCGCGACGTCGCTCCCATCGTGGTCGGGCAGGCGCCGGTCGCTTTCGGCAACCGGTCCCGCGACGTGACCATCCTGGGCTCCACGGCCGTTTTCCGCGATATCCGGCACGTCGACATGCAACGCGGCCGCTTCCTGCCGCGCGGCGATCCCTACGCGGCGCCGGCGGTCTGCGTACTCGGAACGAAACTCGCCAGCGAGATTTTCGGCAGTGCAGCGCCGGTCGGCCAGTTGCTGCGCATCGGCGACCGGCGCTTTCGAGTCATCGGCGTGATGGCCTCCAAGGGCCAGTCCCTGGGTGTGGACATGGATGACGTGGCCATCGTACCCGTGACCGCCGCCCAGGCACTGTTCGACACCGAGTCCCTGTTCCGTGTCCTGGTCGAGGCCCAGGGACGCGAATCCATTCCCGCCGCCAAACGTGCGGTGGAAGCGATCATCACCGCTCGCCACGAGGGCGAAAACGACGTTACCGTCATCAGCCTCGATTCCCTGCTCGATACCTTCGACCGGATCCTGTCGATCCTGACCCTCGGCGTTGCAGGCATCGCGGCGATCAGCCTCGCCGTCGCGGGAATACTGATCATGAACGTGATGCTCGTGTCGGTCTCGCAGCGCACGCGCGAGATCGGACTGCTCAAGGCCCTGGGCGCAACGCCGCGCGCCATTGCCAGGCTGTTCCTCGTCGAAGCGGCACTGCTTTCGCTCCTCGGCGCGGCGGCCGGCCTGGCGGTCGCCTACGCCGGCATCACGGTTTTCGGCATCCTGGTTCCGTCATTCCCGGTAACGATCCCGCCCTGGGCGGTCATCGCGGGTACTGGTGTAGCGGTGGCGACCGGCTTGGCGTTCGGCGTCCTCCCGGCCCGGCGCGCTGCACGGCTCGATCCTGTGGCGGCACTTGCAGGCCGTTGACGATGTTCGTCCGCGACATCTCCCGGTTGACGTTTGGCTCCGTAGTGGGCCAACGCATGCGCAGCTTTCTGACCGCACTCGGCATCACGGTGGGTATTGCGGCAGTCATGCTCTTGACCTCGCTGGGCGAAGGCGTGCGAGGATACGTCATCAACGAATTCAGCCAGTTCGGTACCAACCTGATCGTGGTATCGCCCGGACGCACGACCACGCTCGGAACCTCTTCCGCCGTCATATCGAACGTACGCCCGCTCAGCCTCGAGGACGCTACCGCACTCGAGCAATTGCCCCAGGTACAAGCCGTGGTGCCCGAGGTTGCCGGCAACGCCGAGGTGCAGTATGGCGGGCTCACCCGGCGCACCATGGTCTTCGGCGAAGGCTCCCAAATGCTGACCGTATGGAAGGCGCATATGGCCCTCGGCCGCTTCCTGCCCGCCGACGAACCGCGCACCGCACGTGCCTTCGCCGTGCTCGGCTCGAAGGTGCGCCAGGAGCTCTTCGGCGACGCCAACCCTCTCGGTGCGCGCCTGCGCATCGGCGGCGAAAGCTACCGTGTCATCGGCGTACTCGAGCCGAAGGGACAACTACTGGGCTGGGATCTCGACGATGCGGTCTACATACCCACCGGACGAGCGCTGGCGCTCTTCGATCGTGAAAGCTTGATGGCCATAGACCTTACCTACGATCCCGAGGTGCCGGCAACCAAGATCGCGGATCGCGTGCGCAAGCTGCTGACAGCACGCCATGGCAGCGAGGACATTACCGTCACCACCCAGGAAGACATGCTGGCCAGCCTGGGGCGGATCATCGACATTCTCACGCTGGCGGTCGCCGGTCTCGGCGGCATCTCGCTGCTCGTCGGCGCCGTCGGCATTTTCACGATCATGACCATTGCCGTGAACGAGCGCACCTCCGAGATCGGCTTGCTGCGTGCACTCGGCGCCACCCGGTTGCAGGTCCTGATGCTCTTCCTGGGCGAAGCGACACTTCTCTCTGCGCTGGGCGGATTGGCCGGCCTTGCAGTGGGTGCCGGCGCCGGAGGCTTGCTCGGATTGGCCATCCCGGCACTGCCGATCACGATTGCCTGGCGATATGTATTCATGGCCGAAGCCATAGCTGTTGCCATCGGTCTTGTCGCCGGCGTACTCCCCGCACGCCGCGCCGCACGTCTCGATCCCGTCGAAGCCCTCCGGGCCGAATGATAGAGAAGCGAAGACCTCCCACCCGTCACACTTTCCGGACAGATGACTCTCCAGCGCCGCCCATGGAATAAGAAAGTCACTGAGATTGGTTGATCCCACTTCACCGCTTTTTCTGTTTATGAAGCTAGTGGCGGCGTGACGCACTTTGCGGCGATACCCCGCCGGAACGTCACTCCGACTCTCAGAGGTCATCTTATGAAAATCGACAGACACGGCTTCCTTCAATCATCCCTGACCGCGCTGGCCGTGTGCCTCATGGCAATGTCCGGCCCGGCCTTGGCAGCACCGGGCGATATCGACCCGGGTTTCAATGGCGGCGCCCCCGCCTTGCTTGACTACAACTCCTCGCTGGACGGGCTGAAGCCTCTGGCTATAGCTACCGATCCCGCCAACGGGGACGTCCTCTGGGCAGGCGCCGACGTAAACTCGAGCACCACATCCGGCCTAATCGTCGCCTACAAGGACGACGGCACACTGGATACCAATGTTGCCGGCAGCGGCAAGATTTCCGTGAGTCCGTCCAGCATCGGACTCGGCGGCGCCCAGCTGATGTTCGAGAGTGTCGCCGTCGACAACCAGGGCCGGATTCTCGTCACGGGAACCGGCAGCGAATCAAGCGGTTTCGACATGGTGCTCGCACGCTTCAACCCCGACGGCACCCCCGACACGAGCTTCGGCACCAACGGCGTGGTCAAGTCGGCAATCAATAACGGCGCCCTGGGCAGCGGCTTGTCTCTGACTGCCGACGGACACATCCTGGTCACCGGCATGTCTGCCAGTACCTCGACCGCTGCCGCCTTGCTTACGCTCTGGCGCTTCAATGCGGATGGCTCGCCGGACACGAGTTTCAACGGCACCGGCCACGTACAGATCGACGGGATCTCCGTGGACCCCACGGCCGTCGACATCGAGAGCTTCCGCTGCTTCCCGGCCCTGCAACCCGATCGCAGCATCCTCGTGGGCTGCCAGCAGGCCGGCAGCGCCGGACCCTGGAAGATGACACGCTTGGCCCCGGACGGCTCGGTGGACAGCGGCTTCGGCACCAGCGGTTACTTGACGGGCGCGGTCAACCAGGAACTCGCCGGCCTGGCTTTGGCCCCCGACGGCGGATTCTATATCTCGCAAGAAGACCTGTCCGGTTCGTCGCACGGCTTCACGCTCCTCCGCTTCCTGTCCGACGGTTCGGTCGACACCGGCTTCAATTCCGGCAACCCGCTGGGAGTCAGCATTACCCAAACCACCCTCACCGAAGTCCCGCTGCCGCTGGCTGTACAGCCCGATGGGAAAATATTCGCAGGAGTGGTAAACGGCCAGACTCTTCTTGTCGAGCGTTTACTGGCGGATGGCAGCCCCGATACCAGCTTTACCAGTTCGGGATACGCCTCGTTTAACTTCCACAGCGTCGGCGGAAATACTTACGCGCCCCAACCCACAGCAGTGGCACTGCAAAGCGACGGGGAAATCATCATTACAGGCTTTACGGTGTATTCCACAACGGGCGTCAACCCGGTCGCTTTCACCGCCCGCTTCCTCAACAACAGCTTCGCTCTGACGCCCGGCGCGCCCGGATTCAACAATGTTGCAGCAGCACCCCTGGCTCAGGCCGTGACCTCCAACGCCGTCTCCCTCAGCGGCCTGAGCATCGGCTCCGAGACCAGCAACATCCACGTAGCCCTGTCGGTTCAGAACGGCCGCTACAGCACCTCCGGCAGCAGCGGCCCGTTCATGGGCTCAGCGAGCGGCGCGGCCGTCGCCTGGATCGGCTCGGCTGACAACCTCGCCCTGGAACAGATGACCCCCGCCACCCCCGCAACCGATACCGTTACCCATGTTTCCGCAGGGGGGTTCTGGGCACCCAACAACTATCAGGTTCTGCTGGGCACCGCTGCGAGCGCCGACTGGACGACCACCACCGACACGCCTCCGGTCGCCAATGACGGTACGCTCGACGCCACCGCGGGCCAGAATGCCAACGGCACGCTCGATGCGAACAACCCGGGCGGCGGGACGCTGACCTACAGCATCGTCTCCCAACCGGCGCACGGCACCCTGTCGCTGAACGACGCTTCGACCGGCAGCTATACCTACACCGCCAACAGCGGCTATTCCGGCAATGACAGCTTCACCTGGAAAGTCAACGACGGCGTCGCCGATTCCAACATGGCCACGATAGCCATCACGGTGTCGACATCGTCCAGCGGGGGCGGCAGCGGAGGCAGCAGTGGCGGCGGCAGCTCAAGCGGAGGCGGCGGAAGCCTTGGCGCTCTGACCCTGTGCCTGTTTGCACTGCTGTCACTGGGAATCACTCTTTTGCCTCGTTCCCTACCCAGGAAACGCTGAAACAACTTGGCTCCATGGCGGTGGCCGCATACCCCCTGCGGCTGCCGCCATTTTTTTGCGCCACGCTTCCGACGCCTGGCCTGAAGCACGCTTTTCCATGAGCCCATTTGCCGGGTTTTGCTGTTTATGAGATCGATGGCGACCCATTCGAGCCCCGGCACGTTGCGAAGCCATCCCCACATCCAACAACAGAGGATCTCGCAATGAAAATCATCCAGCGGCGCCGCGTGGCGCTTATATTGGCGATACTGAGCCTGTGCCTCGCGGCGTTGCCGGCGCTTGCCCGCGTTACGCCCGGCGATATCGATCCGGGGTTCAACGGCGGCACACCTGCCATTCTCGATCACAACTCAACCGGTCACGATCTATCGCCCACAGCCAGTGCGATCGACCCCATCAACGACGACATCATCCTGGCCGGTACCGACACGACAAGCAGCACACAGTCCGGCCTTGTCATCGCCTACAAGACCGATGGCACCCTGGACACAGCCGTGGGAAACGGCGGGATCATATCGATCACTCCGTCTTCCCTTGGCCTGTCCGGCACCACACCGGCCGTGATCTTCGCCAGCGTTGCCGTAGACAGCGCCGGACGGATTCTCGTAGCGGGCTACGGTGCTGACGACAGCACATTCGAAATGGTCCTCGCGCGTTTCAACGCCGATGGCACATTGGATACGAGCTTCGGCACCAACGGCATCGTCACCTCCCAGATCAATGCCGGCGCTGCCGGAAGCAGCCTCTCTCTGGCTGCGGATGGACACATCATCGTCGCCGGGATATCGGCGGCCACAGCAACAGGCACCGGCGCGTTACTGACCCTGTGGCGCTTCAATTCGGATGGCACTCCCGACACCTCGCTCAACGGCACCGGCCATGTCCAGATCGATTCGATCTCACTGGTAGGCGCGCAAGGACTCGATTCTTTCCGCTGTTCCTCTGCGCTCGAGCCGAATAATGACATCATCGTCGGCTGCCGGATGACCGGCGACGGGGGCCCCTGGAAGATTGTCAGCGTCAAATCCGATGGGTCCTCAAGCAATGTCCTGATCACATCCGCTCCCGGCATGTTGCTCAATGGCCTGGCCCTGGCGCCGGATGGCGGTTTCTACGTCACCGAGGTCGAGCGTGTGAGCAGCGGATACCAAAGCTATTTACTTCGTTACCTGGCTTCCGGCGCCATGGACCCCGATTTCAATGGCGGCAGCCCGGTCTCTCTCGGCGTGCTGGCTACGGATTACAGCGGCTTTATGCCCGTCCTCGTACAACCCGACGGCAAAGTTCTCATCGCCCTCAATATGGGCAGTTCCGGCTCCAGCACCGGCCCGCAAATCGCCATAGGCCGCCTATTGCCGAACGGTACCCTGGATGCCGGTTTTGGCGGCACGCCCATGCCGGGGATCGCAACCGTCGATTTCTCCTCGGCCGGCAGCGGCTACATCCCCTACCCGACCAACTTATTGCTTCAAGGCGACGGCTCCGTCGTGGCTACCGGCTCCGCGACCCCGAGCTCGGGTGGGAATGCAGCGGCCTTCGCGACGCGCGTCCTCAACGATGCATTTGACCTGACCCCGGATGCGGTCAGTTTCGACCCCCTGACCGACACCCCATTGGATCAGGCCGTCGTCTCCAACGCCGTCTCCCTGAGCGGCATCGGTATCGGCTCGGAAACCACCGGCATCGCCGTCGCCCTGCAGGTGCAAAACGGGCAATACAGCACCACCGGCACCAGCGGCCCGTTCATGGGCACGGTGGCCGGTGCCAATGCCGGCTGGGTCAAATCCGGGGACAGCCTGGCTTTGGCGCAACTGACACCCGCTACGGGAGACACCGACGCCTCGACAAATGTGAGTCTCGGCGGCTTCTGGGCGCCCAACAATTACCAGATTCCACTCGGCACGGCTGTAACCACCGCTTGGAACACCACTACCGACACGCCACCCACCGCCAACGACGCGACGCTTGCTGCCAAAAAAGACGCCGGCACCAAAGGAACACTTGATGCCTCCGCTGCAAGCGGGGTCCCGCTCACATTCAGTATCGTCACGACCCCGGCGCATGGCACCGTCACGTTGAGCAATGCCACCACCGGCGCCTATACCTACACGCCCAACAGCGGCTATACCGGCGCGGACAAATTCACCTGGAAAGTCAACGACGGGATTGCCGACTCGAACATTGCCACTGTCACCGTCAGCGTAACGACCAACGGCGGCAAGAGCGGCAACGGTTCAGGTGGTGGAGGCGGGCTCGCGGCCCTGTCCCTTCTGCTCCTCCTGATGCTGGCTATGGTCACGATCCGTTCCTACACTCAACGTTTTCCCGACCGCAAGTAAACGCTGGAGATCATCATGAAGACACTCTTTGCAGTAGTTGCCACGGCCGCCTGCGTTGCATTCGGTGCGCATACGGCCCGGGCCCACCCACGTGCTTACAAGCTGGTTTGCCGCGGCGGTGGCGACATGTTCATGAGCTATCACGACGCTGGCTCGTCGCGGTCCCTCGATATCGCGTTCCAACCCGCCACCACCGGCGCCAACCGGCAAGCACCCGGCCCGGGTGAATGCGCCTGGGTGGATCGTCCCGTTAACTCCTCCGAACCGCATCGCCTGCGGTACTACACAAGCGAACTGATCACGGACGTCAACGTGCGTAATCCGAACGAGCTGGTACTCATCGCCAACGGTACATCGCTCAACTATCTGTTGAACGGTGCCCGCAGCAATATCCAGTTCTACGTCTATGCCTACAACGGGGGCTTACCCTCCGCTCCGGCCCTGATCGTAACTCGCGTCGGCCCCTGAGCCGATATACGGTCATGCGCGGCAGGCCAAAGGGTACCTGCCGCGCATGCCACCCACCAAGCCCCCAAGGAGTGCAGATGAAGACTCGGCATAAAACGCTGTTTGCGGCGCTTTTAGCCTTGTTCGGACTGGGTTCCGTCAGTAAGAACACGGAAACACAGATACAGAAATACTTGGCGTTCTACTATCCCAGTAGCAATGACACCAGCTACGAGATCAACTTCGATTGGGGCACCTACGATATCTATACCACTGGATCCTCGATACCCGGATCCTCAGGTGAGGATGCATGCTATGGCGGCTATATCGTCGCTCGGCCAACTGTCGATCACGTTACCCCCGGAGAGCATTACTGGACTTATCTGGTGACGCCCGGCGGCAAGGTCTGGCGGCGCATGGATGGCGGCAACATACCCGCTTCCAGCCAGCGCAAGAAAGTCTCTGTATCGAACGAAGACAATTCCACGACAACCACCACGGTTACCATCGAATCACCCGCGGAACCGGTCATTGATGATTTTCTCAGGCAACCGGAAGCCTGGTCGAAATACGGCGTCCTGGTTGACTGAGGGAAGGGCGAATATAGGCTGCTGAGTACCGGCTCGCCCCGGAGCGATCCGGTATCGCCTGCAACCCAAGCGGCGTGCCTTCGAGACCACCCTGAAAAACCCATGTCCCGGATCTCTGGATCGGATCCGAGCCTTTTCGGCGGACTTCACAAATACATGAGCCCGTTCAGGGGCTTTTCCTGTTTTTGATCTGTAAGCGGAAATATCAATTCGATATCCGGATCTTTAACAGGAGAGCCACATGGCTGCCGTATCTATAGCTCGCTATCTCGCCGTTTTTAGTGTCCTGGTCACCCTGTCCTGCGGGGCCAACCCGGCGCAAGCCAACGCTGTTCCAGGCACCCTGGATTCCGGCTTCAACGGCGGAGTTCCAATCCTTATTTTAGACAGCTCGACCAACGACGACGCCGGCACAAAAACTGCACAGAACCCAATTAACGGCGACACCTTGTGGGTTGGCAGGAAAGGGCTGTCCGGCATCATTGGCGCCTACAAGCCCGATGGCACGCCTGAGACTGCTTTCGGCGGCAGCGCCTCAGGCCAAGCCTCCCTGTCGGCCGATGCGCTCGGTTTTGCCGGGGGGGCCGTGACCTTCCTTTCTCTTGTCATCGACAGCCAAGGGCGCGCAACAGTTGCGGGACTGATCGCCGCCAGCAGCGGCACATCATCCGCGCTTGTCGTTGCCCGCTATACGCCCGATGGAATATTGGACACCACCTTCGGCACAAATCATAGCGGTTTCGTTATCGAATCCCTGGGTAGCAGTATCATCGTTGGGTACAACATATCGCTGAGCCCGGATGGAACCATCCTTGTCACAGGCTCCGCCTCCGCTCCAGGTGGCAGTGGCTATGTGCTTTCGCTTTGGCGCTTCTTGCCCGACGGTCAGATTGATTCCTCATTTAACGGCAACGGCTTCTTACAGATCACGCAAATCACAAATCCTCACATACCGCATTGCTTTGCGGCACTGCTTGTCGACAAATCAGTTATCGCGGGCTGTCGTTACGACGCCGGAACAGCGTGGAAAATCACTCATCTAAAAGTCGATGGCAGCATCGACACCAACTACGGCACGAACGGCTTCATCACTGGAAGCGACCCCAACTGGTTGCTCGCGGGAATGGTAGCAACCCCGGCCGGCGGTCTTGTTATCTCCGAGATCGATTCATCTGCAACACCGAGTCCCGTAATCGTCCGCAAATACAGTGCCGACGGAACGTTGGACACCAATTTCAACGGCGGAGTGCCCCTGGAGATTGGCACAGTTCCCGACACGGGCATCCTGATCCCCATTGCACTGCAACCCGATGGAAAGATTGTTGCCATCGCTAGTGCTGCGACGGAGCTTGACGTCTACCGGTTTTCCCCGAATGGCACGCTGGATACCGGCTTCGGCTCGAGCGGCTTAAGCGTGATCAGCTTTACCGGTCTAAGCGGCAGTGACTACTCGGCCGGAGCTTATGACGTGGCGCTGCAGGGTGACGGCGGAATTGTGATTTGCGGCATCGCCTTGTCGGTGCCTGCAAGCACTCGTGCCGCGTTTGTGACACGCTTGGTCAATGACAGCTTCGACCTTACGCCAGATGCACTGAGCTTTGACAACATTACCAACGCCCCGCTCGCCCAGGCCATTACCTCCAATGCGGCCAACATAAGCGGTATCGGTATAGGCCCGGAAACCACCGGTATCTCTGTTGCGCTCCAGGTTCAGAACGGGCAGTACAGCACCACCGGCGACGGCGGCCCCTTCATGGGCACGGTCAGCGGCGCCAATGCCGCCTGGATCAAATCCGGTGACAGCCTGGCCCTGCTGCAGATGACACCCGATGCCACATCGACCGATACCACCACGCATGTCGTGGCCGGGGGGTTCTGGGCGCCCAATAATTACCAGGCTCCACTCGGAATGGGCACCCCTGCGGACTGGACGACCAGCACGGACACGCCGCCGACCGCGAACGACAGTACGTTGTCGAACACCGGCGGTCAGGCAAGCAGCGGCACCCTCAACGCCGACAACCCCAGTGGTGGATCGCTGACCTTCGGCATCGTCAGTCAGCCTGCCCATGGCACTCTGACCCTCGACGATCCGGCCACCGGCAGATTCACCTACACATCCGCCAGCGGCTATTCCGGCAGCGACAGCTTCACCTGGAAAGTCGATGACGGCGTGGCCGATTCCAATATCGCCACGGTAAGCATCAATGTCTCCGCGGCGGCCACTGGCGGCGGCTCCAGCGGCAATGGCAGCAGTGGCGGTGGTGGTGGCGGATTTGGACTGCTGCCCCTGTTCCTGCTCTCTGTACTTGGCCTTTACGCCCTGTTGCATCGCAGCAAGGTTCGTTTGGCCACATCCGGCACGGATGACCCAAATGCTGTTAAGCCGCTGTTTTCACTAAAGAACCGGCGCCACATGACGCTTTGGGGATGGGTTTTAAATATAAAAATCATGAAAAATACATCCAAAAATCAAGCGGCTCATTCTCTGTCCCTACAAACTGCACCCATAGATAACTGCGGAAACTGCCCGGCCTCACATCTTCATGATCGAGACCGGGTGCACAGGAACAGCACCTATGAAAAACATTAAACAACAAGAACCAAGCCTGAAACTTACCTTAAGGGAGAAATGAAATGCGAATTCAATTACGGCTCTTTGCAACCGCGGTGATCCTCGGGTCATCATTGGCCTTGTCGGCTTGCGGCGGTGGAAGCAGCGGGAGCAGCGGAAACGCCTCGACTCCGAGCGTGACCCGGTCCATCCTGTCCATCTCGCCAACTAATGCATTGACTGCGGACGGCGCGGCAACCGCGGATATCCGGCTGAACCTGCGAGACCAAAACGGCAATCCCGTCACCAACTCCAGTGCGACAATCACGCTACAGGCGGATTTCGGCAACCTTCAGTACACCAATACCAACGGTCACGTTACCGGCACGCTGACGTCCACCCAATCCGGCGACGACACGGTCAGCTTCTCGATTGACGGCTCAAAGTCTCCGAACACCGGGCGGGTCAGATTCGTAGCGGGCCCCCCGGACGCTTCCAAATCGAGCATCACGCTCCGTGTCCCTGGCAGCTCTACAACCGGGGCGCCGCAAGGCATTGCCGATGCCACCAGTCCACTGCTAGGGACAGTCACCTTGCGAGACCAGTATGGAAATCGCATTCTCCACGGCGGAGATTCCGTCATGATCACGACCAGCCTGGGCGCCGTAGGACCTGTGACAGATCATAACGATGGCACTTACACGGCGAACATCACATCCATCACGGCAGGTACCGAAACCGCATCTTTCGCACTCGGCACGAATACGCCGGCTATGCCGGGATCGGCAAAGGTGACCTACGCGACAGCGTCGGCCAGCGCGACGGCGAGCTTTGCCTCTCCCTCCGCGACCACGGCCTCCGTATACATGGCTCCGTGGACGATCCATAGCTGTAGCAGCTCCAACTGTATTTATTCGGATATTTACGAAGCGGATACGAGCGATCCCACGGGGTCCGTAACGCACATAGCCAGCGGCCCATTGATGTCCGCTAACTTCGGCGTCGTGTACCGGGCAAATTATGACCCTTCGACCGATACGGTGAAGCAGCTCGGACCGGCGACCCTCGTCTACGCCAAAGACAGCAGTCTCTACACACTCGACCTGACCACCCCGGGGGCGACGCCCGAGAGATTGTCCACGTTGTCTTTGACCGCCCTCTGTTTCGTTCGACTCATTGGGCCTTACGGCATCTCTTTTGGTAACTCGCCGGCGGGAGAACCGTCTCTTGTCTATGTAAACGGATTCACCAGCCCCGGCGCAAGCACTGCGGATTGCACCAGCGGCTCACCGCAGAGTTGGCTCGTGCCCGTCAGCGGCACGGCTACCACCGCGCCCGTCTCTGCCTCGAGTCTGCGCCTGGAGAACGTCAACGCCCTGGTGAACCCGACCAATGGCCACGTCCAGGGGCTCGTTCTCGTCGACGACAGCGGAGACCTCGACCTGTATTCCACGGATCTCACGCATCACACTGTCCTGCAGGCCGGTGTTGCACCAGCCGGGGCTCATGTCCAGGTGCTCAACGCAAGGGGCTTGCACGACACACTCATCGTGGATATCAACCAGACCAGCAGCGGGGTGCGCAGCGACGATCTCTACCGGGTCACAAAAACGGGGGCCACCCATTTAACGACCCTGTCATTCTCGACAGCTATTACGTATTTTGATACATCCCACTGCGGAAACTCGACCACACCCTCTGCGTACTTCCTGCAATCCATCGAGGATACCGCGGGCAATGTATTTTTCAGCTATCCGAACAGTTCGGGTTTTGAAATCGACAAACTGGGAGCTTCCGGCAGCACGCCCACCTCGGTGTACAACGAATCGTCGGGCTACTGCCTGGACGATACCGGGAATATGCCCATAGACACATCGGGACGTCTGATGTTTACGGAATCAGTCGCGCCGGATTCTGCTTACCCAGCGTCTGAACGTACGATATCCATCGACTCGAATGGTCCTGCCAGCCAGTCGCCGGTGACCCTTGCCAGCGACACCGCCGCGCTTTACCTGGAAATTCAATACTACTCCCGCGTCGCAGATAATGCCTGGATTACTGATTATCACTGTACCGACAGTGCCTGCTCGAACTACACCAACTCGGTGACCGTGGCCCATGCCGACGGCACGATCCAGCATGTTTTCAACAGCGCATCCATTGGTGGAGATGCACAACAGGGTTCCGTAGCGTCTACGGGAGAGACCCTTCGGAAATATATCGCCATCACTCCGCGTACCGGAACCTGCACGAGCACCGGTTGGGTGCTGTATGACCCGGTCACTCTCGGTCCGGTCGAGAGCCCGGATTTCGGCAGCGGAAATTGTTCGGACGGCGTATTCATGTATGGCCCCAACGATCAGTTCCTGCTCGGCAACGTGCATGACAGCGGCAATACGCAGGCCTATGCCTTCGCCCTGTTCGGCGTTACCGGGACAACGGCCGCGTTTGGTCCCTACATGGCCCCCTCGGGTTACTCCGGGCCGCGTGTCGTTCCCATGTATTAATCGATAAGACGCGGGGAGGGGCAAGCCCTGGTTTGCATACCCCAACGCCCCTCCCCCGCGTCTCGCCCCATGCCTCGACCCCATCCAAATCCCGCGCACCGAATAACAGCCCCCCGCACGCGGTGACAGCAATCACCGATGAGCCGGATTACGCCGTTTTCCGGTTTATAGGAGCAGGCGCCGTGGACACCTCGCGGCCTTCAGTTCCAAGCGAGAGGGAGTTTCCCGATGAAATTGCGATCTTTTCTATCTGTTCAGCTTTCCGTATTGAGCCTGCTTACGCTCCTGGCTCCTTCCGCATTGGCCGCGCCGGGCGATATCGATGCAGGCTTCAACGGCGGTATTCCGGCGGTGATCGATAACAATCCCGGTGCTGCGATCGGTTCGTTTTCCGCGGCAATTGATCCGGCCAACGGTGACACGGTGTGGGCCGGGATTGACTTCGGCACCGGTCAAACCGGAGGGATCGCCGTCTACAAGCCCGACGGTACGCTCGATAATGCGGTTGGGACCAACGGTCAGATCAGCCTGAGCGCAGACCAGGCTGGCGTTAGCGGCGGCGCCCTGTCCCTGAACACTATCGCCGTCGATGACCAGGGGCGGATTCTCGCCGGAGGCGTCGTCGTCAACACCAGTAGCGAATTCGCCATGGTGCTCGCACGCTTCAATCCCGACGGCACGCTCGACACCAGCTTCGGCTCGGCGGGAACCGGCATCATCACCAGCGCGCTCAACGGACATGCTTCGGCCAAGACTCTGGCGCTGACACCCGACGGTCACATCCTGGTAATCGGATCGGCTGCAAATACCGCCTTCACCGAGGCGCAACTGACGGTATGGCGTTTCAATGCCGACGGCACACCCGATTCCGGTTTCGGCGATAACGGTCACACGCAGATTGCCGCGCTCAGCAACAACTTCCTGGCTTCCGGATGCATTTCCGCCTTGCAGCCCAACGGCAAGCTGCTGGCGGTCTGCGACGAGACGGCAAGCGGTCCCTGGAAACTTACCCGGTTGAATCCCGACGGCTCGGTGGACGATGGCTTTGGAATTGGCGGCTTCGTTCTTGGCGGATCCGGACGCGAATTTGCCGGGCTGGCCCTGGCGCCGGACGGCGGCTTCGTTGTCAGTGAACTCGACACATCCGTTTCGCCTCACCCGATTACGCTGCGCCGTTTCCTCGCCGACGGCAGCGTAGACCCGAACTTCAACGGCGGCAACCCGTTCAACTTCGGCACGTCGGCCGGTTATGGCGACGCCATACCACTCGCCGTGCAACCGGATGGCAAAATTCTTGTCGCCGCCAACGATAACGTAGGAACGGGCGCACCCGATCTTCTTCGCGTCCAGCGTCTATCGCCCGATGGCACCCCTGATTCCGGCTTTGGCAACACCGGCGACCCCGGATTGAGCGTGTTCAGCTTCAGTGGCATCGGTAGCAATGACTACACCCCGTATCCAACCGCCCTGCTCCTGCAGGGCGATGGCAAAATCGTGGCCACAGGTTACGCCGCTTCCACGGCCGGCAGCAGCGAGACCGCCTTCACCACCCGTCTGGACAACGACATCTTTGACCTCACACCTGACGCACTTGTTTTTAGCAATGACGCCCGAGCCCCACTCGGTCAGACTGTCGCCTCCAACGCCGTATCGCTCACCGGCATCAGCATCGGCTCGGAAACCAGCGGCGTTTACATGGCGTTCGGCACCGATGGCAAGTACAGTACCAGCGGCAACAGTGGTCCGTTCATGGGCGAAGCGGAAAGTCTGAACCCCGCCTGGAGCAAGACCGGCGATAGCTTGGCCCTGGAGCAAATGACGCCTGACACCGCCGGCACTGATACCACCACGCAGGTCATTTATGGCGGCTTCTGGGCCCCCAACAACTACGAGGTTCCGCTCGGCAACCACACTACGACGACGTGGACGACGACCACCGATACCCCGCCCTCGGCCCACGATGGCACGCTTGATGCCACTGCCGGTCAAGCCGCCACCGGCACCCTAAATGCCGACAACCCGAGCGGCGGCAGCCTGGCCTTCAACATCGTTACGCAGCCCTCACACGGCACGCTCTCGCTCGACAGCTCAAACGCCGGAACATACACCTACACCGCAGACCGTGGCTACACGGGCGCAGATTCGTTCACGTGGAAAGTCAACGACGGGGTGGCCGATTCCAACATGGCCACAGTTGCCGTCTCGGTGCGTGCAGCTTCGAAGCCGCCCAGTGGCGGCGGTGGAGGCGGCGGCAGCTTCGCCGGACTTGCCCTGGCGCTGCTCGCCTTGCTGTGCCTCGGATTCCCGGGCATCCGCCGGCGTATCAAACATTTCAGCTAAGAGAGGAAAGCGGCTGGCTGCCTTTCTGGAAGAAGGTAGCCAGCCAATCAGGGCTTTACTTTTCTGCATCGTGACAATTCGAGACGAATCATTAAACGACGACTAACTCGGGTTCACCTTTTACTTGCTTAAAGAGGACTATCTCATGTCATTTCAACAAAAATATCGGTTCCTGATCCCTGCGCTTGGCGCACTTCTGCTGACGGCCGGCGCAATCCAGGCGGCATGGGCCGCGCCCGGCGACATCGATGCCGGTTTCAACGGCGGAGTTCCGGCCATAATCGACAGTTCCGGTAATGACGTCCAGGCAATTGAAGCAGCCGTCAATCCCGTCAACAGCGACATTATCTGGGCGGGCAACAACTATGACGACACCAGCCACGCCACAACCGGACAGATCGCGGTTTACAAGCCGGACGGAAGCCTAGACACCTCTGTAGGCCGAGGAGGCATTATCCCTTTGACCCCCACTGACACGGGACTTCTCGGCGACGATTTAACTTTTACTGCCGTTGCCGTAGACGGACAGGGCCGGATTCTCGCCACCGGATACGTTTCGTCGTCTTCTTCCGCAGCAATGATACTCGTGCGCTTCAAGCCCGACGGCACACTCGATACCAGCTTCGGTCCGAGCGGCAACGGCGTCGCCAGTAGCACGCTCAATAGCCTTGCGCTGGGCACTGATATTTCGCTCACTGCCGACGGCCATATCCTGGTGACCGGTGATGCGCCTGATGCCAGTGTGCTCGAACAACAGCTTACGATATGGCGCTTCAACGGCGATGGCACGGCCGACAGCAGCTTCGGCGACGGCGGCCATGTACAGATTGCGTCCATCGCAAGCGACCATGCTCATTATTGCCTGGATGCCCTGCAACCCGACGACTCGCTTATCGCCGGTTGCCTCGCAACCGGCACCAGCAGCACGCCTGGACCCTGGAAAATCACGCGCCTGAACACAGATGGCTCCGTGGACACGAGCTTCGGCGCCAGCGGTTATGTCACGGGCAATACCAATATGGCTCTTGCCGGCATCGCGCCGGTACCGAATGGCGGCTTCGTAATCAGCGAACAGGACACTTCAGCTTCGCCAAATCCCGTTGATTTGCAACGATACCTGGCCGATGGGTCGGTGGACTCAACCTTCAACGGCGGCAGTCCTGTCTCTGTAGGAACGTCTTCGTTTGAATTGCTGCCGCTTACGGTGCAACCCGACGGCAAAATCGTTGCCAGCATGAATGACAATGTCGGCACGGGGGCGCCCGATCTGCTCAAGATCATGCGCGTGCTCGTCGACGGCACGCCCGATCCCGATTTCGGCAACACCGGTGACGCCGGTCTGAGCGTCCTGGACTTCAGGGGTATCGGCGGCGTCGATTACAAGCCCGAACCTACTGGGGTTCTGTTGCAAGGCGACGGCAAGATAGTCGTTACGGGTGAGGCCAATTATCCGACCAACCATTCTGCCGCTTTCGTCACCCGCATTGACAATGGCGCCTTGACCTTCACCCCCGACACGGTCTCGTTCATGGACCAGACCGATGTCGATACCGGCGTCACCATCACCTCCAACGCCGTCACTGTCTCCGGACTCACCGACGGCGTGAGCGTTCCGGTGAGCGTCAGCGGCGGCGAATACAAAATCAACGACAGCGCCTGGACTTCCCAGCCGGGCATGGCCCAAAACGGCGACCAGATCGCCGTTCGCCACACCTCATCCAGCGAGAACAGTACTTCGACCACCACGACCCTCGCCATAGGCGGTGAAGTCATACCCAATAACAACTCCACCATGCTCGGCACACCCGTCTCCGCCGACTTCACCTCGACCACCAAGGCCGCCTCCACTGGTGGCGGTGGCAGTGGCGGGGGTAGCACCGGCGGTGGTGGCAGCTCCGGCAGTTCCGGTGGCGGTGGCACGTTCGGCAATCTCGGCCTGCTGTTGCTCATGGGCTGCACCCTTCTCGCCGGATTGAAGCGGCAATGGGCAAAATCCTGAATGCGAGCAGTTTGCCTGCGTAAGCAACGGGATCGACCTTTATGTCGTTTATGACTGGAGAAAGGCCTCGGCTGGCATCCGACGCCGCCAGCCGAGGTGGACCTCCCATTTACAAAACACGTCACGGAGCGCTTAGGGATGAAAAATTTATCTTTTAGAAGTTCACCATTTTTTTGGATTTATGAGTTAGCCGGATCCTTGAAGCGGCGAATCATGTCGACCGCGAGAGGATTGAATGGCATTTACCGGAGGTATGTATTGTGGGTATTAAACAATCGATGCGGAGAGCGGGCCTCGCGTTCGCGGTTTTTCTCGTGAGCGCCGGAATGGCCGCCGGAGCCGGGCTCAAATACGTCTCAAACGGCATGGCGAACGCTTCACCCGCCGAAGTCTATCTGCGTTATATCGAAGTGCTCCATAACGCACAATCGCTGCCTGAGATTTTCCCGTTTTCGCCTAACCCGAAGGCGCAGAACATGAAAGACCTGGAAACCCTGTCACCAGAGCAACGCAAACAGGGCCTGGCAGGCATAAAGGCGATGTCTCTCAATCCCGAAGGCGCGAAGATACTCAGCCAGAAAATAACCGGGGATACTGCAATTCTGGAAGTTCGCGGATTGTCGCCGGGAATGAACGGAAAACTCGAGGCCACATGGGCCACGGTAAAGATGATCCGCCGGCAAGGGGAGTGGAAAATCCTTAGCCAGGCACTGAGAGATACTGAAAAGCCGTCGAATAATTGATCAGGTCGACAAAGAAAAGGGACAGGGCAGACTTGCGTATTCGAAAACTCTGTTTTGATTTGGAGGTTTCTCTGCTTCTGCGACTCACTCGCCGTTCCTGCAACGCCTCTTCCGCCCGACTGGGGAACAGGAACTCAGCATGATCGGAATGCAAAAATCCGCCCGGATTCCGGCCCGCGTTTGGCGCCAGCCGGAATCCGGGCATAAAAACCGATGAGCCAGATTCCGTCATTTCAAGCCGCAAAAAGGCAAAGATGACTGGACCTACTTGATTACGCCGGATGGCAAAGTATGGCGGCGTATCGATGGAGGAAGTATCCCAGCCAGCGGTCATCATCGAGGAGGCACGA
>Ga0307440_1000264_pt1 | contig 25473 bp, 17 predicted proteins | sample SalMarWE160410MG_FD_202150 | JGI IMG/M metagenome (GOLD analysis project Ga0307440, IMG submission 202150) | Salt marsh sediment microbial communities from the Plum Island Ecosystem LTER, Massachusetts, United States - WE1604-10 | ecosystem: Environmental > Aquatic > Marine > Intertidal zone >...
TATTCCTATAATAAAGCCAAAATAGATTGCTATTATCAGCCAATCAGCAAAACCAAGCCCGATTGCGTGCATAATTATCCTCGGATTAAGTCTTTAAAAAATATTCTAACTCAAATACTTTCCGGCACTTTTAGTATTGAATTAGTAAATAAAACTAAGGAATAATAAATTAATTTGCCTGCTCTAAATTGAAGTAAAATCAATTCGAAATAATCTTAAAGATTAAGATAGTTCTTTGCTATTAAATAATTCCGAAAGATCAAGAGTAGGTTTTTTACACTGACTGGCGAGCGAAACGTATTTGCAGGCAAGTGAATCTTTTCCTGCCCCTAGTATTGTTGTGATCATTCCAAGTGCACGTTCGTATTCTGTAGCAGGCAAGTATTTAATTATCTTTTCCCAGATAATTTCTTCAAGAACATTTATTGTAGATTGGACTTCATAAAGATCAAACCCCGCTTTAAATCTCTTTTCGGCAAGTTCTTCACAATAATTACAAATTTCGATCAGACTTTTAGTGCTTACACAGCTAATTAAAATGTCATAAAGATTTTTAAGCCGTTCTTCGTTTGTTTCTTTATCTGATTCAGAGTAATGTTTGAGCCTCGATCTGTCAAGTTCAAACAGGGCTTCATTAATGATTTCAATCCTATCACTCTCAAGAAATTTTAACAGCGACATACATCCCCCCAATTTACATTAACACTAACATTCAAATAATTATCAATTGCTTTTGCAGCTTTTCTTCCTGCACCCATTGCAAGAATTACAGTTGCGCCACCGGTTACAATATCGCCTCCTGCAAAAACTCCTTTCTTTGAGGTTTCCATTGTCTCTTCGTTAATAAGAATATTTCCCCATTTGTTAAAATTTAAATCGGGAGTGGTTTTCTGAATTATTGGATTTGAACCATTACCAATTGCTATTACTGCCATATCAATGTCGATCACATATTCAGAATCTTTTATCGGTATCGGTCTCCTTCTACCAGAAGCGTCAGGTTCACCAAGTTCCATCTTTTGAACTTCAACTCCCCGCAGCCACCCATCTTTATCACCTATAAATTTAGTCGGGTTCGATAATAAAATAAATTCAATGCCTTCCTGCTTGGCATGGTGAACTTCCTCTTTTCTTGCAGGCAGTTCGACTTCCGATCTGCGGTAAATTATATATGCATTTTTTGCGCCTAGTCTTCTCGAAGTTCTTACAGCATCCATCGCTGTGTTTCCGCCGCCGAATACAGCAACATTTTTATCTTTAACATTAAAAACCGGAGTGTCAAATTCAGGGAATTTGTAAGCTTTCATCAAATTTACTCTTGTTAAAAATTCATTTGATGAATATACTCCGTTCAGGTTTTCACCATCTATATTTAAGAAGTATGGAAGCCCGGCACCGACAGCTATAAATGCAGCATCGTAACCATCCTGCAGCAATTCATCGAGTGTATCTGTAAAACCGATTACAGCATTCGGCTTAAATTCAACGCCAAGTTCTTTTAGCACATCGATTTCCGTTTTAACAATCTCTTTCGGCAAACGGAATTGAGGAATACCATAAACCAGCACTCCGCCGAGTTCGTGTAATGCTTCAAATACTGTTACATTGTGTCCCATTTGAATAAGGTCTGCAGCGCAGCTTAACCCCGCAGGACCGCTTCCGACAATTGCAACTTTCTTTCCGGTTTTAGTTTTCAGTTCAGGTTTTCTTAAGCCAAGCTTTTCTCTTTCATAATCAGCAACAAATCTTTCAAGTCTTCCGATTCCAACCGCTTCATTCTTTTTGCCAACAACACATTTTGCTTCGCACTGCTCTTCCTGTGGACAAACTCTTCCGCAGATAGCAGGAAGCATATTATCTTCTTTAATTTTTGCAGCAGCTTCAACAAATTTTCTTTCAGTAACAAGTGAAATAAATTCGCCTATCTTAACTCCAACCGGGCATCCTTCAACGCAGGTTGGCTTTGGACATTGAATGCATCTTTCCGCTTCCATCACTGCAAGCTCTTCAGTAAAGCCAAGATTAACTTCATTAAAATTATGACTCCTTACTTCGCCTTCCTGTTCAGGCATGTTCTGTCTTGGAATTTTCATTCTTTCTTTATTCGACAACTTACCCATCCAAACTCTCCGATAATTTATCCGGCAAAAGCCGGGTTGTTTTTATTCAGTCCGTTTTGAAATTCTTTATCTATGTTACAAAAATGATCGACTGCTTCTTTCTCAAATATTACATACGTTCTGTTTCGCCTTGCAAGTGTCTCAAAGTCAACTTTGTGCGCATCGAACTCCGGCCCATCTACGCAAACAAAAACTGTTTTGTTATCAACAGTCGCCCTGCATCCGCCGCACATTCCGGTCCCGTCAACCATTACGGGATTTAAACTCACAAAAGTTTGAATTCCATAAGGGCGGGTAACATCTGCAACTGCTTTCATCATCGGGATCGGCCCGATCGCAAGAACAAAATCTATTTTTTTTCCAGAATCGATTAGGTCTTTTAATTTTTGAGTTACAAACCCATGATAACCATAACTGCCATCATCAGTAGTAGGGTAAACTTCATCGCATACTTTTTTCATTTCGTCTTCAAGAATAACAAACTCTTTTGTCCTTCCACCTATGATTGAAATTGTTTCGTTGCCCGCCTGCTTCAATGCAACTGCAGTCGGATAAGCTATCGCAGTTCCTACACCGCCGCCGATTGAAACTGCTGTTCCGAATTTTTCAATGTGAGATGGTTTGCCGAGCGGACCGACGACATCCAGAATCGAATCGCCGGTATTCAGAGAATTTAATTCCATGGTGGTCTTACCGATTCCCTGAACTATAATTGTTACCGTTCCTTTTTCAATATCTGAATCGGCAATCGTTAGCGGAATTCTCTCCCCGCCTTCTTTTATCCTGATAATTACAAATTGTCCGGCCTTTCTTTTCTGTGCGATCTTGGGGGCTTCAATTTCAAATTTTTTGATGTTGGAAGCTAAAAACTTTGCTAAGATAATTTTATGCATTCTGATGACTTTGGTTATTAATAATTTTACAAGCTCCGCAAAGAAGCTGATCGTCAATTATTATCAAAAAGGGAGCCATTTAAAGTGTGGAGTTAGCAGGAAATTTGAGGAAAAAGTTAACGAAATCGATCGAAATAATATCATTTTTGCAATTTATTTGATCTTATTTGCCAGTTTTGGGAATATAAATATTGATTTGCTGCCGGGGAAAGTGGTTAGTCTAGCCCTATTTTTCTGTTTTGAAGCCTGCCATCACCGCTATTCCAATAAGCCCGAGACCCACACCAATAGCCAGAATACTGACCATAGAAGAGTAGCTAAATTCGGAGAGGCCGTAAATGATAAGCACAATCCCAACTATTAAAAGGATGTAAGAATATATTCTTGCACGCATAGGTTCACCCCTAATTTTACTAAATTAATTTACTTCATTAACCTGCAAAAGTAAATAATATATTTAACAATAGCCTCGATTCATTTTAAGCAATTTAATATTCAGAATTAGAGAAGAGCGCCAGTAAAAGAGTAGAGGTTATAAAATATTTGAGCCGCGCATAGCCTTTAAACTCAAGAGACTTTTTCCAGCAGTATTGTGATATCCTTTTCAGTTCGGGAAAGGTCGAAAGTATTTTATCCGTTTCCGCCAGGTAAGATATTTGTTTCTTGTCAATTATTTTTCGAAAAGCTTTGTACAGTAGCGGCGAAATCAGGGTGAACCAAAGGAATAAAACAAGAAAAGACCTTACAACCATAATTATTAGTTTGATCGAATAATCTTTCCCTAGTTCAGGATGAAAATAAGAAAAGACAACAAGTATCAGCACAACAGTTAAAAATATTTTGCCGGGTTTTTTCTTCCACCATTTTTTCTTCTTCCTTTTTGTCTCAGGAAACTTCCCTTCAAACTCAGATTGATCATAGTCGATAATAGCTTTTTCGGTAATATTTTTATCTATCCACACAGGAAGTTTGCCGGCCACAAATCCAAAGAAAAAGCCTATTAAAACATGAAGGGAAATATATGCTGAAATAATTACCAGGCTTGCGCTGATAAGATTTTGTGAACTGTTTTTACCGAAAAATTCTGCAATAAGAATTCGTGAATACGTATCGATAGAATTCCACAGTGTATTACCGAAAACTATTGTTAATGTTAGTATTCTCTGGGCTCCAGATAAAACCACAACCACAACAGCAAACAGAATTGAAGAAATTTTAAAAAACTTTTTTGAGAAAAAGAAGGCCTCGCCGAGTAATCCCTGCGTAAGAACTGCAACGTGTGCTGTTAATGGTACATACGGACTGATCGTTGCTTTAATTAAAACCACAATAATAGAAGCTTTCAGTATTTCGCCACGCGAAGAGAACAATGACATAAGCGAAATTAATATCACTGCAAAACCGCTGAGCAATGCGCCGCTGAACGGAATACTTAAAGCATGTAATACCCCTCCAAGCACAGATTCGCTGAATGCCCACAGCGCTGTTATCCTGATAATTGCTAATGACCTGTCAAGTGAAGAAAGATTTTCTAATGTTTTGATAATCAGACCTGCTTAACTATAGTTTTATGATTTCGGCTCAAGATAAAGGCTTTATAAAGATAAAGAATATTTTTATAGTATTTTGAATATTACTAATTTTAAAACAAAAAAAGCCGAGTCAAACTGACCCGGCTTTCTTATTTACAGATTATCTTTTCTGATATGGAGGCTGTGGAGCAAATTTAAAAGGGTGCTCTTTTATTTCTTTCAGCACTTCCTTAATCGCTGCTTCAAGCTGCGGATCTTTTCCTGCCATAACGGAAGCTGGATCGTTATCTATGACTATATCTGGATCAACACCGTGGTTTTCAACCAGCCACTTTCCTTCATTTCCGTAAAATGCGTTGTTTGACTGGTTAACACTTCCGTTGTCTATTGTAGTCTGCGCATTAATAATTCCAACTAATCCGCCCCAGGTCGGGACGCCAACTATTTTTCCGAGATGATTAGCTCTGAAATCTTCGAGGAATGCCTCGCCGTCTGAACCATCATCCTCATTCGTAACTGCAACGTAATGTCCGTTCGAAGTGCTGCCGGGATATCTGAAAGGTTCCATCCCTGTCAACACATTGTACGCAGTCATTTTTCTTTCCAGCTTATCAATCATAAAATATTCAGTCCAGCCACCGGAGTTTCTTCTAACATCGATTATCAAACCGTCTTTGTAACGGAATGCTCTCCAGTATTTGTCGAACTCACCAATTCCGCCGGCACCCATAGCAGTGATGTGCATATAACCAACCTTGCCGTCGGTTTCTTTAAGCACTTTGTGAATGTTATCCGTAATCCATCTGAAATAACGAAGACTTCTTGAATTTCTGATCGGTTCAACTTCGTAAGTTTTTGCTCCTTCCATTGAAGGTTTGCTGTTTACAGTTACTGAAACTTTCTGTCCTTTGATCACTTGCAGCTCTTTGAAATAATCTTCAGGCACTTTTATTTCTTTTCCGTTTATTGCAATTAAATAATCCCCTTCTTTTACATCGATATCGGGACGTGAAAGCGGTCCGTTCAAATCGAGATTATATTCCGTTGGTCCGTAAATTTTATCGAACTTGTAATAGCCTGCGCTTTTATCTACAGCGAGATCGGCACCGAGCCAGCCGGTGTAGACATCCGATTTTGGCGCTTCCTGAGGACCGTAATCTCCCCCGCCAATGTATGTATGAGAAGTTGCAAGTTCACCAACTAGCTGAGACATTACCCAGTTGAGATCGCCGCGCGATGATATGTACGGAATATAAGCGCGATATTTATCGCCCAGCGCTTTCCAGTTCTGCCCATCCATATTTGAATCGTAAAAGAAATCGCGGTACCATCTCCAGGTATCGTTAAAGATCTGTGTCCACTCCTTCTGATTATCAACTTTATAGTTCATTCCATCAAGATTTACCTTGCTTCCCAATGACTTTGATTTAAAAGCTTCATTGAAAGTAGTTTTGTAGTAATCCTTGTTCCTGTTTATGATCAAATTCTCGCCATTCGATGAAACGGCAAAATCCCTGATCTTTTCGGAAAGTGTAACTTCCTTTTTCTTATCCATGTCAAAAATATGAAGATCCCATTTTGTGTTTCTTCCCGGTTTAAATATTTCTTCATACTCGTCTTCAGTAAAAGCCGTAACTGAAGCCCAGGTGACTTTATCATTCCCTGCTTTCAGGAAGAAATAATTTCCGGGATCAACAGGCAAAGGATATGTACGTTTCATTAGCCCGTTAACATCTATTCTGAAATTATTACCAGCTTTCTTTGTTTCTTTTGTTACAGCATCAGCAAAAGGAGGAGTTAATCCATCCTGAAGCTGCACAACCATCACCTGTTGTGGAGTTGCCTCCACGTGATTGTCTTCGTAGAAATCCATATACAGTTTAAAATTTCTGCTGGATAAATAATAAAGATACTTACCATTAGCATCAAACCTCGGGTTTATGTTATCGAAGAAATCATCGGTTACAGGGTATTTTTTATTTTCATCTATATTATAGATAAAGACCTGGTTGTTCTTGTTGTATTGCGTAAAGCTGTAGCAGATCCATTTACTGTCGGGCGACCAATTATAATCGCTTTCTTCCCAGTAAAATTCATCATTTTTTAACTGGTTTGATTCATCAACCTGTACAAGCTTTTTAGTTGCTACATCGATGTAAAATATTTTAAAATCCTTATTGCCAAATAATATTTTCTTCCCATCAGGCGACCACACAGGATGATAGATAAAGTGTTTCAAGCTTGTTGTAAGCTGTGTCCATTCACCATCGCTTGTCCCTTCGGGAAAAGTTTTTTGAATGTAAAGTTCGTATTCGCCTGATTTATCCGAAAAGAAAGCAACCCATTTGCCGTCAGGAGATATTGTCGGATATAATTCTCTTGAACCAGGGGTCCACGAAAGGTTTTCGGTTTGTCCTTCGCCTGTCGGTACAGTAAACACATCCCCTCTGGCACCGAGCACTGCGGTTTTGCCATCGTTTGAAACATCCATATAATGGATATAATCTTTCGGATTAATATACCTGTCGCGTAAAGCCCATCTGTCTGAATCCACATCCACATCTAATATCGTAATCTTATTCGTATTCAGATCAAGAATATTGATGTAGCCATCATGCATAAAAATTATTTGCTGTCCATCTGTCTCAGGCATCATCACATCAACATCGCTGTAATTTGTTATTTGAGAAATACTTTTTGTTGAAAGATCTTCTTTGTAAAGATTTGAAACACCGTTTGTTCTGTCGGAAACAAAATACATTGTGTTTGTGCCGATCCACATAGGGTAAGCATTCTTTCCTACGTAATCTGAAATTGCTGTGAATTTATTAGTAGAAAAATCATACATCCAGATATCCGGATACTGTCCGCCTTTGTATCTTTTTCTCTGGTATTCCTCGTCACCTTTCCTCTGGTAAACGATTTTATTTCCGTCGGGTGAAAAACTGCAGAGTCTTCCGCGGTCTATCGGAAATCTTTCCGGTGCGGAACCGTTTTTATCAACGAAATAAAGATCCGGGTCACGGCCGTTTACATTTTGCCAGTAAGATCTGAAAATCACTTTACTACCGTCAGGAGTCCACCCGACTGATTGCGCAAAGTCTGGAGTGTAGGTAATTCTTTTAGGGGTTCCGCCGTCTGCTGGCATTATATAAACATTGTAACTTCCGTCATAATCGGCTGTAAATGCAATTGATTTACCGTCAGGCGAAAACTTTGCTGATATTTCAGCACCGGGAAAACTTGTGATCCTCTTTGCATCTGTTCCATCAGTATTTGCAAGCCAGAGATCACCTTCGTAGGTGAATACAATTTTGTTTTTATAGATATCAGGATATTTCATAAATCTTGCCTCTTCCTTTGCGAGGAGAATACCAGAAAAGCAGAGAAAGAGTAAAATTAGTGTAAACTTCTTCATATTTAACCTCATAAGTTTTTGTAGCATTGAAATTACAGAAATTTATTTTCAGAAACGAAATTTTTGGGATGAATGGAATAAAATATGATTTTTTTTATGCTGAATTAATTACTTTACACCAAAAGGTTTTTGAAAATTGACTGAAGAAATTAGAAAAATAATCCACGTAGACATGGATGCATTTTATGCATCAGTGGAACAAAGAGAGAACCCTGAATTAAAAGGGAAAGCAATAGCCGTCGGGGGATCAGACAAACGCGGCGTTGTGATGACAGCAAGTTATGAAGCCCGCAAATTCGGAGTGCGGTCTGCAATGCCTTCACGAATGGCTTTTGAAAGATGTCCCCATATTATTTTTGTCAGACCTCATTTCGATGTGTACAGTAAAGTCTCAAAACAAATAAAAGAAATTTTTAAAAGCTACACAAACCTGGTTGAACCTCTTTCACTTGATGAGGCATATCTCGATGTAACCGAAAATAAAATCGGAAATCCATCTGCCACATTAATTGCAAAAGAGATAAAACAAAGAATCAAAGACGAACTGAATTTAACAGCATCGGCAGGAGTTTCAATTAATAAATTTCTTGCTAAAGTCGCATCTGATATACAAAAACCGGACGGGCTAACTGTAATCCCACCTGAAAAAGCAGAAGTTTTTATAGAAACTCTACCAATTGAAAAAATTCCCGGCATTGGAAAAGTTACTGCAGAAAAAATGGATAAGTTCGGAATTAAAACGGGTGCAGACATTAAACGGCTTGAGCTTGAAGAGCTTGTAAAAAGATTCGGTAAAACAGGTTTATACTATTACCACATTGTTCGTTGTGATTACAACAGCCCAGTTGTACCTGACAGGATAAGAAAATCAATCAGCGTGGAAAATACTTTCAATGACGATGTTGACGATGATAATATTATGCTCGAAGAACTCGAAAGGCTCATAGAAAACCTCGTACGAAGCATGAAAAAAACCAAAACGACAGGTAAAACAATTACACTTAAAATTAAATACCACGACTTTCAGCTAACAACCCGCAGTAAAACTTTGAAAACATTTGCCGATAGCAAAAAAGAAGTTTTTGAGATAATAAAGGAACTGCTTTATAAACCGGAAAAGCCTTTTAAGCCTGTCAGACTCCTTGGCGTGGGTGTATCGAATCTTAATCACGAAAACCCAAAAATAATTTCTGATCAGCTGGATCTTGAGTTTTAAAATGTAGAGACACGGGGCACTCCGTGTCTCTACGAAAAACATATCAAAAATAATACAAGTACTTAATCTTCAAAACTCCTGCCTGTGCGGTCAGGTGCATACGTTGCGGAAGCAGCACTCCACTTTGGTCATACTGCGGGCTTCTGTCATTAAGCTGGTTGAATGCAAAATATATCCAGCTCTTCGGTGAAAAGTTATACGAGAAAAGTACACCAAGCAAAACTCTTTCAAGATGATTCGTTTCTGTAGTGTAAAGGTTATCTGCGTAAACTCTGAAATTCAAATTATTAACAGGTGTAAAAGAAAAATATGGTCGCGCGTTATAAGTAATTGCTTGCAATGATCCATCCGGTTTTTTCTCAACATACATATTATAAGAAGTCCCGACTGCCAGAACATTCCATGGTTTCCAGGAAATACTTAGACCAAGATTTTCATAAAGCGCGACATAATTGCGTGCGAAATTGTAAGTCTTCGCAATCGTACCATAAAGATTTGCATTCCAGCTGGGATTAATATTATAGTAAGTACTTAAGTCAATTTCATATGAATTATAAACAATCCCCTGATCTCTTGATTTGCCATAAGTGTAAGTCAATTCGTAACCCCAGTTGTCACGGAAATGCATATTAAAATCAATTAGAGCACTGTGGTCAGTATAATTATTTTCAAACTTCTTATTAGTAATGGTAATTCCGCCCAATAACAAAATCTGATCGATATAACCATTTTTAGGTCTCCAGATAGGCCCAACCAGAGTGGTAAATTCACCTGTTCCCAGCCAGGGAACAAATCCAACCTGGCTTATATCAAAATTTTGACCAACATATCTAAGCCTTGCAAGATTAACCCAGTTATCACCAAAATTTACAAACCCTGCAGAAGCAGCATAATCTCCCTCTGAATTTTTGATTGATCTTGCAACCTGATATGATAACTGCCACTTTGTTGTCCTAAATGCTCCGTCAATATCAACCACGCCGTAGGTATTTGAACCGCTTTGCTTGCCGACATAAAGTAATCCTACAGTAGAATTATCAAAAATTGATTTTTTAATTCTACCGGAAGTAAAATATGCGCGATCCTCCGTTTGTTTTACGCCGTTGTTGTCTATGTATTCTTTCTCTCCTGTAATTGCAGAGAAGCCCCCATATTCCCAATCATCAATTCTTCCAAACGCTTTTGCGCCTACGATCAACGGAACCGTCGAGCCGTCCGGTAAAACTTTTCCTATTCTTCTGGAATAAAAAATATTTAATGGTTGATAAAAACCGGTATTTTTTTCTTTACCAGAGGCAGTAAAAATTTCGCTTCCTTCAGTAAAGAATGGTCTCCTTTCATTGTAGAAGGTTTCATAACGGGAAATATTAAAGTTATAAGGATCGGCTTCTATCTGTGCGAAATCAGGATTAGCAGTTAACTGAAATTTTAATTTGGGTGATGGGTTATATAGAAGATCAAGCCCTGCTTCAGGATCAATTTTATATTTTCTATCATTTATATAAGTAGCTTTTGTAACTGCAACCGGATAAACTTCAAGATTTAATCCGTGAATAGTGGGATGAAAATCTTCGAAAACAAGTTTTCCAAATTTTGAGATTCTCTGGCCTTCATTCTGATTATATTTATTCCAGTAAATATCTTCAGAATTTTTTGCTCTCCACCTGTCAAAATCGAGCCCCCATTCAGTTAGTTTGTCATCATACTGAATTGATTTGTAAGGTATTTTCCATTCTACAACATATCCCCACGAATAAATTTTAGTTGCAGAAAACCAGATACCGTCCCAGCTATAATCCCGGTTGCGTGCGTCATCCAGCAATCTTGAATCTGCACGAACACCGGAAGCATTAACAGCAAGTTTGTAAGCCGTTTTGTTATCTCCAAAAGTATCAAGCATAATTGAAACAATATCGCCTGCAAAATCATCCTGCATTCCGGTAAAAGCCGTAATGTCTTTTTCATCGTCGTAGCAAACCATTAAAGCGTAGATTGCGTCATCAGTGGTTAAAACTTTTGCAACTGTTTTTACAGTCGGGGGCTTATCATAATAAGGAGAAAGCTGAAAGAAATCTGAAACAGAATCAGCCGTGTTCCATACGGGATCAATAACACCGTCGAGTTTAATTTCAACATTGGTTTTCTTCAAAAGTAGTTTTTTTGTTTGGGATTGTGCAAGCGATGCTGAATAAAAGATCAATAATGCCAGCAGTAAATTCTTTTTCATAAATTTTCCGGATTTGGGTTATACTAAAGGTTATTAAATTAGACTCATTAAAATTAGATTTTATACTATTGCAAACGATTTTACTTTAGTATTTCTAGATATTTTTTGCTTATTTTAATTTATAATTTCAAAAATTCTAAAAGCTGAAGGGATAAATATGAGACTTAGTTTATTTTACTTCCTAATTTTTTCAGTTAGTATCTTTTCCCAAACTAATCAATCTTTGCAAAATTTAGCAAAAGAGTTTTTTAATTGGCGAACTATTACACAACCGGTTACAGGAGATGATGTCCCGCGAATAGAAAGGTCTGACGGATGGGTTCCTGACTATTCTCCGGAATCTCTTAAAAGCTATGAGAATAAATATATTGAATTTAGAGCAAATTTAAGAGAGCTTCCGAAGGATAGCTGGACAATATCCGACAGCGTAGACTTCCTTTTGCTTCATTCGGCAATTGGAAGAGTTAACTGGGAATTAAATATTTTAAAGCTTCCTTACTCACATCCTGAGTTTTATGTTTTTCAAACAGCCGGGATAATTCACGATTTACTCGTTATCAGCAGCCCTATGACGAAAAACAGGGCTGACAATATTTTAGTAAGATTAAAAAGCATTCCAACTACATTAAAAAATGCTAAAGAAAATCTGAAAGAACCTGTACAGGCTTTCGCAGATATAGCCATTGAAATGCTAAAAGGAATTGATAAAAATCTAGCAGCATCTTTTGCAACCCTGAAAAAAGACTTCCCTGATTACTTCCCCTCCGGTACAGATATTTATGTTAAAAATGCGATCCATTCATTTAATAATTATCGCAACTGGCTTGAGAAAAACAGAGACAAGATGACTAAAACATTTAACGTGGGAAGGAAGAATTATGTATACTTCCTGAGAAATATAGCACTTGTTCCGTATTCGCCGGAAGACCTTTTATTAATGAGCAAAACCGAATGGAACAGAGCTGTTGCTTTTGATACAATTGAAAAGCTGAGAAATAAAGATGTTCCTCCAGTGAAAATCTTTTCATCGATAGCTGAACAAATAAAGCAAAATAAAATTGATGAAGAATCAATCAGGAAATTTTTAGTTGAAAAAAATGTAATGTCTATTCCCGGTTGGGTTCAACATTATACGAACAGATCGATGCCCGATTATTTGAAACCAATGTCAATGTATGGTGAAGATGACGATTTTACTTCACCTACAAGATTAGACCAAAACTGTGTGCGTTATATCCCTAAACCATCACCAAACCTCTCATATTTCAGTCTTGCGACTGCAAAAGATCCAAGACCGATAATAATTCACGAAGGTGTACCTGGACATTATTTTCAATTAGCGCAATCGTGGAAAAATCCTGATAAATTACGCAGACATTATTTTGATTCAAACTCAAACGAAGGAATAGGATTTTATGTTGAAGAGTTAATGCTGCAGCTTGGCCTTTTCGACAACTGCCCCCATTCGAAGGAAATTATTTACAGTTTTATGAGACTTCGTGCTCTTAGAGTTAATGTAGATGTAAATCTTGCTCTCGGCAATTATTCAATCGAAGACGCAGCTAACTACCTTGCTTCCACAGTTCCGATGGATAAAGAATCTGCCATTGGCGAAGCCGGGTTTTTTGCTTCCACTCCCGGACAGGCAATTACTTATCAAATAGGCAAAATTCAAATTCTTAAATTAATTTCTGATGCAAAGATAAAGCTTGGCAATAAATTTAATCTAAAAGATTATCACGATTATATGATGGTAAACGGCAACGTCCCGATTGCTTTACAAAGGTGGGAATATCTTGGATTGAAAGATGAAATTAATAAACTATGGCCAATAGATTAAATAAACTAAACATCGCCCCGGAAAGGAAAAAGGGGTGGATTATACACTTAAAGAACATTTATTATTTAACATAGGTAACCAATGAAAAAACAGCTAACTCTATTTTTTACAATTCTGTTCATACTTTCAGCTTTTGCTCAACAGCAACAAAAGTTTACTCTTGAAGACATTTATTACTCAAATAAATTATTCGGAAAAACTGTCCAAAATATTCAATGGAAACCGGACGGCTCTGCTTTTAGTTTTACGGAGTTAAACCCTGAGACAAAAGTTGAAGATATATACCTTCAGAAGATTGTCACGGAAAAAAAATCTTTATTGGTTAGTGGTACAGATTTAAAATATGATAATAAACAAATAAAGATGAGCCATTACCAATGGACTGATGATGGGAAATTTTTATTGATCGAAGGGCCAGTAAAATCAATATGGCGACATTCAACACAGGCTCCGTTTTATCTTTATAATGTTTCCACAAAAGAGATAAATGCTCTTTCAAAAGGGAATATTCACCTGAGAAATGTTAAGCTTTCACCTGATGGAAGTAAAGTGGGCTTTGTGCGCGATCACAATATTTATGTCGTTGACCTGAAATCAGGAAAAGGAACTGCGGTTACGAACGACGGCACTAAAAATATTCTCAACGGTGAGTTTGATTGGGTTTACGAAGAAGAGTTTGAATTAGCAGATGCATGGCGCTGGTCACCTGATGGCAAAAAAATAGCTTACTGGCAACTGAATCAAACCAGAGAAAAAGTTTATCACCTAATTGATGAAATGGGAGAATACAACACTGTGTTTGATTTAAAATATCCAAAAGTTGGCGAACAAAATGCAGTTGTAAAAATTGGTGTTGCTGATCTTTCTTCTCACAAAACTACCTGGATGGATATTGGAAACAACGATGATATTTATATTCCAAGAATTTTCTGGACCAACTCATCAAACCTGCTGGCAGTAATCAGGTTAAACAGAATGCAGAATAAACTCGAAATGTTAATGGCAAACTCAAATACCGGGAAATCAAAAACTGTAATCACTGATTCAAACAATACCTGGGTTGATGTGCGGAATGATATTCTATTCTTGAAAAAATCCGACCGAATTCTCTGGCCTTCTGAGAAAAGCGGATTTAATCAGGCGTATCTCTATGATTACAGCGGAAAATTAATTAACCAGATTACGAAAGGTGATTGGGAAGTTAGTTCAATCGATGGGATTGATGAAAACACAGGCTGGGTTTATTTGTCCGGGAAAAAAGATTCACCTATTCAACAAAATCTTTACCGCGTAAAACTGGATGGAACTGACTTTCAAAAAATTTCCGGTGAACACGGATGGTATAGCGCTAATTACTCTCCTGACTACAAACATTTTATAGAATTTTACTCCAACGCTTCAACTCCAACTGAGACTACTTTAAGAAATGCTGACGGTTCGCTGGTAAGAGTTTTGGAAGATGGTGAAATTCCAGCATTGGCAGATTACAATATGGTCTATCCTCAATTTTTAACTTTCAAAACGACTGACGGAACGGAATTAAATGCTTATATGATGAAACCTGCTGACTTCGATACTTCAAAAAAATATCCAGTACTCGTTTACGGTTATGGCGGTCCCGGTTCTCAAATGGTGGTCGATCGATGGGGCGGTTCCAGAAATTTATTTCATCAATATATGACCGAGCACGGTTATATAGTTTTTTGTGTAGATAACCGCGGTACGGGAGGCAGAGGAAAAGTATTTAAGGATTTGTCATTTCTGGATTTGGGTAAGTGGTCCGTTCACGATCAGATTGAAGGAGCAAAATATTTAGCTACCCTTCCTTATGTAAACGCATCCCGACTAGGTTTCTGGGGTTGGAGCGGAGGTGGGTATTTAACCTGTATGATGCTTACTAAAGGCGCTGACTATTTTAAGACCGGAGTTGCTGTCGCGCCCGTCACCGATTTTCATCTTTATGATGCAATCTGGACAGAAAGATATATGGGATTAAAGGATAAAAATTCTGAAGGTTATGATTCTGCAAGTGTCTTAACTTACGCCGATAAACTTCAAGGGAAGTTAATGATAGTTCACGGAACAGGCGATGACAATGTTCACTATCAAAATACTCTTCAGTTTATGCAAAAGTTGATTGATGCAAATAAACAGTTCGATGTGATGTTTTATCCAAATAAAAATCACAGGATAAGCGGGGGTGTAACTCAGTGGCATTTGTTTACGAAAATTTCGAATTACTTTTTTAGTAATCTTTAACAATTCTATGCGCCTTTACAGCTAATTAATTACTGGAAAGGCGCAATTAAAATAAAGCTTAATATTATTTCAAATAAGATTCTATCAAGGCTGTTGCCTTGACAATTTCAGATGAATAATTATTCAATGTATTTGCCACGACGACTGACTGTTTATTTGCTTCGTCCCAATTTCTGGATTCAACTGCCTCACGAACTGCGGGAAGCGTTTTAACACCGTAGCCAGTGTAAAATCCCGGTGCATAAATTTCATGCACATACCATGGACGACCTGTAAGTCCTTCTTTGTTGGTGAGAAATCTTTCAGATTGATAAATTAGCTGATCAAGATTCTTTGCCTGGTCTTCGGTTAGATTTATTCCGCTCTTCATAAATTCATTTTTTGCTTTCTGATATTCATCAGCGTTTTTCTGTAAAGTATTAACGGCATTTTCGAGTGGAGCAAAATTTAGAAAAGGAACAGGATCTTCCGGCTTGGGAGGAAAAGATATTTTAGTCGGATCAGAAACTTTAGTAAACATATTATCTTTTAATTCCAGGTTTAACTGAGAGGTTTCCTCGCGCATATTTGTTGTAAGCTTTTCAATTTGATTTAAATATGTAGATACTCTTCCGGCAAAATCATCAAAATTGAAAGGAAGAATATTACCGTCAGCAAGACGAAGAACTGCTCTACCGGCAGTCTTTGCCAGAGCAACTCCGTATTCAAATGTGGGGTCACCGAATCGAATGTAATGATCATAGGAATCATATACCGAATGATAAACACCTCCCTCTCCTTCACCACCAAAACCGAGGTTAAGGCTTGCGATTCCCAGATGCTGCAGGAAGGGAGTATAATCCGATCCACTTCCCATTGCGCCAATTTTAAAATTTTTAGCCGATTCAAGTTCCCTTTTTATTTCCACTGAAGAAGTATTAATAATCTGTCTGTCTTTTGCTCTTTCCCAGACGCTTATGCCTTTTTCGGGATCGGTGACATCTTTAGCAACATTATTAATAAAAGTCTCCAACGAATGAGAGCCTTCCATAAATAAAAATCCTCTGTCATTAGTATCAGAATTTATGTAAGCAACAACTTTTTGTTTCAGCTCATCTGCGTGTGTTTCGCACCATTCAGTTGAACCGAGCAAGCCCGGTTCTTCGCCATCCCAGGCACAATAGATTATTGTTCTTTTTGGTCTCCAGCCAGTTTTTAATAATTCACCAATTGCTTTTCCCTCTTCCATTTCGGCAACCTGCCCGCTCAAAGGATCTTCCGCTCCGTTGACCCAGCCGTCATGGTGATTTCCTCTTATTACCCACTGATCCGGAAATTCACTTCCTTTTATCATTGCAATTACATCATTGATAGGCTTTGTATCCCAATTAGATTCAACTTTCAAACGAACTTTAGTTAAACCAGGACCAACATGATAAGTAATCGGAAGCGCACCTTTCCAACTGTTAGGAACAACAGGGCCGACTAATGATTTCAACAATGGTAGAGCATCATGATAAGAAATTGGCAACACAGGAATTTTTGTAAGAATTTTAATGTCTTTCACAGCCAGACGTTTTACATCTTTTGTTGAACCGACAAATGGTGTCGAGGGATCGCCTGTATAAACCGGCATATCTACAACTGAACCACGCTGTACACCGTACTCATTCCTCCAGGCACCCTTAGGATAAACATCGCCGACATAATATCCATCATTTTTCGGATCAGAATAAATTATGCAGCCTATGGCTCCGTGTTCAGCAGCCACTTTTGGTTTTATTCCTCTCCATGCTCCACCATATCTTGCGATTACAATTTTTCCCTTAACACTTATTCCCATTCTGTCAAGTTGATCGTAATCAGAAGGGATCCCGTAATTAACGTAAACGAGTTCCCCAGTTACATCGCCATCTATTGAATAAGCATTATAAGTTGGTAACTGTTGATCAGTTTGATCTGAAGTTCTGTCTTCCTTTAATGGCGGTTCTTTTAAAATTGGAGTAAACTTTTCGGGTGATATCATTTCAAGTACGCGAGTTTTAGGAGTCGGAAACAAAACATAAAATGTTTCTATATGTGCATCCCATCCCCACGACTTGTATTGTGAAAGAATAAATTCAGCATTCTGTTTATCATAAGGTGAGCCTACGTGATGAGGATAAGCGCTTAGTTTTTCCAGTCTCGCCTTAAGATCAGCAGGATTCAGATGTGAATCAAATTTTTTCTCGATTTCGTATTGAGATGTATCCATTTGTGCGAAAGAAAATCCGGTTTGAAACAAAAATAGAACTAATGCCAAAAAAGAAAATCTCAGAATAGCTTTCATTTTTTACTCGCAATTTGTATTGAGGTGTGGGTTAATTGATTCATTAATATTAAAGATATTTGACCAATTATACCAATAAATTTTTATGAAAATCTTAAACCTTTGGGAAATATTATTATTTTTGTACAAGTATTTAATTGCTTTTGGGAAATTCCCTTAACAAATCAAAATTAAATTAGAAAATGGGAAAGACTATTTACTTACTCACGGTTTTCGCTTTTTTATCTTTTACAAATACTTATTATGCTCAAAGTGAATATTTCCAAAGAGGAGAAAGCGGATTTGTCTTAATTTACTGTTATGGTAAAAATAATATCACTTCTGGAAATTCAATAGGGGCAGGTTATTCCTTAAATGGCATATTTGATTTCGATTTCAGCTACACATTTGGGAAAACCCAAAATTATAATCCAAATGGATTTAATGAAACTAGTATTGCAAACTATACTGCAATACAACCTTCAATATCTGCTTATATTTTAAAGCCCGATTCATCCCGCAAAAGCGGCATATGCTTTACGATAGCGTATGAATCCACCACTTATACTTATGATAGCGGAACTTTTTATTTTCAAGGAGATAAAACATCGTCGGCGACCCTTATGGCTTTGACATTTTATGGAGAAAAGAAGAATAAATTAATTAATATTTTACCTTCATTTACTGCAGGTGGTTTAATTACCAATGGTAATGCAAATTTAGTTATCGGAGTAGGATTAGGAATAAAATTGAATGCAACTACTAAATTTGGTGTATTTATTTCTCCTTCTGTTTCTTTTTATCCTCTTTCTACACCTTCTGAATATAAAGCAAAATATTCATTCAGCTTAACATCCGGCATGCTTTTCAGTATTAAATAATAACTTAGCTTTATTTTCCTGTATGAATATTCAATCAATCCTTAGCAACTATAGAGACACACCACCTGTCAATACCCAGTATTGACAAGGCTGATTGGGTGTCTCTACAAAATCACACCGCCGCCTAAACAAAGTTGATCTTTATAAAAAACGGCAAACTGTCCGGGTGCAATTCCCTGGTCGGGAGTTTCTAATTTTACTTGTGCACAGTCATTGTCAATAAACTCAATTTCACAATTATAAAAATTAGCGCCATGCCTGATTTTTACTTGTAAGTCTTTTTCATCAGGTTTTCTTTCCAAAATCCAGTTGAATTTACCGACTTCAAAAGTGTCACGGCTTCTTCCCGCTTTATTTTCTTTTGAGATATAAACGATATTTTTTTCTACATCTTTTTTTACAACATACCACGGACCGTGTGAAAGCCCGAGCCCTGAACGCTGACCTATTGTGTAATAATAATAACCGTTGTGCTCACCCTTCTTTTCACCTGTTTCAATTTCAACTATATCACCTTTCTTAACTCCAAGGTGATGTCTGATAAATTCCTCGAATTTAATTTGTCCTAAAAAACAAATCCCTTGGCTGTCCTTTCGGTTCCTGTTCGGCAAATCAAACTGATCGGCAAATTGGCGGACTTCCTTTTTCATATATTTTCCGAGTGGGAATAATGCGCGCGATAATTGTTGTCTATTTAGATATGCAAGAAAGTATGTCTGATCTTTAACCGGATCAGGAGATCGCTTTAATTGATAAAGTCCATTTATTTCTTCTACAGTTGCATAATGGCCGCTTGCAACTTTTTCAAATGAGCCATCAATCTTTTCGTAAAACTGGCCAAACTTTATGAGGCTGTTGCAAAACATATCCGGGTTTGGTGTTCGCCCTTCTTTAATCTCCGAAATCGTATAAGTTACGACCGTATCCCAGTATTCTGTTTGGAGAGAAAGAATTTCAAGCGGTACGTTTGCTTGTTTACAAACACCCCGTGCAAATTCAAGATCTTCCTCCCAGGGACACTCGCCGAGAAAAGAGAATTCATCCTGAAGCCAGATCTTCAGGTAAAAGGCCGTAAGTTCGTGACCTTCGTTTTGTAAAAGTCTGAGTGCGACCGAGCTATCAACTCCGCCGGACAATAACACTGCTATCTTCATAATTTTTATTACTTATTTAATAAAGATAAAGAAAGGGTGGATAGAAATTAAGTCAGAAAGCAAATAAGGAAGTCGCTATTTTTTGTTTTTATCAGGAGCATTACTTTTTTTCATACCAAGTTTGTCCACAACTTCATCATATATATTTTTATTAACCTTACTTAGAACTAAAGTCTCCAGTTTTCTGGCATCTTTCATTTTATCGTAAAACCCGATGGTCCTGTTATTTGTACCATCCTTAATTTTCATTATCCCATTTAATCTGCCCTGGAAAATGCCACCTTCCAATGAACTGATATCCTTATAAAAAATTGTGACCGGATCTTTATAAAAAAGAAAGTCATTACAGACTATTTTTTCATCATCTGCTTCTATTTTATATGGAAGAATTTTATATAACATTAAGTAATGCCTGTTCAGAAAGTATATAACAAAAAAAGTAACAACAAAAGGAATAATGTACACTACGCCCTTATCTAGGTTAACAGCAAGGCTGACGGCGTAAACAGACAGCAAAATTGTAACGGGAATATTTCCGTATCTGTATAAAAATCTTAAAAAGGGTTTATAACTAAATATCTGCATAATAATCTAATTTTTTTTAGGCCGGAGCAAATTTAAAGAAAAAAATGCTTATAGCAGAATTTTTACTGACAAAATTTAAAAATCAGAGAAGATTACTGGCAAGTTCAGCCAGGGCAGATCGCTCGCCTTTTTCCAGTGTAACGTGCGCATATAGTCTCTGACCTTTGAACCTGTCAATTAAATACGACAAACCATTAGACTGTGAGTCAAGATAAGGGTGATCGATCTGGTAAATATCTCCTGTAAATACAACTTTAGAACCTTCGCCCGCTCTTGTAATAATTGTCTTAATTTCGTGGGGAGTTAGGTTCTGTGCCTCATCAACAATAAAAAATATTCTCTGTAAACTTCGTCCCCTGATAAATGAAAGAGGTTCAATCACCAGTTTTTCTTCTTTGATCATACTGTTAATTGCAAGGCTTTGCTTGTCGCTCTCAGGAAATTGATCCTGAATAACGCGAAGATTATCCCACAATGGCTGCATATAAGGTTCGATCTTACTTTGAATATCGCCGGGGAGAAACCCGATATCCTTATTGCTTAACGGCACGATCGGACGTGCAATAAAAATCTGCCTGTAATATTTTTTCACTTGCAAAGCCGCGGCAAGCGCGAGAAGAGTTTTTCCTGTCCCGGCTTTTCCCGTTAAAGAAACAAGCTGGATATCGTTGTTAGTCAATGCATCGAGCGCAAAAGTCTGCTCGGCATTTCTTGGTTTAATACCGTAAGTTACTATTTTGTCGATCTTCCTGAAATTTTCCTTATTCTGGTCAAGGTTTGCCAGTACTGATCGGCTTGCATTTTTAAAGATGTAGTACTTATTCGGAAAAGCTGTGCCATTCAGGTTCTTAATTAATGATTTTGCCGGCACTTCAAAAGGCGATTGAAATAATTTTACTATTACTTCATCATCAAAATCTTCAACAGTTTCCTTACCGCTGTAAAGCTCTTCAACGCTGACAACTCTGTCAGTCGTATAGTCCTCAGCCAAAATTCCGAGAGCTTTCGCTTTCATTCTTAAATTTACATCTTTAGTAACAAGCACAACTACTGATTTACCATGAATCTTTTTATTCCATTCAAATGCGGCACCAAGTATCCTGTGATCTGAATTATCCTCCCTAAATATTTCCCTGATTTCACTGTTCAATCCTCGGGAAATTGCAATTCTTAGTTTCCCTTTTCCCTTTCCCATAGAGATGCCGCCGTTGAATAAGGCATCTCCTGTCATAGTGTCAAGTGTTCTGGCAAATTCCCGCGCATTTAAATTTATTACCTGGCTTCCTCTTTTAAATGAATCAAGTTCTTCTATCACAGTTAAAGGAATTACTACATCATTCTTCTTAAACTGATGAATACAACTTGCATCGTGAAGAATAACGTTCGTATCGAGGATAAATGTCTTAGGTGATTTTCTGGGGGAAGATTTACGGGAAGTGGTGTTCTTCATTAATTTCCGTTAGTTGTACTCTCAAATATTAATAAAAATTTAATTGATTACAAGCCTGCCTGGGCCGGGTAGGTTTAATTAAATATTAAATTTTAAACGATGAACTTAAATCTCGGCTTCGGAGGCTATAAATACAGAAAGATTTTTAATATTTAAAATGTTTTATATGTTCACCTTTCTTTTCTATTTCAGTCATTGCCTCTATACCAATCTCAAGATGAATATCTGAAAATTTAGTTGTAACTAATTTGTCCGACTCTTCTGTTTTGACTCCTTCTGGAATTAGCGGCATGTCAGAAACAAGTAGAAGTGCGCCACGGGGAATTTCATTTACCAGCCCTACAATAAAAATTGTGGCTGTTTCCATGTCAATTCCAATTGTATATAGCTTCTTCAAATATTTTTTGAAACGTTCATCCCATTCCCAGACTCTTCTATTTGTTGTGTAGATCACTCCTGTCCGGTATTCGAGTTTTCTTTGTACAATTTTTTCTGAAATGAATTTATGTAATTTAAATGAAGGTAGCGCCGGAACTGCTTCCGGTAGGTAATCATCTGTGGTACCTTCGCCTCTTATTGCTGCAGTTGGAAGAATAAAATGGCCAATTTCTGTCGATCTTTTTAATCCGCCACATTTACCTAAAAACAGAACTCCTTTGGGTCTCCTTGCTACAAGCAGATCCATAATTGTTGCAGCATTTGCGGAACCAATTCCAAAATTAATTATTGTCAATCCATCCGAATTAGTAGCGGTCTGCATTGGCTTACCTTCACCTTTTATATCACAATTGAATTTTTCGGCAAACCTGTCTACATAATTATGAAAATTAGTAAGCAGCATATAATCACCAAATTCATCAATTGTAGTGCCTGTATATCTCGGCAGCCAGTTTTTAGCAATATCCAGTTTAGATTTGAATCCTGTTTTCTTTGGTATCATCTGTTTCCCTGAATTTTAATTGTACAATTTAAGGTTTTATTTTTCCAATAAAAATCTTAGCAAATAACTTCGTTTACAAAACAGCGGCATATTAAATTTTTAATTATATTTACAAACCTAAAATCAAAAAGAAGAATTAATTTGAAAAAAAAAATACAGAAATTTACCTCACTTTTATTTTTAATAATAATATTTTCCTCACTTGCCTTGCCACAAACTCAAGACCCTCCACTCATTGCTATATCAGGTTCTTACTTCGATTTTAATAAGAAAGTAAATACTGCATTTGAAGGAAGGATTGAATATCGTCACGATAAAGGCTGGTGGAAAATAAAACCTTTTGCCGGAATTATGGGAACTTCAGATGGAAGTGTTTATGTTTTCGCGGGCGGGCTGGTTAATTTTTTTGTTGGTGAACATTTCGTTATAACACCAAGTTTTGCCCCCGGACTCTACAGCAAGGGAAATGGGAAAGATCTCTATCATCCGCTAGAGTTTAGATCACAAATTGAAATTGCATATCGCTTTATAAATGGTGGAAGATTCGGTGTGAGTTTTGGGCATATGTCAAATGCGAGTATTGGCCCTCCAAACCCAGGTGTTGAATACCTTGCGGGAACAATTGCTTTCCCTGTAAATCTTTAATTACTTTCTTTCAGGAAGTATTAGTTTTGCAATCAACCCTGTCCAGCCTGTTTGGTGGGATGCACCTAAACCTGAACCATTATCACTGTGGAAATATTCGTGGAATAAAATGTAATCTTTGAAGTGTTTGTCTTTATTAAATTTTTCAACTGTACCGTTATTCGGACGGTTTCCATTTTCATCGGGTAAAAATAATTTGACGAGTCTCTCTGTTAGCCCTTCTGCAATATCTTTCAGAGTTAAAAACTTCCCTGAGCCTGTTGGATATTCTACTTTAAAATCATCTCCGTAATAATGATAGAATCTCTGCAACGATTCAATTATCAAAAAATTTGTGGGCAACCAGACAGGTCCCCTCCAGTTTGAATTTCCGCCAAATAATCCCGAATCAGAATCCCCGGGAACATAATTCACGATAAATTCACAACCACCTGATTTGAACACATAGGGATTTTCAAGATGGTATTTTGACAAAGCACGAACGCCATAGTCTGACAAAAATTCATTCTCATCAAGCATTCTCTTTAAAAGAGACTTCATTCTGTGCCCGCGAAGAAGGGAAAGAAGCCGGCTTTGTCCCTGTCCTTTTATTTCCCAGTGCGAGACCAATCCGGCAAGATCTTTTCTATAATTTAAGAACCATTCTAATCTTGCTGCAAACTCAGGGCAGGCTTCCATTACTTCCGGTTCCAGAACTTCAACAGCAAATAATGGTATAAGACCAACCATAGAACGAACTTTCAGCTTACGATGTTTATCATCTGAAGTATGCAGAACATCATAATAAAACTCGTCGTCTTCATCCCACATGTTAATACTATCCGGGCTTATTTTATACATCGCATTTGCTATGTATAAAAAATGTTCAAAAAATTTTGTAGCCAAATCCTGGTAAATGGAATTGTCTTTGGAAAGTTCAAGTGATATCCGCATCATATTCAGGCAATACATAGCCATCCAGGCGGTACCGTCAGCCTGTTCAATATGTCCATCTGTTGGATTTTCGTTCCGGTCAAACACCCCGATATTATCGAGCCCTAAAAAACCTCCCTGGAAAATATTATGATTGTCAGCATCTTTTCTGTTAACCCACCATGTGAAATTTAACAGCAGTTTATGAAAAACAGATTCAAGAAAATTAATATCTCCTTTTCCATCGTTATTTTTCTGATCAATTTTATAAACCCTCCAGGCAGCATATGCGTGAACTGGCGGATTCACATCACTAAAATTCCATTCATATGCAGGCAACTGTCCGTTCGGATGCATGTACCATTCACGTGTCAGGTGAACAAGCTGGTGCTTGGCAAAATCAGCATCTATCATTGCGAAAATTATGCAATGAGACGCGAGATCCCACGAGGCATACCAAGGATATTCCCATTTATCGGGCATAGAGATGATATCAAAATTGTTCAGGTGAACCCAGTCTGAATTTCTCCCCTGCTTTCTTTCAGGTGGCGGAGTTGGTTGTGAAGGATCACCATTCAACCATTGTCGGATATCATAATAATAAAACTGTTTATTCCAGAGCATCCCCGCAAAGGCCTGCCTTTGAATATTTTTTAGTTCTTTATCTTTTATATTTTTTTGAATGTCGTCATAAAAGCTAGCAGCCTCTTTGATTTTTTCATCAAAAGTATTATTGAATTCAGCAAATGGAGATATATTCAATTTATTGGTGAGTCTTAATTTTATTTCGAATGATTTACCAGCCTGAATAGTTTGTTTGTAATTAAGTCCGGCCTTAGTTCCTTTTTCAAAGTTTACAGAATCTTTTTTATTGTTAACGATAAAATCATTTATCCCATCTTTACAAAAAGGTGATTTATTCTCTACATCATAAAGTTTTTCGAAGTTTGTCTCATTTTCACAAAAAATAATTTCGGGATCACCATCATAAAATAATTTAAGATTATTCACCTCTCTATGATTAATACCCAAAAATTTCTTGTCTGATTTTTTAATAGTTGGCTTATAATCACCTAACCCCCAGGACCAGGTATTACGAGACCATATTTGAGGA
>Ga0307440_1000266_pt1 | contig 25459 bp, 32 predicted proteins | sample SalMarWE160410MG_FD_202150 | JGI IMG/M metagenome (GOLD analysis project Ga0307440, IMG submission 202150) | Salt marsh sediment microbial communities from the Plum Island Ecosystem LTER, Massachusetts, United States - WE1604-10 | ecosystem: Environmental > Aquatic > Marine > Intertidal zone >...
ACAAATTGTCCGGGCTCGCTGCTCATGAGAGAGTCATACCTATCCGCACCTGCTTTTCTTGATGGTTGGCCAAGGAAGAGGAGAACGCAATGGGCTCAGCCGATTTCGTGCCTTTGCCGGAGTACAGAGAGTACCCTGCTGAGGAGATGGCCTTGCGCGCATCCGAGCTGCTTTCAGAGATGCAGCGGCGGCGCAGCGTGCGCCAATTCTCCGACCGGCCCGTGCCGTTGGAAGTGATCACCTCGTGTGTGATGACGGCCGGCTCAGCGCCGAGCGGTGCCAACCTGCAGCCGTGGCACTTCGTGGTGATCACCGACCCGGAGGTCAAGCACCAGATTCGGGTTGCCGCCGAAAGGGAGGAGTACGAGTTCTATCACCATCGAGCACCGAAAGCGTGGCTGGAGGCGCTGGCTCCTTTGGGAACAGATGAACACAAACCCTATCTCGAGACGGCCCCGTTCTTGATCGCCATCTTCAGTCAGAGCTACGGCGTTGGGTCGAAAGGACGCCGGGTCAAGCACTACTATGCCAAAGAATCGGTCGGCATAGCCACCGGTTTCCTGATCGCCGCCCTGCATCACGCCGGCTTGGTTTGTCTGACCCACACCCCCAGCCCCATGGGGTTCCTGAACGAGGTCCTGAACCGTCCGGCCCAGGAGAAACCTTTCTTGCTCCTGGTCGTCGGCTATCCGGCCGAAGATGCCGTGGTGCCCAACATTGGCCGCAAGTCGCTGCAAGAGATCGCCAGCTTCGTTGGATGAGTGACAGGGCAGGGCAAGCCCGGATGCTGTCACATGGGGAACCGGTTGCGCTCTCGTCGGATGACGATCCCAGCAGATCCGAGGTTCCGTGGGGGGAGACAGGGGAGCGAGATAAGCTCGCCATTGGTGCGAAATGGAGGACGCTGCTGTTCGCATGCAGCAGAGGTCTGCTCGGTGCAGGTCGTACAGCCGCGTGAGGCTGGGCGGAATTTCGGCCAGTTGAGCCCGATGGTTTTGTGCTCCTGGCTACGCGCGGTGCGACGTCCTGCCAACCCAACGCCTTGGCCGAGGCGCCTGATCCTAAGCCCAGGAGATGTGCCATGTCTGTGCGTGAAAACTACACGATTCAGTTCGAATATCACTGGCGCACGACGGACCACCTGCTGAATCTGGCAGCCAGCGTTGACCGGGCTGGGCTAGAGCGCCCATCAGTCTACGGCGGACGGTCGATCCGCGATCTGTTCTTCCACATCCTTGCCACAGATGCAGGCTGGCGAGGGGCGCTTGAGACGGGCCAGCGCCCGGCACCGTTGGCAAGTCAAGACTATCCCGATCTGACTGCCCTGCGTTCGGGGCTGGCCGATGAAGAGGCGGAATGGCATGCTTTCTTGGTGGGCTTGGACGATGCGGCGCTTGAATCCGAAGCCGTGCTCCGGAGCGGCGGCCGGACCATGCGCGTGGCGCACTGGCGGGTCCTGCAGCATCTGGTGCTTCACGGCATGCAGCACCACGCCGAGTTGGCTCAGCTGCTGACGGCTGTTGACCGATCCCCTGGCGATTTGGACTTCATCTTCTTCTCCTAAGCCGGGACCCCAACAAAGGGTTGATCCACAAAGACCATACAAAGAGTTCACAAGAGCTGGGGCCCGGCCAAACCGCACATGATAGAATCCGCGGCAGTTGGCAGTGCCTGGACGTTCTCGCGCAAAAACTGCGCAAGCACCCTCAAGCAGGAGGCGAGCTATGAAGAGATACCTGGTTGAAACACCACATTCGGCTGGGGATTGCCAGATGGTCATTCGAGAAGTCCATGCCATGGGCTACTTGCACTATTTCGAGTGGGGGTGTGAATCGGGCGTGCATTGCGGATGGGGATTTGTTGAGGCGGATGATGAGAATGGCGCGCGGCTGACGGTGCCCTCCATTGTCCGGGCCGAGGCCCGCGTAGTCGAAGTGACCAAGTTTGGGTCGGCCAAGGGAAGAGAACTCCACGGATCCTGATCGCCGGCTCCAGCCGCGCAGCTGACCCCCATTTACCACACACATTCCATCAAACATCCCCCATAGTTGCGCCCTCGGGCTGCTGGCATCAACCGGTGTCTGTTTTGACATTCCTGCTCGCACAGGCGAGAATGGGCATGCCGTTGGGATCACTGGGAGGTGGGCATGGGGAAGCTGCTTTTTGTGGGGACCTTTGGGTCAGATGATCCGACCCGGGCCAGCATGCCATTCATTGTGGCATCCGGGGGCTTGGATCGCGGCCACGAGGCCGGCATTGTCCTTATGGGGGAAGCCGTGTACCTGCTTAAGGATTCGGTGGTGGACGCCATCCAGGGCGTGGGGTTTCCATCCCTCAGAGGGCCCTTCGACAAGATTGTTGCCCACGGAGTGCCAATCTACGTTTGACACCCTTGCAGCGTGGCCCGTGGGGTCACCGAAGCCGATCTTCAAGGCAAGCATGCCCGCTTTGTGGGGCCGGACGAGATGACGGACTTGATGCTCGAGGCTGACCGCGTGCTCAGTTTCTAGGCACCTGATTTGGGTTGTCGGCATGGCCAGGAGTCACTTTGTGAAGCCGGTCACAATCATCATTTGCAGCCCGGTAGCTCATGCGGGTCCGGTGCAGCAGGCTAGAGGATGGGGAGGGAGACCGTGAGCAAGCGCGGAGTATCCACAACGTCCATCGCCGATACGTTGGCCTTCCCTTTCCGCTCTGATCACGCCACCAATCGTCTGTTGGCCGGAGTGGGACTCCTCTTCTTGTCCATTGTTATCCCCGTCCTTCCGGCCCTGGTGGTCTATGGCTATCTGATTCAGATCATGCGCCAAGTCATCGACGGCCAACCCGCCAGGCTGCCTGAGTGGAAAGACTGGGGAGCGCTCTTTGTCGATGGGCTCAAGGCGGTTCTGGTCGGATTGGTCTACTTGCTGCCGGGGATGCTCGCGTTCATGATCGGGTTGGGAGCGTACTGCGGCTCCAGCCTCCTCCTCTTTGGTCTCTCCGAAAACACCAGTGCGACATCAGGCGCGGATGGCGTGTTTGCGGCCTTGTTGGTGGTATCCATGGTGGCCCTCTTCCTGTCATTTTCAATCGGGGCCATCCTCAGCCTTCTGGGCGCGCTGCCGATCCCTGCCGCTGAGGCCCGCCTGTCTGAGAGCAAATCATTCGGCTCGGCGTTTGCCCTCGGCAGGCTGTATGCCGTCATCAAGGCTAATCCAGGGGGTTACATCGTGGCCTGGCTTCTGCTGGCCGGGATGTGGGCGTTCATGTACTGGGGGCTGATGGTCGCTTACTACACATTGGTGTTGGCCTGCCTGATGCCCCTCCTTATCCTTCCGGTTTCGTTCTACTCGCTCTTGGTGGCCGCAGCCTTGTTCGGCGAGGCCTACCGCGACGGTGCCGCCAACTTGTCAGGGACAAAGGGGGGCTAGAAGCCCGGCCCTGCAGACAACTAGGCAGGGCAAGAGGCTCGGGAACCTTGACTGCCAGAGGAGATGTAAATGGTCAGCAGCCAAGCCAAAACCCCTGAAGCCTACCTGAAGGAGCTTCCTCCCGAGAAGAGGGAGGTGGTCTCCAAGGTCCGGGACGTGATCTTGGCCAATCTTCCCGAGGGATACGAGGAATCGATGACCTGGGGCATGATCAGCTATGAGATCCCGTTGGCACAATACCCGGACACATACAACAAGAAACCGCTGGCGTATTTGGCCCTGGCAGCTCAGAAGAACCACTTTGCACTGTACTTGATGGGAGTCTACAGCGATCCCAACCAGGAACGTCATTTGCGGCAGGGTTTCCAGAGAGCGGGTAAGCAGCTTGATATGGGCAAGTCGTGCCTTCGCTTTCGCAAGCTGGACGACTTGCCGCTGGACGTGATCGGTGAAATTGTGGCCAGTATGCGGCCAAAAGACATGATCGCCCGCTACGAACAGGCGAGGGGCTTGCGTTGACCAGGCCTGAAGGCCGGTCCTCCCGGAAACTATCGGGAAGGGGTGAGGCGCGATGACGCAGATGGAGGGTTGGTTGGCCGGCGGCGATCTCCGCTCCGATGGCGCATCGAACGAAGTCGCCGACCTCGTGTGCGGTCAGCTTGATCTTCTCCCGGAGCTTCTTGGGTCAATGGAATCTAGCGATCCTGTGGTGCGGGGCCGGGCTGCAGACGCGCTGGAGAAGGTGGGCCGCCATGAGCCCGATGCGATCGTCCCCCACGTGGACAGGCTGATCAACATCTGGCTGGAGGACAGCGTTCCGATGGTCCGCTGGCATGTGGCCATGCTTCTCGGGCATCTGGCCATCGAGGCCGATCTTCGACCCAAGATTCGGACCGCACTGCTCGGCCTCTTGGACGATGAGAGCGTCTTCGTCGCCAGTTGGGCCATCACGAGTCTTTGCTTGGTGGCCTTCTTGGACCCAGGCACGACCAATGGCACCGTCCAGGCGATCGGCCGGCTTCAGGGGAGTGCTAGCGGAGCCCTGCGAACTCGGGCGCGCAAGGCCCTGGCCGCCCTCACCCATCCAGGATCCGAACTCCCGCAGGATTGGATCAAGAGCGAGCGAGTGCGCCAGATGGTTGGTCCCTCGGCGGTGGATTCCTCGACGTAGCGTGAGTTCCCGATTGGCCCTGGCGCGCCGGGCCGCACCGTTGTAGGCAAGCCTTCAACAACCAGAGGACAGGTTGGAGAACATGGATGAACCAAGCTCAGATGCCACCGGTCTGACTGGACTCGGCCAGATCGCCGTCAGTGTGGAAGACGTCGAACAGTCGATCCGTTTCTATCGGGATGTGCTGGGATTGCCGTTTCTTTTTCAGGCGGAGGGCTTGGCTTTCTTCGATCTGGATGGCGTTCGCCTCATGTTGGCGGAGCCAGAGTCACCCGATGATCCGAAGCATGCCTCGGTGCTGTATTTCAAGGCGCCGAATCTGGAGTCCAAAGTATCTGCACTGGATCAGGCGGGGGTTGAATTCGCGGGGGCGCCACATGTCGTTCACAAGACGGACAGCCACGAACTTTGGATGGCCTTCTTCTATGACCCGGACAGGCATCTGATGGCTCTGATGGAGGAGCGCCCCAAGGTCTGACGGGAAGGGACGAAGTCCTCGGTGCGACTTTGGACACTGCATCCGAAGTATCTCGACTCGGCCGGCCTGGTGGCTGTTTGGCGTGAGGCTCTGCTTGCACAAGCCGTGCTCCTCGGCCGAACTCGCGGCTACCGAAATCATCCTCAGTTGGCGCGGTTCAAGGCGCAGATGGATCCAGCGTCCGCGGTGGCGGCTTATCTTCGCGGCGTGCATGATGAATCTTTGCTCCGCGGCTACCGTTTTGATGAGTCCAAGATTGGGATAGAGAAAGCTCAGCTAGCGATCCCGACCACTGCATGCCAGTTGGCGTTTGAATGGGATCATCTCATGGCCAAGCTTGCCCAGCGGGCCCCTGAAGTCTTCCTGGCCAACAAACAGGTCCGCTCTCCCGAGCCTCACTCGCTATTCGGAATTGTCCCCGGGCCGGTCGCCAACTGGGAGCGAGCGGCACAAAAGAGACTCCCCCATGAAGAGATGGGAGGCGGCTGAGGGCCAACATTTGCCTGATGGGCAAGCGTATGTAAGAATCCGCGTGGGAAGGGTGCGTCAGGTCGTTGAGACCTTGCTTTGGAATGTCATGGCGTTGGCCATGGTCTCTCCTTGGGAGTTGGAGTTAGTCGATGCCCTTTGGGGTTGAACTGGGACCAGAGGAGCGGTCCGAAGGTCACGCGTTCTCGAATGTTGAGCACACCAGCCAGGATCTCGCCACCATGCGCAAAATGGCGAGTCAACTGGTGGATACCTATGAGGATCCGAAGGTGTGCGATTTCACCCTGCGCAATGGACCCGTGTGCCAGTCGGATCCGCAGGGGAGACACTTTCGGATCTACTACATCCAGGCGGATCGACTGTTCAGGCTCCAGAACCTGGCTGTGGTGGGGTTCTTCGGCGAAAAACGTCCCAATGCCAAGATCAGTCCGCTGTTGAAGGCGGACAAGCTCTTCGAAGCTGAGTTTCACAACCACCCCGATCTGCTCAGCCTGAGTACGGTGCGTGTGGCGAATGGCAACTTCGCCAACCTGGTGGTCTTCGCCAACCCGGAGGGGATCTCAAAGTGGAACAATTCAGCCGTGCACCGCAAGCTGGTGGCCGAGATCTCTCCGCCCTATTATCTGACGATACGTCTCAACAACGGATGGCTTCCTCGGGGCCTGGATGTGCCCGATGGTCTGTGGATCGAGCGCGTGAAGTACATCGACTATTCATCAACACCCTATTGGCGAGCGGTACGCACGCTTGCCGCTGGGGACTGACGGCAGCGCCGCCCGGCGGAGGCAGCCCTCGGCCGGCCCCCGTTCAAAGCGCGCTGGCCCTGCCTGGGAGGGCGGGCGATGGTTGGTGAGACGAGTTCTGCGCCATATGAAAGCCGACTGTTGCCTGTGGCCGAGGTCCGCGCGTGGCTCCAGCACAAGCCCGTCGACCAGGCCGACATTGCTATGGGCTTGCGGGATCTGGTGGTCTCCATCGCGCCCCAGGCCGAAGAGCGCATCCTTTGGCGAGGCTTGTCCTACAACGATCCCAATCGCGGCGGGCCGGTCAAGGGAAGCTTGTGCCAGATCGAATTCCATCCCGGGCACGTCCGCCTGTCGTTCATCCACGGTGCCTATTTGCCTGACCGACGGGGTTTGCTTGAAGGTGAGCGCAAAGCCAAGCGATTTGTGAAGCTTTTCACATATTCAACCGTTCCGTGGGAGGCGCTGGCGGACTTGATCGAGGCCGCTTCCGAGTTGGACATATCCGAGCTGCCATCCTCTCCCACATCGGCCGGCTAGCGTGACGAAGTCTTGCCTGATGGTCAGTGCCTGCGGAAGGCTCAGATGATGACTGATCTCGAAGGCTTCTATGATCAGCTGGCTGCCGACTACCGCTTGATCTATCAGGATTGGGAGGCCAGCCTGAGACGGCAGGCGGCGCAGTTGGATGCCGTGTTCAGCGGCCAGGCTGCCGAGCCGGTCCGGACCGTATTGGATGCCGCCTGCGGCATTGGGACCCAAGCCATCGGCCTGGCTGAGCTTGGCTACCTGGTGACGGCGTCGGATATCTCGCAGGCTTCGATCGACAAGGCAGAAGACGAATCCCGCCGGCGTGGCTTGGCGATCAAGTATCTCCTAGGTGATATGCGCCGGATCGACGAGCAGGCAGGGGGCGGTTTCGATGCGGTGATCGCTTGCGACAACGCCGTGCCTCACCTTCCAACCGAGACCGACATACTCGAGGCATTCGAAGCTTTCCATCGCTGTCTGAAGCCGGGTGGGATGGTCGTCATTTCGAGCAGGGACTATGCCGGGATGCCGCGGGATGGGCAGTTGATCAATCCCCGCCGTGTGCATGAGGATGGGGACCGAAGGCTGATTTTGTTTGATGTTTGGGATTTCAGCGGTGACCATTATGATCTGACGCTCTATTTGGTCGACGATCCTGGGGAAGGTGAGCCGACCACGCGCGCCATCCGCGGTGGGCGCTACTTCTGCATCAGCCTCGACCGGCTCCAGGCCCTCCTGGCCAAAGCCGGCTTCGAACAAGTCAGGCAGCTCGATTCGGCTTATTTCCAACCTCTGATCTTCGGAAGCCGCTAGCGGGGCACCCATATCCCTCCGAGGTACGCCTTGCAGGAACCTGCTCACACGGTTAGATTAGGTGCATGCGGCGTTGGCTTCTCTTGCAGATTCCCCTGGCTGCGGTTTTACTTGGGCTGGGATTCGGTGGCGGACTGGTCTGGACCCGGCTTGCCGTCCCTACCGCCACGCCGACGCCGGCCCCGACGGCGACGCCGACCGTAGTGCCCTCGAGCACGCCCACCGCAACCCCAACGCCGTCGTGGACGCCGACACCCAGTCAAACCCCGACCGTGACGGACACGCCCACACCGTCGCTCACTCCCAGCATTACGTCCACGCCAAGCCGAACGCCGACTCCAAGTCGGACGCCTACCATCACCCCGACGCCCACCTACAGCCCTCCGCAGGCACATGTCTTGGAGCAGTCCAACTGTCGCTACGGCCCAGGTGCCGCCTATCTCTACGAATGGGGTCTGTATCCCAAGGACAGAGTGGAGATCTATGGCCGAAATGCCCAGGGAACCTGGGCGTATGTGGACCCTTGGACGTACGAAGGACGCTGTTGGGTAAAGGCGTCATTGCTGGATGTCTTTCGGGGTGATTTGTTGGACGCGCCCATTTTCTACGGCCGGCTGCCATTCTCCGAGCTTTACAAACCGCCGACCAATGTGGGCGCCACACGCGATGGGAATCGAGTCAACATCACCTGGACGCCGGTCTGGATGACGGAGGACGATGACCGGGGATACCTGCTTGAGACGTGGGTGTGCAAAGACAAGCAGCTGATATTCACACCGATCCACGTCAACGCCCCGCCGGCCTACGTGGATGACGAACCTGGCTGCCTGCAGCCATCCTCCGGGAGGCTGTACACCGCCGAGAAACATGGCTACACCCAGTGGGTGAAGATCCCTTGGCCGACCTTTCCCGGTGCCACGCCGACGCCCTAATCCGATCCTCCAACAGACAGCACCTGGTGAATCAGGCATGAGTCGGAGTAGAATGGCCGGCAGCTAGCCGACCGTTTTGACATCGATTGAGAGTGTGAAATAGCGTGGGAATCAGATTGCGCAACCCCGTCAGTGGGCTGACCCATCTCGGAGCCGCAATCGCCGCGGTGGCTGGTCTGGTTTTCCTGCTGGTGATCGGCGGGGGGCCCGAGTGGAAACGGGTCTCACTGGCCGTGTACGGCATGGCGCTGGTCATCATGTTCGCTGCCTCGTCTGCCTACCATCTGATTGTCGCCGGCCCGCGGGTGATCCAGTGGCTGCGCAAGCTTGACCACGCGGCCATCTACCTGCTGATCGCCGGCACGTACACGCCCGTATGTCTCCACTTCTTCGAGGGATTCTGGCGCTGGGGGCTGCTGGCCATCGTGTGGGGCATTGCACTGGTGGGCGTGGCCCTAAAGATGCTGTTCATCAAGACCCCGCGCTGGCTCTCAGCAGGCATCTACCTGCTGATGGGCTGGTTGTCCGTGGTCGCGATCGGCGAAATGATGGTCACCATGCCGGTTGGCGCGCTTGCGTGGCTCTTCGCCGGCGGGGCGTTCTTCACGCTCGGAGCATTGATCTATATCCTCAAGAAGCCGGACTTCCTGCCAGGAGTGTTCGGATTTCATGAGGTTTGGCACATCTTCGTCATCCTCGGATGTCTCAGCCACTATATCCTGATCGCCGCCTACGTCGCCCGATCACATGCCAGTCTCTGACCACAGATTGGCCCTCTGACGCCGCCTGTATCGGGCGTGATAAGGCGGTCGCCGCTCCAGCCTGACCCATGGAAAAGGTGAATCCGTGTCGCAGTCAACGCAGTCCTCTGAAATCGGCTTTCTAGAGAAGCAGGGATTTCATCTGTTGGCGGCAGTCATCTCAGTTATGGTCCTGGCATGGGCGGCCGGCTTGGACGTGATGTCGAGCGGCTCACTGTGGGGCTGGGACACGCCAACCTGGTACTGGCTGACGGCTGCCGTTCCGGTGGTGCATCAAGCCTATGTGATGATTGTCTGGCGCTGGCAGCTTGTGTCCAAAGGGCCGACGCGGCTGCTGGGTGACAAAGCGTTTCCGTTGTACGGTGTGGTGTTCATGATCCTGTTCGCCTTGCGACTGGTGATGATCATCCTGCTGGCCCTGGCCAACCGAGGAAGTCTGAGCGCCAGCCCGATCGTTATCGGTGTGCTCCTTGTGGTGGTGGCTGTGCCCAGCTTGTATGTGTTGTACTCCGTCGGTCGGTACTTTGGGTTGAGGCGAGCCTTGGGCGCAGACCATTTTGAAGCCGCCTACCGGGGGGCACCCCTGGAAAAGCGCGGGGCCTTCCGATTTGTCAACAACGCCATGTACGTCGCCGGCCTGATGGTGCTCTACCTTCCGGGATTGATCTGGGGGTCGAGTGCGGCCTTGCTTCTGGCGGCCTTCAACCACGCCTATGTGTGGGTCCACTATTTCACAACCGAGAAGCCGGATATGGGTGTGATTTATGGCGCGGCTCAAGATTGAGCGGGGTCGACTTTCCCGGCCCTTCTTTCTTGCTGAGACCCACGGGCCCCATTTATGAAACCCTCCGATGTTCTGCGCCAGTTCGACCTTCAAGAGCGCATCCAAGCCGACTTTCCTGGGATGAAGAGAGAAAGCTTCCCGGACCTGGTTCGCTTCTCTCGAGTCGGGCCGGGAGTGAATTTCGTCCTCTACAGTCATCTGCAACCTGAGACGGCCGACATCACCATCCAGGCTCAAATTGACGAGCTGAAAGCCTTCGAAGGACCGTTCGAGTGGAAGACATACCAGCATGATCGGCCGACCGATTTGGGAGATCGACTGAAAAATCACGGTTTCATTCCTGACACGCCGGCGCCGGTCCTTTGCCTGGATTTGGACGAGCTTCCGGCGTCCCTCACCATGCCCCCGTCTGCCGACATCCGGCGCCTGGTTGATGCCGCCGAGCTGAGCCAGGTGGTCGCCATCCACGAGCGGGTTTGGGGCGGTGATTTCAGTTGGATCCCTGAGCGGTTCAGCCGGGAACTTCGGCAGCCGGGATTCCTCGAGATCTACTTAGCTTATGTTGAAGGGAAGGCCGTTAGCGTGGGTTGGACCCATTTTCAAGAATGGAGTGGGTTCGCCAGTCTATGGGGGGGATCCACAGTGCCGGCGTTTCGAGGAAGGGGGCTGTATACGGCCATATTGGCGCAGAGAGTTCAGGCCGCCCAAGCTCGAGGGCGGCGATATGTCACGGTCGAAGCTGAAGCGGCCAGTCACCGCATCTTGGTCCGCCACGGGTTCGATGAGCTCACCAAGACCACGACGTTCGCCTGGGAGCCCGAGGCGTCATAGGCATCTAGGCAGGCGAAGCGCGTGGTGTGTACGCCGGACCGCATGGCCGGGCGGCGGCTGTCCTTCGTTTTTGTGCGGATGATCTCTGCCGTCGAGGCTGCGGCCTGTGATTTGGCGCCGCCTTGCATTCCCCGGACTTTCGACCGACAATCCGAACAGGGCTCACCTAGGACTTCCGTCCTGTGCGCCGTGTGGTGCGGGGACGGGCGCCGGAACAACGCCATGCCCAGTCTGGAATCCAAGACTCAGCGCCTCCAGCCATGCAGCCAATGCGGTGCACAGGTGGTTGGCGGCACCGCCGGATGCGCTCTCCTGTTCAAAGAGTTGTTGAGCCTCGACTTCTTCGGCGAGCCTGATCGCCGGATGCATCATCTTGTGCACAACGCCTACGTCCTCCAGCATTCAAAGGGCCGTTCTAATCGGTCGGTCGCCATTCACCTGACCAGTCTGTGCTGGCTGGTTGAGCGCGGCGGCCAGCCGGGGTGGGACCTGTTGCCCTCGGCTGTGCTGGCGCGGCTGTCCTCGGATGATGGTCTGCCTTGGCTCGAACCGCCGCCCATCGATGGCCAGCTCACCCTGATGCACGTGTGGGGCCATCGCCCTGAGGAATACGCCGATCGGGTGGAGGCCTGGGCGAAGAGCGTCTGGCGGGCGTGGAACCCATACCACGCTCGGGCAGTGGCCTGGTTGAACGGGAAAGGCCACTAGCCGGCCGGCGTTCGGCACCTCTGCGATTTCCCCTGACACCTCGCCGATCGGAGCGCCTTCACCGGAGTCATGATGGATCTAAGGCCCATGTCCCAGGCAAGCTACGATGTCTATCTGGAACGGCTGATTGTGGAATACGCCGAAGACAAGGTGGGTTCCGGAAATTGGCCAGAAGACGGCGCCTTGGCGAGATCGCGCGACGAAACTACGAGGCTGCTGGTCGATGGGGTGTCCACACCCGGGCACGCCCTTTTTGACCTGATTGTGCCGGACGAGGAAGAGGCGGTGGGGGTTCTTTGGCTGGGAATCATCGAAGATGGCGGGGCGAGGAAGGGGTTCATCTATGACATATGGATCCGCCCCGATCTACGCCGCAGGGGTTTGGGAACAACGGCCATGCTGGAAGCTGAAAGATGGGCGAGATCCCTCGGGCTCACCAGCCTTGGGCTGCATGTCTTTGGGCACAATCAGGCCGCCTTGTCCCTGTATGAGAAGCTAGAGTATGCGATCACCGACCTCAATATGACCAAGCAGTTGAGCTGACCAGAACCTGCTTGCCTGCCGAGCTCGGCTTCCCTCGACACGATTGCTTTTTGCCGTCGGGCAAGGGCAACCCCCAATCATTTGTGATCGAATCCATAAGTCGAATCAGTCCATTGTGTTGCCGGGCATGAGCGAGTCGCCGGACTGGAAGTTTTCCACATGAACCGGCCAGGCACCGCAGCGAGTACTATCTGAGGGGGGAGCGATGCGGGTGACGTTGTTCGTTTCAGCACCGGCGGCCTCCGAAGGCGAATTCCAGTGCATAATTGAGTGATGTCGCTGGCGGTGGGCCCCTGGGGGCGCGCCGCTCGACGGTTCCCTCGCGAGATCAAGGGGAGGTTGTTGGATGGCAAATCAAGGCTACAAGCCGCCGGGATTCTTGGCGATCATCGGTGGTGTGATCTTGTTCGTCGTCCTTATCGGATTGGCTTGTTCATTGTCAACCACGGTGAAGCTTGTCGGATATGGGCTTCTGTATGTCCCTTCTCGTCTGGGTCTGGTGGATGTCCCACGACCAGAAACCATCCAGCGGCTCGATCTGGAGAGCACGCCGGTGAATGCCTATTTCAAGAATGCTGGGACGTTCGAGGTGTTCACGTCGAATTATGAATTGCTCACAATCAGCATGCAGATGGAAGAATCAACGTCCAACATCTCTTGGTTCCATGTGGCCGACCCCAACACGGGCGAACGGTACCCGGTGGCCAACGTCAGCCGCGGGTTGATGCCCTACGATACGCCTTTCGCAAAAGGGCGTCCGGTGCTCCGTTTCACGATCGATAAGCCTGGACTGTACCAATTGAGCTTCCCCACGCCTCCGGCGGCCAGCCTATACTTTGTCCCGGATACCACGACAGGTAAGGAATGGTTAATCTGGTTGATCTATCTTGGAGAAGTGGGCCTGATCTTCGGTGTTCCAGGGTGGTTCTATTTTCGGGGATGGCGTAGGGAATCCGAGCACCTGGCTGCCATGCACAGAACCATGCGTGCCAGAGCCGACAGGTTCTGGGAAGAAGAAAATGCCCGCAAAGAGATCGAGGCCTCGGGCGACTGGTATCAAGACCTGTGAGTTGCCCTGTGGATGATCGGCAAGCGCGCGTTTTCGGTTGGATCCCGAGTTGACCAGGCAATCTCATGGGCCGATGGCCATCATCAAGCGGTGGCAGGCGGCAGTACGCAGACTGGTGGGCCGGGGTTGGGCGAGCGGTGTGCTTCGCAGGCTGCTTCCACCCATCGACCGTGGCATCTTGAGGTTGACCTCCGGCCGATGGAGCCTGACGTATTTGGTGACGGGGCTCCCAGTCGCCTTGGTGAGTGTCGAAGACTCTGTCCGGGGGGCCTTACACAGTGTCCCTCTGGTGGTGATCCCGGATAAGGGCGACTTGATCCTGGTCGCCTCCAATTTCGGGAGCAAGAGGCACCCGCATTGGTGTGCGCTTCTGAGGTCGGTACGGGTAGCTCAAGTCATTTGGCGAGGCTCCCCCAAGGACTACAGCGTGGAGGAGCTTGAGGGTGAAGATCGCCAGCGCGCCTGGTCTCTGGCGACGGAGCTTTTCCAGGGTTACGGGATCTATGCCAACCGTGCCGGTGCCCGAAGCATTCCCGTGCTCCGCCTCATGCCACGCGAGCCATGAGCCTGCCTCAGAGTCGGCGTTGATCCCAGTATATAGAACGCATCAAACAGGAGTTTTAGTATGAGTGACAACACAATGCAAACCTCGCGTGAGCTGGCGACATTGGGTGGAGGCTGTTTCTGGTGCCTCCAGCCGGCTTTCCAAGAACTGAAAGGCGTGGAGGAGGTGACTGTTGGATACGCCGGAGGCCATGTGGACCGGCCCTCTTACAAGCAGGTGTGCACGGGTCGCACCGGCCACGCTGAAGTGGTCCAGGTAGCCTTTAATCCGAGCATCATCAGCTATGAGGACATCCTGCGCATCTTCTTCACGCTCCACGATCCCACCACCCCAAATCGTCAGGGAAACGACGTCGGTCCGCAGTATCGATCGATTGTCCTCACCCATGATGAAGGGCAGGCAGACTCTGCACGTAGGGTGATCGACGAGATTGAGAGCCAAGGGCTGTGGGACCGCCCCTTGGTGACGCAGGTCGAAGCGCTGGAGGCTTTCTTTCCAGCGGAGCCCTACCATCAAGATTACTTTGCCAAGAATCCCAATCAAGGATACTGTCGAGCGATCATCGCGCCCAAGGTGGCCAAGTTCAGGGCCCATTATGGCGAACTGTTGAAGGCGCCAGTCTCCTGACCCTTCTGCGGGCAGGGGCCGCCGCCGGGCATTCAAAGGGGCCATCCCGGTTGAGATATGGGCAAACGACAGGCATATGCAGAACATCTTGCCTCGATCGAGGATTGGGACGCCTACCTCAAGGCCGAGTCGGGCTTGCCCGGGCCGCGCGGCAACCTTGAATTGGCGGCCGCCTTCGTCGACATCGCACCCCGCAGCTTGATCCTCAAGTACGCCGCGCTTGAAGCAGAGGAAGCCCCGGAGAACTCACCGATGGGCTTCCTGGCTTTTTGTGGGGTCTACGGCTTGGGGCGCTTGATCGCCGAAGGCGAATCCAACCAGCTCGCAATTCTTCGGCAGCGAGCGCATGATCCCCGCTGGCGAATACGCGAGGCGGTGGCCATGGCTCTTCAGCGCCTGGGGGATGCCGACGTCGATGCCCTGCTGGCTGCTGTCGAGGATTGGGCACGTGATCCCTTGGAGCGTCGGGCAGCTCTCGCTGGATTGTGCGAGCCCCGCGTACTAAGGGCGATGGGTAGCCTCGAACCTGTGTTCCAGCACTTGGATGATGCCACCCGCTGGCTGAGGGGACAAACGGGCAGGCTGGATGAATCAGGCAAGGTGCTTCGAAAGGGGTTGGCCTATGCCTGGAGCGTGGCTGTCTGCGTCCAGCCTCAGGAAGGGAAAGCCGCCATGGAAGCCTGGCTTCCTGATCCGATGCCCCACGTGCGATGGGTCATGAAACAGAATCTAAAAAAGAATCGCCTAATCCGGCTCGACCCCAGTTGGGTGGCTCGCTGGGAATCAACCTGGCTCGAAGAGGCACCGTCCCCCTAAGATTGAAGCAGCATCTGATCCGAGCAAGGCTCGAACCATGATCGGTTGGATCTGGGTCGGCGAGACGCGCCCCAAGCATGCCGCTGCCGGAGGCCATCAGGTGCCTTCCAACTGGGATTCGTTGCACTGGTGAACAGCGAGTGTCTACGCCCAAACCGCGGGGAAGGGGCAGCCACTCTTGTCAGAGTCGAATCACGGCCGCGGCGCCAGTAGAATACCAAGGGGCGGAAAGGCAAGGAGGCTGGCGTGATCTTGGTGACAGGCGGCGCAGGCAAAACCGGTCTGGCAGTCATTCGGGCGCTTCACGGCGCCGGCGTCTCGGTGCGCGCCATGGTGCACCGAGACGAGTCGAGCGTCAGGGCACAGTCGGCTGGCGCTGACCAAGTCCAAGTAGGCAAGCTCGAGAATCAAGCCGATCTTGAGCGGGCACTCCGGTCGGTGGATACCGTCTATGCCATCTGTCCCAACATGGCGCCAGATGAGTATGGCATGCTCACGGGGTTGATCGATGCCGCCGGCCGAGAGGGCGTAAAGCGGTTTGTCTACCACTCCGTTCTGCATCCGCAAGTTGAGGCCATGCCCCATCACTGGCAGAAACTGCGGGTCGAAGAGAGACTCTTTGAGTCCGGCCTGGAGGCCACCATCCTGCAGCCGGCTTCGTACATGCAGAATCTGAAAGGCTACTGGGATGAGGTGGTTGGGCAAGGGGTCTACCGCGTGCCTTATCCGGTCGAAACACGCCTTAGTCTGGTGGATTTGGATGATGTCGCCCAAGCTGCGGCCTTGGTGCTCAGCCAGGATGGGCATGTCGGAGCGACCTATGAGCTCTGCGGCCCCGATGCTCTCACCCAAGATCAGGTAGCCGCCACTTTGGGGCAGGCGCTTGGGAGGGAAGTCGAGGCGCAAGAACTGCCGCTTGCAGAATGGCTGGCGCGCCCGGAGATACAGACCATAGACGCCTATCAACGCCAAACGCTGACAGCCATGTTTCGGTATTACGCCGCCTACGGGATGGTGGGGAACCCGAATGCGCTTGCCTGGCTGCTCGACCGTGCGCCGACCAACCTCTTTCAGGTCGTGGCGCGAGAATTCTTGGGGCAGTCCTAGGTCGGGGCTTTGAGGGTCGGGAGGCATGCCGTCTCTCTGCTCCTAAGGATTGTGAAGATTGTCACAAATGGGCAATCAGTGTGTGGAAAGGATGTGGCCATGGTAGGGGAGGAACGCCGCGGTAAGACGGCCCTGTCGGCGATCGGGGGGACACCCCTGGTCCAGCTCACCCGACTGCCGCAGGAGGGCGGGGCCCAGGTGTGGGTCAAGCTCGAGATGTTCAACCCGACCGCGTCCTATAAGGATCGTATGGCACTGAGCCTGATCGAGGCTGCCGAGGGTCGAGGCGAGCTCATCCCGGGCAGGGTGGTGGTCGAACGGACAGGAGGCAGCACCGGATCTTCTTTGGCGCTCGTATGTGCCGTCAAGGGCTATCCGTTCAAAGTCGTCTCCTCCGATGCCTTCTCGGCGGCCAAACTATCCACGATGGAGGCTCTTGGCGCCGAACTCACCGTGGTCCCCAGTCATGATGGCGGGCACAGCGCCGAGTTGATGGAAGACATGCGCCGTGAGGTCGATCGAATCGTCCGAAGCGATGACGCCTATTACACCGACCAATTCAACAATCCCGATGCTGTGCTGGGCTACGAGCCGGCCGCGGATGAGATCATTGAGGAGCTTGGAGGTCCCCCGGATGTCTTCTGTGCCGGTGTCGGGACGTCGGGGTTCTTGACGGGGGTCGGGCGGAAGCTGCGCCGGGGGTCGTCGAGCGTGCGCGTGGTGGCCGTTGAACCGGCCAGTTCAGCCGTGCTTTCCGGAGGGGCACCCGGTTCGCATCGAATAGAAGGCATCGGTGTGGGCTTTGTGCCCCCGCACTTTGATCCCGATCTTGTGGATCAGGTAATGACCGTGAGCGAGGCCGAGGCCGCGGCCATGGCACGTTCGCTGGCTCGAACGGAAGGCATCTTCGCTGGCTTCTCCACCGGTCTCAACGTGGCCGCCGCATGCCGTCTGGCGGCCGAAATGACCCCAGGAGAGGTCGTGGTTACCGTGGCGGTGGACTCGGGGTTGAAATACTTGGACGGGGATCTGTTTCGAGTGGTCTAGCGCAGGCGCAACTGTGCGAGGCTAGTGTGTGGTCGGAATCAGCTCGAACTGCGGCCTCTCCGGGGTTTGCCCGGGACGGTTGAGCAGCCAATAGTAGAAGCGAAGCCAGTGGTTGGACCAGCCGAGCAGGCGTGTGCTGGTCATGATTTGCATCACCTGGTCCCGGCCGAGTTTGGCCTCACTGGAGAGCACGCTGGCGTTGTTGCGGCTGACAGCCAACGTCCCCACGGCGAAGTATACGGGCCACATGCACGCCAGGCGCACGCTATGGAGACGCCTGGGCAAGTGGATGACGTACTCCATCCCTCCCCAAAGGTGGCGCTCCGCTTTTTGGGCCAGCATCTCCACCACCTGCAGCGATTTCTCGAAGTTGTCCCGTTCGAACATTGAATCGCGTGTCAACCCAGCTTTTTCGTAGTAGCTCTGCGGCACGAAGACCCAGCCCCGCTCATAATCCTTGCGCATGCCGCGGATGATATTCACCGTCTGCAGAGCCAAGCCGCATTCACGCGAGAGCGGCATCAGCATCGATTTGCGCTCACGCACGATCGGCGAGTACCAGGCGAAGACGTCCGTCAGCAGGTACCCGACGCGTCCAGCCACCTGGTGCATGTAATCGTCGAGAGCTTCTTCGTTTTCCACAAACGGTCCGTGGTCCTGCCAGCGAGCCATCCCCAGGGAGCTGCGCGTCAGTCGAAGCAAGATAGCTTCTTCTACCACCGGGGGCAGGCTGTGGAGAGCGTCCATCACGTCGCCGGCCCGCTGAGCCACTAGCACCTCGGGGTCGCTTGGGTCCAGGTCGGACAAGGCTGAGGTGAGGTGGGCTACGTTTTCCTTGCCCTCCAGCACGGCCACCCACGTTCTGAGCAGGGTCGACTTCATCTGAGGCGGCAAATCGGGATGGTCTTCGATGGCGTCAGACACGCGAAACAGCAGGTAGGCAACTGTGATGGAATCGCGCAATCCGGCCGGGAGCTGCTCGATCGAAAGCGCGAAGGTCCGGCTGACACCCCTGAGCATTTGGTAGTGCGGAAGCATGTTCAGGCTGTTCTCACTCATGGATCAAGAATTCCCTCGTGGTTCCCACCGTCTCCCCACCAAGACTTGAGACTCCCTCGTCCTGACTGTGAGGTGTTCGAGTATAGCCCAAATCGAAAGCTCATGAAATGGCCCATCAGGGTCAGGTGATGGTTCCTGGCAGGGTTGGCTCCTGCTGGCTGCGCAGCTGGATGCATTTTTGCTCGCCCGGGGTTAGAATGGCGCGCAGTTCTAAAGATCATGCGGGCGTAACGCCCCATTCTGATTTGACGGAAGATGGGAGATCTGACCATGCTGTCTCGCCAGCGAGTCCGCAACGCTCTTGGCACAACCCTCGGCTTAGCGCTGCTTCTGGCAGCCTGCAACCTGCCCGCGCAGTCGACCACGCCTGGGGCCACGCCGACAGCGTTCATCTTTCCCAGCGCAACGCCTGCTCCCCAAACTGGGGGGCTTTCGGGGACGGTCTGGAAGGACGATTGTTCTCCGGTGGCCGAGGGGCAGGCAGGTCCTGCAGATTGTGTCCCCAACGACCAGGCGGCCTCCGGTCAGTCTGCGGATGGGGTGATGCAGCCGTCCGAGACCGGGATTGAAGGAGCCGTGGTCAGACTGGGGACGGGCGCCTGCCCGGCATTTGGCCTGGCCACCACCACCTCGGACGCCAATGGGGCTTACGGCTTCTCCGATCTGACGCCGGGAACCTACTGCGTCTCTATCGACGCCAGCCAGGCTGAGAACGCCGGCGTTCTCAACGCCGGTGCGTGGACGCATCCGGAGGGGATGACGGGCACCAGCGTGGCCTCGCAAACGGTGACCTTGGCTGAGGGTGGATCGGTCGACTCGGTGGACTTCGGCTGGGACGTGTTCTTTGTGCCGGTGACCTCGGTCACAGCCACGGCGGAAGCCGCCACCGACACGCCAACCCCCGAAGGGACGGACACACCAACACCCGCACCCACCGCCACCTTCTCCCCCAATGATCCCAAGGCCAATCTCGGCACGCCGACAGTCAGCGACAGCTTCGACGCCTCGTCAACCTGGCCGACCTACAGCGATGACCACGTCGGATTCTCGATCGGCGACGGTGTCATGCACATGACCGCCGCCAACCCCGATTTCTACGACGGTTGGACCCTGAGTACACCGTCGGTTGACAACTTCTACATTGAGATCAAGGGTCAATTCCTCGAGCCATGCACTGAGCGAGACCACTACGGGATCGTCGCCCGCGGCGTGTGCGACGGCGGCAACTGCAGCGGGTATCTGTTCGCGCTCACCTGCGACGGTCGCTACCGCCTGAGCATCTGGGACGGGGCTGAAAATCAGACCACCTATCTGACCCCTTGGACCCAAAGCAGCGCCATCAAGGCCGGTGCCGGTCAAAGCAATGTGCTGGGTTTCATGGGAGACGGGAGCAAGCTCTCCCTGTATGCCAATGGCCAGCTGCTCCAGGAAGTGACGGACAGCACCTACGACGCCGGTCTCTTCGGGCTGTTCATTGGCTCGGCCCAGACACCGGATCTCAAGGCGGACGTTGACCAAATCAGCATGTGGTCGCTGCCGTAGAAAAAGCCGCACCAGGCTGACCAAGTCGTAGGGGCACGGCATGCCGTGCCCCTGCTTTTTGTTCCGCCCCGCTTTGCCCTAGATGATTGTGAAGGAGTTCACAAATCGGCCCTGAACTCGCCGATAGGCTGACCAGGCGTCGGATTCCCCAACCCCCACCTTTCACGCGCCTTACGGCACCCGAATTGCATTGTAAGGACCCTGTATGGAGCAGTTAGGCTCCTGCGCGGTAGCTTTAAGGTGAGGTTTGAACATGCGGACACTAAAGGCAGATATGCGTAGGAATCGGGTCCTGGCGGCAAGCGTATGGGTCTTGGCGGTGAGCCTTATGGCGACCGCCGGGGCCTCGGCGTCCCCGCTCAGGGCCAATACCGGCAGCATCCAAAGCCTGACGGCGGTTGGGGCTGCTCAACCGGGCGATCCCATCGATGTCTCAAGCACGATCGCAGCCATGGACCGGATCAACAAGTCTAATCTTTACTATGAGCTCAGCGACCCCTCGGGCGCCGTAATCTTTTCCACTCAAGTAGATCCGGGCCGCCTGGACGTGGGGGAGACGTCTTCAGACGCATGGCAGTTTTCCAACCCGCCATCCACCGGTACCTACACCATCAGCCTGTGCTGGAGCACGGGCAATTCCCACAACTGTGATATCGACTTCAAGACCACCCAATTCAGCTCGGTGCCGACCCTGGGTTGGCCTCTGACCATCGTCGCCGGCGGGTTGATCGCTCTCTGGATCTGGCGGCGGAAGGAGGTCTGGGCCCGATGACCAACGGTTGGCTCGGTCTGGCCGTGGTGGCGTATGTCGCCGGTTTGGTGATCCTGCGCGAGAGACGCCAGGGTTTGATGGGCTATGTCTGGGGGGCGTTCGGATTGGCGGGTCTGATCATCCTGTTGGGTGAATCCGGTGGCTGGAATGTGCCCTTGGGTGCAGTGCAAATCGATGCCCTGGCATGGCTGGGTGGTTTGGCCGGCTTGGGCCTGTCCACGCTTGGCCCTGGGACCCTGGTGGTCCCGGATCCCAGCGGTTGGTCGGTGCTTTCCGTGGGGATCGAATGCTCCACTTTGATCGAATCAGCCGTGTTCATCGGGTTGGTCCTGTTCTACCCAAGGTTCCCTCCCGCCGATCGGTTTATGCGGCTGATCCTCGGCCTTGGGGGGACGTTGCTGGTTAATCTCATTCGCCTGTCGGTTATCGTCGGCATGGCGTATCTGCTGGGTAAGCCGGCCGTGCCCTGGGCGCATGCGGTTGTCGCCCGGCTGGTCTTCTTCGCTGGCATTGTGGCCATCTACTGGAAGCTTCTGACCCTGCCAACCCTGCAGTTGGTCCGGCGGGACATGGAGGTATCCGGCCGTGCTGTCCGCTGAGATGTTGGAAGGACGCGTCGCGTGAATTGGGAACGTTTCCTCTTCTTCTGGGGTGTTTGGATCCTGGTGCCGTTGTTTGTCGACGTGTTCCAAGCGCTCAGAGATGCCTGGCTGGTTTATCGCAGCCGCGCCTTTGCTCGACTCTATCCGCCTCTGCCGAGGCGAAATCTTCCGAAGGTCTCGGTCCTGATCCCGGCCTTCAATGAACAACTGGACATCGACCGCTGCATCACCAGCTTGAAGGCGCAGACCTACCCGCATCACCTGATTGAAGTCATCGTGATCAACGATGGATCGACCGATCGAACAGAGCAGGTGGTGCAGGGCCATATCAACGGCGATGCGCATTGGAACGGGCACATCCGGCTGCACAATCGCGTGATCCCGGCCCGCGAGTTCGGTGGTGTGATGACCCTGCTCCAGGGCCAGCATCAGGGCAAGCCCGCAGCGGTCAACATGGGGCTGGCCCGATGTCGAGGCGAACTGATCATGGCCATCGACTCGGACGTCGTGCTCGAGCCGGAAGCGATCGAACAAGCCGTCTCGGCCTTTCGCTTCGATACGGACCTGGTGGCCGCCACGGCCCACCTGATTATTGACCCCAACCTGCTCGTCCAACACGATGGCATGGGGAGGATCAGCCTCGACGAGCGTGACTTGCCGATCATGCGGCGGTTGAGTTTGAGCGAACAGATCCTTTCCGGGTCCCAGTTTCTTGAGTATCTGCAATCTTTCCGAATCGGTCGCCATGCTGAAGCCATTCGCGACGAGCTATTCACACTTTCCGGCGCCTGCGCCATCTTCCGCAAGGACGCCCTCAGGGCGGTCAACGGCTACCGCGGCCGGACGGTTTCGGAAGACACCGACGTAAGCATGACCCTGAGGCGGAACTCGGGCAAGATCGGCTATCTGCCGCAGGTCAGGGTGCACCTGGCGCCGACCATCAGCTGGGAAGAGCTCTTTTCGCAGCGGGTTCGATGGCAGCGAGGCGAACTGGAAGTGATGGCCATGAACGCCGACCGGCTGGGGCGCGGCGACCGTTTCTGGAGCCGGAGCCTGCCGGCCAGGCTGCGCCGGGATCATGCTCTGGCCCTTCTCCGACTGGTGTGGGCTTTCCTGATGCCGTTGTTCCCTCTGCTCGGATATGAGCCAGGCATGGTGGCCCAGGCGGCGGGCCTGATGTACGTCCTGTATGTGCTGGCCGATTTGGTGCAGTTCCTGGCCTCCTGGCCGATCTGCGCAGAAAGCGAGCGACGGCTGCTTCGGGAATCGGCCGTGTACTTGCCTGTCCTGCCCCTCTATCGTATGGTTGTGTACTTCTTCCGATTGAGCGGCGTGCTCAAGACTCTGAGTGACCAGCCGGAATGGACAACCCGCACCGATTGGCTGAGCGGTCTGAAGAACCCGCGAACCCGCCGCCTGACCAGCTGGGTCGGGCGAGCGGTCGATCTCTGGGCCGACTGATTTCGATCCTCCTCCTCCGCAAGCACGTATGGCCAGCGTTGATCCTCGCGCTGGCCCTGGTTATTGTCCTGATACGGGTTGCTGGGCCAGGGTTCCCGAGCGGGGCCGATTCTTGGGGCCACTTGTTCAAGGCCGAGTACCTGGCCAATCAAATGCATTTGCATGGGGCGTGGGCCTACGTCACGACCGCTTGGATGCCAAACTGGTACGTCGGGGACCCTTTTCGGACCTTCTATCCCCCACTGACAACGCTTATCCTCACCCCATTGGTAGTCCTTGCGGGCGACCAAGCCCTCGCCTACCAATTGTTCATCGTCCTAACCTTGGCGGTCTATGCCGCGCTGATGTACGTCTTCTTGGCGGACTTGTGGGGACCCTGGGCGGCCGGATTGGGATCGGTGCTCGCTCTGCTCGCCCCATACCAGCTCAGGACGTTGTTCTTCGAGGGTAACTTTCCTCGTGTTCTGGCGGTCCTCGGTCTGCCGTTGCTGGCTTGGCTGATCGAAAAGAGTCTCACCACGCAGGGTCGTCGAATGCCGTGGGTACTTTTCATGGGTATGGCATGGACCTGGACTCTGCTGGCTCATCCGCAGCAGGCCTTCATGTTCGCCGTTGGCCTAGGGGTTTTCGTCGCCGCCCGGATGTTTCTTGATCCGGATGTCGAACTTCGCAGGTTGGTGGACTGGGTTGGGGGAATCGGACTTGGCCTGGCGGGGGCGGCGCCGTGGCTCCTACCGGCCTACAGCCGGGGGGAGTTTGCCAACGTGCCCTTCTTGCCGGTTGAAAAGGTGGGCCTCTTCAGTGCCTCGCCCAGCGCGTTGCTGCCAGGCTGGATGGGGGGGTCAGGAGCGGTGAGCCTGGGTGTGGGCGTCTTGGTGCTGGCGATCCTGGCGGCCATCAGCCGCCCGGAGCCCCGCAGGTCTGCCTGGCTGATCTCAGGACTTGTCACCCTGTGGCTGGCATTTGGTTCGAAGGGCGTTCTCTTCAGTCTGGTTCCGTTGAGCAGTCAGCTGCTGCCGGAAAGATTCCTCAACTTCACCAGCTTTGCCCTCCCCGTAGCCGCGGCCGGAATCATCCCCTTCCGCGTCAAGGCCAAAGTGCTGAGGTCGGCCGTGGTCCTCGGCTTGGTGTTGATAGACGTGCTGCCGGCCATCCAGCGTGTGCACAACGTGCCCTTTCCGCAGGCAGAGGCCGACATGGGCACCGCACTGGCACAGAGTGTCCCTGACGGGACCTCGGCGAGGGGTGTGCTTATGACCTATCCGGAACCGAGCGATCAGGACGTCTATTTCGCCGCAAAATCGGTCCCCCTCGTCAACGGTTGGGCGCTGGAGAACACTCCACAGCAAGACCCCCTTCGCCGCTATCTCTCGGCGCCAACATGGGGGACCCATTATCTGGCCCATTTGCTCTCCCTTTGGAATGTCAAGTCGGCTGTCGTGTCAGGTGATTTGAGCGACGTCCAAGCGGCCAGGTCGAGTCTCGGCGATTCCGGCTTCCAGCTTGAACGCTCAACTGGAACGTATGAGATCTGGGCCCTGCCGCAGGCTCCGGGCTACGTGCAGGAGCTCCCTGCGAACCCAATGCTCGTTCTGGGCGACCGCCTCAACCCATTTCTGGGGGCCTTCCCGTTTGCCGTGGAGGCCGATCATCCCACATTGTCGGCCTTGCCCGAAGGGGCCCTGGAGGGTCATCCAGCGGTGGGGCTGTATCGCTTCGAGGCCTCCGGGTCGTTGCCTCAAACAGATGTCGATCGCCTGACCCGCTACTTGAAGGCCGGCGGGACAATCATCACCGATCTCTCGAGCATGGAAGACCGATTTGGGAAGACCTTGGATTTCTTCGGCGTGACGGTCGTAAAACTCAACGTGTCGGGAAGCATGGATCTTTCGTGGGAAGGTGATGCCGCCGGACTGCCGCAAAACCTGCCGCTTGCCGATCTGGCCCCTGATGGCTGGTCGGGTGCCGCCTACCAGGGGTTGGACGGCGTGCTGGGACACGTTTCCTACGAAGGTAGATCGTTCGACGTTCTCGGATATCGGGATGTAGGGCAGGGCAGAATCTGGTTTGTAGGCCTCAACCTCCTCTACTATGCGCAGGAGGCCGGGAATCATGCCATGGTCGATCGCTTGCGAGAGATCATGCTCCATGGGGTCAATCTCGATACTTCGCTCGTCTACCCGGGAATCGCCGTTACCGACTGGCAGGCCGGGGGGACGGGATTGTCGTTCAATTATGAGGCGCCGACCGAGGTGCCGTCGGCATTGATCAGCTACACCTACTCGCCCCGCTTCCGTGCGGCCATCGATGGCCAGCCGGTCCCGCTGGCGTCGTATCAGCATCTGATGCACCTCAGCCTGCCTGCGGGAGAGCATTCGGTGGCGGTCACCTACCATCCCTACGGCACGGTGTGGCCATGGTTGGGGCTCGTTGTTCTGTGCCTGGGCGTCCTGGCAGCCGGCGGCCTCGAGCTGTGGGAGCGGCGGACCTATCTGCCGCCGATGCCTGTCCCGGACGCGGCCGAAGAGGAGCCGCAGGAATACGCACCGTGCTCGAACTGTGGGTTCCTGCTGGCCGAGATTGGTCCGCCGACGG
>Ga0307440_1000267_pt1 | contig 25395 bp, 24 predicted proteins | sample SalMarWE160410MG_FD_202150 | JGI IMG/M metagenome (GOLD analysis project Ga0307440, IMG submission 202150) | Salt marsh sediment microbial communities from the Plum Island Ecosystem LTER, Massachusetts, United States - WE1604-10 | ecosystem: Environmental > Aquatic > Marine > Intertidal zone >...
GGACGAGATCGGGGCAGTCGCGAGGACCGCCGGTGTTCCGTTCCTGCTGGATGCATGCCAGACCGTCGGACAGATCCCCATCGACGTCGGGTCGCTGGGCTGCGACTTTCTCTCGACGACCGGCCGTAAATACCTGCGAGGCCCCAGGGGAACGGGGTTCCTGTACGTGAACCGACGACGGCTCGCAGAACCGGCGCTCCTCGACTCGCATGGAGCGACGGTGCATGGACCCGACCACTTCCAGGTTCGTGGGGACGCCCGCCGTTTTGAGATGTTCGAAGCGAGCTACGCGGCTCGGGCAGCACTGGGCACGGCCGTCGACTACGCGATGGCCGTCGGGTTGGAGGCGATCGGTGAACGGATCGCCGGGCTTGCAGTCACGCTTCGTTCTCGGCTCCGGGAGGTGGGCGCTCGCGTCCACGACGTGGGGAAACGTCGAGGAGGAATCGTCACGTTCACGATGGAGGGTATGGATGCGCGCACGGTGAAGGATCGGCTCGGTGCTCGTTCCATCAATGTCTCGGTGGTGCGGCCATCGTCGACGCCGGTCGACAGCAGACGTCGCGGTCTTCCGGAGATGGTGCGCGCCTCGGTTCACTACTACAACACCGAGCAGGAGATCGATCTGCTCGTTTCCTCGCTTGCCGAAGACGTTCAGTAGTGCACGACGAGCCTTCGGAGACACCGCGAGGGGTTGACCGTCGGGAGTCGGGTGAGGCGTCGACCGCCACTAGGCTGACCGGCGAAGGAGGTGTGCATGGATCGGAGTCGGCTCACCCACCCTCTCGTTCGTGAGGACGGGGTCCTGAGAGACGCGTCGTGGGAGGAGGCGCTCGAAAGGGCCGCAGGAGGCATCAGGTCGGTCACTGACGCGTACGGTGCGCGCTCGTTTGGAGTGATGAGTTGCTCCAAAGGCACCAACGAGATGAACTACCTCGCCCAGAGATTCGCTCGCGTCGTCGTCGGTACCAACACGATCGACTCCTGCAACCGTACTTGACACGCTCCGAGTGTCGTCGGTCTGGCGACAGTGTTCGGAGCAGGGGGCGGGACGAGTTCCTACAAAGAGGCAGAAGAGACCGACCTCATCATCTTGTGGGGCTCGAACGCTCGCGATGCCCACCCGATCTTCTTCCATCACATCCTGCGCGGTGTCCGCAGCGGCGCAAAGCTGATCGTCGTCGACCCCAGACGCAGCTCGTCGGCCGAGTTTGCCGACCTCTGGCTGGGCATCGACGTTGGGTCGGACATCGCCCTCGCCAACGCAGTCGGTAGAGAGATCATCGCCGCCGGCCTCATCGACTCTGAGTTCATCGGGCGGGCGACGGTCGGCTTCGACGCGTACAGAGAAGCGGTCGACGGCTGGACCCTGCAACGTGCCGAGAAGGTCACAGGAGTGCCGGCTGCAGCAATCCAGGAGCTCGCTCACACCTACGCGCAGGCACCGACGGCCCAACTCTGTTGGACGCTCGGCATCACGGAACATCACAACGGAACGGACAATGTGTTCTCTCTCATCAACCTGTCGCTGCTCACCGGTCATATCGGGCGATGGGGTTCCGGACTGGTACCGGTGAGAGGCCAGAACAATGTGCAGGGCGGTGGCGATATGGGTGCCCTCCCGAACAAGCTGCCCGGCTTCAAGAATGTGACGGACGATGTGGAACGGGCCCGATTCGAGGCCGTCTACGGGACGACCTTGCCGGCCGAGAACGGTTGGCACATCTCTCAGATGTTCGACGCAATGGAGCGGGGGGAGCTCCGGTCGGTATACGTGATAGGGGAGAATCCTGCCCAATCGGAGGCCGACGCAACCCGGACGAGACGCCTGCTCGGTGGATTGGATCACCTGGTCGTACAGGACATGTTTCTCACGAAGACCGCCCAACTCGCCGACGTGGTACTCCCCGCCGCCGCCGGGTGGGCAGAGACCGACGGTACGTTCACATCGTCGGAACGAAGGATTCAGCTCGTTCGAAAGGCGGTCGAGCCACCCGGCGAGGCTCGCGATGATCTCGTGATCATCTCCGATCTCGCTGCGCACCTTGGACACGACTGGGGCCACCCCACCGCCGAGGAGCTTTGGGACGAGCTGCGAAGTCTCTCGGCGATCCACGCCGGGATGAGCTACCAGCGCCTCGCTGACCACGGTGGGTTGCAGTGGCCGTGCTTCGACGAGAGTGATCCCGGTGCGCCCTTCCTCCATGGGCGTCTCTGGGAGGATCCGATCAGCGGCCCACCCGCCCCATTCACGCCCGTCGAGTGGGTACCCCCGATCGACGAACTCGACGACGAGTACCCCATCCGACTCACCACCGGCCGGCGCCTGGATTCATTCAACACCGGTGTCCAGTCGGGACGGTTTTCGTCACCGAAACGGTGGGGCGAGAGCCTCGACCTGTCACCTGAAGACGCTGTTGCCTACGGCCTCGCGGATGGCGATGTGGCACGCGTGGTGTCGAGGCGAGGGAGTGTCGAGGCTCCGGTTCGCACGGACCGCAACCTTCGTCCCGGATTGGCGTTCATGACGTTCCACTTCCCCGATCAAGTCGACACCAACCTGCTGACGAAGGATGCCTGGGATCCCAAATCGGGGACATCCGAGTACAAGGCAACCGCCATCAGGGTCGAACGAGCGGAGGAGCCGCGATGATCAGCCGGGTCGAAAAGGCTGCGATCGATCACGTCCTCGGATCTGAGCCGATCGGATGGGGTGAGGTTGCTCGTGCCGCGACCGGTGGCAGGACTGCTCGTGGAGGAGCCGCACTGCGTGCTCGCCGGCACCTACTGCTGCCGGCGCTGCAGGCGGCACAGGAGGCCGCAGGTTGGGTCACGCCCGAAGCGCTCGACTACCTCGGTGATCGACTCGGTGTTGCGTCCGCAGACTCGTTCGGCGTCGCGACCTTCTACGACCTCCTCAGAACGACACCTGGACCGAGAGTGACGGTTCGCGTCTGTGATGACATCGCATGCTCGGGTGCGTCGCTTGGGGAGCTTGGCGACGATGTTGCGGTCGAACCGGTCTCTTGCCTGGGACATTGCGCCCACGGCTCTGCAGCACTCGTCCACGTACTGGGCCTTCCCGACACGGTCGTGGCACCGGTCACACCAGAAGGGATCAGGCTGGCGATCGAAGGGCACCCAGCACAGATCGAACCGAACGAAACCGGGGGAGCCAGGGATCTGCTCGCGCGGGTGGGCTCGGTCGATCCGACGAGTCTCGCCGACTACCTCCGCCACGGAGGCTACGCGGCGCTCGAGAAGGCACTGGCCATCGGGCCGGCCGCCGTCATCGGCGAAGTCGAACTGTCCCTGCTTCGAGGGCGCGGCGGGGCGTCATTCCCGACGGGCCGCAAGTGGTCTGCGGTGAGTCGCTCCAACGCCGATACGAAGTACGTGATCTGCAATGGCGACGAGTCGGAACCTGGCACATTCAAGGACCGGGTCGTCCTCGAAGGGGATCCATTCGCCGTCGTCGAGGCGCTCACGATCGCCGCGTTCGCAGTGGGTGCCGAAAAAGGGTTCATCTACGTTCGGGGTGAGTACCCGCTTGCTCTCCGGCGGGTTGGAGGGGCGGTGGTTGCAGCCAGAGGTGCCGGTCTCCTCGGCAGATCGATCATGGGTTCCGACTTCTCGTTCGATATCGAGGTCCGCAAGGGTGGAGGCGCCTACATCTGCGGTGAGGAGACCGCGCTGTTCAACTCCGTGGAAGGGTTCCGAGGCGAGCCCCGGTCCAAGCCACCGTTCCCGACCGATGTGGGGCTGTTTGGTGCGCCGACGGTGATCAACAACGTGGAGACGCTCGCCAACATTCCGTCGATCCTCCTCGGAGGGGGGAAAGCGTTCGCAGCACTCGGCCGAGACGGGTCGACCGGTACCAAGCTGTTCTCCGTGTCGGGCAGGGTTCGCGAGCCGGGCCTGTACGAGGCTCCGTGTTGTGCGTCGCTCGGCGATGTCATAGATCTTGCAGGGGGACCGATCGGCACGTTCAGAACGGCGTTGGTCGGCGGAGCGGCAGGTGTCTTCATGGGCCCCGATCGACTCGCCGACACAATGTCGTTCGAGCACCTGGCAGCCCTCGGAGAGTCCTACGGCTCGGGAGCAATCGTGGTCTTCGACGAGACCTCCGACATGGTGGCGGTCGTCCGCCGAATCGCCGAGTTCTTCCGCCACGAATCGTGTGGCCAGTGCGTGCCGTGCCGCGTGGGCACCGAGGTGCAGCAGGAGGCGCTCGAGAGATTCCTGGACGGTGATGCCACCCAGCGTGGGATCCTCGAGGATGTCGATCGGGTCATGACCGACGCCTCGATCTGTGGTTTGGGGAGGACGGCGGCGTCGGCGATTCGTTCTGCACTCAGACTCGGCCTGATCGGAGGTGCACCGTGAACATCACGATCGACCGTCGATCGATCGACGTCGACGAGGGGACCACGATCCTGGAGGCCTGCCGGGCGGAGGGGATCGAGGTGCCGACGTTGTGCTTTCTCGAAACGCTGGAACCTGCGAATGCGTGCCGGCTGTGTGTCGTAGAGGTGGAAGGGTCCGCGGCGCTGGTGCCCGCGTGCTCTCGTCAGGTCTCCGAGGGGATGAAGGTGAAGACCGACTCGGAACGTGTCCGGCACAGCCGACGGATGGTGATGGAGTTCCTCGCCGCGACCACCGACATCTCACTCCTCGACGTGGAGCGGTTCGGAGCGGATCCTGACAGGCTCCCCATCGGGAGGCCCACGGCGGACGCGGTCATCGACAACGACCTGTACGTGCGAGACCTCGACAGGTGTGTCCTCTGCTACCGGTGTGTCGACGTGTGTGGAGAACAGGCTCAGAACACGTTCGCGATCTCCGTGGCCGGACGGGGATCGGGTGCAGCGATTGCCACGGAGTTCGACGTCGCCCTGCCCGATTCGGCGTGCGTGTTCTGCGGCAACTGCATTGCGGTCTGCCCCACAGGCGCGTTGATCCCGCTGACCGAATTCCAGATGCGGGCCGACGGCACATGGGACGAGGAACGGCAACAGGTGACCAGGACCGTGTGTGCGTTCTGCGGTGTCGGATGCAACCTGGACCTGCATGTACAGGACGGGGTGATCGTCAAGGTGACATCTCCTTTGAACCATGACATCACACGCGGGAATCTGTGTATCAAGGGCAGGTTCGGTTTCCAGCACGTGGAGACATAGGGCGAGCCGTATCCCACCGAACGCGTTGCTCCAACTCAGATCACGATATGAGGTACAAGGTACGAGGCACGGGGAGGAGGCGAACCTGGTTCACCTACCGCACCTCTCCACTAGCCTGCACCTCGTGAGATCGACCGAACGGGACGTCGTCCGGTTCGAAGAGGGCACGCCCTCGGTGCTGCACGACCACGTTGTGGTCGAAGAGCCACTCGAACTGCGCATCGGTGAGACTCCGATCGCCGTCGTGATGCGCACACCCGGCGACGACGTCGACCTCGTGGTGGGGTTCGCGCTATCCGAAGGGATCCTGATCGATCCGGGTGAGCTCGAGGCGGTCGTGGAGGTGGGGGAGAACCGGCTGCGGCTGGACACCCTCGAACAGATCGATGCAGAGAGATTCCGCCGCAACCTGTACACATCGTCGTCATGCGGAGTGTGCGGGAAGGGCTCGATCGATGCAGTGCGCATCACGGTGCCCGAGTTCCCGAATCCTCCCGCGGTCGAAAGCTCCGTGCTGGTGAGACTCCCCGGGATGATGCGTGACAAACAGGCGACGTTTGCGAAGACCGGGGGTCTGCACGCCGCTGCGCTATTCACGATGGATGGTGCGTTTCGGGCTCTGAGGGAGGACATCGGTCGCCACAACGCAGTCGACAAGGTCATCGGAGCGGTGGCCAGGGACGCGTGGCCGTTGACGTCGTCGGTGCTGATGGTGTCGGGCAGGATCTCGTTCGAGATCGTCCAAAAAGCAGCCATGGTGGGAATCCCGTGTGTAGCGGGGGTGTCGGCTGCCTCATCGCTTGCGATCGATCTCGGGTCCGAGGTGGGGATGACCGTTGTCGGGTTCCTCCGCGACGGGACGTTCAACCTCTACACGGGCAGAGTTGGATGAAAGGAGCTGTGGGATGACCGTGTCGGTGCTGTTCTTCGATGTCGGAGGCGTGTTGCTGTCGAACGGATGGGATCGCGTGTCCCGACGCCACTGCGTCGAGGCGTTCGGGCTCGACTGGGAGGAGTTCCAGGATCGACACGAGTTCGTTTCCGAATCGTTCGAGACCGGAACGATGACGCTCGACGACTACCTGGACCGAACCGTGTTCTATCGGGCTCGAAGCTTCTCACGGCAAGAGTTCATCGAAGGCATGTACGCAGAGTCATACGCCATTCCCGGAACCCTCGAGTTCGTCTCTACCTTGAAGGGTAGATACCTCCTATGCACGCTCAACAACGAGTCGAGAGAACTGAATCAGTATCGGATCGGACGGTTCGGTCTCAGGGACGTCTTCGATCTGTTCTTGACGTCGTCGTACGTCGGCGTGAAGAAGCCCCATCGGGAGATCTTCCAACTCGCTCTCGACATCACCCACAGGGCGCCCGACGAGGCCGTGTTCATCGACGACCGACCGCTGAATCTGGAAGGAGCGAAGGAACTCGGCATCCATACGATCGAGTTCGATGGTGTCGAACGGCTCGAGTCCTCGCTGGTGGCACTTGGAGTCGAGTAGGGCCGGCACGCCGAGAGCACGCGCCGGCCGTGATTCCCTCCTACGACAGCTCGGCCCGGACCGGCGCAACCAGATTCACGTAGTCGGCCGTCGACATCCTGATCGTCTCCTCGTGGTTCCCGGCGTTGAACACCATCTCACGTGAAGTGAACGCCTCGTCGAGATACACGGGCATGTCGTACAGGTTGCCGAACGGTGGCTCCGCTCCGCGCTCGCAGTCGGGGCACAGGGGCGCGAACTCGGCCTCGGTGGCCAGCCGCACGCCTGGGCCCATCGCGGCCGACGCGTTGACGATGTTGACGTGACGGTCGGCGGACACGACGGCCATCAAGGGTGAACCGTCGGCCATGAGGATCACCGCTTTGGCGAATGAGCTGCCCGGCACGTGCTCGACCGCGGCGATCTCCTGGGCCGTGTAGGCGGGACGATGACGCTCCACTTCGAACGGGACGCCGTTTTCTTCGAGATATGAACGGACTCGCGCGGCGACCTCCATCATGGACATCACCTCCTTCCACCACAGTCATATCGCGTGGGCAACGGGGATGCCTAGAGGCAGAGGTCCCGAAATCGCCTTGACGGCCCCTCTGCTGTGGAGATAGGGTGTCGCTACTCCACCTCGGGAGGTGCCATGCGGATGCGAATTCTCGAAACAGGATCTGCAAGTCCATCGCGTCCGCGGCCGTTCGCTCTCTGACACCACTGTCCTTCCGAGCCGCCGGACGTTTCCGGAAGGCGAAGGAAGTACCAGTGAACGACATCTACGAGCGTGGGGCGTGTGTTGCGTCAGGCAAACACGAGCTGTTCTTCTCCGAAGATCCAGCCGATCTCGCCGTCGCGCAGTCGCTGTGTGCCGGATGTTCGGTTCGGATCCTGTGTCTTCATGCCGCCCTCGAGGAAGGGATCGAATGGGGCGTATGGGGTGGCGTGATCTTTTGGGAAGGTCAGCCGTACTATCGGCGCCGCGGTCGTGGGCGACCCCGGCGCGAAGAGAGGAACCTGCCCTTGGAGGCGGACGTTCGTGAGTTGTGGGCACTCGTCCAGTGACGATCAGGGAGCGTACATTCTCCTGATTGCCGTCGGGTTCGTGGGGTGGCGGAGTTTGGCGAGTGCCCTCGACTCGATCTGACGGATTCTCTCCCTCGTCAGGTCGAAGAGCCGGCCCACCTCGTCCAGGGTCCTCGGAACTCCGTCGTCGAGGCCGTATCGCATCGTGAGGACGGTCCGCTCGCGATCGTCGAGCTTGTTCAGCACGTCGACCAGGTCCCGTTTGCTCATCTCCAGGGCGACGAGGTCGAAGGGTTCGGGAGCGTCGGCATCTTCGATGAAGTCACCAAGCGTCGCTTCTTCATCGCCCACGGGCTCGAAGATCGACACCGGTTCCGGAGCCACCTGCATCGCCTCGATGACCTTTCGGACCTCGAGTCCGGCGTGATCTGCAATCTCGTCGGGGGTGGGGACCTGTCCTGACCGCTTCCGTAGGTGGTTCTCGGCCTGTCGCACCTGGGAGATCGTGTCCATCATGTGCACGGGCACTCGGATGGTGCGACCCTTGTCGGCGATCGCCCGCGTGATCGACTGCCTGATCCACCACGTGGCGTAGGTGGAGAACTTGAACCCCTTCCGGTACTCGAACTTCTCGATCGCCTTGATCAACCCGAGATTGCCTTCTTGAATCAAATCGAGGAGGCCGAGGCCCGAGTTCGCGTAGCGCTTGGCGATCGACACGACGAGTCTGAGGTTGGCGCTGATGAACTGCTGACGCGCCTCTTCGCCCTGTCGAACGAACCGCTCGGCTTTGATGCGATCGTCGAACTCACCCGTGTCGAGCGCTTCGCGGGCCTTCTTGCCGAGTTCGATCGATCTGGCGAGCTGGACCTCTTCTTGCGCGGACAGCAGCGGATAGGCACCTATCTCGTCCAGATAGCGGCGCAAAGTGCCGCCATCACCCTCACGGTACACCGACCGCATGGTCACTCACACCCTCCCTTGGTGCCCGGCATACTAGTAAGTGATTCTTGCGAGTGGTGATATGGCTGCCTTCGGGTGGGCGCTGACGGGTTCGAACCGCCGACCCCCTCGGTGTAAGCGAGGTGCTCTGCCAGGCTGAGCTAAGCGCCCTTGCGGAGGAGCAGGTTAGTGCAGACCGGGCACGTGGCACGAGGCGGTGTGTAGCATCTGATCCGCCATGAAGGAGTTCAGGAGCCTCGCCGATCTGCTGGACCTCCAACACGTCGACTCCGAGATCGACCGGCTGCTCGAAGCGAGGGCGTCGCTTCCCGAACTCGAGCAGTACCGCAGGGCCCATGTTCACTCTGAGACAGTACGGTTGGAACTCACCGACAGGCAGCAGACGCTGCGCGAAGTCGGCCTCCAGCTCGATCGATCGAGCGGAGAGCTCGAGATAGCAGAGACGAAGGTGGTGCAGCAGGAGCGCCGCCTCTATGCAGGTGGGATGAGCGCCAAGGAGACCGAGAACCTGCGATTGGACGTCGAGAGCCTGCGCCGGCGGGTCAAAGAGACGGAGGACGTCGTACTCGAGCTCCTTCAACAGCGCGAGTCTGTCGAAAAGGAGATCGCCGGAATCGAAGGTCGTCTGGCGGAGGTCGAGGTCGAGGAGCGACGACTCAACGCGGTGATCAAGGAAGCTTGGCGGGGGATAGATGCCGAGCTGGCGCGTCGGGAGGAGCGGAAGATCGCCGCCGCCTCGCTCATTCCACCGGACCTCATGGAGTTGTACGAGGAACTTCGGGGACGCAAGGAAGGAGTCGCCGTCGGCCGGCTCGACGAGATGGGGATATGCGGAGGGTGTCATCTCAAGCTCTCTGCCGCGGAACGCAGACAGGCACTCGAGGAGGACCCGCCGCGGTGCATCCACTGCCGTAGGATCCTCGTGCCCTAGGACCGGTTCCTCGCCTGGAGGACGCCCGCCACCACCAGCAGCATCGCGAACCGCCGGCGAAGGACCGAGGCCGACAGGGTGAACGCCAGTTGCGCGCCGATGAGGGCACCGACAATGCCTGCGACTCCCAGCACCCATGATCGCTCCTGTTGCGAGGAGGAGTCCAATGGATCGGCGGCTCCTCCACCCATGAAACGGAGCGCCTCGGCCGTCGAGGTGAAGACGACTGCAAACGAGGAGGTGGCGTGGGCGCGGTGCTGGTCGAGTCGCAGGAGGAGCACCACCCCCGGACCGAACACGAGCCCGCCACCGATACCGAACAGACCTGACGTGAGTCCCCCGGCGAGTCCGATGAGCACGGCCACGAGGAGGCGAGGCATCGGGGGAGTGTGGGCTATCGTCGCCACGATGCTTCGTGCCCTTGCAGCCATCCTGGTGCTTGCTATGGCAACCTCCGGGTGTACGTCGAACGACCAGACGACCTCGACCACACAGCAGCCACCGGTGGGAGCGAGGTCGCCGGTCGCCGCACTGCGCACCCTCCTGACAGCGGTGCAGCAAGGAGACCTCGACGGGGTTGCGAGCATGACCTTCGACGATCAGGTAGCACTCCTCGTTGCACTCGACGGCGCAACGGCCTCGGAAGCGCGGCGTTTCCTCGAGCAGGGCGTTCCTGAGCAATCACGCTCGATCTTCTGGGCATCCTTCAGGGACACCTACGTAGGCAGCTTCGGCGAAGAGGTATCCGCCATGCTGGTCGCCGAGGGCGACAGGGTGACCGTCGATCTGGTGTCGTTTGCGCTCGTCGATGTCGCGCTCCGCACAACCAGCGGTCAGACTCGATGGGTCACCCGTATGGATGATGAGGGCCGCTGGCGGGTCGACCTGTTCGCGACCTTTGCATCGACCTTCGCCCAGCCACTGCGCCTCTGGCTCACGACCCTCCCGGACGACGCCGACGCGGCGGCCGTTCGACAGGCGATCGCTGATCAGCGTCCCAGCCTGCTCGCCGCTCTTCAGCAGGAACCGTTGGGACCAATCCCATCTGGCGTCGCCGACCAGATACGGGGGCTGTTGACCGATGTGGGAGCCACGGGGTAAGCGCTACGACGGGAGTTCCGTGATCCGGTCCTGTGCAGCCTCCATGACTTGGGCGGTGAGAGAACCGAGAGCTCTGGCGATTGCCAGCTCCTCTCCCACGACCGGCACCACCGGATCGTCAGGGTTTCGGCGGGCTTTTCCATAGGACTCGAATCGATCACCTTGGAGGTCGAGGCGAGCATGAACAGTCGTTTCCTGGTCGTCTTCCTCGATGTGCAGGCTCACTTGCACGCTTCGCCTCATGGCGGACCTCCACGCGAAGCATCATGGGGAAGCGATTCGAGGGATAGGGGGCGGAAGACCCTACGGCTGGGGCCGACCGGACGTTTGGAGCACTGGAAGGACTTCTCGGCCCAGCGTGCGAATGAGGTCGGGTTGATCGTTCGACATCATCTGGAGTCCGACGATGTCGGCCGACAGCTCGGTGATGAGCGGCAGGTAGGCCTCGATGATCTGTTCAGGGTTGGAGGCGATGGTGTACTTCGCCAGGACTTCCTCCCTGTCGAGATCATCGGCTCTGGTCCTGAGGACCTCCGGGTCGGCTACTTCGAGGCGGCCCGGAGCCCGCAGGCCGCGCCAGGGGGCGAGCGCGCTCCACGCCTCGTCTTCATTTGCCGCGAAGATCACCCACCGTGTGGCGACGACGGTCGGCTCGGACAGCCCTTCCGCTGCGGCTGTCTGGCGGGCGGGAACGAGTACCCGCTCGTTGGTCACCTCAGGATCCTTCACGGAGGTGATGAGGCCTTGCGCCCGCAGCGCTGCGAGCACCGCCGACTTCGGCCCGCCTGCAGCCAGCCAGATGGGAACGTCACCGACAGGTGGGCTGTACAGCTTGGCGGTGGTAGTCGTGTAGTAGCGCCCTTGGAAGGAGAGCTTCTCACCGTCGAGGAGTCTCCTCATGATCTCGAGTGCTTCCTCCATACGCGCCGCGCGTTCTGCGTACGCGGGAAATGAGTAGCCAAGAGGGCTTTCATTGATGTTCTCCCCTGTACCGACACCGAGGGTGAATCGACCACCGGACAGCCGGTCAAGCGTCGCGGCAGCTTGGGCGACAACCGCAGGGTGGTACCGCCACAGCGGGGTGGTGACGGCTGTCGCGAAGCCGAGATGGTCGGTCGCCTGGGCCATGGCGCCGATCGTCGCGAACGCGAAACCCGAGGCCGACACGTCGTCGACCCACGGGTGGAAGTGCTCAGAAACGAGAGCAAGGTCGAACCCTGCCTTCTCCGCGAGACGGGCGTGGTCCACGAGCACTTCGGGCTGCCACTGTTCGTGACCGCAGAAGTATGCGAAACGGGTCATGGGCAAGAGGCTAGTGATGCTTGTTCCACAAGTATCACTAGCCGTACTTCGTACCTTGTACCGGTCAGGAGGCGACAAGACACGCGCAAGGTGGGCGCGGTACGGCCGCCCCACGGTTTCCAATCATCTGCGGGTGCGTACGAAATGCCAGGTACGGCAGGCAAAGCCTGCCCGCGCCTATTGTCATGTCGTGGATCTACGCCCGTTCTTCCGGCCCGAGGGGATCGTGCTCATAGGAGCGACGAGTGATCCGGTCAAGCTCGGCTACGGCGTCGCCGAGAACCTCATGACGTTTCCTGGTGTGGTGCACTTCGTGGGACGGGAACCAGGAGAGATGTTCGGGAGGCCCATCTACGCCAGTCTCGAACAGGTTCCTGATCCGGTCGATCTCGCCGTGGTGGTGGTGCCGGCGAGTGCGGTGCCCGATGTGCTTCGTGCGTGCGGGAGGCAAGGTGTCCGGTCGGTTGTGGTTGCCTCTGGCGGGTTTCGTGAGACGGGCTACGAAGGAGCCGCCCTCGAGAAGACATGCGTGGAGATTGCCAATCAGCATGGAATCAGGATTCTGGGTCCCAACTGCATCGGCATCATCGACACCCACGTGCCGCTGGACACCACCTTCCTTCATCCTTCCGGGGCACCGGAGGGATCGATTGCGTTCCTCAGTCACAGTGGAGCGTTGTGTGCGGCGGTGATCGACTGGTCCCGGGACCAGGGATTCGGGTTCTCTCGACTCGTCAGTCTCGGAAATCAGGCGGACCTCACCGAGACGGATCTGCTCCCCGCTGTCGCTGGCGACGCCTCCACCAAGGTCGTGACCATGTACCTGGAAGGCATCGGCGACGGCCGTCGATTCGTTGCGGCCGCCGAACGCACCGACCTTCCCATCATCGTTCACAAAGCCGGTCGATTGGCAGCAGGCCGACGTGCCGCAGAGAGTCACACGGGTGCGCTGGCCGGTGACGAGGCTGCGTTCGACGCCGCATTCCGTCGAGCAGGTGTGCTCAAGGCGCCCTCTACAAGGGCGATGTTCGACTGGGCACGCGCCTTGGCCTGGGCGCCACCGATGCGTGGCCGGAAGGTGGCGATCGTCACCAATGCGGGCGGTCCGGGAGTCATCGCCGCCGACGCGGTCGAATACCACGGTCTGGCGCTGGCCGACCTGAACGAGATGACTACAGCCACGCTGGTGGAGATCCTGCCGTCGGCGGCGGGTGTCGGGAACCCAATCGACATGCTCGCCTCCGCATCCCCTTCACAGTACGGTCGTGCGCTCGAGACGGTGCTCCAAGACGACAACGTGGACGCTGCAATGGTGATCCTGCCGCCACCGCCACGACACAGTGCCGCGGACGTGGCCGACGCCATCGTGGCGGTCGATCGAAACAAGCCGGTAGTCGTCGTGACCATGGGAGGACCGGCGATCCGAGCGGCATCGAAAGTGCTGCACTCCGCCCACGTTCCCGACTATGGCTTTCCAATCGAGGCGGCCGGAGCGCTCAGCGCCCTCTACCGGCACTCAGTGTTCGTCCCTCATAGCCCATGTGCGTCGGTTCGGCAGTCGCCCGTCGCCGTCACGCCAGGGATCGGGTGGGTCGACCAGTTGGCAGCACTGGAGCTGGTCGAAGGTGCCGGCATCCCGTCGGTGCCGACGATGGCGGCGACGACGGTGCAGGATGCCGTCCTCGCTGCCGGATCGCTCGGCTACCCGATTGCCCTCAAAGCCGACGTACCGAACCTCGTTCATAAGTCGCGCGAGGGTGGCGTGCTCCTCGGCCTCGATGGGCCGGCCGACGTCGAAGGAGGTTTCCTGGCGCTGAAGGATCGGCATCCGGGCCTTCGTGGAGTTGTCGTGCAGCCGATGGTGCGTGGAGACGTCGAGGTCGTCGTCGGTGCCGTGCGCGACGGGCAATTCGGGCCGCTCATCATGTTCGGTTCGGGAGGGGTCGGAGTTGAGCGAGTGCGCGATGTCGCGTTCGCACTCGCACCGGTCACGTGCGAGGACCTCGAGTACCTCCTCACGAGTACATCCCAGGGACGGGAGCTATCCGATATGGTGGTGGGGGCCGTGTCCGACGTGGTCGTGCGCCTTGGAGCGCTCGTCGCCGAACATCCCGAGATTGCCGAACTGGAGATCAACCCACTGGTCGTTCGGTCAGACGAGGTTCTCGCCGTCGATGCCCGTGCTCGAATTGACTCCACGCCCGGTAGCATTGCATGAAATGACCAGCCACGAGCCCCCGTCGCGGGGTCCGACCGACAAAGACCCAACGCGTCCGAGGATTTCGCCAATCTGGTGGGTCATCCTTGCGGGCCTGCTCATCTGGAACATCATCACACTCTTCCCATCGGCGAACCAGCAGGTCGAGATCTCGTACTCGGGCTTCCTTACCCAGGTCAAGGGTGACAACGTGAAGACGGTGCAGATCAAGGGCGATGGCATCACCGGAACGTTCGTGCAATCGATCACCCTCGCGCAAGCCGAGGCGGCGGACGGTGTCACCACGACGACATCGTCGACGTCCACGTCGACGACGACGCCGATCAGTTTCTCCGAGTTCAAGACCACGTTCCCCGGGACCGTGGGAGATCCCTCGTTGATCGGTCTTCTGACGGACCACAACGTCGTTGTCGACGTCGTGCCGGTCGGCACGTCGTGGGTCGGGCTCGTGATCGACGTCTTGTCATTCGCATTCCTGATCGGGCTGGTTTGGTGGATGGGCAGGCGCATGATGCAGGGGCAGTCCGGGGTCCTCGGCTTCGGCAGGAGCAAGGCACGGGAGTACACAACAGAACGTCCCAAGACCTCATTCGACGACGTGGCCGATGCCGACGAAGCAAAGGCGGAATTGCGTCAGGTCGTCGAGTTCCTCAAAGAGCCGGAGAAGTTCTACCGTCTCGGTGCCCGACTTCCTCGAGGGTTTCTTCTCGTCGGGCCGCCGGGAACGGGCAAGACGCTCCTCGCGAGAGCCGTCGCGGGGGAGGCGTCGGTGCCGTTCCTCGACATCAGCGCCTCGGAGTTCGTCGAGATGTTCGTCGGGGTCGGTGCGAGCAGGGTCAGAGACCTCTTCGAAAAGGCGAAACAGGTGGCGCCGGCGATCGTGTTCATCGATGAGTTGGACGCCGTCGCCCGTCGACGGGGTGCCGGCATGGGAACCGTGAACGACGAGCGGGAGCAGACCCTCAACCAGCTTCTTACGGTGATGGATGGATTCGACGAACGACAGAGTGTGATCGTTCTCGCGGCCACGAACCGTCCGGACGTGCTCGATCCTGCGCTGCTCCGTCCCGGGCGCTTCGACCGTCAGATCGTGGTGCCGCTCCCGGACCGGAAAGGGCGGCTCGGCATCCTCCAGATCCACACACGAGGACTGAAGCTCGCGCCAGATGTCGATCTGGACAAGCTTGCGAGGCGAACCATCGGCCTGAGTGGAGCCGATCTCGCGAACATCGCGAATGAGGCGGCACTGCTGGCCGCTGAGCACGACGCGGACGTGGTGCGCAACGAGGACTTCGTCGGTGCCATCGACAAGGTCACGCTCGGCGCGGAACGACACACGCCCATGACCGAGCACGACCGTCGAGTCGTCGCGTATCACGAGTCGGGTCACACACTGGTCGCGTGGTACTCGGAGCTCGCCGACCCTGTCGACAAGGTGACGATCATTCCGCACGGGATGGCATTGGGGGTGACCGAACAGCTTCCCGTAGAGGAACGAGTGAACTACAGCCGGGACTATCTCCGCACCCGCATAGCGGTGATGCTCGGCGGGCGTACGTCGGAGGAAATCGTGTTCGGCGACTTCACCACGGGCGCCGAATCCGACATCATTCAGGCCACGAAGCTCGCCCGCAGGATGGTCACTCGCTGGGGCATGGGAAGCTTCGGTCCTCTGTCGTTCGATGGTGATGAAGACCAACCGTTCCTTGGGTTCGAGATGGCACAGGGCCGGAACGTCAGCGAAGCGACGCAGGCTCGTATCGACCGGGATGTCGGCCAGATCATCGAGGAAGAGCATGCAACGGCCCGATCGATCCTCGAAGCACATAGAGAGCAGCTCGATCGCCTCGTGGATCTTCTGATGGATCATGAGACCGTCGAGGCCGACGAACTCCGCAGCGTGCTGGGCCCCTCGGCATTCGAACCGTCCGCGCAGGAGTAGATCCATGGAAGTCGCGGTGGGGATCCATCGATTGGGAACGTCACTCGTCAACTTCTACGCCATCGAGGAGGGCGGCAAGTTGACGCTGATCGATGCGGGACTCCCAGGCTACTGGCGTCACCTCGTCCGGTTCCTCGAGTCCACCGGCAAGGAACTCGCCGATATCGAGGCAGTGGTGCTCACCCACGCGCACATCGATCACATCGGGTTCTCACAACGTCTCCACTCGACCGAAGGCACTCCTTTGCGGGTTCATCCGGCAGACGCGCCGTTCGCGACCGGGGTCGAGCGGTTCACGTCAGGTTGGGGGCCGGTGTGGCGCCCGATGCTGTTCCGATACCTGGTGCACGGTGTGATGTCCGACGCGATCCGCTTTCCGGCCGTGTCGGAGGTGGTGGCGTTCGAGGAAGAAACCCTCGATCTCCCGGGACGGCCCCGAGCCATCCATACGCCTGGTCATACGAAGGGGAGCTGCGTGCTCGTGTCTGGGAGGACGTTGTTCGCCGGCGATGCGCTGGCGACGATGGACATCACTACAGGGAGACGGGGCCCGCGAATCGGTCCCGGTTTCATCAACGACGACAGCGAGCAGGCGCTCGAGTCGCTCTCCAAGCTCGAGGGGCTGGATGTCGATACGGTCCTCGTCGGCCACGGTGAACCATGGACGGATGGCCTGGACGAGGCGGTCCGCCAGGCCAGGCAGGTTGGCATCTGGTAGGCGAGCTTCGCTCGCGGTCTTCAGTCGTCAGTCTTCAGTCCTCAGCAGGGGCCGCAGGGGCGTAGGGACGTAGGGCAACCTTCCTACCGAACACCCAGAACCGAGAACCGAATACGGGCCGGGCGAAGCCTCTAGGTACAAGGCACGAAGAACGAGATACGGATCGCTTCGCAAGCGAAGCGATCCTGTCATGGGCTCTTCACCAGGTTGCCGGTCTTCCACACGTGACTGATGCTTGCCGGGTGTGCGAGCACACTCACATCGTCGAGGGGGTTCGATGCGACGGCGATGATGTCGGCGTCGTGGCCTTCTGCGAGAAGTCCGGACGTGGGAGCCTGGGGACCGAGTGTCTTGGGACCGTTGAACGTAGCCGCCTCGATGACTTCGAGCGGGGACATGCCTGCCTGCGCGAGATAGATGACCTCCTCGCCGTTGGCTCCCCAGGGGACGGCCGAGGTGGGCCCGCTTGTCGCCATGTCGGTGCCGAGCGCGATCGTCACGCCCGCCTCGTGGGCCAGCGCCATCGCCTCAAGGTGCCGATCTGCAATCGCCTCGAGCTTGCGCATGGCGTACTCGGCGGTGCCGGCGTGTCTGCCTCCCGCGAGCAGCCGTTCGACGATGAATCGGGTCGGCACGAGAATGGCGCCCTGCTCTTTCATCTGGGCGGCAGTTACCGCATCGAGATACGTGCCGTGCTCGATGGTCGCGACACCTGCGTCGAGTGCCGCTTTGATTCCGGGCGCGCCATGACAGTGCGCCATCACGATCCGTTCCGCCCGTGCCGCCTCCTCGACGATCGTTCGCAGTTCTTCGACGCTGAACTGCTGGTGGATCGGATGGTCGATCTCACTGAGCACACCACCCGATGCGCACACCTTGATGACCCTGGCGTTGCGGCGAAGCTGTGTGCGGGTTGCCTTCAGGCACTCCGGGACTCCATCGCACAGCTCGAGCATGCCGCCGGAAGCCCCATAGCTCTGCAGCCATTCGAGCGGGTAGGAGTGGAGATCCCCGTGTCCGCCGGTCGTGGAGAGAATCGCACCGGCCGCGTAGATCGTCGGTCCCATGATCGACCCTTCTTCGATAGCGCGCGCCAGGTAGATGCCGTACCCTCCGGCCTCACGAACGGACGTGAATCCGGCCATGAGTGCGGCCTCTGCGTCGCGCACAGACCTCAGTGCGGCGACGGCCTGTGGGATCTTCACAAGGTGCTCGAAATCGGGCGTCGTCAGCCCTGTGAAGTGCGCATGAGCGTCCCACATTCCAGGCATGACGACCGGCACTCGCGTCACCGTGGCCATCGGTGACGGGGGAGCGGATCCGCTTGGACCGGCATAGGTGATCGTTTCGCCTTCGGTGATGACACACCCGTTGTCGATGGGCGCGCCGCTTCCAGGGATCAGCGTGTCGGCTTCGATGCGATGCATGGGCTTCCTCGTGGTCGGTCGAGATCAACCTAGTGCGCGCTCGCTTCGCGAGCCGTTCTGGGTACTTGGAAGGAGAGTCGCCCTACGGTCCCACGCCCATGCCGCCCCGCTCTTGCTGAGGACTGAGGACTGAAGACTGATGACGGCGGGCGCAGCCCGCCTAGGCTTCTCCGATGGTTCGTCTCGCTGCAACGATTGGTGTCGTCTGTATCTCGTTCTCGGCGATCCTCGTTCGCGCAGCGGATGTGTCTCCCTCGACTGCCGCGGTGTTCCGTACCGTGTACGCGATTCCCTTCCTGTTCGCCATGTGGTTGTTGGTCAAGAACCGTGACCGCCGGTCGACGCACACTCGTCTCATTGCCGTGGTTGCCGGGCTGCTGCTCTCGGTGGATCTGACTGTCTGGCACCACTCCATCGAGTACATCGGTGCGGGACTCGCGACAGTACTCGCCAACGTTCAGGTCGTATTCGTCGGTCTCGCCGCATGGATCATCTGGAAGGAGCGACCGGCCCGTTCGACCTTCTGGACCATCCCGCTCATGGGACTGGGCCTTGTCCTCGTCTCGGGGCTAGGGCGCTCGGACGCGTATGGAGCGAACCCGGTCCTTGGAGTTGTGCTCGGCGCCACAACAGGGCTGACGTACGCAGCCTTTCTGCTCGCGTTCAGAACCGCGACCCGGCGCGACGACGCTCCGGCGGTCGGATCCCTCTTGGACGCAACCGTGGGGGCTGCGGTGGGGTCGCTGGTGCTGGGAGAGCTGTTCGGATCGATCGCGTTCCGCCCGACATGGCCGGCGCACGGCTGGCTGCTGCTGCTGGCTCTGCTGGCTCAGGTGGTCGGATGGCTTCTGATCGCGACGGCACTCCCCAGGGTTCCGGCGCTCGAGACCTCAGTGCTGCTGCTGATCCAGCCCATCGCGGCGATGCTGTGGGGGCGGCTGTTCTTCGCAGAGACCGTTTCGTGGGTCCAGGGTGTCGGTGTAGCACTGGTGATCGTCGGCTTGGTGATCGTGTCGGCGCGCGGAGCCGCCGAGAAGCGGACCCGTAGGCTCCGTGAGAGGAGGGCCACATGAAACTCGAAGTCATCACGCATCAACCGGTGAGGACGCCGAAACCGGTACCACTGCTGTTCGTGCACGGGGCATGGAACGAGCACTTCCTGCCGTACGTCGCCGAGAGGGGCTACGCTCCCATGCGCTGAGCCTGAGAAGTCATGGCGAGAGTGACATCGACAAGCGGCTTCGGGTAGCCCGTATCCGGGACTATGTCGCAGACGTCGAGGCGGTCGCGAGTGAACTCGGCTCGAAGGGCTGGCCGAGACCTGATCTACCCGTGTGAGATCAGCCCCGGCCGGATGCGACTCCGGATCTGCTCTCGGGTCGCGGCCAAACGGTGTCCGAGCATGAGCGTGAACCTACGAAGGAGGCCGAGACCGACGGCAGGGTCCTCCTCGAACGCGGTCCACAGTTCGTCGACCGGCAGCACCACGAACTCGGAGTTCTCCATGCAGACCGCAGAGAACGGGTGTACTGCATCGTCCCCGGTCGCGAGCGCCGACGCACCGATCACCTCGCCTGGCTGGCTGACGACATTCATGAGGATATCGTCGCCCCCGTGGAGGGGGGACTGGCGATTCGCCACCATCCCAGAAACGAGCACGAGCAGGGTGTCCGAAGAGGCACCCTCATCGAAGATCCTCGTGCCCTTGGCAGCCGTTCGAAGGATTGCGTGCGGTGCGAGCAGGTCGATCTCCTCATCGGTGAGCGATCGGAAGAAGGGCAGGGTCTTGAGTTCGGCAGGATCGATCATTGGTTCTCCTTCTCAGAACAGGCCTTGCACTTTTCCCGTCTCTACGTCGATGTCGACGTTCTCGAAGGCCGGGTGGGTTGGTAGCCCCGGCATGGTTCGCATCGTGCCACAGAGTGGATAGAGGAATCCCGCCCCCACACTCGCTCTGATGTCGCGCACCGGTAGGCGGAAGTGTTTGGGCACGCCTTTGGCCGACGGATCGTGGCTGAGGCTCAGGTGGGTCTTTGCCATACAGATCGGCAGGTTGTCGTATCCGAGCTTGGTATACAGACGGATCTTCTTGTCGGCGTCGTCCATGAAGTCGACGCCGTCGGCACCGTACACCCGTGTTGCGATCATCTCGATCTTGTCTCTGATCGGCATGTCCAGCGGGTAGAGGAACGAGAAGTCCTTCGGCTTCTCGGCTGCCTTCGCCACGGCCTCGGCGAGGTTCATGGCGCCCTCGCCTCCCCTCGCCCAGTGGTCGGTCATCACCGCGTCCTCGGCACCCGCCTCGGTCGCGATCTTGCGGAGCAGCTCGACCTCGTTGTCTGTGTCGGTGTGGAAGTGGTTGATCGCCACAACGACCGGGACGCCATAGCTCTTCGCAATCCGGATGTGGGCGACGAGGTTCGCGGCGCCCTTCTCGAGAGCGCCGAGGTTCTCGGTAGTCAGTTCTGGGGGTAGCGGTTTGCCCGCAACGACCTTGCCGAGCCCGCCATGCATCTTCAGTGCCCGGATTGTGGCCACGATGACGATAGCGTCGGGGGTGAGGCCACTCGCCCGGCACTTGATGTCCATGAACTTCTCCATGCCGATATCGGAACCGAACCCGGATTCGGTGACGACATAGTCGGCGAGACGAAGTGCGATCTGGTCGGCGACGATGCTCGAGTTTCCGTGGGCGATGTTGGCGAACGGCCCCGTGTGCACCAGTACCGGGGTGTGCTCCAGTGTCTGCATGAGCGTCGGCATGAGAGCGTCCTTGAGCAGAACGGCCATCGCTCCCGCGACCTTGAGGTCTTCGGCGGTGACCGGTTCTCCATCGAAAGTGGTGCCGATGACGATCCTCCCCAATCGGGTTCGAAGGTCGGCGAGACCGGTCGAAAGGGCGAGGATGGCCATTACTTCCGAGGCGACGGCGATGTCATACATGGACTCCCGCGGATAGCCGTTGGGCTTGCCTCCCAAGCCGATCACGACATTGCGCAGTGCTCGGTCGTTGAGGTCGACAACCCTCCCCCAGGTCACGGAGAACGGGTTCAGGTTCAGCTGGTTCCCATGCGTCAGGTGGTTGTCGATGGCCGCGGCCAGTAGGTTGTGGGCGACCGACACGGCGTGGATGTCGCCGGTGAGATGCAGGTTGAAATCCTCCATTGGGATCACCTGGCTGTAACCGCCGCCGGCCGCGCCGCCCTTGATGCCGAACGTGGGGCCCATGCTTGGCTGGCGAAGCGTGGTGAACACCGATTTGCCGAGTCGGCCGAGCCCTTGAGAAAGACCGACTGCGGTCGTGGTCTTGCCTTCTCCGAGGGGTGTCGGGGTGATGGCGGTCACGTCGATGTACTTGCCGAGCGGCCGGTCGGCGAACGCGTCACGGACATCGAGGTGGACCTTGGCCTTGTGGGTCCCGTAGAGGTCGAGATCGTCCGGTTTGAGACCGACGTGAGCAGCCACATCCAGGATCGGGTCGAGGGGTGCCTCCTGCGCGATCTCGAGATCGGACGGGACCGGGGTACGAGGCGCTACGTAAGAACTCACCATGACTCCTCTCGAGGTACGAGCCCGAGTCTATCCCCCCGTGTGCATGTCCCTGCGGCCCGTGGTGAAAGGGTCCAATGCGCTGCGGTAGGGCCCTATGGCCCATGTCACCAGGACAAGGCTGAAGTTATCAATACGGAGAAGTAAGAACGTGCACTACTTATGGGTGCACATTCCGAAGGGAGATAATGAGATGTCACGAAGGAGCCTTTCCTTCAGGCTGCTTCTTCTGATCGCCGTTCTGAGCATCGTTGCTTTGAGCGGCTGCGGAGGAACAACAACAGAGACAACCGTGGCGACAACGCAGGCCACGACCACGACCGAGGCGATGACCACCACGACGGAGGCCATGACCACCACGACGGAGGCCATGACCACCACGACCGCCGCGATGGTCGATGAGTATCAGGTCCTCGCAGACTACCTGGCCGGCAGGCTCGCCGACTGGGCACCAACGATCTCCGCCGACGCGCTGTACGAGAACCTGACGGACGGTGACACGTCCAACGACCCGTTGATCATCAGTGTCCGTGCACCGGACATCTATGCGGTAGGACACATCCAGGGTGCGGTGAACATCCCGTGGCGGGAGATCGCCAATCCCGACAACCTCGCCAAGCTGCCGATGGACCGGCAGATCGTCGTCTACTGCTACACGGGCCACACCGGCCAGGTGGCGGCGACACTCCTCATGTCGTTCGGCTACGACGTCACGAACCTCAAGTTCGGGATGATGGGGTGGAGCGACGACCCGGACGTCGTCGGGACGACACCGTTCACGGCAGCGCCGGGGTATCCGACTGAGACCGAAGCACACGAACTCACCGGTTCGTACGATCCGCCGGTGCTCGACACGGGCGAGTCCGAGGGTGCGGCCATCGCGATCGCCCGGGCACAGCAGTTCTTGGCCGACTGGTCGCCGACCATCTCGGCCGAGGCGCTGTACGAGAACCTGACCGATGGGGATACGTCCAACGATCCGTTCATCATCAGTGTTCGTGCACCGGACATCTATGCGGTAGGACACATCCAGGGTGCGGTGGACATCCCATGGAAGTCGATCGCCGACACGTCGTTGCTCGCGGGGATCCCGTCCGATCAGCCGATCGTCGACTACTGCTACACGGGCCACACCGGTCAGGTCGGTGCGGTCATCCTGAAGCTGCTCGGCTACGACGTGCAGAACATGAAGTTCGGGATGATGGGCTGGAGCGACGACCTCGATGTTGTCGGCACGACACCATTCTCGGCGGCGGCAGGCTATCCGACCGAAACAGAGGCCCACACGCTGCCCTAGGCACGAAGAAGGTGGTGGGCAGCACACCTGCCCACCACCTCACAGGAGGTTTCATGAAGAGAACGACGCTCCTCCTGGCTATTGGTGCGGGAGCGCTCGCCTTGTTGCTGTCCTCGTGTACCAACGGTACCGAGGACACCACTACGTCGACTGTGGTCCCGACGACTACGCCGATGTCTGCCGTGCTCGTTTCCGCCACCAAAGACAGCAGCAACTGCGTCGACTGTCACACCGATCAGGAGTCACTTCAGGCTATGGCCGTCGAGCCGGTGGAGGAGAGCCTCAACGAAGGCGAGGGCTGAGGGGGCTCGGTGCCTCAGGTTGAGGCATGGGCCAAAGTCTTCCTCGACGACGAGGGGTTCCTGACGTCGACACACGGCTCGGTCGGATGCATCGAGTGCCACGGTGGCACCGAGGCAACCAACGACATGGAGTCGGCGCACGTGGGAATGCAGCGAGACCCCGCAGCATCTGGAGCGTGCGCGTTCTGTCACGCCGGGACCACCGAGGTGCAGCTCAACAGCCTGCACACCACTCTTCAGGGGTACTACGAGGTGCTCGGAGCGCGTAGTACGCCCGAGCTGTCGGCGGGACTCCAAGAGGCGTTCGACAACCACTGCACGTCGTGCCACTCGTCGTGCGGCCAGTGCCACGTGAGCGTGCCCGAGACCGCCGGTGGAGGTCTCCTTGCGAGTCACGAGTTCAAGAAGATACCGCCGATGAACACGACCTGCACGGCGTGTCACGGAAGCCGGATCAACGACGAGTACAAGGGCAAGAACACGACGACCGACGGGATGACGACTCCCGCAGACGTCCACTTCAATCCCGGCGGGATGGCGTGCATCGACTGTCACGACGAGACGGAGCTGCACGGCGACGTCTCGGCGGCGAACGACCTGTCGATGTACTCGGGAACTCCGAATGTGGCATGCACGGACTGCCATCCGCTCGACGAACTCGTGGGAGCGAATGATCAGCACACCGAGTTCCACCTGACCTATCTGACCTGCTACGTGTGCCACTCGGTGGACTACAAGAACTGCTACAGCTGTCACGTGCAGAAGTCGAACGAAGGGGTGGCGTACTACACGACCGATCCGTCGGAGATGCACTTCTACATCGGTCTGAGCCCCCTCAAGAGCGCAGATCGACCACAGGCGTACACGGTCCTGCGGCATATTCCCGTCGACAGGGACTCATTCGGGTACTACGGCGCCGATCTGCTCCCGAACTTCGATGCGGTGCCGACGTGGAAGTACACCACGCCGCACAACATCCAGCTCGATACGCCGCAGAACGCGTCGTGCGACTCGTGCCACGGCAACGCCGATATCTTCCTCACGGAAGACAAAGTTGCCCCTGACGAGCTCGCAGCGAACAAGGACGTGATCGTCCCGTACATCCCGTCCGAGAAGTAGTCCGGTTGGGGGCCCGACGGGCCCCCAATCTCTGTCGTTGTCCTCTCCGTTCGATCATGCGTGCCGCGAGTGGCACTCGGCGAGAGCAGCAAGGTCGGTTCTTGTCTCTAGGCTTCGATGAAATGATCAGCTCCGACCTGGCCGACCGGCTGATTCGCGTCGGCGTAGACCCTTCGGATATCACCGACCCGGAGGACGCGTGGCGCCGCCTCCACGACGTGTTTGGGGTGAGGGCGACGCTGATCGATCGCTACGAGCTCGAGGCCCACCACCGGGGGGTCGAGATCGATGCCGTGCCTGCCGATGAGCGCAGGGAGATCGCCTGGCGCGTGATCGCCGCTCACACACCGGGTATGGAGCTGCTCGGTGAGCCCGGCGGAGACCCCGTCGAGGTGGTTCCGTACGACCCTGAATGGCCGGCGAAGTTCGAGTCATGGAGGGACCGGTTGGCAACGGCACTCGCACCCACCCAGGTAGTGATTCATCACGTCGGGTCGACGTCGGTGGAAGGACTGGCCGCCAAGCCGGTGATCGACGTGCTGGTGATCGTTCCCGATGTGGACGACGAGGACGCCTACCTGCCCGGGATCGAGTCGTGCGGCGTGCCGCTGCGCACGCGCGAGCCGGACCATCGCTACTTCCGGCCGCCGAAGGGAGCACCGCGGGTCGTGCAGGTGCATGTAGCCGACGAGAAACGAGGCTGGGGTTTGAACCACCTGCTGTTCCGGGACTACCTACGCACCCATCCTCGGGTGCGTGATGGCTACGCCGATGTGAAGCGCAGACTCGCCGTCACCTACCGGGACGACCGGCTCGCCTACAACGAGGGCAAG